>Ga0299913_10003412_pt1 | contig 12981 bp, 9 predicted proteins | sample RVTome_9_FD_201360 | JGI IMG/M metagenome (GOLD analysis project Ga0299913, IMG submission 201360) | Soil microbial communities from uranium-contaminated site in the Upper Colorado River Basin, Wyoming, United States - RVT155D38 (version 2) ... | reverse complement strand
TCGACTGCGAGAGTTCGATCATCTCGTCGATGGCCAGCGCGGCGCTTGTATCGATGTAGCCGGCGTTCGAAAAGTCGTACACCGCCGCCCGGTAGCCGCTGATTTTGGGTGAGGCCCGACGCGACAGCTCCCGCGCCGATGCGTAGGAGAACGACCCGTGAAGAATGGTGACAAGCACCTTACCTTTAGCCGAGCGAAGCAGCACGCGCTCTTCTTCAGACAGCTGGTCGAGCTCGTCCGCATCGACCGACTGACGTAGCCCCTTGAGCTGCTCGACCGCCAGGCCGCGCGAGTTGACGAAACTCGCCAGTATGATGCCCACGGCCACCGCGATGATCAGATCGACGAAGACCGTCAGCGCGAAGGTTACCAGCATGATGATGAACTTCTCGCGCGGCGCGCGGCGCATGCGTTTGAGATAGCCCCAGTCGATGATATCCCAGCCTACCTTCATCAGAATCGCGGCAAGCACGGCGTGAGGTACATGAGCAACGACCGGACCCAGCCCGAGCGCAAGTCCGAGCAGTATCAATGCATGCAGCATCCCCGAAACCGGCGTGCGGCCTCCCGCCCGCACGTTGACGATGGTACGCATCGTCGCCCCCGCCCCCGGAAGGCCGCCGATCAGCCCGGCTACGCAGTTGCCGATGCCTTGCCCGACCAGCTCCTTGTCGGAATCGTGATGGGTGCGCGTCACCGAATCCGCCACCAGGGATGTCAGAAGCGTGTCTATGGATCCCAGCAGGGCAAGAATGAAGGCCGCCTGGATGAACATGGGCATCTCCTCCATCGGCATGGTCGGTGCAATGAACGAGGGCAAGCCGGATGGCACGTCCCCGATCTGCGGCAGGCCGTGAACGAAAAACGTCGCAACGACCGTACCGAGCACCAGCACGCCGAGCGGCGCAGGGATCCTGTTATGCAGTTTCTTTGGCCATAAGAGGACCACGACAAGCGACATCGCCGCGAAGAGAAACGTCGTGACGTCCACCGAAGACAGATCGAGAGAGGCGAGAGAACTCATCGTGCCGAGGACGCCCTGCTCCGAGGCGGGGAGACCCAGAAACGGCAGTATCTGGATGGTCATGATGATCGCGCCTATGCCGGTCATGAAACCCGACACCACCGAGTAGGGTGTGTACTCGACGTACTTGCCCACCCTGAGCAGGCCAAACAGGATCTGCAGCACGCCGCCCAGAATGACTATGGTGAACGCTTCGGCCAGGCTGTGGGCGTGGGTCGCAACCACCGCACCCATCACGACCGTCATCGGCCCGGTCGGGCCGGAGACCTGGGCCGGCGTCCCTCCGAACAGCGAGGCGAAAAAACCGACGGCGATCGCGCCGTACAGGCCGGCGATCGGGCCGGCACCGGATGCGACGCCGAAGGCGAGCGCCAGCGGCAATGCAACGACGGCGGCAGTGAGGCCGCCGAATACGTCGTTACGGAATTGCTGGGCGCCGTAACCGCCTTTTACGACGCTGCGAAGGCTCGGTGAGAAAAGCATGTACCAGCGCTGTGACCCTGCGCCGCCCTCCGCCACCTGGCCCGCGGCCAGCGTACGATCCCGACCATCGTCCCGACCATGGTCCTGCTGCAAAGCTTCCTCCTGAAGATCTCGCGGCCGGGCGCGCCAGTCGCGCCGACGATGCCGCGCACACCATCGGGCGGCGCCGATACTTTGTCAAGAGCGGGTCAGAACCCGTCGGTCAATGGCCGATGCCGAGTTCCAGGTAGGCGTTCGAGATCTTCTCCAGGGCGGAAACGTAAGCCGCAGTGCGGTAGTCAGGAACGTTCCGGCGCGACTTCCGGATGGTTCGTATCTGGTTGTACGCCAGCCGCATCGTGTCCTCCAGCCCGGAACGGACGACGTCGATCTCCCTTGAACCGGCAAGCAATGGCGCCGCAAGAGTATCCGGGACTGCCTTTCCGGTCATCTCCTCGATGAGACGAACGACTTGCCGCCCGCGCGCTTCCTCCAGTCGCCGGTCAAGACGCCCAAAGCGGATGTGCGAAACGTTCTTCACCCACTCGAAATAGGAGACGGTAACCCCGCCTGCGTTCATGAAGGCATCCGGCAGAATCACTTTGCCCCTTTTGTTCAGGATCTGGTCGGCCCGGTAGCTGGTGGGGCCGTTTGCCGCTTCGGCGATGAGATTCGCTCTTATGCGTTCGGCATTCTTCTCCGTAATCTGGTTCTCGAGCGCGGCGGGGATCAGGATGTCGCATTCCAGTTCGAGTGCCTCGGCAGAATCGGCCATGTATTCGGCTTCACCGTAGTTCGCGACACCGCCCGACTGTCTGAGGAACGCGTGTACGCTCTCGACGTCCAGACCTTTTTCGGAGTACAGCGCGCCGTCGCGTTCTGCGATCGCAATGATGCGTACGTCGCCTTCCTCTTGCAGAAATTTGGCGGCATGAAAGCCGACGTTACCCAGACCCTGCAGTACAACCCGTTTGCCCGCGAGACTGCCGATCAGCCCCGCCTCTTTGACGTCGTCCGGGTGACGGAAAAATTCCTGCAACGCGTACTGAATGCCGCGTCCCGTGGCCTCGGTACGACCGGCGATACCGCCCTGGGTGACCGGCTTCCCGGTGACGCAGGCGATGGCATTGATGTCATGGGGAAAGTCCATCCGATAAGTATCCGCGATCCACGCCATCTCGCGCTCGCTGGTGCCGAGGTCGGGTGCGGGTACGTTTTCGCTGGGACTTATGTAGCCCTTCTTCGCCAGTTCATACGCGAAGCGCTGCGTGATCGCTTTCAGCTCGTGTTCCTGGTAGTCGGCCGGATTTATCTCGAGCCCCCCTTTGGAACCCCCGAACGGCACGTCGACGATCGCGCACTTGTACGACATCAGCGCCGCCAGGGCTTCGATCTCGTCCTGGTTCACCATCAGCGAATACCGGATACCGCCTTTGGTCGGGAGACGGTGTTCGCTGTGAACCGCTCGCCAGCCGGTGAATACCTTGACCTCGCCGCGAATCTCGACGGGAAATTTAACGCGATAGATGGAATTGGTTTGCTTGATCTGATCCGCGAGGCCGGCCGGCAGGTCCATCGCTCCGAATGCGCGGTCGACCATGTGGTGAACGCTGGCGAGAAAGCCCTCTTTCATCATGTGAAGCTCGTTACCGGGTACAGTTCATTCTTCCATGTAACGAGCGGCGCTGACAAATGGAAAGGCAGACCGGGATGCGCAGCCGGCGGGTACACCGCCGCCTGCGACGTCCTCCGGCGCGGGAGTGCGGCCAGTTCTGGCCGCGAGGGCTTAAGTGTCACGGATTGATTGGTTGCCCCGGTGTCACGGGCTGAACGACAATGGAGCTACAGGTCGTCTCGATACGGTTGGCAGTGAGAACATGTCGTTTCGTCGCGCTCACGCAATCAGCGTCGTCCCGTTCACGCTGTGCATGCTCTTCTGTGGTACGAGCATGGCGAGCGTGTGTGAAGATCCGGGCACGGTATCGTACGTTTCGGCTACCGTGGTCGATCACGACATCTCGGAGCTGGAGCACGGGCTGGGCGCAACAGAACAAACAAACCAGGAACTGCAGATTCTCGCCCAGGGCCCCGCGACGCTCTCTTTCGGGTTCAGTCACCGGTACAGCAAGTTCGACTTCGCCGGGATCGAACCCCAGACGAATGCACATCTGCACACCTCGACATTCGCCTTACACTGGCGTCGCGGGAACAGCCACGGCAATATGCGCGCCGCCGCCGCGCCCACGCTCTCGGCTTCCTCGAACGTACTGGGGCATCCGCAGAAGTACAACAGCGACACGCTGCAACTGTCGCTCGCACTGGTGCGGCAACAGCGCCTGTCGGAATCGGTCATCGCGAGGTATGGACTATGCGGCGACGACCGCTTCGGGCGCTACAGGTTCTACCCGACCGCAGCCCTGGAGTGGCGGCCCCATCCCGACTGGGAAATCGATCTCGGCTTTCCGGCCTCCAGTGTGACTTACCGTATAACCGATTCCTTGAGCAGCGGGCTCAGGGCTGCGCCGGACGGAAGCGAGTGGCACGTCATGAATCGTGACTTCGACGCCGAGTCACAGTTCGTCTACGAGGCCTACGCGGTCGAGTGGCTGTTCGGTTTCGAGCCGGGCCGGCACTTGAGTCTCGTCGCCGGTATCGGTCGACAGCTTCGCAACAGTTTCGAGATGACGTTGCGTAGCGGCGAGCGAGTGTCGGTGCAGAGCGGCCCCGTCGACCGCGTCAGCGTGGAAATACGCTGGCGATTCTAGCTAGCGGGACGCAGACCCTCCTCCCGTCAGCCGGCAGGACGCTCCCACTTCATGAGGTTCAGGAATTCCCGGCGGGTCCGCGGCCCGTATGTCAGGTAACTCGGGTCCGGTTCGTTACGGTAATTCTCACGCCGCATCGAAAGGTCGTCGTTGCGCGCCCGCAGCAACACCTCGTCCGGATCGATCCTGTAAGGCCTGGTGGCGTTCAACCCGAACACCCGGGCGCGAAGTTCCGGCGTGATTTCCGGATAACCGTAGCGTTGCCGGTATTCCTCGGAAATTTGGAAGGTCCGAAACGCCTGGATCTGATCCTGCGGTGAGCCGTACCAGATGGAGTCGGTGCCCCACAGGACGTTCTCCTCTCCGCAATACTTGAACAGCTTGCCCATCGCATGAGCGGCGCTGTCGGGATCCCGCATCAGAAACCGCCAGGTGCTGCCCAGTTCGGCGTAGACGTTGCTGTTCGGCTTTATACCGTTGTCGATGAGCGACCTGATCAGGGTGTCGATGCCGTCGCCGCTACCTTCGCCCTCATATGCGCGTTCGGGCTTGCCCGCCACGAAGCCCGAGTGATAGATCAGGAAATCGACGTCGGGATAGCGTTTTGCAACGACACCGATATCGTGACACTGGCTATGCTCATAGGATTGCGGCCCGAATGGCAGGCCTTTGTGAACGCAGATGATATTGACGCCGAGGCTCTGAGCCTTTTCTATGAAAGGAATACCGGTGTCCTCGTCGGACAGGAAGAAACCCTTGCCCTCGGGACCGAACTGCGTGTAAGTCTTCCACCCGCACACGTTCCAGCGTTCCTTCAGTTGGTCCATCGCGTCGAGGTCGCCCTCCTGGTTCGGATTGACGCGGCCGTGAAGCATCAGACGATGGTTGCCCTCGAGGTTGGCGACGATTTGCCTGGTAGCATCGGCTTCTTCGATCGTCAGCGGCTCGTTCTCGCGCGTCGAGGGAACGAACGAGAGCACCATCATGTCGGTATCGCTGTCCAGGAAGACATCTTTGACGAATTCGTCGGGTCCGATGCAGTCCAGATGGCTGTTTACTCCCGGCCTCTCCGAAAGCGGACAACGGGTCTTTTCGGCAAATTTGAAACCTCCGCCTCGTGATGGATCTTTGCTGACCCACTTGCCATTCGGATCGACAAAGTGTCCCTGCACGTCGAAGATGAACTCGCGGCCTTCCAGTTGCGCCGCGGCCACTTCCGGATCGAGCGCCGCGGCGGAGTCGATGGCGAACATGCCGCCTATCCTGCCTGCGGCCGCGTTGACCTCGTTGAAAGCGAGCAACGTGCTGGCGGCGCCGCAGGAAGACGTCAGAAAATTTCGTCTGCTCAATCCGCTCCGGCGCGCGTTGTGAGTCGCGCGATCCCGCGCAGTCTCGTTGGCGACGACGTTCCGCTTCGATAACGCGATCGGCGCAAACTCTCCGTTGGACGTGCTATCGAGCTTGATTGGCAAGCGGGTACCGTCGGGATCGTTTCGCTGTCTCATGACATCTCCTTCTTTCAGCTTTCGGACTTGAACGGAACCGGATGGTTCGCGCCGGGGCGCGCCGCCGGGCGAGCGTCGGGCAAAGCACGCCACCCGGGACGCCGGCGATGGCGTAGTTCGTTGGGGCGGCTATGCCGGCCTATTTTCATCGAAGCTCTTTGCGCAGCACAAGCTTGAGGCCTGACCATACCTCAGTGACTGCGCACACCTTGATATCGACGTAACCCAGCGGCAATGCCACCTCGCGGATCGTGTCCTCGGTGATATCCGTGGCGACCCTGGACGCCTTTTTCGGCCAGGAAATCCAGATTGGCGCATCCGGCCGCAACTTCTTCCGCAAGGCAGACAGACGTTGCCGCAGTTCCGCCTTTCGAGTGACGAAGACATGAACAAGGTCAATCCCGGGTCCCGAGCGGGTTGCGAACTGCACACCAGCCGGCAGCCCGTCAAGCAGACGAACATAGCCGTCAGGCGCGCCAAGCGGCAGGATACGGCTGCCTTCGTTGATGCCAAGCTTCTTGACAAGGGGCGTATCCGAATAACCGACGGTGCCGAGTGCTTTCACCCTAGCCGCCATCTGTAAGTGAGAAGTGATGGCTCGTTATACTGAAGCCGTGGCGAAGGTAAAACCGGTGTGCAGCGAACCTCTGTACGCCGGAATCCAGATGTATCTGCTTACAACCGAGCTGACGTGCGTACGCCTTCAGCCAGTCGATCATGCGTGCGCCGGCGCCTGTGGACCGGCCACGTTCGTCGGTAACGAGATCATCAATATAGATGTGCTTTCCCCAAGCCAGCTTTGTGCTAACGACGAATCCAGCGACGCACAAAGCGATTCCGTCTGATTCGATGTAGGCGATCTCGTATCCATTCCTCTGCTGTTTCCTGACCTGATCGATCAGGTCTTCCATTTTGAAGTGCCCTCTAAGCTGTAGCAAAACCCTGACGACCTGTCCCAGCTCGGCATCGGATTCAACCAGCTTGACCTTCATAATGACCCTCCCGGTTTCTAGTTCGTCTCTTGTTTGAACGCGGCAGAACCTGCGTCGCGCCACGTCTTGTTCGGCGACCGTCCGGCATCACTCCTCTACCTCAGCCATGAGAGCAAGGAGATTCCTGTCCGGATCACGGAAGAAGGCCATCCATAGCTCGTGATCCGGCAACTTTGCAATCAGATGCGGATTTGCTTCGAAGTTAACGCCTCGCTTCGATAGAGTGCTAAACGCCTCATCGAGTTCCGAGACCTTAAAGTATATGACCGAGCCGCTTCCTGCCTGATCCGCGGCGGGGCCATCCAGCATCAGGCGAATACCGGCCAGGTCGAAAAAAGCCAGGCCCGGCGGCGCCTGAAAGAGAAACCGCATTCCAAGAGTATCTCGATAAAACACGATCGCGCGATCTACATCCGTGACAGGGACGGCGATCTGGCCGACCTGGCTCAAACCGAAGGTCTGTGCTTCGTATTTACTCGTCATCGTTCAGCTCACCTGTTTCGGAACGCGTCTCCTGACCTGGTGCCAACAGACATCGCGCGGTATGCCGGGATCAGACTTCGGCGCATCGAAACGCAGCCTGGAAGATCGGGCACATATGCCGAGAAGTTCGCTCCCGCATCCTCGATTACTATCGCGTATCGCATGGAGATCACCCCTTCAGGCCGGTATGTAGTACCCGATTCTCCGACGCTGACATAGTCCCACGCCCTGATATTAGCTTCGCCTGACGTTGTGTAGAGGGTCAGATTTAGCCCACAGCCCAAGTAGCTCCGTATAGCCGTCTGCGTCTGAGCTCACGGGCAACGGCGGGCCTGGCGGCTGTTGCTCCCCAGTCTGCAACAGCCGTGACAGGGGCCCGTTGTTCCGTGCAGCGAATTGTCAGAAGGCGTTTCGGCCAACCTCATCCAGAACATCCTCCAGTAACAGCGACTGTCCATCTATTTCAATAGACGCAGGCTGGTCTGTACCTACACCGCTAACTTCGTGCCAGGAACTTTGATAGAAAACCGAAGCCTTCTTTTCAGTATGGTTCAGGATAAGATCTGGCTGTCCGTCCATCCCATAGTCCTCAACCTCTACCAAAACTTCACCAGATTCGGACAATGTAGAATACGTCAGCAGATCAAATACTCCATCGCCATCAGAATCACGCAAGGTCAAGTAAGGCTTTCCGGTCTCAGCTTGAAATACACCCAGCTCAACGTTGCCTTCGGTTGAAGTTAGTAAGACAGCCGGCAGACCGGCACGATCTATTTTATCTGTGACAACGTTGACGCCGTCCCCGCCCAAGATGGGCTCGCCCTGGAACGTTTGGGCATTGTCGTTACCACCGCACCCGCAGACCACAATCGATGCAATGATGATGGGTGGCCGCACCATCGCCGAGCGCCTTCTAACCCCCCAGATCAGCGGCGTGCCAAGGCACCCCCGTCTGCATCTGGATGTCAGGCGCTTGGCACGACCTTTCCCGGCGATACGCGATATGACCCAGCTGGCGTCCGGCGCCGCCAGGCGCGAACTGCTGTGCCACGTCAGACCAGGACATACTTTAACCTCCTAGCTCGATCCGGCAGCTTGTCTAAGAAGCGCCGCAAGGGCCTGCTCATCGATGCCAGCAGGGTCGCGGACTTTGGTATGGCGCACGTATTTACCTTTTCCTTCAAGCAGTCCTTTTGGATCCTTCAAGGATGAGCCGGAAAAGAAGCCGAATTGCACGTAACCCGCCTCGGAGTGAACGTACGCAACAGGTCCTTTGCTACCTATCCAGCATCCGTTCCCCCATTTCACGGCTTCGTTTAGCCCGGGCTGAACGTGTTTTACAAACTGCCGAAGTTTACGAATAATCGCCTGATTCTCGGGACTTTGGTCTTCGAGATAATCATCGAAGCTCCCATATGCTTTCATTTTTCCCATCTAAATCGAAGACCCCGCTGCCAATAGAAACCTTCCGCCAGCCGCGAACTCGCCCCGCACAGTACACACGAGAATAACTTTCGTTTCGCGTCCGCGGAAACGATCCGGAAATTCGACACCCTACCAGCGCACAAAGGACATCGGACAATCGACGTCAACACGTGATACGACAGGGCGCCATCAACAATGACGAAGCTGAACATCCCGATAACCCAACGGGCCGCTCCAGCTCGAAGTTGCGAAAGCCACGATGACTACGATGAGACCGAGCACGGCTCCAGCCAGTCTAAAACCCCAGCGCGATCCGATTACGCTTCGCTAGATGAATTGGCTCTTTGATGCTCACTACGAAGCGTCGAATCGCCGCCTAACGCCGCAGTTCAGCGGCGGCACGCATGCCCTGTCACTTTTCCCTCACCGTCCGCTGCAACTTGTTAGACGCCGAATCACGACAGCTTGCTCGACACCAACCGGTTAATGCTAACCCCGGATTCCGCAGCCTTTATCGCCAGCATGCGATGTACTTCTGGAGGAACGCGGACCATGAATTTGCCGCTGTACGAACGCGTCGAGATCGGCTCCGGTATAGCTTCCTTCGACTGTCTAAGATCGGCAACCGTCTCCTTGACTAGCTTTCGGATACCCGACAACGCCTTCTCAGGTGACTTGTCAAGCCAACTCAGACTCGGCAATTCCGCACAAAGCCCAACATATTCTGCGTCCTCTTCGGACCACGTGACACGGTACGTGTACCGATCTACTTCCTTAACCATTACTGCTCTCAAGCTTGTCCACTGCGAGTAGGACCTGTCGGACCTGATAGGCTTTGGCCTTGCCACGAGAGTTCTGGATATTCACTCTCGGGTCTCCGGCCCAGGGCATTCTGTATACCCTGTGACTGGTCCCGGATTTTCGAGGCTTCCCAAAAAAGTGATCACAGACCCTGCAGAGTTCATTGAAGCGAATACCCTTGGAGTCCCGCCGCATTTTCTCCATCAAGTCATCGATCGAGGCCACAGATAGATGATATCACTATTGATATCGATGTCAAGGGCCGTCCGAAGACGCCCGATACGGATTAGGAGGCGCCTAACGACCGAGATCAGCGGCCAAAGCAAGTTGGCGACTCTTGAGCATGCAAGAGGCGTGACAGCTTGCTTTGGTTCGTCTGCATCGACTTGTTAGACGGCATATGCGCCCCTCGCCAATGTCTGCTTTCACCATGCACCGTGAACGAGCGGCGACACCGGGATGTCGATCCCGCGCTCGATCTTTCCGTCGTACCCTGGCGCAACAGGCCCGAACGCGGAGGCACCGGCACTCGGGTTTGGCACGCTCTGGCGGTTCCTGTATCTTGAGCGCCATTTCGCATCCACCCAGAGAACAACAATGAAAAAAGGCGCACACGCGGCGGATAAGATCACGGTTGTCTGTGTTGCAGTGCTGGCGACGTTTGCGGCGTCCCTCCCGGCCACCGCCGGCGCCGAAACCAGGGCGTTTACCGGCGCAACGATCGTGCCAGTCTCGGGACAGGCCATAGAGAACGGCACCCTCGTGATCCGCGACGGCAAGATCATGGCCGTCGGCGCAGCAGAATCGGTGCGCATACCTCGCGGTGCAACGACCATCGACGTCACGGGCGCCGTCATCATGCCGGGACTCGTGGATTCGCACAGCCACATCGGCGAGGTCGAGGGTGCGGACGCGTCCGCGCCGATCCAGCCGGAAGCGCGCGTGCTCGATTCGATCAACATTCGCGACGCCGGCTTCAAGCGGGCGCGCGCCGGCGGCATCACCACTGCAAACCTTATGGCCGGATCCGGTCACCTGATGAGCGGTCAGACGATCTACGTGAAGCTTCGCGACGGCAACACGATCGAATCGCTCGCGTACCGGACTCCAGGCGGTCGCGTCGCCGGCGGCATGAAAATGGCGAATGGCACCAATTCCCGTCGCGAACCTCCATTTCCAGGGACGCGCGCCAAGTCGGCCGCACTCGTTCGCCAGCAGTTCGTGGCCGCTCAGGAATATCGCGACAAGATCGAACGCGCCGACGGCGACGATGAGAAAATGCCGGACCGCGATCTTGCCCTCGAGGCCCTCGTCGAAGTGCTTGAAGGCGACCGCGTGGTTCATCATCACACGCACCGGCACGATGACATAGTCACGGTGCTCCGGCTGAAGGAAGAGTTCGGTTACCGCGTCGTCCTGCATCACGTGAGTGAGGCACACCGTGTTGCAGAGGAGATCGCCGCTGCTCGGATACCCGTGTCGCTCATCATTGTCGACAGCCCCGGTGGCAAACTCGAAGCCATGAATCTCAACCTGAAAAGCCCGCCGATTCTGGAACAGGCCGGCGTCGACGTGGGATTTCACACCGACGACTACATCACCGACTCGCGCCTTTTCCTGCGTATGGGCGCGATTGCCGTGCGCGCCGGCATGTCGCGCGACAAGGCGCTCGAGGGGCTGACGCTTGCCGGCGCCAGGATGCTGGGCCTCGACCGGCGCATCGGCTCGCTCGAGGAAGGCAAGGACGCGGATTTCGTGATTCTTTCGGGCGACCCTTTCAGCGTATATACAAGAGTGCTCGAAACCTGGATCGAAGGGCGGAATGTATTCGACCTCGATGATCCGGACGACCGCGAGGTCGCGGAAGGAGCCTACGGCGCGTTGACGCCCTCCTCTCTCACGCACGAATTTCACGGCTACGGCGAGGGGCATCAATGACCATGCGAATGCAAAAGCTGTTCGTCGCGGCTCTGCTCGCGATTGCACCCGCCGCACAATCCCAGGACATCGCTGTTCGCGGCCAGACCGTGTATCCGGTTTCGGGCGCTCCCATCCCGGACGGCGTGGTCGTCGTGCGCGATGGAAAGATTGCGGCCGTCGGCCCTTCGAGCAGGGTGCGCATACCCGACGGCATGAAGACAGTAGACGCCGCGGTCGTCACTCCCGGGCTGATCGATGCGCGCTCCGTTGTCGGGCTCGCGGGCTATTTGAATCAGCCGCACGACCAGGATCAGCTCGAGCGTTCGGAAGCAATACAGCCCGAACTTCGCGCCATCGACGCCTACAACGCGCGGGAAGCGCTGATCGAATGGCTGCGCGGTTTCGGCGTCACCACCGTGCATACCGGCCACGCGCCCGGCGAAGTCATCTCGGGCCAGACGATGATCACAAAGACCGCCGGCGACACGGTAGCCGAATCGGTCATCGTGCCGCTTGCGATGGTTGCGGCAACCCTCGGCGAAGGCGCGGTGGTTCAGGAGCCGGATGGCCGCAAGTCACCCGGTAACCGCAGCAAGGCTGTCGCGATGCTGCGCGCGGAATTTGTCAAGGCGCGCGCCTACGCGGAAAAAATGGCATCGAAGGATGACGATGACGACGAGAACGATGGTGCGCCCCAACGCGATCTGCGCATGGAAGCACTGTCCGCCGTGCTGAACGGAGAGATACCCTTGCTCGTCACGGTGCACCGGCACAACGACATCATGACCGCGCTGCGCCTCCAGCAGGAGTTCGGCTTTCGGCTGGTACTCGACGGAGCCGCCGAAAGCTACCTGGTGCTGAACGAGATAAAGGAGGCGAACGTTGCCGTGCTGGTTCACGCGGCCATGGCGCGCGCTTTCGGAGCAAGCGAGAATATGTCCTTTACGACGCCCTCGAGACTCGCGGACGCCGGCATACCGTTCGCATTTCAGAGCGGCTTCGAGGCCTACGTGCCAAAGACCCGCGTGGTGCTGTTCGAAGCAGCAATTGCGATCCAACACGGGCTTTCGTTCGAGCGGGCGCTGGCCGGCCTGACGATCGAAGCCGCAAAAATCTTACGAATCGAAGATCGCGTCGGCAGCCTCGAAGTCGGCAAGGACGGTGACCTCGCCCTCTACGACGGCGATCCGTTCGAGTACACCACCCACGCCGTGGGCACTGTCATCGATGGGATACAGGTAAACAAGCAGTCCCGCTGAAGTCCCCCGCACGCGCCGCCGTCGGCCTCGATCACTTGCCGTACAGGATGCGGCGTCTTTCGAGGCTGTCGGCAGGCCACATTTCCTTGGCGCTGTAGTACTCCGGCACCGCCGGTTTGTCAGGAGGCAGCACGACCCAGGGCAGTTTCGTCGAGGTGAAGATGTGTATGTCGGGCGGCAGCAGGTCCGGATTGTCGAGCGTGCCGACGCGTACGAATCTCGCCAGGTCGCCGGCGCCCGCATAGTTGCTCCATACAGCGATACGGCAAACCGGACAGCGGCTGATTTTCTGGCCCTTGCCGCTGTTCGACGGAGTATCGATCACCTCGGGCGTGCCGCTCATGA
>Ga0299913_10003411_pt1 | contig 12982 bp, 11 predicted proteins | sample RVTome_9_FD_201360 | JGI IMG/M metagenome (GOLD analysis project Ga0299913, IMG submission 201360) | Soil microbial communities from uranium-contaminated site in the Upper Colorado River Basin, Wyoming, United States - RVT155D38 (version 2) ... | reverse complement strand
CGCCGAACAGGTTGGCCAGGAAGTTCCGGTGAGTGTGCATGGCGCCCTTGGGATCGACCGCGGTGCCGGTCGTGAAGATGATCGACGCCAGGTCGTCGGGGCCCGGGGCCTCGCTCTCGTCGTCGTCGGCCGCGACCGGACGCGGGTCGGTGCCGCGCGGGTACTCCGCGCGCTCGAACGGCTCGCACTCGCCATCGACGTCGAGCAGCGCGACCGGGGTCTCGGCGGCCTCGTTCGCGGCCAGCTCGTCGGGGGTCAGCCGGGCGAAGCAGGCGCGCGAGGCGAGGATCGCGCGCGCGCCCGTGAAGCCGGCCACCGACCACACTTCGTGATGCCACGTCTGCGCGTCGATCGGCACCACCACCAGCCCGATCATGGTGGCGCCGAGGTAGGCCACGCCCCACTCCGGCTGGTTCTCGGACCACAGCACCACCCGATCCCCCTTGCGGTAGCCCTGCCGGTGGAGGCGGTCGCCCACGCGCCGGGCCGCGTCGCGCAGGTCGGCGAAGGTGTAGCGTACCCATCCGCCGTCGCGCTGGGTCTGGAGCGCCACGCGGTCGGGGTAGCGCTCGGCGCCGTGTCGCAGCAGGTCGGCGATCGTGCGCACGGACTCGCGCTCGGCGGAGAGCTCCTCCTCGACCTCCAGCGTCCCGGCGCGCTCGACCTTCAGGATGTACTTCTTGATGCCCGCGATGTGGACGTGGATGTAGTGGCGCCAGTTGATCCGCGAGACGTCGAAGTTGAAGCGCCGCCGCTCCTCCGGCGTCAGCCACTCGAACAGCCGCATCGTGTTGTCGACCTCGAAGCGGCAATCGAGGTTCAGGTACGGCTCGTACAGCTCGCCGTAGTAGAACAGCTTGTCGATCGCCGCCCGGATGGCGGCGATCCGGCGGCGCTGTCGCTGCGCCCGGTCGGCGAAGATGCCCCAGTCGGTCATCCGCTCGAGCGCCGACTCGGCCGCCGAGAGCGGCAGGGCCTTGAGCTTGTACTGTCGCCGGAACGATTCGGGCTTGGGGAACGAGAGCGGCTTGACGCGGATGGGCTCGCCGGACCTGTCGAGCATCGGGTTCGACTGGAAGTAGGCCACGATCAACTCGTGCAGGCGACCCATCGTGATCGGGTTCCGGGAACCGGTCGCGACCTGATAGACCTGGAGTGACCGCGGACCGTCCTCGGCCAGCTTGGGGAGCGCGGCCAGGATCGTGTTGACGACCATGTCGGCCGGGACCAGGTCGAGCACCACCTCGGGATCGAGTGGGAGCGAGCGCAGCCGGCCCTTCCCGATCGCGGCGATCAGGGGGTCGGCCATGCGCAGGCCGTCGAGCCAGCCCGGCGAGGGCTCCGACAGGCTGGACTCGATGATCGCCGGCCGGACGATCGCCAGCGGCACCTCGCCGCGGTGGCGCAGGACCATCTGCTCGCCCAGCGCCTTGGTGTACGTGTAGGTGTCGTTCCAGCCCCGCTCGCGCGCCCACTTCATCCCTTCCTCGACGAGCCGGTTCGCGATCCAGCGCCCGCGCAGGTTCTCGATCGTTTCGCGGCGCGGCTCCCTGGAGCCGCCGCGCTGCTTGCGGCGCAGGACGAGCGCCTCGACCAGCTCGCGCCGGACCTCGGGCCCGTTCCCCTGCTCGCGGACGCGGGCGACGATCTCCTCGATGCGCGCCAGGTCCAGATCGGGGTCGCGGAAGCCGCGCCGCGGGAAGGGCTCCGCGGCGTCGGGTGCGGCGTGATGGATCGTCTCGGGGATCGAGTCGTGGCTGGCGCCGCAGACGTACGCGGTCGAGACGTGGATCAGCGCGGCCCGGTCGCAGTCGGCCGCGAACCGCGCCACCCGCCCGGCGCCGCGCGTGTTGAGCTCGAGCGCGTCATCCAGCGGGGCGTCGAAGGAGACCACCGCGGCGCTGTTGATGATCGCGTCCAGCCGGCGGCGGAGATCCTCGCTCACGGCGGGATCGATCCCCAGCCCCGCCTGCGAGATGTCGCCGCCGACGGCGACCAGCTTCGACTCGAGAAAGGTCTCGAAGTCGTCGCCGTAGCGGTAGCGGAGACGGTTGAAGACGCTCGACTGGAACAGCTCCCGCCGCAGCCGCTCGGCCGGCGACTGGACCTCGCCTCCGAACGGCCGCTTGGGGCGGATCAGGACGTGGATCCGCTCCACCTCCGGCGCGGCCCACAGGATCTTCTCGAGCAGCGGCTGGCCGAGGAAGCCGGTGGCTCCGGTGACGAGGATCTCCTTGCCCGCCAGGGCGCGCGCGACGCGGTCCACGTCAGTCCCCGGCCCGCTGGACGACGCGGAGGGCTCCGCGCTCGACCTCGGCCTCGACCGGTGTCCAGCCGCACAGGTCGCCGTCGAACATCTTGGGGAGCCGCTCCCGGGACTCGATCCGCACGCGCGACGTTCGGTGGAGCGAGAACTTCGCATGCTCGAGATGGCGGCCGCTGTAGACGCGGGGGAAATTGACCATCAGGTCCAACTTGCCGATGTCCTCCACGACCACGACGTCGAGGAGCCCGTCGTCGACCAGGGCGCCGGGCGCGATCAGCAGCCCGCCGCCGGTGTAGGGGGTGTTCTGGACCATTACCGCCGCGCACGGCATGTCGAGAGTCTCGTCGTCCATCTCGATGACGAGTCGGACCGGTCGCAGGTGATGGATCGCCTTGTAGACGGCCACGAAGAAAGCCGGCGGACCCTTGAGCCTTGTGAAGCGGTTGGCCTCGGCCGCCACCACCGCGGGGAAACCGAGCCCGAGCACGGAGAGGAACGCACGGTCCCGCTCGCGCCCCACGTCGACGCCGTGCGCCCGGCCCTCGAAGGCCAGCGTCAGAGCGGCGTCGAGGTCGTTGAGGGGCAGCTTCAGGCTGCGGGCGATGTCGTTGCCCGTTCCCATCGAGAGGATCGCCAGCTCCACCTCGGTGCCGGCCAGCGCGTTGGTCACTTCGCCGATCGTGCCGTCACCGCCCATGACTCCGATGCGGCGCTCGCCCGCGTCGACGAGCTCGCGGGCGACCTCGGTGGCGTGATCGGGCCGATCGGTGACGACGACCCTCCCGTCGAGCCCCCGCCGCCGGACTGCGTCCCGCAAACGCTCCACGTTCCCGGCGCCCTTCCCATGTCCGGCGCGAGGGTTGGCGATGATCACCATGGAAGCGTGGCAGTATACGAAGGATCCCCCGGGGCGGCTAGACGAGTCGGGCGTTCAAACCGCGGCCTTCCCGGCGGCATCTCACCAGCGATCGAAAGGCCGCCACCCCGGGAGGACGTGCCGTGCATTCCGCCACCGCTCGAGCCCTCGCCGGCGACCGCCGATCCGGCGGCGACGTCGGCGTGAGCGCGCGCATCCGTCGCGCCCAGGCGGGGGACCGCGCGGCCTTCCGGGAGCTGTACGAGGAGCATGCGGGGCGCGTCTACGCGCTCTGCCTGCGGATGACCGGCGACGAGGAGGAGGCGATGGAGCGCACCCAGGACGCGTTCGTGCGGGCGTGGAAGAGCCTCGGCTCGTTCCGCGGCGAGTCCGCGTTCTCGACCTGGCTCCATCGGTTGACCGTGAACGTCGTTCTGACGGAACGCCGTTCCGCGGGCCGACGGGAGCGGCGCACGCGGGTCGCCGGGGATTCCGGCCCGCGCGTCACGCCGGCGGCGCGCGCGGGGCTCCACGTGGACCTGGAGCGGGCGATCGCGGGGCTGCCGCCGGGAGCGCGGGCAGTGTTCGTGCTGTACGATGTCGAGGGCTACGGCCACGAGGAGATCGCCGAAATGATCGGAATCGCGCCGGGAACGTCGAAGGCGCAGCTCCACCGGGCGAGACGGCTGCTGAGGGAGGCCCTGTCGTGAGCGAAGCGCGGGGAGCGGGCTGCACGGAGACGGCGGAGCGGCTGGACGCGTTCGTCGAGGGCGGGCTCGAAGGCCCGGAGCGCGAGCGGGTCGCGTCCCACCTGGAGACGTGCGCGGACTGCCGGGCGGAGGTCGAGGGGCTGACCGCGCTCCTGGCGGCCGCGAGCGAGCTCCCCCGCGAGATCCGCTCGCCCCGGGATCTCTGGGCCGGGATCGACGCGCGGCTCGAGGGCGAGACGGTTTCCCGTCGCGTTATCCCCGCCCTGCGCGTGGCCGGGCTCCCGCGTTGGGCGCTCGCCGCAGCCGCGCTGGCGCTCGTGGTGGTGACCGCCGCGGTGTCGTCGGTCCTCACGCGGCGCTGGGACGAGGCGATGGCGCTCAAGCTCCAGCGCGGTGGCGACGCGGCGGCCACCGCCCCCGCCGCGCGGCCCGACCCTCCGCTCGACGCGGAGGAGGCCCGCTTCCTGGCCGCGTCGCGGGACCTCGTCGCGGGGCTCGAGCGGCAGGACCTCACGCCGGAGACGATGGCGATCGTCCGCCGGAACCTCGCCGTCATCGACGCCGCGATCGCCGAGCTCCATCGGGCGCTCCGCAAGGACCCGGGCAACGGCGATCTCACGCGCATGCTCCTCGCCACCTACCAGCGGAAGATCGACCTGCTCGAGCAGGCCGCGCGCGCGGGGGAGGGATGAACGTCCAGACCCCCGGCGGCGTCGCCTCGCTCGCCAGCGCGCTCGCGCTCGCGGCGCTCGTCATGGGCGCGATGCCCGCGCGTGCCCAGCAGCGGATCGAGCGCGGCGCGCGGGCGACCGCCGACGCGACGATCCGGATCTACAACCTGAGCGGCGCGACCACGGTCACCGGCTGGGACCGCGACTCCGTGGCGCTCGTCGGTACGCTCGAGCCCGGCGCTGGGCGGCTCTACATCGGCGGCACCGGGCCCGCCATCAAGCTGGGGGTCGAGTCGCCGTCGGGAGACGGCGCGCCCCGCGCCGCCCGGCTCGAGGTGCGGGTTCCGCGTGGGAGTGTCGTGTGGGTGAAGGCCGCCGACGCGTCGATCGAGGTCGACGGCGTGGAAGGGGGCCTCGACCTGTATTCGGTGACCGGGGCGATCCGCGTGCGCGGAGCCCCGGAGACGGTGCGGGCGGAGTCGATGGAGGGCGGGATCACGCTCGACGTGCGCGCGCCGTGGGCCCGCGTGAAGACAGCCAGCGGCCGGATCCAGCTGGCGGGGGAGATCGGCGACCTCGCCGCCACCACCGTCAGCGGCGCGATCCGCGTGGCCGCGTCGCGCCAGGCGCGGGCGCGGATCGAGAGCGTGACGGGCCCGGTCGTGGTGTCGGGCCGCCCGAGCCGAGGCGGAGCCTGGGAGATCGAGACCCACAGCGGCTCGGTCACGCTCGAGCTGGCGCCCGAGACCGACGCCGAGATCGCGGTCCACACGTTCGGGGGCGACGTGCGGGCCGACCTGGGCCGCGTCGTGTCCCGGCGCCAGGACGACCTGTCGGGAAGCGAGCTGCACATCGTGGCGGGTACCGGCGGCACATCGATCGCCGTGCGGACGTTCAAGGGCGCGGTGACGGTGGGGGTGCGCTCGTAGGGGACGAAACGGGGCGCTCGTCAGAGCGCCCCGTTCGCGTCGGTCGTTCGGTGGTGCGGATCAGCGGTTGCCGCTTTGCTCCTTCTTCCCTCCGCTACCCGAGCGGCCGCCCTGACCGCCACCCTGGCCGCTGCCGGGGCTGCCCGTCTTGCCGCGGCCCTGCCCGCCACCGCTCTTCTGCGGCGGGCGTCCCCCCTGCCCGCCGGAACGGCCTGTCTGCTCCTTGTCTCGCGCCATCGCCAATGCCTCCTCGATTCCCAGTGGACCGGCGCCTGTCGAACGCGGCCCGCGCGCCGGCAGTCATCTGCAATCGTATCATCGGGGCGGGGTGGACTTCTGTACGGCGAGCGACAGGCGGCGGTCGACTTCGCAGCGCGTCAAACCGCGGGCTTCGGGGCGGCATCCAACGATAGAGCGCGCGAGGGTCGCGCGCCCCGTCGTTACACCCGAACCCGGAGGCATGCATGAGCACCGCACCCCGAAGGATCCGCGGCCGCGCGCCCGCGCTGGCCGCGACGCTGCTGTTCGCCCTGACGGCCGTCGGCGTCGCCGCCGGCCCGCCCTGGATCTCGATCGAGCTGCCGGCCAACCCCTACGACCGGTCGACGCGGGGCGCGATCGCGCTCGTCCGCACGTACCATCACGGCGGGCCGGTCCAGCTCCAGGTGCGCGGCACCGCCGAGGGCCTGGTCGACGGCGAGCGAGTCAGCTTGCCGCTGGACCTGGTGGCCGCCGGTCCCACCGGGGTCTACGCGATCCGCGCCGATCTCCCCGGGCGCGGTACGTGGATCCTGGTCGTCCGGGGCGGAGCGGAGGAGGACGGCGTGACCGCGATCGTCGATCTCGGACCCGACGGCGCGATCCGGGCCGTCGACGTCCCGACACGCGGCGAGAATCCGCCGATTCCGCGCGCGATCACCGGGCCCGAGATCGACGCCCGGCTCCGGTCCCTCGCCGCGGCGCCTTCCATGCCGGGCGGGCTGGTCCTCGCCAAGCCGGGCCACGGCGGCTCGCGCGGCGTGGGCTTCACGCTGTTCGCGATCGCGGCCGTCGGCCTTCCGGTCGGCGTCGGGGTCTGGCGCGCGCGCCGACGGGGCTGAGCGTTCCCGCCAACGCCGTTCCTTGAACGGGGGGCGGCGCCGGCTAGCTTGACCGTCGTGAGACGGTCCCCGGATGTCATCGTGATCGGCGGTGGCCTCGTCGGGCTCGCGAGCGCGCGTGCGCTCGCGTCCGGCGGGGCCACCGTGCTCCTCCTCGAGCGGAGCCGGGAGCCCGGCCGGGAGGCGTCGTCGGCCGCCGCGGGACTGCTCGTCCCCCAGACCGAGCGCGCCATGGGGAGGCTCGGCGTCGCGAGCGAGCCCGCCGAGGAGGCGATGCTCGGCCTCCTCCTCGAGAGCCGCCGACGCTTTCCCGCGTTCGCTCGCGAGCTGGAGGAGGCCTCGGGGCGATCAGTCCACTACCGGTCCGACGGCAGCCTCCTGGCTGCGCTCGGCGACGCCGAGGCGAGCGCCCTCGCCGCCTGGGCCCGCGGGCAGACCGCGCGCGGCCTGCGCGCGGAGTGGGTCGACGCGGCCGAGGCGCGACGGCTCGAGCCCCTGCTCGGCCCCGCGGTCGTGGGCGCGCTCCTCATCCCCGACGACCACCAGGTCGACAACGTCGAGCTCACCCTCGCGGCGCTCGACGCCGCGACCCGGGCCGGCGTGGAGGTCCGGGCGTCCGCACCGGTGGCGGCCGTCGAGGCGATCGAGGGACGCGCGGCCGGCGTGCGCCTGGCGGACGGAGCCCGGATCGAGGCCGCGCTCGTCGTCCTCGCCGCCGGCGCCTGGAGCGGAGGTCTCGGGGGACTGCCCCGCCCGATCCCGGTGCGGCCGATCAAGGGCCAGATGGTGGCCCTCCGACCCGCTGGCGGGACGGGGATCCACCGGATCGTCTCCCTGCCCGGAGCGTATTGCGTGCCGCGCGACGACGGCCGCGTGCTGGTCGGCGCGACCGTCGAGGACGCGGGGTTCGACACCACCGTCGACACGGAGGCGTCGCGGGCGCTGGTGGCCGCCGCCGCGCGCGTGATCCCCGCGTTCGCGGCCGCGCCGCTGGTCGCCCACTGGGCCGGCCTGCGGCCCGGCACGCCGGACGGTCTCCCGCTCCTCGGCTCGGACCCCGCGCTCCCCGGCCTCCTCTATGCCACCGGCCACTACCGGAACGGGATCCTGCTCGCGCCGGTGACCGCCGAGATCGTCGGCTCGCTGGCGCGCGGCGGCCCGCCGCCGGTCGACCTGGGGCCCTTCTCCGCCGACCGGGCCGCGCTCGCGGGGTCGGTGCCGGACCCGGCCTCCGAGCCGATGGTACGATAGCGTACCGATCATTCCCGCGGCGGTTGCGGGCCTCGGGGGCCACGGATACCTTGACCCGCCCCATGCAGGCCCTTCATGCCTCCGCGGAGTCCACGACCGCCGTCCGGCGCCTCGGACGGATCGGTTATCGGGAGGCGTGGGAACTGCAGCGGGAGCTCGTCGCCGAGCGCTCCGCGGGACGCATCCCCGACACGCTGCTGCTCCTCGAGCACCCGCCGGTCATCACGCTCGGGCGCGGGGGCAGCCAGGAGCATCTCCTGGGAAGCCCCCGGGAGCTTTCCGCGCGCGGCGTCGAGTTCATCCCCACCGACCGCGGCGGGGACATCACGTTCCACGGCCCCGGTCAGATCGTCGGGTATGCCGTCGTCGACCTCGAACGGCGGGGCCGGGACCTGCATCGCTACCTGCGGGATCTCGAAGCCGTCCCGATCCGCGCCCTGGCGCGGTTCGGGATCCGCGCGGGCCGGGCCCCGGGGCTGACCGGCGTCTGGGTCGACCGCGCGAAGGTGGCCGCGATCGGGATCCGGGTGTCCCGCTGGATCACGCAGCACGGCTTCGCGCTCAACGTCGACACCGATCTTTCGTACTTCGATCTCATCGTCCCGTGCGGGATCTCCGATCGCCGCGTGACCTCGATGGCGGCGCTCGCGGGCGGGCCGGTCGACCGCGGCGAGGTGGAGGACGCCCTGGCCGACGCGTTCGAGGCCGTGTTCGGCGGCGATCCCGACGACCTCGCTCCGGAGCGCCCCCGATGACCACCACGACGATCGCCGTCGACGCGGTCGACGTCGGCGGGGCGCGGCCGCGCAAGCCCGCGTGGCTGAAGGTCCGCGCCGGCGGCGGCCCGCAGTACGCCAGCGTGAAGCACGCGGTCGAGGAGCGCGGGCTTCACACCGTCTGTCAGGAGGCGCGCTGCCCGAACATCGGGGAGTGCTGGGGTCACGGCACCGCGACGTTCATGATCCTGGGGGACATCTGCACCCGCGGTTGCCGCTACTGCGCCGTGGACAAGGGGCTGCCTACCGAGCTCGACCTCGACGAGCCGGCGAAGCTCGCCGACGCCGTCGTCGAGATGGACCTCGCGTACGCGGTCATTACATCGGTGGACCGCGACGACCTGGCCGACGGCGGGGCGTCGATCTTCGCGCATTCGATCCGCGCCATCCGCGCGCGCTCGCCCCGCACCTCGATCGAGGTCCTGGTCCCCGACTTCCGCGGCGACGCGGCCGCCCTGCGCGCGGTCCTGGACGCCGGTCCGGACGTGTTCAACCACAATATCGAGACGGTGCCGCGCCTCTACCGCCGGGCCCGGGGCGGCGGCGTCTACGCCACCTCGCTCGAGGTCCTGGCGCGGGCGCGCGCCTGGTCGCCCGGCGTGGTGACGAAGACCGGCATGATGCTCGGCCTGGGCGAGGAGCTGCCCGAGGTCCTGGCCGTCATGCGCGATATGGTCGAGCGCGGCGTCGACATCCTGACGCTGGGGCAATACCTGCGGCCCACCGAGTGGCATCTCGCGGTCGACCGTTTCGTCCACCCGGACGAGTTCGCCGAGCTCGCCCGCCTGGGCCAGGCGATGGGCTTCGCCCACGTGGAGGCCGGCCCCCTGGTCCGCTCGTCCTACCGCGCCGATCGCCAGCTCCTTGAGAGCCGGCGCGCGAAGGCTTCCTGAATCCCGATCCCTGAATGGTGGAGATGGCCGAGAAGAAGACCCCGCGGAAGAAGAAGAGCGCGACCGAGACCGCCGAGGCGGCGACCGAAGCCGCCGCCGAGTCGCAGGAGTCCGGCGGCCGCACGACGGGCGAGGGCGCGGCGCCGGCCGGCGCGCCCAGGGAGGACTTCCAGGCGCTCCAGCGCCGCCGCGAGCAGACGGCGCTCGACGTCTCGCGCTCGTTCCCCGACAAGTATCGGCTGTCGGGCGAGATGGAGGGCTGCACCGACGCGCGGAAGATCGAGCTTCTCGAACGGCTCGTGAAGACGCGCGAGTTCGACGCCCGCATGCGGCGGCTGTTCCGTCAGGGGCGCTTCGAAGGGACGTTCTATTCCCAGATCGGCCAGGAGGCGTGCGACGTCGTCCTCGCCTACCAGATGAAGAAGACCGACTTCATCGGACCCTCGCACCGCGACCTCGGCGCCTCGGTCGGCAAGGGCATCCCGCTGACCGCGCTCGCCGCCCAGGTCTACAACCGCGTCGACTCTCCCGATGGCGGACGCTACACCGCGTGCCACTACTGGCACCCCGAGTACTGGGTCATGCAGCCCTCCACGTCGATCATGATGAACTGGATCGCGGCGACCGGCGCGGCGTTCGGCTTCAAGATGCTCAAGAAGGACAACGTCGCGGCCGCGTTCGGCGGCGACGGCGCCACCGCGCACGGCGACTTCCACGAGGGCTGCAACTTCGCCGCCGTCCATCGGCTGCCGATCGTGTACGTGATCCAGAACAACCTGTGGGCGGAGTCGTTGCCGCTGTCGTTGACGACCGCGCTCCGGGACCTCTCGCATCGCGCGGATGCGTACGGTTTCCCGGGCGTCAACCTGGACGGCAACGACGTCGTGGCCGTGTGGAACGCCACTCGCGCGGCCCTCGACCGGGCGCGCGCGGGCGAGGGAGCGACCCTGATCGAGATGAAGACCTACCGCTGGTTCGGCCACTCGGACATCGATCCCGCCGACTACCGCAGCGAGGACGAGGTCGAGGACTGGATGGAGCGCGATCCGCTGCCGCGCTACGTGGCGTGGCTCGAGGAGACCGAAGTCCTCGACGCGGAGACGCTGGAGGGGATTCGGGAGCGCGTCCGCAAGGAAGTCGAGGAGGCGGTCGAGTTCGCCGAAGCCAGCCCGCGGCCGGAGCCCGACGCGTTCCTGTCGAAGGTCTTCGTGCACGAGTACCCCGGCTTCGACGTGCGGGCCGGGAGGTAGCGGTGGCGAAGCTGACGTACATCGACGCGATCAATCGCACGCTCCACGAGGAGATGGCGCGCGACGAGACGACGTTCCTGATCGGCGAGGACACCGGCATCTACGGCGGCGTGTTCAAGGCCACGCGCGGGTTGCTCGAGGAGTTCGGCCCGGAGCGGATCATCGACAGCCCGATCTCGGAGTCGCTGATCGCCGGCATGACGGTCGGCGCGGCGATGGTCGGCTGCCGGCCGCTGCCGGAGATCCAGTTCGCGGACTTCATCTCGCCGGCCTTCGACCAGATCGTCCAGCAGCTGGCCCGCTACCACTGGCGGACGGACGGGACGTACGCGATGCCGGTGACGATCCGCTGCCCGTGGGGCGGCGGGGTCGGCGGCGGCGTGTTCCACTCGCAGTCGAACGAGGCGTGGTTCATGAACGTTCCCGGCCTCGTCATGGTCGCGCCCTCGACGGTGCGCGACGCGGCGGGGCTGCTGCGGGCGGCGATCCGGAGCGACGACCCGGTCCTGTACTGGGAGCACAAAAAGCTCTATCGCTCGCTCAAGGACGACCTGCCCGACGGGGAGGAGATCGTCACCGAGATCGGGCGGGCCCATGTCGCGCGCGAGGGCAAGCACGTGACCGCGGTGACGTTCGGCTATCTGCTCCACCCGACGCTCGAGGCCGCCCAGGGCCTGGCCGAGGACGGGATCGAGGTCGAGGTCATCGACCTGCGCACGCTCCTGCCCCTAGATACGCCCACGATCCTCGAGTCGGTCGCCAAGACGGGCAAGGCGGTGATCGTCCACGAGGCCCCGAAGATCGGTGGGATCGGCGGCGAGATCGCGGCCGTCCTGGCCGAGGAGTGCTTCTGGGAGCTGGACGCTCCGGTGCGCCGGCTGACCGGCTTCAACACCTCGTTTCCCGCGGCGAAGACGATGGAGGACCTGTACATGCCGGGGGTCGAAGAGATCCGGCGCGCGTTGCGCACCACGGCCGAGACCTAGCGTGGCGACGCTGATCCGGGAACGGTAGGGAGGGTTCGAGATGCCGCAGGAGATCAAGGTCCCCTCGCTCGGGCAGAGCGTGCCGGAGGCGACCGTCGGGAAGTGGCTGAAGCAGGTGGGCGACGCGGTCGCCGCCGACGAGGCGGTGGTCGAGCTCGAGACCGACAAGATCAACATGGAGGTCACCGCCTTCCGCGGCGGCACGCTGGCGCGGATCGACAAGGAGCCGGGCGCGACCGTGGCCGTGGGCGAGACGTTGGGCCTGATCGCGTCCGAAGGCGAGGAGGCTCCGGCCGAGGAGGAGGCCCCCGCGAAGGAAGAGCCCGCCGCGGAGAAGGAGGCCCCCGCGAAGGAGAAGGCTTCCGCCGCCCGGGAGAAGGCCCCCGCCGCGAAGCCCCCGGCGGACTCGAAGCCGGCGCCCGCGAAGCCGCCCGCCGAGGCGGTGATCCCCGAGGACATGCCGACCTCCCCCGCCGTCCGCAGGCTCGCCCGCGAGCACCGCATCGACCTTACGGCGATCGAGGGTTCGGGAAAGGGGGGCCGGGTCACCCGCGAGGACGTCAGGGCGTGGCTCGAGTCACCCGCGGCCGAGGCCGGAGCGCCGTTCGCCGACGCTCCCGCGGAGCCCGCCGCGCCCGCCGCCCCGGCGCGCGAGTACGCTCCCGACGAGCCGGTCGAGCGCGTCCCCATGACCTCGCTCCGCAAGACGATCGTGCGGCGGATGGTCGAGTCGAAGCGGACGTCGGCCCACGTCACCACCGTCGACGAGGTCGACATGAGCGCGGTGGTCGAGCTCCGCGAGCGGCTCAAGGCAAGCTTCTTCGAGGCACACGGCGTCAAGCTGACGTACATGCCGTTCATCGCGCGCGCGGCCATCGCCGCGCTCAAGAGGTTCCCCGAGGTCAACGCCTCGATCGAGGGCGACGAGATCGTCTATCATAACTTCTGGCACCTGGGGATCGCGGTCCACACCGAAGCGGGCCTCATGGTGCCGGTCATCAAGCATGCGGACCGGAAGTCGATGGTCGGGATCGCGAAGGCGATCGACGACCTCGCGACGCGCGCGCGTGACCGCAAGCTGGAGCTGGACGAGATCCAGGGCGGGACGTTCACGCTCACTAACGCGGGCGGCTTCGGCGCACTCTTGACGACGCCGATCATCAATCAGCCCGAGGTCGCGATCCTCGGCATCCACAAGATCGAGGCGCGCGCCGTCGCGGACCAGGACACGCGCCAGGTGGTCGTTCGCGACCGCATGAACATCAGCGGCTCGTACGACCACCGCTGGATAGAC
>Ga0299913_10003410_pt1 | contig 12983 bp, 11 predicted proteins | sample RVTome_9_FD_201360 | JGI IMG/M metagenome (GOLD analysis project Ga0299913, IMG submission 201360) | Soil microbial communities from uranium-contaminated site in the Upper Colorado River Basin, Wyoming, United States - RVT155D38 (version 2) ... | reverse complement strand
AAGGTGATCGGATCGGTGCGGGCTTATCCGACGATCGGTGACGTGCCCGACGACGTGGACCTGGCCTACATAGTGGTGCCCCGGAACTTCGTCATCGATGTGGCCCGGCAATGCGCCGACGCCGGGGTTCGTGGCATCGTGGTGATCTCGGCCGGTTTCTCCGAGACAGGGGAGGAGGGGTCGAAGCTCGAGGCGGAGTTGCTCGACATCGTGCGTGACTCTGGGATGCGCATGGTCGGGCCCAACTGCATGGGTCTGCTCAACACCGCCCCCTCGGTCCAGCTCAACGGCACCTTCGCTCCGGTCTACCCGCCGGCGGGCAATGTGGCCATGTCGAGCCAGTCCGGCGCCCTCGGCATCGCCATCCTCGACTACGCGAACCGGAACAACATCGGCATCTCCCAGTTCGTCTCGGTGGGGAACAAGGCCGATGTCAGCGGCAACGACTTGATCCTGGCCTGGGAGGACGATCCGGCGACCGACGTCATCACCCTTTACCTCGAGTCTTTCGGCAACCCGATGAAGTTCTCCCGGATCGCCCGGCGGATTGGCCGGCGCAAGCCGATCATCGCGGTCAAGTCGGGACGCTCCGAGTCGGGCAGCCGGGCCGCCTCCTCACACACCGGCGCCCTGGCCTCGTCGGACGTCGCTGTCCAGGCCCTGTTCCGGCAGTCGGGTGTGATCAGAGTGGACACGATCGACCAGCTGTTCGATGCCGCCAGTCTTCTCGCCAATCAGCCGATCCCGACCGGAGAGCGGGTCGGGGTGATCACCAACGCGGGTGGGCCCGGCATCCTCGCCGCCGATGCGCTGGAAGCCAACGGCTTGGTGCTGCCCGAGCTCTCCGCGGGCCTGAGGGAGCGGATGGCCACGGCCCTCCCCGCCGAGGCGTCGACGCGGAATCCGGTCGACCTGATCGCCTCAGGTGGGCCAACCGAGTTCGAGCACGTCACTTCGCTCCTCCTCGAGTCGGGAGAGGTGGACGCGGTCATGGTGATCTACATCCCGGTGTTCCCGGGAGGGGCGCAGAGAGTGGCCGAGGCCCTGCACCGAGCACAACGCGCCTATGAGGGTGAGGTGACCCTGCTCTCCGTGTTCATGCAGACCGGGGAGGACGCAGCCCACTATCTCGCCGGCGGAGACGGGGCCCGGGCCATCCCCACCTATATGTTCCCCGAGTCGGCTGCTCTCGCCCTGACCAGGGCGGTGCGCCACGGGCAATGGCGGCAACGTGACCCGGGCCATGAGATCCCGGTCGACCCGGAAGTCGCGTCGGAGCTTCGGTCGCTGGTGGAGGGGGCACTGCAGACCATGCCTGCCGAGGGTGGATGGCTCGAGCCTGACCTGGTCGGCACCATCCTCGAGACGGTCGGGCTCCGTGTTCCCCGCTCGTCGGTTGTGACCTCGGCTCGGGAGGCGGTCAGGTTTGCCCACGAGATGGTGGGCCCCGTTGTGCTCAAGGTGATCTCGGAAGCGGCGCTGCACAAGTCCGACGTGGGTGGGGTGGCCCTCGATATCGAAGGCGAGAGCCGGATCAAGGAGGCCTACAAGCAGGTGACCCGGGCCGTCGACGATGCGGAGGGAGTGCTGGTCCAGGAGTTCGTCGAAGGGGGCCACGAGGTGCTGATCGGGATGACCCAGGACCCCAACTTCGGCCCCCTGGTCGTCTTCGGGTTGGGCGGCATCTATGTCGAGCTGCTTCAAGACGTGGCCTTCCGTATCCATCCTCTCACCGATGTCGACGCCTCGGAGATGATCAAAGAGATCAAGGGCTCCAAGCTCCTCGACGGATATCGCAATCAGCCCAAGGGCGATGTCTCCGCCCTCGAGGACGCTCTGCTCAAGGTGTCCGCTCTGATCGAGGCCGTCCCCGAGCTGATGGAGATGGACCTCAATCCGGTGAAGGTGCTCGAGCCGGGCGGTGGGGTGGTCGTGGTCGACGCCCGGATGAAGATCCGTGCGGTCGAGGCGAAGAAGCATCCGTCGATGCGGGACCTCCCCGGGGTGACGTCATGAGCGAGGAGAAGTCAATGTTTCTGGAGACGATCGAGGAGGCGAGCGCGAAAGCCGATGTGGCGGCCATCTACCAGCAAGACACCGCACGCGTGGGATACCTGCCCAACTACTCCCGACTCTTCTCCCTCCATCCCGAGGCCTATGTCGCCTGGCGCGGCCTGATCGCCGCCATTGCCCGACCGATGGATGAGCGGCGTTACGAGCTGGCCACGGTCGGCGCCGCCAATCGTCTCCGATCCACCTACTGCTCATTGGCCCACGGCAAGATCCTGGCCGACAAGTTCTACGAGCCGGCCCAGGTCCGGATCATGGTCGAAGACCCGGACGCGGCCGTACTCGACGAGGTCGACACCCTCGTCTTCGAGCTGGCCGCCCAGGTCGCCGACGATGCGACGTCCGTGAGTGAGGAAGACATCGAGGCGCTGCGCCGGGTTGGTCTAAGCGACCGGGATATCTTCGACGTGGTGCTTGCCGCCGCCGCCCGCAGCTTCTTCTCCAAAGTCCTCGACGCCACCGGGACCTTGGCCGATCGCGCGTTCAACGACCTCGACCCGGAGCTGCGCGAGGTCCTGACCGTAGGCCGCCCCATCGAGGGAACCTGACCGAGGTCTCTCCACGCTGACTGCGCCAGGAAAAAACAGTCCGGTCTAGCCTCGTGCCATGGAACATGTAGACCTCACCGTCGACGGGCCGGTTGCCCTGGTCCGGATAGACCGGCCTCCGGTCAACGCCCTCACCGACAAGGTCGCCCGGGCTCTGAGGGAGGCGTTCGAGCGCTGCGCCGACCCGGCCATCCGGTCCGTGGTGGTGACCGGTGAGCCGCACTTCGCCGCCGGTGCGGACATCAGAGGCTTTCAGGCGACCTTCGACGCCGGCGCCGAGGAGCGCAGCGCCTGGGCCCTTCAGGAGGCGATCACCGCTCTCGAGTCCCTAGAGAAGCCGACCATCGCCGCGGTCCACGGCTTTGCTCTCGGCGGTGGTCTGGAGCTGGCCATGGGCGCCGACTTCCGTTACCTGGCGGACGACGCCCGGGTCGGGCAGCCCGAGATCCTGCTCGGTCTCATCCCCGGGGCGGGCGGCACCCAGCGCCTGACCCGGATCGTCGGTTACCAGCGGGCCAAGGAGATGATCTTCACCGGCCGCCAGCTCGATGCCGAAGAGGCGTTGGCGATCGGCCTCGCCGACAAGGTGTTCCTGGGCGGTGAACTGCTCGACGCCGCCATGGGGTCTGCCCGGGAATGGGCCGAGGCGCCGACCCGGGCGATCGCCGCCGCCAAGAAGGCGCTCAACTCGGGCGCGGGGTTGCCGGTCGACCAAGGCCTCCTCGTCGAGCGCGAGGCGTTCAACGAGTCGTTCGAGACCGAGGATGCCCGGGAGGGGGTCTCCGCCTTCATCGCCAAGCGGCAGCCCGAATTCAAGGGGCGCTGACCTCGACACGTCGGCGGAGACGCTCCAGGTTCCGTCGCCAGATACGCCTCAGGACCGGGCGGGCCAGCCATGCTCCCCACCGGCCGCCCATCCACCAGGGAAAGCGCAGGATCTCGGTCCAGGTCAGCTCGGTGCCGGCGCTCAGAGGACGCAGTATGAACCGACCTACCCCGGCAACCGCTCCAACGTGCTCCACTCCGATCGACCTTCCCTCCTCCCACTCGACGACGGTCATCAGGTCGGTGGAGCGGAAGGGGCCGATCCGGGTCGGAACTCTCATCCGGGCCCCCACGCCCCTGGTCTGGCCGGTGACGAACTCGATCGTCTCGGCATCGCCCATCCACTCGGAGTGCGAGCCGAGGTCGGCCAACTCGGCCCATACCCGCCCGGGTGAGGCGGCGAGGATGACGACCAGCTCCACCGGGCGCCCGCCCGGCGATCTCCTCGTCTCGTCCATGACCGGATCGTGACAGCCGCGCAGGCCTGCGACAATCGGGTTCGACATGATCTACCTCGACCATGCCGCCACCACGCCGATGCGTCCCGGGATCTGGGAGGCGATGCGGCCCTACTCGGAGCAGGTCTTCGGCAACTCCTCGGGTGTCCACGACGTCTCCCGGCGCGCCAAGAACGCGTTGGAGGAGGCGAGGGAGCGGATCGCGGCCGTCATCGGCTCCCGGCCCACGGAAATCGTGCTCACCTCCGGCGGGACCGAGTCGGACAACCTCGCCCTGAAGGGGGCGGCGTTGAGCAGCACTCCGAGACGGGGGGTGGTCACCGTCGCCACCGAGCACGAGGCGGTTCTCGAGACAGCCGACTTCTTGCACCGGCTCGGGCTCCCCACCGAGGTAGTCGGGGTCGATCGCGGCGGCGCTGTCGACCTCGACTCGTTGCTCGAAGCCGTCGGTCCCGATACGGCCGTTGTCTCGGTGATGTGGGTCAACAACGAGACCGGCTCGGTCCAGGACCTGCCCCGGATCGCGGCCACTGTGCGCGAGCGCGATCTCGAGGTCCTCGTCCACACCGACGCGGTCCAGGCCTTCTCCTCCCAGGACATCGACGTCGATGCTCTCGGTGTCGACCTGCTCACCCTCACCGGTCACAAGTTCGGCGGTCCCAAGGGGGCCGGTCTGCTCTATGTCCGGGAAGGGACGCCGCTGGAACCGCTTCTCCACGGCGGTGGTCAGGAGATGGGGAGACGCTCGGGCACACACGACGTGGCCGGGGCGGTGGGTTTGGCCGCGGCCATGGAGGCGGCGGCAGCCGACCGGCCCCGATTCCGAACCGAGGTGGGCTCGATCCGGGACCAGTTCGAGAAGCGGGTGATGGCCGGGATGCCCGACGGTGTGGTCAACACCCCGGAGACGATGCGCTCGCCCCATCATCTCAACCTCAGGTTCCCCGGAATTCGCAATCAGACCCTGCTCATGCGTCTCGACCGGGCAGGCGTCGCCGCCTCGGCCGGCTCGGCCTGCCAGTCGGGGGCCGCCCAGGTATCCCATGTTTTGGAGGGCATGGGTCTCACCGCCGGGCAGGCGCGGGAGAGTGTCCGTTTCAGCTTCGGATGGGACAGCAGCTTCGACCAGGCGATCGATGCCGCCGAGATCTTGCTCGGGCTGGTCGAGGAGTTGCGATGAGGGCCTTGGTCGCCATGTCGGGCGGTGTCGACTCCTCCGTCGCCGCCGCCCTCATGAGAGACGCGGGCCACGAAGTGGTGGGGGTCACGCTCAAGCTGTGGTCCGGGCCACATGGAGAGGCGCCAACCGCCGGGTGCTGCACAGTCTCCGATGCCGAGGATGCCCGCCGGGTGGCCGCGCAACTCGACATCCCCTACTACGTGCTCGACTACACCGACGAGTTCCGCGGAGGGGTGGTCGATCGGTTCGTGGCCGACTACGCATCGGGACGAACCCCCAACCCATGCATCGAGTGCAACCGGACGGTCAAGTTCGATCGCCTGCTCAACGGTCTCGACGACTTCGACTGCGAGGTCCTGGTCACCGGGCATCACGCCCGTAACCGGCTCGAGGACGGTGTGTGGGCCCTGCGCCGTGGTGAGGATCGGGCCAAGGACCAGTCTTATGTCCTCTCCATGCTGACCCAGTCCGAGTTGGCCAGGATCAGGCTCCCGGTCGGGGAGTTGACCAAGGTCGCGGTTAGGGCGGTGGCGGCCGAGATCGGCTTGCGCACCGCGGCCAAGCCGGAGTCGATGGACATCTGCTTCGTCGGGCAGGGGGACTACCGCGGATTTCTCCGTGACATCGCGCCCGGGGCTTTCGCGCCGGGGCCCCTGGTGGACGGTGACGGGGAGGAGATCGGCCAACACTTGGGGATTGCCGGGTTCACCGTGGGCCAGCGCCGCGGGCTGGGCCTTGCCTTGGGCGAGCCGAGGTACGTGGTCCGCATCGAGCCGTCGACCTCGACCGTCGTGTTGGGGGTGCGTGACGAGCTGTCGGTAGCCGGGGTCGGGCTGGCCCAGCCGACATGGACGGCAGGGATTCCGGTCACGGGCCGGCTCATGGCCCAGTACCGGGCCCACGGAGAGCCCGTCCCGGCCACCCTCCACCAGGACCGGCTTCTCTTCGCCGAGCCACAACTCGCGGTTGCCCCGGGCCAAACCGTGGCCTTCTACGACGACGACCGGGTCCTCGGCGGCGCCCTGATCGCCGATACCTACCGGTGACACGCCGCCGTTAACGTCGCGCCCGATGATCGACGTCGTCACCAGGATCGAAGAGTTGCGCTCCCAGGTCAACGAGCACCTCTACCGCTATCACGTCCTCGACGACCCCACCATCTCCGACGCCCAGTTCGATGCCCTGATCGCGGAGCTGAGGAGTCTCGAAGAGGCCAACCCGGAGCTGATCACACCCGACAGCCCCACCCAGAGGGTGGGCGCTCCCGTAGCCGATCTCTTCCAGCCGGTCCGTCACCTCAGGCCGATGTTCTCCCTCGACAACGCCGACTCGGCCGACATGCTCCTCGCCTGGGAGCAGCGCATGGAACGGCAGTTGGGGCGGCCACCACAGGGCTACGTGGCCGAGCTCAAGATCGACGGTCTCGCCGTGGTTCTCACCTACCGGGACGGGGTGTTGGACACGGGGGCCACCCGGGGCGACGGGGTGACCGGCGAGGACATCACCGCCAACCTGCGCACAATCAAGTCGGTCCCGCTCCGGCTCCTCGGCGCCGACCCGCCCGCGATCCTCGAGGTGCGTGGCGAGGTGTACATGCCGGAAAACGCCTTCGAGGAGCTGAACCGGCGCCAGGCAGAGGCAGGTGAGCGGATCTTCGCCAACCCGCGTAACGCCGCCGCGGGTTCGGTGCGACAGAAGGACCCCTCGGCGACCGCCTCCCGCAACCTGGCCATCTGGGTTTATCAGCTCGGTCTGGTCGAGGGCGGTCCCGAATTCGAGACCCATGCCGACACCATGCAGTTCCTGCGCGATGTCGGGTTCAGGACCAACCCGGCCAGTCAGACCATGGACAGCATCCAGGAGGTGCTCGAGTACGTCGCCGGCGCGGAGAAGGGCCGTCACGAGACCGGCTATCAGACCGACGGGGTGGTGATCAAGGTCGACTCGCTGGCCGACCAGGATGCACTTGGCTTCACCTCGAGGGCCCCCCGCTGGGCCATTGCATACAAGTTCCCACCCGAGGAGCAGGTGACTCGGCTCAGGGAGATCTTGATCAACATCGGCCGGACCGGGGCGGCGACACCTTTCGCCGTCCTCGATCCGGTGTTCGTGGGCGGCGCCACGGTTGGCATGGCCACCCTGCACAACGCCGATCAGGTGGCGCTCAAAGACGTTCGGGTCGGCGATCAGGTCATAGTGCGGCGGGCCGGGGATGTGATCCCCGAGGTGGTGGGGCCGGTGATGGCGGCTCGGACCGGAGAGGAGAAGGTGTGGTCGATGCCCTCGTCCTGCCCGTTCTGCGGCAATCCGATCACCCGCGTCGAAGGCGAGGCGGTGGCCCGTTGCACCGGGGGTTTCGAGTGCCCGTCCCGGGTCCGTGAGTGGCTTTTCCATTTCGCCTCACGTGGCGGGATGGACATCGAGCACCTGGGCTACAAGACCATCGACCTCCTGTTGGCGGAAGGCCTGATCACCGACCCGGCAGACATCTTCACCTTCGACGTGGACCGGCTCCGGGGTCGGGAGGGCTGGGGGGAGATCTCGGTCAACAACCTGAAGCGGGCGATCGAGGCGGCCAAGGACCGCCCTGCGGCCCGGCTCCTTGCCGCACTCGGCATCCGTCACGTCGGTGGCACCATCGCCCGCACCCTTGTCCACCACTTCAGAGGTCTCCCCGAAATGATGACCGCCACGGAGGAGGAGATCGCAGAGGTCGACGGGATCGGCCCCGTCATCGCCCGCGGCGTGGCGGAGTGGGCCGCAGACCCGGCCAACCGCGACCTCGTCGCCAAGCTGGGTCGGGCCGGGGTGCGGCTGGAGGACGAGGTCGAGGAGGGCGTCTCCGTCGACCTCCTCGCCGGCGCCATCTTCGTCGTCTCGGGCACCATCGAGGGTTTCACCAGGGAAGAGGCCCAGACCGCCATCGAGCAACGCGGGGGCAAGGCGACCGGCGCTGTCTCCTCGAAGACCACCGCTCTGATCGTGGGTGAGTCGCCGGGGGCAGCGAAGACCAGGAAGGCAGAGCATCTGGGCATCCCCATCCTGGACGGGGATCAGTTCGAGAAGGTGCTGGAACAGGGATTGTCCGCACTGGAGTGACCGAGCGGCCCCATACAGGTTGGGCATCGGTTTGCCGATCAATGACTGTGAAGGTCTCCGAGATCAACAAAGCTCTAGCCCTGGTCTCCCGCCAGTTTCGGAAGCGCCCCTGGTTCTCCACCCTGTTCGCGCTGGCGTGCGCCCTGGCCGTGGCGACGTTGGTGTATCCCGATTCCGCCGACATCTCGGGGACCCTTGGTGTGATTCTGGGTCACGCCGCCGCCGGCACCGTCATCGTACGGGGGGCGAGCCGGCTCGATGGCCGGGAGAGCATTGCCTGGCGATGGTTGGGCGTCGGCCTGATAGTCGCATCCGGTGGTGTGCTGGTGATGACCGTGTTGACGGTCGCCGGCGCCGAGTTGCCCGCTTTCGGGCCTCTCGACTCGTTCTTCCTCGTCTCCTACGGGCTCGTCCTCTTCGGTATCCTGGCCTTGCCTCACGCCGAGGGCCGCTGGTCGGTGCGCGCCCGGGTCCTGCTCGACGGTCTGGTCGGTGCGGTCTCGGTGGCCACGTTGACCTGGGTCTTCTTCCTCTCCGGGTACCTGCAGCGGATGTCCGATGTCCCGGTCGGGCAGCGGATGATCGCGGCCGCCTACCCGATGCTCGACGTGGCCATTCTCATCGGGCTGCTCATGCTCTCGATACGCCGGTCAACCTATTGGTTCGACCGCCGTCTCCTCCTCATCTCCCTGGCCATGATCTTCCAGACCACGGCGGACTTACTGTTCGCGGTCAACTCCGTCGGCGAGCTCTTCGAAGCGTCCCCGCCTAGCTATGTGCTCTTCATCGCCGCCAGCCTCTCAGTTCTCGCCGCCGCCTCGATAGTGCACAGGCGACCGGTTCCCCGGGAGTTCGCTGACCGCCCCGCCGGCAGGATTTCCCTAATCGCCCCCTACGGTGCTGCAATCGTGATGATCGCCGCTTTGACCTGGCACGCCTTCCGTGACCCCACCCACGTTCCCCTCCTGATTCTCTCCACCGTGGTCGTGGTCGTGCTCACCTTCTCCCGGCAGGCGGTTGCGATCCGGGAGAACCGGGAACAGGGGGACCTCGACCGGCAGAACCTGGTCTCCTCGGTTTCCCACGAGCTGCGCACGCCGCTCACTTCGATGTTCGGGATGCTCGAGCTGCTGCGAGCCGGCGAGATCGAGCTCACCGACAGCGAACGCAAGGAGTTCCTCGACACGGCGGCCAATCAGGCCCGGCACATGGCACGGATCGTCTCCGATCTCATCATCCTGGCGCGCGACCACCGCGACACGATTTATGTCGCTCCTGCCCCCTGTCGGCTGGATCAATTGATTCGAGGCGCGGTTGGCAGGGTCGAGGGCGGCGAGGTCGTCGAGATATCGGCGTCGCCGATGACGGTCACGGTGGACACCGAGAGGTTCCAACAGGCGATCGTCAATCTGGTCGGCAACGCGGTCAAGTACGGCGGCGGGCAGGTGCTGGTCAAGGTAGTCTCGGCCGAGAATCTCGTCGTCGAGGTCCACGACGACGGGCCGGGCGTGCCCACCAAGTACGAGCTGGTCATCTGGAACCGCTTCGAGCGAGGACCGAGGAGACTGGACAGCACAGTCCCCGGCTCGGGCAACGGTCTGGCCATCGTGGCCAAGGTGGCCCAGGCCCACGGTGGGGTTGCCGGTTATCGCCGGTCCGAGGCTCTCGGCGGTGCCTGCTTCTTCGTATCGATCCCGCTTCTCCCCACAGTGGCCGAGATCGCCCGGATCGGGGCCGTCCCCAAGCCGCTCGTCATCGCAGTCTGACCGCGACGATCACGCCATCAGCTTCCTCGCCGCCCTTAGTAGCTCCTTCAACACGTCGAGGTCGAGGTCGTCAGCCGACTTGAAGCTGATGCTGGCGCTGCCGGTCTTGACCTGGCCCAGCCGGTCGGCGTACCTCCCCACCAGGTACCCGTCGCTATCGGCGGCGTTCACGTAGAGGCTCAAATGGCGCTTCTGAGCCGCAAGCCCGACCTTGAACCAGTCGACCGGCTTGGCCTTGGAGTCGGTGCTGGAGAAATCCCCGTATCCGATGATCGTCTGATCACTTCCTCCCCAGAAGACTCCCTCCCACAGGGCCCGGGTCTCATCGGCCATGACCTCTGAGATCACGCGGTCGAGCCGGCGCATGTCGTCTCCGGTTTCGGGGGGCAGCGAGTCGATGAACTGGTCGGGGTCGGTGTCTGTTCTCTCCGTCAGGTCCTCCGGATCGGTCGAGAGAACATATCCGGGAGGAGCCGGCGACGTGTCTCAGCCCACCCGGAAGGTCCACTCGAACTCCCCCGGGTCGGGGAGACCGCTGATCCTGTCCCAGACGACCCGGATGATGTGCGGGCCCGGGGCCCATTCGGTGATGGTGGGGCTCTGGGCCGAGGGGGCCCATCGGTACACGCCTGTGCCCTCGACGAACACGGAGTCCTCGACCAGCCAACCGTCGACGTAGATGTCGGCCTCGTAGCCCACCGGCAGGTCGACCTCGACGCTTGCCTGCGGGGGCACCAGATCACCCGGTTCGGGGGAGACCGCCTCCAGCTGGTCGGGGAGGACGAGCGCGTCACCGCTGCGATTGAAGACGACGCCCAGGGCGATGACGGCCACTGCGACGAGGCCGAGACCGAGATAGATGAGGCGATAGGGCATCGCAGGGCACCGTAGCCTCGGGCCGGGCCAATTAGCCTGCCGCCCAGTCGTTCGAGGAGCCAGTTGACCGAACAAGACACGATCCACGCCGCCTACTCCGGTGAGATCGAGCCCGAGAAGGCGCGCGAGGCGGTGGAATGGGCCATCTCGGGCCTGGACCGCGGCTCGATCCGGGTGGCGGACAAGGTCGGAGAGGAGTGGGTGGTCAACCACTGGGCCAAGGAGGCGATCCTCCTCTACTTTCGGCTCAGGGAGATGGAGACCTTCGAGATCGGCCCTTACCAGTTTCACGACAAGATCCCTCTCAAGCAGGGGCTGGCCGAGCAAGGCGTCCGTGTGGTCCCGCCCGGCACCGTCCGATACGGTGCTCACTGCGAGCCCGGGGTCATCGTGATGCCCGGTTACGTGAATATCGGCGCATACGTGGGAGCGAGGACGATGGTGGACACCTGGGCCACGGTGGGCTCTTGCGCCCAGATCGGTCGTGACGTCCATCTCTCCGGCGGTGTGGGGATCGGCGGGGTGCTCGAGCCTCCCGGGGCGAGACCGGTCATCATCGAGGATGGGGCCTTCATCGGCAGCAGGTCGATCGTGGTCGAGGGGACCATCGTCGAGGAGAAGGCGGTGCTCGGGGCCAACACCGTGATCACCGGGTCCACACCGATCATCGACGTGACCGGACCGGCGCCCGTTGAGCACAGGGGCCGGGTCCCGGCCGGTTCGGTGGTGGTCCCGGGGACCAGACCCAAGGACTTCCCGAGCGGGAGCTACGACCTGACCTGTGCCCTGATCATCGGCAAGCGGACCGCCGCCACCGACGAGAAGACGGCGTTGAACGACTTCCTGCGCGAGCTGGACGTCCAGCTTTGACCAACCTGGTCGAGACGGTCGCCTGGCTGATCGACATACCCTCCGTCACCGGGGGGGAAGCCGCCCTTCGAGATGCGATCGCCGATCGGCTCGGCGACCTGCCCCAGCAAGCCGTTGCCGACTCCTTGGTGGTCGGCGATCCCGCCGACGGTGTCGTCCTGCTCGCCGGTCATCTCGACACGGTGCCCCTGCAGGGCCACGTCGGGGCGACCGTGGACGAGGATCGAGTGCACGGTCTCGGGGCCACCGACATGAAGGGCGGTCTGGCGGTCATGATCCACCTGGTCGAGACCTTGGGCCCGGATGGCCTGGCATGTGTGTTCTATGCCGGCGAGGAGGGCCCGTTGGCCGGCAACCAACTCGGCCCCGTCCTCGAGGTGGCGCCCTGGCTGGCATCGGCGTCGGCCGGCATCGTCCTCGAGCCCACGGACCGCGCGGTGGAGGCGGGATGCCAGGGTGTCATCAACGCCGACGTGACATTCGTCGGCGAGCCGGCCCACTCCGCCCGCCCCTGGCTCGGTGACAACGCTGTCACCAAGGCAGGCGAGTTCCTCACCCGGATGCGTGGTCTGCAGCCCGAGCTCCATGTGGTGGGCGGGCTCGAGTTCCGAGAGGTGATCACGGTCACCACCGCCCACGGAGGCGTGGCCAGGAACGTCGTGCCTTCGGAGTTCGTGATGAACGTCAACTACCGATTCGCCCCCGATCGGGCAATCGGCGATGCGACCGAGCGCCTCGCCGAGGTGTGCGCCGCCGCCGATCGGATCGTCGTCACCGATGTCGCGCCGGCGGGGGCCGTCGACACCAGCCATCCCCTGTTCCAGGCCCTGATCCAGCGCTCGGCGGTCGCGGTGGTGGGAAAGCAGGGATGGACCGACGTGGCCCAGCTCGGCGCTGCGGGTGTCCCGGCGGTCAACTTCGGCCCGGGTGAGCCCTCATTGGCTCACAGGCCGGGGGAGTCGGTCCGGATCTCGGACCTGACCTGGGCCTACGACTCCTTGCTCGACATCCTCCGCTGACGGCTCATGATCACCCAGATCGACCAGCCGATCAGTGCCGCCCAGACCAGGCCGGGCCGGGCCATGACCAGGGCGAGGCCGACGAGAGACACCAGGACGGTCGGCAACGACGGTTTTCGGATGGTGGGCAGCACCAGGGCCACCGCCCCGACCAGGGCTCCGGCCCGGATGAGCAGGCTGCCCTCGGTGCTCTGCCGTCCCGCATCGGCGAAGAGGGCCACGGCCAGACCGGCCCCGATCATGAGGATCCCCACCGCGCCGAGTGCGATCGC
>Ga0299913_10003409_pt1 | contig 12983 bp, 10 predicted proteins | sample RVTome_9_FD_201360 | JGI IMG/M metagenome (GOLD analysis project Ga0299913, IMG submission 201360) | Soil microbial communities from uranium-contaminated site in the Upper Colorado River Basin, Wyoming, United States - RVT155D38 (version 2) ... | reverse complement strand
GCCCTCTCCAGCCGCTCGAAGCCCTCGTCTGCCTCCTCCTCGGTGATGGACAGTGCCGGGGCCAGACGCAGCGAGTTGCCGTAGAGCCCGCCCTTTCCGATGAGCAGACCCTCCTCCCGAGCCGCTTCCAACACCGCGGCCGCGGTCTCCGGTGCGGGGGCTCCGTCGGGTCTGACCAGCTCGAGACCGATCATCAGGCCCTTGCCCCGGACCTCGGCGATGATCTCGAGCTCCTCGGACAAGGGCACGAGGTTCTGCATGAGACGATTTCCCACCTTGAGGGCGTTGGTCTGCAGGTCGTTGTCGAGCAGGTAGTCGAGATTGGCCAGCGCCCCTGCCGTGGCCAGCGGGTTGCCCCCGAAGGTCGATATGCCGAGCGCGGGATACGACTCCATGATCTCGGCCGAGGCCACCACTCCACCGATGCTGAGCCCGTTGCCGATCCCCTTTGCGAAGGTGAGCAGATCGGGGACGATCCCGTGGGCTTGATACCCCCAGAAGTGCTCACCGGTGCGCCCCCACCCGGTCTGCACCTCGTCGGAGATGAAGAGGATCCCGTTCTCGTCGAGGACGTCTTTCATCGCATTGAAGAATCCGTCCGGAGGAGTGACGAAGCCTCCAACCCCCTGGATCGGCTCGACGATCATCACCGCCGGGCTCCCGGCAGTGGCCACACCAAGCAGATCCTTCAGGTCGGAGACGCAGGCGGCGATGAACTCCGGGTCGGGGAGATGGCCGAAGGGGCTGCGCAGCTTGTAGCCGCCGTGCACATATGTGACCTGGAACGGGGAGAGACTGGTTCCCGACCAGGCCTTCTGGCCGGTCACCGCGATTGCCGAGTGGGACTTGCCGTGATAGCTGCCCCGGATCGCCAGCACCTGGTTGGACTTCTTGTAGGTGGTGGCCAGCATGAGGGCGGCGTCGTTGGCCTCGGTCCCGGAGTTGGTGAAGAAGACCTTCGCGTCGGGGATCCCGGACAGCTCGGCGATCCTCTCCGCCAGCTCGATCTGCGACTCGATCAGATACAGAGTCGAGGTGTGCAGCATCCGGTCGGCCTGGGCCTTGATCGCCTCCACCACCTCGGGCACCTTGTACCCCGACATCGTGACCAGGATCCCGCCGAAGAAGTCGAGATATCGATTGCCCTCGGCGTCGGTGACCCACCGACCGTCCCCGTCGACGATGGCGATCGGCCGCTCGTAGTAGAGCGGGGCCCATCCCGGAAGGACCGCCTTGTGACGTTCGTAGAGCTCAGCGTGCCTTCCCATCATGTCTCCTCCGGGGGTTCATGCCCTCAAATATCGCAGAAAGAGCGACTCCTTGCCCATGAGGGCACGGTCGAGCCGCATCCCCAGCGGCGGGTCCGCCGGTGCCCCACTCGTCATTCGGGCCGATCGCCCGCTGATCATCTTCGGCGCCAGGGTGAGGTTCACCTCGTCGACGAGACCCGCGGCGACGAACTGGCCGGCGAGCGTTGGGCCACCCTCGCACAGGACCACCCCCACCGCCCCCAGTTGGGCAAGGATTGCCGGCGCGGTCAGGTCGTCGAGGAAGATCATGTCGGCCGAGTCGCCCAACATCGCCAGCTTGGCGGGGGCGGCGTCGGGCCCGGTGATGATCAGGGGTCGGCGTTCGGAGTCGGAGAAGACCCGCGCCTCGGGGTCGACACTGAGCCGGCCGGAGACGATGGCAAGGACCGGGACCTCCGACAACCCGGCCTCCGAGCGACGTCGGCGCCGCTCGTCGTCCAGGCGCACCGGCCCGTATTCCTCGGCTGCCACCGTGGTGGCGCCGACGAGGATCACGTCCGGGACCGCGCGCAGAGTCATGAACAGCTCCTTGTCGTCGGCATCCCCGAGCCTGGCCGAGGTTCCTTCGACGGTGGTGCCACCGTCGATGGAGGTGACGAAATTGAGCATGAGCCAGGGACGACCATCGACCCTCCGCTCGTCGCCCATGTAGAGCCCGAGGAGGTCGTCTACCGGCTCACCGACTGGTGTGATCTTGCGCAGCATGCGTGGAAGGTACCTCTCACTCCTCCACGATCCACGCCGTCACCATCCCGAACATGCCTTCCTCACGCTCGACGTGGGTCAGGATGTGACAGTGCCACACCCACACCCCGGGGTCCTCGAGTTGGAAGAGGACCGAATAGCGCTCACCGGGAGCCACGGACACGGTGTCTGCCCAGTACGGGTTGTCGAGCGGGATCCCGTCTTTGGCGAACACGAGCTGTGGGAACTGATGCTGGTGCATCGGGTGGATTTGCAGACCCTCGTTGTAGTAGTGGGCTACCACCCAGTCTCCGACCTGGCCGGAATACGCCTCGGTGGCGGGGAAAGACTTGCCGTTCAGACTCAGCCCGATGACTCCGGCGTCGTTGAGGACCATCGGTATCTCCTGGGACACCTCGATGTCCCCGGGGATCTCGATGCCCGAGATGGTCTGGCCCCGCGGCAGCGGGGTGTCCCCGATCATGAACACACCGAACATCCCGTTGGGGACCTGCATCTGCCCGTGATGGTGGGCGTGATACATCCCGATCGAGGCTCTGGTCGCCTCGAACTCGTAGACGAAGGTCTCGCCGGACTCGATCAGGGGCTGGGTCAGGGGCGCTACTCCGTCCATGTCGTTCGGGGTTTGGATGCCGTGCCAGTGGACGTCGGTGCCCATCGGGAGCTGGTTGTCGACCACGACCCGGACCATGTCCCCGACATCGACCGCGATCATCGGGGCCGGCACCATCCCGTTGTAGGTCCAGGCATCGACGATCTTCCCCGGCTCCACCTCCCAGGGAGTGATGGCGGCGGTGAGTTGGAACTCCTTGGTCCCGTCGTCCAGGATCGTGGGCTCGAGCTCCTGGTTGCCCCGGCCCTCGGTCTCTGCCGGGAAGGCGAGGATCGACTCGGTCATCATCCGGTCCAACTCGGCCCAATCGATGTCGTCGCCCTCCTGCCCTGCCCCGGCGCCCGGGTCGGCTCCGGTTGCGCCCTCGACCACTTTCAGTGTCGCCTCCATGCCCGCCTCACGATGACCGGCGATGGAGCAGAAGATGAGATAGGTCCCCGGGTCGAGCGTCCCCACATCGAGGGTGGCGGACTCCCCGGCGTTCAGGTCCGGGGTCGCTGGGCCCCCGTCCAACGTCAGATTGTGCAACACGGAGCCTTCGTTGCTGACCTCGAGCCGAGTGGGCCCGGCCCCGATCTCCGGCGGGCCTTCGATGGCGAACTCGGTCAGGGTGTATCCGGCAATCTGGGACTCCCCGCTCCCCTCTCCCGCCGCCGTGGCCGTGTCGCCCCTGAAGGCGACCACTGCGGCCAGAACGGCGACAGCGGCGCCCATGATCGCCACCACCATGAGGAACTTGTCGAAGGCGCCGGTCGGGGAGAGATCGCGTCTTTCATCGTTTCTAGGTGTCATGTCGAGCAACATTAGGAACGCCCGGCGTACCTCCCGTAGGGCCGATTGCCCCTATCCCCGGACCGGGCGGGCATCGGTCCCGTTAGGTAGGGACTTACGGCCGTGACCCATACCGGTGACAGCCGCGAACATGGGGACAGCGACGACGGAGGTCACGCGATGACGGTACGAGAATTGGTGAATGGCAACGTGATCTGGATTGGCCCCGAGGCCACTCTCCACCAGGCAGCCCTGCTGATGATGTCCAACGAGGTCGGGTCGGTCGCCGTCGAGGTGGACGGCGCCATGGAAGGCATACTGACCGAGCGTGACATCCTGAAGGCGGTGGCGGAGGACGCCGATCCCGATCAGGATCGGGTCCGCACCTGGATGACTGGGTATCCCGACTCATTCACACCCGACATGAGCGTCGACGAGGCGGCCGAGTGGATGCTGGCGACCGGTTTCCGGCACCTTCCGGTGATCGACGGGGACGAGATCCTGGGTGTGATCTCTATCAAAGACGTCCTCTGGGCCATAACCGACAGCAAGGTGTGACCCGTGGAGCCGATCTCCGAAGCCGAGGCTCTCGAGTTCCTGAGAGATGCGATGGTCGCCCACATCGGCGTGATCCACGAGGGTGAGCCCTACGTGACACCCATGTCGTTTGCCGTGGACGGGCGTCGTCTTCTCTTTCGGACCAAGCCTGGAAAGCGCTTCGAGGCGATCGAGTCGCATCCAAAGGTGTGCATCGAGGTCTCCCGCTACGACGAGAGCACCGGAGATTGGACGAGCGTGCTGGTCAGGGGCCAGGCGGTGGAGAGAACCGATGGGGCCACGACCGAGCGTGCCGTCGAACTGCTCAGGGAAAAATACTCGGCGGCGCTAGGTTCCCCGCTGGGTCACGGCGGGCTTCAACCCCTGGCCAGCTTTCCTCACGTCGTCGAGGTACCCATCGAGGAGATCAGCGGTATGTCCTCGGGACGCGGATTTTCGTACCGCACGCGTCCGGGACGTCTCTGATGTTCGTGCACTACGACACCGAGGTGCCGATCCCGATGGCCGACGTGGAGCAGCAGGTCGGCCAGCTCCGCTCCGACCTCGCTTCCTGGGCCGACGTCGCCTACCGGGAGGGCGAGGAGCTTCGAGCCCGGGTCGGCCCCGAAGGAAGCAACTTCGCCAAGCAGATAAGGCTCGAGATCGGCAGCGCCGAGGTTCATCGCAGCGGGTTGATCTACCCGATCAGATGGTCGGCCACCGGGGCGGAGCTTCTCTTCCCGCGGCTGAATGCAGATCTGATCCTGTCTCATGTCGGCCAGTACGACACCAGGATCAGCTTGGCTGGGACCTATCAGCCCCCTTTGGGCCCGCTGGGCAAGGTCGTGGATCGGGTCCTGCTGCGCAAGGTGGCCGAGTCCACCGTCCAGAGCTGGGTAGACCGGCTGGCCGGGGCCCTCACCGCCGACCAGAGCGTCAGCTGAGAGGAAGCTTCACCTCAACAGTCGTGCCCCGACCCGGACTGCTCGTGATCTCGACGATACCCCCGAGATTCGAGGCCCTCGCAGAGAGATTTGCCAGCCCGAGCCCGGCTCGTCGTGCCGCCGGGTCGAATCCCAATCCGTCATCGCGCACCATGATCCGGTACCAGCCGTCCTCGTCGAGGACGACCACCTCGATCTTCGTGCCCCTCGAGTGACGGAGGGCGTTGCTGAGCGCCTCGGTGACGATCTTGACCACCTCGTCCTCGAGCCGATCGTCCGAGGGGCTCAAAGGGCCGATCTCGAGGGTGACCGGCGTGGGATATGCCGAGCCGAGACGCGATACCAGCTCCTGGAGCCGCTCGTCGAGTTGACGTCTGCCTCCCCCGGATCGCAACTGGAAGATGTAGGCGCGCAGCTCCTCGACGACATCGTCCAAGCGGTCGACCGCCTCATCCAACGTGGTCGCGGCGTCGATGTCGGTGACGACCTCGGCGATCCCCTGCAGTCCCAGCCCCACGGCAAAGAGGTCCTGGATCACCGAGTCGTGCAGGTCGCGGGCGATCCTCTCCCGATCCTCGCCGACAGCTATGGAACGGAGTCGCTCATGGAGACGCGCCGTGGTGACGGCCGATCCGGCGATCCGGCTCAGTGCCTCGACGAGCATGACATCGTCGTCGGTGAAGCCGCCGGTCTTATCCGTCAGGTAGAGGTTGCCGAACGCCTTGCCGCCGGCAGCGACCGGCACACCGAGGAAGTTGCCCATTGCAGGGTGGTTCGGCGGGAACCCGTAGGAGTCGGGATGGTCGGCGATCGAGTCGATCCGGATGGTCGTCTTCTCCCGGACCAACGTGCCCAGGACACCCTTCCCCATCGGAAGCGAACCGATACGGGCCGCCTCCTCGGCGGAAAGCCCCTCGTAGAAGAACTCGGTCAGGACCCCATGCTCGCCGATGATGCCCAGCGCGGCGTAGTTTGCCCCGGTTGCCGTCCTCGCCTCGGCGACGAGGCGGCGGAGCGTGTGCTCGAGATCACCCGCACCCACCACCGCCGCCGCCGCTTCGATCAGGCCGGGCAGGCGGTGAACGGCTGAGGGTGGCGCCATGAGGAGACGACGATACCGGCTACCGTCATTGGCGATGTCAGAGCTTCGAGTGTTGCTGGTCGACGACCACGAAGTCGTGCGGGCCGGGATAAAGGCCCTGCTCGACGCCCAGGACGACATAGTCGTGATCGGCGAGGCCGGGACCGCCGAGGAGGGTATCCGACGCGTGGGCTACGACGAGCCCGACGTGGTGGTCCTCGACGTCCGCCTCCCCGATGCCAGCGGGGTCGAGGCGTGCCGGGAGATTCGCTCCCGGTTCCCTGACGTCAAGGTCCTCATGCTGACGTCGTTCGCCGACGAAGAGGCGATGATGTCGGCGATCCTGGCCGGGGCGTCGGGATACGTGCTGAAACGGGTGAAGATGAACGACCTCGTCGACGACATCCGCAAGGTGGGCGCCGGGGAGTCCCTGCTCGACTCCGACATGACCGAGCGTCTCTTCGAGCGTCTTCGCACCGGCCCCCAGGAAGATCCGGTCCTGTCCCGGCTGAGCAAGCAGGAGCGGACAATCGTCGCTCACATCGCCGACGGCCTGACCAACAAGCAGATCGCCGACGAGATGTTCCTCGCCGAGAAGACGGTGAAGAACTACGTGTCGAATCTGCTGGCCAAGATGGGGATGAGCCGTCGCAGTGAAGCGGCCGCCTACGTGGCCCGGTTGGAGGGGGAGCGGGAATCCACGGAGCCGCCCCAGGGCTGGGGCGAAGGCTGAGGCGAGCAGCACCGACCGTTAGGGCCCAAAGACCTCCCGATCGGGGGACGACGACCCGTGTCAACTTCAGCTGGCCCGGGAAAGATGAGGACATGGACCAGCCACATCTCTACAGGGTCGCGCTCGAAAGCGAAGGGCCCAAAGCCGGCACTCTCCGATCACCGGATTCACTGCCTCCCTTGCCGGTGGCATCTCCACCGCAATTCGGAGGGCCTCCCGGGGTCTGGAGCCCCGAGCATCTCTTCGTGGCATCGGTGGCCTCTTGTCTGATGACCACCTTCCGCGCCATCGCCGACATGTCCGGGCTCGACATCGTCGAGTACACCGATTCGGCATCGGGAAAGCTGGTGAAGGGGGACGACAGTCTGTATTCGATCACAGAGGTCACGCTGCGTCCCAGGGTGGTCATCGCCGACCAGCGTCAGGTCGCTAAGGCGGAGCGTCTCATCGAGAAGGCGGAGAAGGCCTGCCTGATCAGCCGATCCGTCACCGCGGTGATCCACCTCGAGCCCGAGGTGATCGTCGCCGTGCCCGTCTAGACCTCTGTCACCAGGTCGGGACGTACGAGGTCAAGGTCTTCATGTAGTTGGCCCGCTCGAATGCGGATGGATCGGAGACGGATAGCTGGCTGAGGCTCCCCCGGGCCTGTGCCACCGACTGGTACTCGTTCTCCTCGAGCCAGGCCTCGAGCCCACGCTGAACCTCGGTGAGGCGATGTGGGCCGTGTCGGAGCAGCCCGGAGGCCATCATCACCACCGTGGCTCCGGCGAGAATCGCCTTGGCCGCGTCATCACCCTCGTGCACGCCCGTGCTCGCCGCGAGATCCGGGGCCACCCGACCGTGGAGGATCGCCATCCAGCGCAACACCAGCCTCAGCTCGTCGGACGACGACAGGGTGAGGTTGGGCGTGACTCCGAGAGTGGAGAGATCGATATCGGGCTGATAGAAGCGGTTGAACAGGACCAGGCCGTCGGCTCCCGCATCTCCCAGCCGACGCGCCATCGACGCCATCGCCGTGAAGTAGGGGCCGACCTTGACCGCCAGGGGAACACCAACCGCGGCTCGCACCGTCTCGACGAGATGGAGGTAGGAGTACTCCACGTCTGCGGAGCTGACCTCCACATCGGCAGCGATCCGATAGATGTTCAGCTCGAGGGCGTCGACGCCATTGTCTTCGAGGACGCGGGCGTAGAGAGTCCAGCCGCCCGAGGACACCCCGTTGAGGCTGGCGATCACCGGCACGCCCGCCTCGGCCCGGGCACGACGCATGAGATCGAGGTAGTCCTCGGGCCCGGTGTTGTAGTCGTTCAGCTTGGGCAGGTATCCGCTCGGAGCCTCGCCAAACCCGTCCGCCCCCAGTTCCAAGCCGAAGTGGACCGCCATCGCATCGTGTTCGATCTGCTCTTCGAAAAGACTGGGTAACACGATGGCGGGAGCGCCCGCCTCGACAAGTGCCAGGACGTGGTCGATGGTCCCGGTCAGCGGTGATGCCGACGGCATGACCGGGGAGGCCAAATCGAAACCGAGATAGGTCGTGGTCATGTCCACCGTCATGGCTCTTCCTCCGTGTACTCCGCGGTGCGATGGATATGCACCATCTGCTCGTAGAGGTGCCAACGATTGTCGATGTCCTGCTGGGCGGCGGCGGACAGCTCGGCGGCGCGCTCCGGATTCGCCCTCGCCAGCATGGCGAAACGCGCCTCTTTCTTGGCGAACTCGGAGAAGGGGATCGACGGTGTGCGGCTGTCGAGACGGAGCCCCGGATCACCGACCACCTCTCGGGCCGGGTCGTATCGGTAGAGCGGCCAGTAGCCGGAGTCGGCGGCCTCCTTCTGATGTGTCATCTGGGTCGTCATGTCGATGCCGTGGGCGATGCAGGGGCTGTAGGCGATGATCAACGAAACGCCCTGGTGCGCCTCGGCCTCGTCGAACGCCTTGACCGTCTGGGTCTGGTTGGCCCCCATCGCGATCTGGGCGACATAGACGTTGCCGTATGACATGGCGATTTGCCCGAGGTCTTTCTTCCCGGTGCCCTTTCCACCGCTGGCGAACTTGGCGATGGCGGAGCGGGGTGTCGCCTTCGACGCCTGGCCCCCGGTGTTGGAGTACACCTCGGTGTCGAGGACGAGGATGTTGACGTTGCGGCCCGAGGCCAGCACATGGTCGAGACCTCCGAAGCCGATGTCATAGGCCCAGCCGTCCCCCCCGACGATCCAGACACTGGTCTCTACGAGAGTGTCGGCCACTGCCTCGAGACGACGGGGCAGGGTCCCCTCGAGCGTGGCGAGACGTTCCTTCAGCCGCGCCACCAGCTCGCGCTGCCTGGACACGAGACCATCGAGGTCGGAGCGGTCGAGGTTCTCGATGACGTCGAGGATCTCGCCGGCCAGGCCACCCAACTCCGGGGCGAGAGCCGTGACCAGGAGGGTGGCGTCCTTGCGCTGCGCCTCCAGCGCCATCCTCATCCCGAGCCCGAACTCGGCGTTGTCCTCGAAGAGGCTGTTCGACCAGGCCGGTCCGCGGCCACTTGCGTCGGTCGTCCACGGCGTGGTGGGGAGGTTGGCCCCGTAGATCGACGAGCAGCCGGTGGCGTTGGCCACGACCACCCGGTCGCCAAGCATCTGGGTGAGCAGTTTCAGGTACGGCGTCTCCCCACAGCCGGCGCAGGCGCCGGAGAACTCGAACAACGGCTGGAGGAACTGCGAGCCTTTGACCGAGGCCACCTTCAACTCAGACCGGTCGATCTCGGGTATCTCCAGGAAATAGTTCCAGTTGCGTCGCTCTCGCTCGAGATGGTCGAGCTTGGGCAGCATGTTGATCGCCTTGTGCTTGACCATCTCCTTCGACTTGGCCGGGCAAACGTCGACGCAGACCCCACAACCCGTGCAGTCGTCGGGCGCCACCTGGACCACGATCCTCCAGCCTTCGAGGTCTTTGGTCGCGGACTCCTTCCAGGCGAACTCCTCGGGAGTATCCAGGGCAGGATCGAAGGCTTTGATCCGGATGGCGGCATGGGGACAGGCCAGGGCACATCTGGCGCAGTCGATGCAGATGCTCGGGTCCCAGATCGGGATCTCCTCGGCGATGGACCGCTTCTCCCACTTCGCGGTACCCGTCGGGAAGGTGCCATCCACGGGGAGCGCCGAGACAGGGAGGAGATCTCCCCTGCCGGCCATCATCATCGCCGTGATCCGCTTGACGAAGTCCGGCGCACCGTCAGGGACCACAGGCAGGTCGACGGGCGGCCCGGACGGCTCGCCGACCTCGAGACGGAACAGACCCGCCAGAGCGCGGTCGACCGCCTCCTCGTTTCTGCGCACGACGGCTTCGCCGCGCTTGCCGTAGCTCTTGCGGATGAATCGCTTGATCGCGGCCGCCGCCTGCTCGGTGTCGAGGAAGTCGGTGAGGTGGAAGAAGCATGTCTGGAGGACGGTGTTCACCCGACCGCCGAGACCGAGATCCCGAGCGATGGCCTGGGCGTCGATAGCCCAAACCTCGAGCTTCTTGTCGATTATCTGCGCCTGAGCCCGGGTCGGGATCCGGCCCCAGAGCCGGTCGATCGGATAGGGGCTGTTGATGAGCACTCGCGCTCCAGGACCGGCCACCTCGAGGGCGCTCTCGCCGTCGAGGAAGTCGAACTGATGAACCGCGACGAAGTCGGCCTCCTCGATCAGATACGTGGAGAGGATTTCCCGGGGCGAGACGCGCAGATGGGAGACGGTGCGCGACCCGGACTTCTTCGAGTCGTAGACGAAGTAGCCCTGTGCGTAGAGCGACGTCTCCTCCCCGATGATCTTGACCGAGTTCTTGTTGGCTCCGACTGTCCCGTCCGACCCCAGCCCGTAGAACACCGCCCGGGTCACATCCTCCGGCTCATGCCACCAGTCGCGATCGACTTCGATCGACCTATGGGAGACGTCGTCGAAGATCCCGACGGTGAAATGACGCCGGGTGTCGTGGCGGGCCAACTCGTCGAACACGCCGGCCACCATCGCCGGGGTGAATTCCTTCGAGGACAGCCCGTAGCGCCCGGCGAACACCTGGGCCGCGCGGCCACCCTCGGCGAGGGCGGTGACCACGTCCAGGTAGAGCGGGTCGCCCACCGCCCCCGGCTCCTTGGTGCGATCCATCACGGCGAGACGCGACGCGGTCACCGGGAGGGCAACGAGGAAGGCGCCGACGTCGAAAGGCCGGTAGAGACGGACCACCACGAGGCCGACCTTCTCGCCCCGCTCCACGAGTCGGTCCACCGCCTCGATCGCCGCTCCGGCTCCCGAGCCCATGATCACCATCACGGTCTCGGCGTCGGGGGCGCCGTGGTAGTCGAACAGGCCGTATTGCCGCCCCGTCTCGGCGCCGAGACGCTCCATGGCCGAAGCGACGATCCGTGGCACCAGGTCGTAGTAGGGGTTGGCCGCCTCGCGGGCCTGGAAGAAGACATCCGGATTCTGGGCGGTGCCACGCAGCACCGGCCGATTCGGGTTCAACGAGCGCAGCCGGTGGGCGGATATCAGGTTCTCGTCGACTACCCGACGCATCGCGTCGTCGTCGATCACCTCGATCTTGGCCACCTCATGCGACGTCCTGAAGCCGTCGAAGAAGTGGAGGAACGGGACCCGGGACTCCAGGGTGGCGAGATGGGAGACCAACGCCATGTCGTGAGCCTCCTGGACCGAGGACGAGGCGAGCATGGCGAACCCGGTCTGCCTGGCCGCCATCACGTCGGAGTGGTCACCGAAGATGGAGAGCGCGTGGGTGGCGATCGACCTGGCCGCCACGTGGATGACGGCAGGGGTCAGCTCTCCTGCGATCTTGAACATGTTGGGGAGCATGAGAAGCAAGCCCTGCGACGAGGTGAAGGTCGTGGTGAGCGCCCCCGCCTGAAGCGAACCGTGCAGCGCCCCCGCTGCGCCCCCTTCGCTCTGCATCTCGATGACGTCGGGGACCACTCCCCAGAGGTTGGGCTGGCCCCCGTGGGACCACTCGTCGGCCAACTCCCCCATCGGTGACGCGGGCGTGATCGGATATATCGCGATAACCTCACTGAGGCGATACGCGATGCGGGCGGCGGCTTCGTTGCCGTCGACCGTGATGAACTCTGAGGGCCTCACCTGGTCAATGTAGTGGTAGCGGTTCTGACCCAGCCAGGGCCCAAAGACCCCAACGAAATGTCCAACGGCCCGGCGCGATAGAAACACATGGACGAGTTACTGCGGGAGGCCGCCGCTCGGGCGGCCCGCTATCGAAGAGACGTGCCGATCGAACCGATCCGGCCCGAGCCCGACGCCGACCTCTCCGAGCTTGGCGGCGAGTTCCCCGAGGGGCCGACAGACCCGATGCAGGTCCTCAAGCTGATCGACGAAGTCGGCTCGCCGGCGACCATGGGGTTCTCCAGCCCCCGCTTCTTCGGATGGGTGATCGGCGGTGTCCAGCCGGTGGCCCTCGCCGCCGACTGGATGGTTTCGGCGTGGGACCAGCCCACCTATGCGGCCGTGGCCAGCCCGTCGACGGTGGCCATGGAGGGAGCGGCGATCCGCTGGATCAAGGACCTCGCCGGTCTCCCCAGGAGCACCTGGGGCGTTTTCGTGACCGGCACGACCGTCGCCCACATCGCGACTTTGGCCGCGGCCAGGTCGGCGGTGCTCGCCACCGAAGGCTGGGATGCCACGAGTCGAGGCTTGTTCGGGGCACCCCCGATCGACGTCGTCGTCGGCGCCGAGGTGCACCCCTCCCTGATCAAGGCCCTCGGTGTGATCGGCCTGGGCCGGGACCGGGTGATAGAGGTCCCTGTGGACGATCAGGGACGGATGCGGGCCGATGCATTCCCCGAGCTGTCGTCGCCGGCCATCGTCTGTCTCCAGGCGGGGAATGTGAACACCGGATCGTTCGACCCGATGTCCGAGATCATTCCAATGGCCAAGGAGGCCGGGGCGTGGGTCCACGTCGACGGCGCCTTCGGCTTTTGGGCCGCCGCGTCCCCGACTCTGCGTCACCTCGCCGAAGGCATGGACCTTGCCGACTCGTGGGCCACCGACGCGCACAAGTACTTGAACGTCCCCTACGACGCCGGTTTGGCTCTGGTCCGCAACCCTTCGGCGTTGGAGCGGTTGATGCGAGTCGAAGGCGCCTACCTGGTCGAAGGCGAGATAGGTCTCGACCCGGGGTTGTACGCCCCCGAGATGTCACGTCGCGCCCGAGGTGTGCCGACCTGGGCGGTTCTCAAGTCTTTGGGCCGGTCGGGCCTGGCCGAGTTGGTCGACCGCACGGTGGCGATGGCACGCCGCTTCGC
>Ga0299913_10003408_pt1 | contig 12984 bp, 9 predicted proteins | sample RVTome_9_FD_201360 | JGI IMG/M metagenome (GOLD analysis project Ga0299913, IMG submission 201360) | Soil microbial communities from uranium-contaminated site in the Upper Colorado River Basin, Wyoming, United States - RVT155D38 (version 2) ... | reverse complement strand
CGAACGTCTGCGTCGGCTCGCCGAGATCGAGCGTCGTGGGCTGTTCGCCCGTGACGGCCACCTCTCGGCGGCATCATGGTTCGCATCCCGCTATCGCGTCGCGTGGTCGGACGCGAAGCGCGACACATCCGTGGCTCGCGCGCTCGACGACATGCCGTCGACCCGCCGTGCCCTCGAGGACGGCGAGGTCTCGTTGTCCGCAGCACGCGTGCTCGCGCGCATCCGACAGGTCGACCCGGCCGCGTTCAGAGAGGACGAGCCGCACCTGGTCGAGGCGGCCCGGATCCATCCGATGGGCGACCTCCACCGCGTGGCGTCGTACTGGCGCGAGCAGATCGAGCGCGCGAAGCTCGCCGACGGCGACGGGTCGGTCCGCGCTCGTCGAGCGCTGCGCGCGTCCGTCACGTTCATGGGGATGGTGCGGCTCGACGGCGACCTCGATCCCGAGACCGGCGAGACGCTGCTCACCGCGCTCGGTGCCGTGCTCGACGCCGAGGCCCGCGCGCGCGACGAACACGACCGGCGCACGCCGGCGCAGCGCCGAGCCGACGCCCTCGGTGAGATCTGTCGTGGATGGCTCGACGTCGCAGAGCGGCCCGAGATCGGGGGGGAGCGTCCACACGTCTCGGTCGTCGTCGACGCTGGTACGCTCGCCGATCCGGACCCCGACCGCGACCCGGGGCCCGACGCCGGCCGCGATCCTGCGCCCGACGATCGCCCGACGCGTTCGGCCCGATGGCCCAGCGGCACCGTCGGTGTGATGAGCGAGCTCGGCCATGTCGGACCTGTGCCCCCCGAGCTCACGCGCCGACTCGCGTGCGACGCGGCCGTGCTACGCGTGGTGATGGCGGGCCGGTCCGAACCCCTCGACGTGGGACGTCGGACCGCGGTGGTCTCCCCCGCCCTCCGGCGGGCCGTGATCGCGCGCGACCGGCACTGTCGCTTCCCGGGGTGCGATCGACCGCCGGCCTGGTGCGATGCGCATCACGTCCGCCACTGGGCCGATGGCGGTTCGACGTCGCTCGAGAACCTGTTGCTGCTCTGCAGGCGACACCATCGGATCGTGCATGCGCGGCGCGGATTCGGCGTCGAGATCGTCGACGGGCACGCGCGCTTCCGAAGGCCCGACGGGTCCCTGATCGAGACGTCGCCGACGGTCTTCCGACCGCCGTGAGCAGCGACGACGGCCGCTTGTCCCCCGAACGCCCGACGTTCGGTGGTCGCCTCCGGCGGGAAACCCGTGAGGTGCGATCCACGACGAACGTCGAGGTCGAGGAGGGAGAGGGCATGTTGACACGCATGGGTTACGCGCGCGAGCAGCGCTCGATCGATTGGGGCGGCGTCTGGGCCGGCCTCGTGTGGACGATCGGTCTGCTGGTGCTGCTGTCGTCGCTCTGGCTGGCGCTGGGCTTCGGCGGCTCCAACATCGAGGTGTTCGCCGACAACATCGAGTGGTGGCTCGCCGGCACGGCGATCCTCGCGCTGCTGATCGGCGGCATCGTCGCGGGATGGGCGCCCCGGGCGCGCGGCGTCGCGGCCGGGATGGTGAACGGCATGACGGTGTGGGGCTTGCTGCTCACCCTGTCGATCATCATCGGCGTCCCGTCGCTCCTGGGTGGCGCCGCGATCGTCGGTGACACGCTCCAGAGCGCGAACGAGGTCACCGACGGCACCACCGGCAGCCTCGGTCTGGACGGCAACACCTCGCTGTGGGCCACGTTCTGGACCGCGCTGATCGGGTTCGCGACCGCCGCGATCGGCGGCATGATCGGCGGCAACCTGCCGAAGCGGGACGAGTCGATCGACTCGGTCGAGACCCGTGAGGACGACCTGCGGTACCGCGACCGCGTGGGTGACGACCTCGAGAGCGACCGGGGGTACCGCGGCAGCACCGTGCCCGCGCACACCCACCGGGGCGACGAGGTCATGGTCCTCGACGACGACGTCGACGACCGCGCGTCGGTGATGCGACACGAGCACGACGGCGACAGCGACTACGCGTCGCGCCGGCGCTGATCGCGCGCCAGCATCAGCTCCGTCCTTCCGGCGGCCGGGATCACCCGGTCGCCGGAAGCGTGTCCAGCTCCGCCAGCATCTGCGCCTGCCAGGCCGTCGTCGCCGCGACCTGGTTGAACGTGAAGATGTGCAACATCCGGATGTCGGCCGTCGGATCCGCGAGCGCCGGCGCGAGCGCGCGCAGGAAGCCGTCCGGGCCGAACGAGCCACCCTTCATCAGGTGTCCGACCATGCGCTTGTTCTTCTTCAGGTAGCGGGCGCTGTCGGCGACGCCGATCCTCGCGGCGATCGTCATCAGTTTCGTGAGTTCGGCGACGCCCGGTACGCCGAGGTGGATCGGCAACGTGATCCCCTCGCGCCGGATCCGCGCGATCCACGACGTCACCGCGCCCGGATCGAAGCTCATCTGCGTCGAGACGTGCTGCACCAGGGGCTGCTTGTCACGGAGCGTCGTCGACAGCACGTCGTCGGGGATGTCGCCGTGGCCCTCCGGATACGCGGGCACGCCGATCGTCTCGAACGGGTTGCCCGCCTCGTGGATCGCCCGGAGCAGGCTCAGTCCGTCGTGGAACTCTCCCCTGTCCCGTGCGTCGCCGCCCACGACGAATCCGGACCGGAAGCCGGCCTCGCGGACCCTCGCGAGCAGTTCGTCGAGGTGCGCGCGATCGCGGATCATGTGCGCCGACAGGTGCGGTGTGACCTCGTGCCCTCGCGCGGCGACCGCTTCTGCGAGATCGAAGGTCGCCTCGATCCCATGGCTCGGCGACGCCGTCACGGTGACCGCCGCCGCGCTCGGGAGCGCCTCGGCCCTCTCCAGCGCGGTCCTCAGCGGGATCAGCTCGAACCGCGGCTGGGCGACGAGGCGCTTCAGCGCGACACGCTGCTCCTCGGTCAGGCCACCGGCCCGCCGTCGCCACCACCACGTCCACGCCATCCGCCGTCCGCTCCTCCGTCCTGTGCACGCCGCGCTCGAGGCGCCCGGTCGTGGATCCACCACCGTCACGAGCTGCGCGACCGCGGCGCATCTTGACCGAGCCACCTCCCTGTGGGCGACAGCATGCCCGAACCCGGGGTCACGACGTGAACCGAGGACACGCGTGTATCGCGTCCGTCCCGGAGCCGAGCGGCCCCGAGCCCTACACGTTCGAATCGGGGAACGAGGCCTTCTTCCGCTCGATCCAGTCACGGAGCTCGGCATCCACCCCCTCGTCGATCTCCGGCTCCTCGTACTCGGCGAGCATCCGCTTCCAGATCGCGTTCGCGCGCTCCATCGCGTCCTTCGAGCCCTCCGATTCCCACTGCTCGTACGAGTTGTTGTCCGCGATCGTCGACCGGTAGAAGGCCTGCTCGAAGTTCGCGAGCGTGTGCGCGGTCCCGAGGAAGTGCTGGCCTGGGCCGTTCTCGACGATCGCGTCGACGGCCTGGCCGTTCGGCGAGAGGTCCACGCCGTGCTGCATGCGCTCGGCCATCCCGCACTGGTCGAGGTCCATCACGAACTTCTCGTAGCCCATCGCGAGCCCACCCTCGAGCCACCCGGCGGCATGCAGCACGAAGTTCACCCCAGCGAGCATCGTCGGCAGGAACGTGTTCGCGCTCTCGTACGCGGCCTGGGCATCGGGGATCTTCGACGCGGTGAGGTTCCCGCCGCTGCGGAACGGCACCCCGAGGCGCCGGGCGCACGCCGCGAGCGTGTAGAGCACGAGCGCGGGTTCCGGTGTCCCGAAGGTCGGCGCGCCGGACTGCATCGACATCGACGAGGCGAACGACCCGAACACCACGGGAGCTCCGGGACGCAGGAGCTGCACGTAGGCCATGCCCGCCATCGCCTCGGCGAGCGTCTGGGTCGCGGCACCCGCGACCGTCGCCGGCGACATCGCGCCCGCGAGGATGAACGGGGTCATGATCACGGCTTGGTTCGCGCTCGCGTATTCGCGCGCGGCGCCGAGCATCACGGAATCCCACACGAGCGGCGAGTTCGCGTTGATCAGGCTCAGGACGTAGGTGCGCTCCTCGAGCGCGTCGGCACCGAACACGATCCGCGCCATCTCGACCGTGTCGGCCGCGCGCAGCGGATGCGTCACCGAGCCCATGAACGGCTTGTCCGAGTACCGCAGGTGCGCGTACACCATGTCGTAGTGCCGCTTGTTCACCGGGAGGTCGACCGGCTCACACACCGTTCCGCCCGAGTGGTGCAGGAACGGCGACACGTACGCGAGCTTCACGAAGTTCCGGAAGTCCTCGATCGTGCCGTAGCGCCGTCCCTGATCCATGTCGAGGACGAACGGCGACCCGTACGCGGGCGCGAGCACGGTGGCGTCGCCGCCGATCCGCACGTCGTTCGCGGGGTTCCGCGCGTGTTGGGTGAACGTCGAGGGCGCCGTCGCCCGGATCAGCTGTCGCGCGAGCCCGCGCGGGAACCGCACACGCTCACCGTCGACGTCACATCCGGCGCCGCGCAGCAGCTCGAGCGCGTCCGGCGCCTCTCGGAAGTCGATCCCCACCTGCTCGAGGATCGTGTCCGCGTTGTGCTCGATCAGCTCGAGGCCCTCTTCCGACAGCACCTCGAGCGGCTGCAGGGTGCGCGTGATGAACGGCACCTTCTCGGCGACGATCCCGCGGGCCCGCGCGGCCTGGCGTGCCGCGCGCCCGCCGCTGCGGCGCCCACGCGGTTGCGTCGGTTCATCCATGCTCGGCATCCTCTCTCGTCGTCGAGGGGTCGCGGGTCCTCGCTCGCCGCGTCCGCGTCGTCGGCTGCCGCGGCGCCGGGAGCGGTACGACCGCCGCGAGCCTTGCGAACGGATCGGTGGAGTGCGGCAGGCCCATCGCCGCCACGAAGTGCTCCTGGAACCGCGGCTCGACCGCCGTCTCCACCTTCTCGACGTCGCGCACCACCCGCTCGATCTCGCGCCTCGACGCTCGGTTCAGCAGAGCGATCCTCGCTCCTGTGCCGGCGGCGTTGCCGGCCGAGGTCACCGCCTCGGGATCGCAGTCGGGCACGAGACCGAGGATCAGCGCGTGCCGGGGATCGATGTGCGAGCCGAACGCCCCCGCGAGGCGGATCCGGTCGACCGTCTCGACGCCGGCACGGTCCATCAGCAGGCGGCACCCGGCCCACAGGGCAGCCTTCGCGAGCTGGATCGCGCGCACGTCCTGCTGCGTCACGGTGATCGTCTGCGAGCCGTCACCGCCGTCGTGGAGCACGTAGCCGAACGTGCGGCCGTCGGGCGCGATCCGCGCGGTGCGCGACGCGAGGGCCCCGTCGATCACACCCTCGGCGGTGATCACGCCGGCCAGGAACAGTTCCGCGATCGCCTCGATGATCCCGCTCCCGGCGATCCCCGTGACCGATGTCCCCTCGAACGCCGGCTCGTCCGACCACGTGTCCGTGCCGATCACGCGGACCCGGGGCTCCAGCGTCGTCGGATCGATCCGGACCCGTTCGATCGCACCGGGGGCCGCGCGCTGCCCCGACGAGATCTGCGCGCCCTCGAACGCCGGACCCGTCGGGCTCGACGCGGCGAAGAGTCGGTCGCGGTTGCCGAGGACGATCTCGGCGTTCGTGCCGACGTCGACCAGCAGCGTCAGGTCCTGCCGCTCGTGCGGCGCCTCCGCGAGGATCATCGCGGCGGTGTCGGCGCCGACGTGACCGGCGATGCACGGCAACAGGTACGCTCGTGCGCCGGCCGCGACGCCGAGGCCCAGGGCGGCCGCGGGGATCCGTACGGCCTCGTCGGTCGCGAGCGCGAACGGGGCGCCGCCGAGCTCCGTCGGATCGAGACCGAGCACGAGGTGGTGCATGATCGGGTTCCCGACGATCGTGACCTCCAGCACGTCGTCGACGGTCGGTGACTCGCCGTCCGACGTCGCTGCCGACCCGACCAGCTCGATCACCAGCTCGGCCAGGCAGGACCGGATCGCGTCGGTCAGCTCGGTGTCGCCGCCCGGATGCATCATCACGTAGCTCACGCGGCTCATCAGATCCTCGCCGAACCGGATCTGCGGGTTCATCACGCCGGCGCTCGCGAGCACCTCTCCGGTGTGGAGGTCGCACAGGTGCCCCGCGACGGTCGTCGATCCGACGTCGAACGCGATCCCCGTCACCCGATCGTGCAGGCCCGGCCAGACGGCCGTCACGGTCGTGCCCTCGTGGACGGCGGCCGTCACCGACCACCCGCCGTCGCGGAGCGTCCGCTGCAACGTCGGGAGCACCGCCGGATCGACCTCGACACCATCGAGGTCCCACTGGTCGGCGAGCGCATCGAGCAACCGACGAGCGTCGGAACGCGGCGTCGCCAGATCGGGCCGCGCCACCTCGACGTAGTGCAGCGTCACGAGCGGATCGAGCTCGATGTCGCGCGCATCGGCGGTCTTGCGCACGACCTGGCGATGCACGTGGCTCTCGGGCGGCACGTCGACCACGAGGTCGCCGAGGACCGTCGCGTGGCACCCGAGCCGGCGCCCCGGCGCGAGGCCCTTCCGATCCGCGTAGGTGCGTTCCGGCTCGCTGAACGAGCTGAGGTGAGACGGCCTCGAGTCGATGCCGTGCTTCGGGAAGGACCCCTCCGCCGGGAGCACCTGGCAGCGCCCGCAGATCCCCCGCCCGCCGCACACGGAGTCGAGGTCGACGCCGAGCCTACGGGCGGCGTCGAGCAGGTTCGTACCCTCAGGGAACCTGCCGCGACGGCCCGAGGGGGTGAAGACGACGAGCGCGCCGTCCTCGCTCACGCCGTGGGCGCGGCGCCGTCGCCGCCGGACGTCGCCAGCCGCGCCGCCCGTCCGCCGCGCCGACCGCCCCGTCCGGCACCCGCGTCACCGCCGCCCTCGCGGTAGCGGCCGATCCACGCGGCGCAGTCGTCGTCGTGGCCCATCAGGACGTCCGCCGCCATGACCGCCTGGCGGACCTCTTCGTGGAGAGGGCTCGTGATCGCCGACGTCATCCCGTTCGCGATCGCCATCGCGAGGAAGGCGCCGTTCAGCCCGTTGCGGTTCGGAAGCCCGAACGAGATGTTCGACGCGCCGCAGGTCGTGTTCACCCCGAGCTCGTCGCGAAGCCGGCGGACCAGCGAGAAGACCTGCCGTCCGGCCGACCCCATCGCGCCGATCGGCATGACCAGTGGATCCACCACCACGTCGGAGGCCGCGATCCCGTGGTCCGCGGCGCGTTGCACGATCGTCCGAGCGACCTCGAAGCGGACGTCGGGATCCTCGCTGATCCCCGTCTCGTCGTTCGTGATGGCCACGACCGCGGCGTCGTGCTTCGCCACCAACGGGAGCACCGCCTCGAGCCGCTCGTCCTCACCCGTCACGGAGTTCACGAGCGCCTTGCCCTCGTACGCGTCGAGGCCCGCCTCGAGGGCGGCGACGATCGACGAGTCGATCGACAGCGGAACGTCCGTCAGCGACTGCACGAGCTTCACCGTCTCGGCGAGGATCGCCGGCTCGTCGGCGAGCGGGATGCCCGCGTTCACGTCGAGCATCCGTGCACCCGCGCGGACCTGCGCGTCGACGTCGGCGATCACGGTCGAGAAGTCGCCGGCGGCCATCTCGGCCGCGAGCTTCTTGCGCCCGGTCGGGTTGATCCGCTCTCCGATGATCACGAAGGGCCTGTGGAAGCCGATCGCGACCTCACGCGTCGCCGAGGTGACGATCGTGTCGGTCACGCGTCCTCCCGGATGCCCGCGGTCCGGATCACCGCACGAAGGCGGTCATCGGACCACGCGCGTTCCAGCTCCGCGGCTTCCTCGTCGACGGCAGCCTGCATCCCGTCGTCGTCGATCTCACGGCGGTCCATGGCCATCTGTGCCGTGTAGTCGTCGGACCCGATCAGGCCACCGACCATCGCCGCCGCGTCCACGGCCTCCTGGAAGCGATCGGAGAGCAGGGCGCGCGCGCTCGTTCCGTCGGCGGCCCGCGCGACGACCTGCATCGGGATGTCGCGCCACCGGATCACGGTCAGCTCAGCCATCGTGTCACGCTCAGCTCGTCGACGCGGCTGCACGCCGCGCCATCACCAGCGCCTGCGCCGTCTCGGCGGCGATCGCCGCGTCGCGGCAGTACGCGTCGGCACCGACCGCCTTGCCGAACTCCTCGTTCAGCGGCGCGCCCCCGACGAGGACGATGTAGCGATCGCGCAGGCCCTTCTCCTGGAGTTCGTCGATCACGACCTTCATGTACGGCATCGTGGTCGTGAGCAGCGCGCTCATCCCGAGGATGTCCGGCTCGTGCTCCTCGAGCGCGGCGAGGTAGCTCTCGACGGGGTTGTTGATGCCGAGATCGACGACCTCGAAGCCGGCACCCTCGAGCATCATCGCGACGAGGTTCTTGCCGATGTCATGGATGTCGCCTTTGACCGTGCCGATCACGACCTTGCCGATCCGCTGGACGCCGGTCTCGGCCAGCAGCGGCCGGAGCACCTCCATGCCCGCCTTCATGGCGTTGGCGGCGAGGAGCACCTCGGGCACGAACAGGATCCCGTCGCGGAAGTCGATCCCGACGATCCTCATCCCTTCCACGAGCGCCTCGTTCAGGACGCGATCGGCGGCCCACCCTCGCTCGAGCAGGATGTTCGTGCCCTCGACGATCTCGTCGGCGAGGCCGTCGTACAGGTCGTCGTGCATCTGCTTCACGAGGTCCTCGTCAGAGAGGCTCGAGAGGTCCAGCTCTTCCTGATCGCTCATCCGGGGCTCCGTTCCACGTTCCGGTGGATCACGCCTTCAGCCGCTCGCCCTTCGGATCCCACAGCGGATCGTTCGTCACCGTGGCCGCGTGGCGGACGCCGAAGTACTCGACCTCCACGGCGGTGCCCTCCGCCGCGAGCTCCACGGGCAGGTAGCCGTACGCGATCCCCCTCCGGACCGTGTAGCCGAACGCCGCGCTCGTCACGTACGAGACCAGGCGGCCGTCGTGCAGGATCGGTTCCTTGCCCATCACGACCACGCGAGGATCGTCGAAGGTCAGGCACGCCAGGCGCTGTGCGGGGCCGCGATCACGGACCGCCTCCAGCGCCTGCTTGCCCTGGAAGTCCTTGTCCCACCGCACCGCGAAGCCGAGCCCCGCCGACAGCGGATCCCGTTCGGTGTCGATGTCCTGACCCCACAGGCGGTAGCCCTTCTCGAGACGGAGCGAGTCGAAGGCGCCGCCGCCGGCCGCCACGATGCCGTGCTCGCGGCCCGCCTCGAGCAGAAGATCCCACGCGCGGGCACCCATCGCGAACTGCCCGTAGAGCTCCCAGCCGAGCTCCCCCGCGTAGGAGATCCGCTGGGCCCAGACCGGCGACACCTCGCCGATCGAGAGGTACCGCGCCGTCATGTACGGGAACGCGTCGTTCGACAGGTCGACGTCCGTCACGGCCATGAGCACGTCACGCGCCCTCGGCCCCCACAGGCCGAGCGCGAAGAGCGAGCCGGTGCGTTCGGTGATGCGGACCCGTTCGCCTTCCCGGAGCTGCCGACGGAGCCACGCAACGTCGTGCTGCCCACTTCCCCCGCCCGTGACGAGTCGGAACAGCTCCTCGCCCTTGCGCGCGATCGTGAGGTCGAGCCGGATGCCGCCGCGGTGCGTCAACGCAGCCGTGTACACGATCGACCCCACAGGTCGGTCGATCCGGTTCGCGAACACGCGCTCGAGGAACGGCAGTGCGTCAGGCCCGTCGATGTCGAACTTCCCGAACGGCGTGATGTCGAACACGCCCACCCTCGCGCGCGTCGCGACGTGCTCCGCGCCGACGATGGGCGACCAGCCGCGCGCCGCCCATCCGGATCGCCGGGCCCACTCGTGCGTCACGCCGCCGACGAGCTCGCGGTTCACCTCGTACCACTGCGGACGTTCCCATCCGGCACCGGTGAAGAACTCCGCGCCGAGCGCACGCTGGCGCTCGTGGAAGGGTGTGAGCCGGATGTCCCGGGGCGACGACGGTTGCTGCAAGGGATGGACGATGTCGTAGACCTCGCGGTACTGCTGCTCGCCGCGCGCGCGGACGTACGCGGGCGACGTCTGGAACGGGTAGAAGCGGTTCGCGTCGGCTTCGGCGAGGTCGTAGCTCGGCTCCCCTTCGGTGATCCATTCCGCGACCTGGCGCGCCATGCCGGCGGCATGCGTCACCCAGACCGCTTCGCAGAGCCAGAACCCACGGACCGCCGCGCTCTCCCCGACGATCGAACCCGCGTCTGGCGTGAAGGAGAACATGCCGTTCAGGGAGCGGGTGGGATCCGACGGCCGCATCGTGCCGGCGAGGGCGGGGAACATCCGCGCCGTCTCGGCCTCGGCGAGGTCGAAGTGCTCGGGCGTGAACGGCATCAGCGAGGGCTGCATGCCGTCGCCGGGGCGACGGATGTCTGCCTGGGCGGTCACCAACGGCTCGTGGCGGTAGTTCCCGACGCCGTAGTGGTCGTCACGCTGCCGCATGTACAGCGACAGGTCCTGGTGCCGGACGACCGGATGCTGCGCCCACGTGTCGCCCTCGAGCGAGGCGAGCTCCGGGATCGGCTCGGTCCAGACGAGCTGGTGCTGGACGGCGACGAGCGGGACCGGCACGCCCACCAGGGCGGCGACCGACGGCCCCCAGATCCCCGCGCAACACAGGACCCGCTCGCACTCCACGCGCCCGCGATCGGTCTCGACGGCATGCACGCGGCCGTCGCGCACGTCGAAGCCGGTGACCGTCACGCCGCCTTCGAACGTGACGCCGCGCTCGGACGCCGCACGCGCGAGCGCTTCGACGATCCGCACGCCCTTGCCCGCGCCGTCGGTCGGGACCCAGTACGCCCCGAGGATCGTCGAGGGGTCCAGCAGCGGCGAGCGCTCGGCCGCCTCGGCCGGCGTGAGCAGCTCCGTCCCCTCGATCCCCCACGACCGCGCGAAGCCCTGACGTCGCTTCAGCTCCTGCATCCGTTCCGGCGTCGTCGCCACCTCGAGGCCGCCGACGCCGTACCAGACACGTTCGCCGTCGAGCTGGAGCGCGTCGTAGAGCGCGACCGAGTCCTGCGCGATCCGACACATCGTCCGCGACGGATTGGTCTGGAAGATGATCCCGGGCGCGTGCGACGTCGAGCCACCCGTCTCGAACAGCGGTCCCTGCTCGAGCACCACGACGTCGGACTCCCCGAGGTCGCTGAGGTGGTACGCCGCGGCCACCCCGACGATCCCGGCTCCGACGATCACGGTGCGCGCCCGGTCGCGAGCGAGCAGATCAGGCATAGGCCGTCATCGTGCCACGCGACGTTGCACGGCGAAGACCGCCGTTGCAGGTGCCGCAACGCCGGTCGGTCCCGGGAGGGTCATCCCAGATCGATCACGATCGTCTTCAGCTCGGTGAGCCGTTCCATCGAGGATCTTCCTCCGACCCGGCCGACGCCGCTCTTCGATCCGGCCCGACCGCCGAACGGCAGGTGCGACTCCCAGTAGTTCGTTCCCTCGTTCACGTTGACCCAGCCGGTTCGCACCGCCTCGGCGAACCGCATGCCGCGTCGGAGGTCCGCGGTGAAGATCGCCGACAGCAGCCCGTACTCCGAGGCGTTCACGAGGTCGATCGCCTGCTCCTCGCTCCGGATGGTCGTGACCGGGACGACAGGACCGAAGGTCTCCTCCCGCGCGATCTCCATGTCGTCGGTCACACCGTCGAGCACCGTCGGTTCGAAGAACAGGTCGCTGCCGTGCTGCGGTGCGCGCGAGCCACCGGTCACCGCCGACGCGCCACGTTCGAGCGCCTCGGTGACGTGGCGCTCGGTCTTCGCGGCCGTCGGTTCGTTGTTGACCGGCCCCATCGTCGTCGCGTCGTCGAACGGATCGCCGACGTGGATCCGCTCCGTCACCGCTGCCGACAGCCGGGCGAGGTACTCATCCTTCACCGTCTCGTGGGCGAGGATCCGTTCGCCCGCCGTGCAGCTCTGGCCTGCGTTCAGGAAGCACGCGACGAGCGTAGCGTCGACGGCCTTGCCGAGATCGCCGTCCTCCATGATGACGAGGGGCCCGTTCCCGCCCATCTCGAGGAGGAGCTCCTTGCCGGCACCGCGCTGGGCGACGTGCAGGCCCGTCGCGATCGAGCCGATGAAGCCGATCGTCTGCGTGCCCGGGTTCGCCGCGAGCTCATCCCCGACGACGGCCCCGGGGCCCGTGACCATGTTGACGACACCGGCCGGAAGGTCGGCCGCCTCGAGGCACCCGGCGAAACGGACCGCGCAGAGCGAGGTCGTGGGCGCCGGCGCCCACGCCACCGTGTTCCCGTACGCGATCGCCGGCGCGAGGATCTCTCCCGGCATCGTGTAGGGCCAGTTCCACGGGCTGATCAACGAGACCACCCCGCGCGACACGCGCTGCAGGAGCACGCGCTTGTTCGCGTCGACCGACGGAGGAAGCACGCCCTCCATGCGGATCGCGTCGGCCGCCGCCATCTCGAAGTAGGCGATCAGCTCCTCGACCTCGTCGAGCGCCTCCGCCCTGCGCGGCTTGCCCTGGTCCAGCGTCAGCGTGTCGGCGAGCAGATCGCGCCGCGCGTCGATCGCCTCGGCGACGCGCCGCATCGCAGCCGCGCGATCGAAGGCGGACATCCCGGACCAGACGGGCCAGGCTGCCTGCGCCGCCTCGATCGCCTTCACCGCGTCGGCGCGCGTCCCCTCGGCCACCGTCGCGATCACCTCGCCGGTCGACGGGCTCGTCGCCTCGAAGGTGGCGCCACCCTCGGCGTCGATCCACGCGCCGCCGATCCACAACTGGACGTGTTCGCTCATCGTCGCTCGCCTTCCGTCGACGTCCGACGCGCCGCCGCGCGTCTCACCGACGACACGGGGCGGTCCTCCTGGACCGCCCCGCGCGTCTCACCGGTCGGAACGACCTCCGGCCTACGCCGCCGGCAGCTCCTTCGTTCCACACCCTGCCGTCGGCTACGCCGCCGGCAGCCTTTTCGTTCCACACCCTGCCGTCGGCTACGCCGCCGGCAGCCAGCTCGACCAGACGTCCTCGTTCTCGTCGACC
>Ga0299913_10003407_pt1 | contig 12985 bp, 11 predicted proteins | sample RVTome_9_FD_201360 | JGI IMG/M metagenome (GOLD analysis project Ga0299913, IMG submission 201360) | Soil microbial communities from uranium-contaminated site in the Upper Colorado River Basin, Wyoming, United States - RVT155D38 (version 2) ... | reverse complement strand
GCCGGCGGCGTATTCTGCCTGTATGGGCCCTTTAATTTTGAAGACCGGTTCAGCAGCGACAGCAACGCGCGATTCGATGCGTCACTTCGACAGCGAGATTCCTCCATGGGCATCCGCGGTCTCGATGATCTGGACAGGTTCGCAGGCAATGCCGGCTTGACGCGTGTGCGACTTTATGCGATGCCGGCGAACAATCACCTTGCAGTCTGGCAAAAGTCGCAAGACGCTGAACCGGATCGGGATGACCGGTGCTGAAGCGGTGTGTGGTGCAACTTTTTCGCTTACCTTATAGTTACGCTCCTCCTGGGGGTGGGTTACAAAAAATGATCAGACCGGCTGGACAAATTTTATTCCTTCTGGGCTTTTGCCTGTTTGCCGCAATTCCCGTCCTGGCGGAACCGGCTTGGATCAGCGATCAGTTCGAGGCCAATCTGCGCTCGGGTCCGAGCACGAACAATGCAATCCGGCGGATGCTGCGCAGCGGAACCGAAGTCGAAGTGCTCGAAAGAAACGCCGAAACTGGCTACGCGCGCGTTCGCACGGCGGGGGGCACGGAGGGATTCGTCCTGTCCCGCTACCTCATGAACGAGCCCTCCGCGCGCGAGCAGCTTGAACGCCTTACGGGCCAGCTCACCAATGCCAATACGCAAGGCAGCAGCCTGACGTCGCAGCTTGCTGCCGTCAAGGGCCAGTACGACCAGGCCACGAGCACGATTGCCGCCCTCGAGCGTGACAAGGAGGCGCTGCAGGTGGAACTCAACGAGATCCGGGAGACAGCGGCAAATACCCTGACGATAGATCGTCAGAACAAGGATTTGCGGCAACAACTGACCGATGCCGAGATCAAGGTCAGCATTCTGGAGCAGGAAAACGCGTCGCTGTCGGGCCAGACCACCCGCAACTGGTTTCTGGCGGGCGCCCTGGTACTGTTTGTGGGCATCATTCTCGGTCTGTGGCTGCCGCGCATGCGCTGGCAGAAGAGGTCCCGTTACGAGCGTTTTTGAACGCGGTGGCCCGAGCGGACATGCCTGGTGCGGATCCTTCCTGAACGCTTACGCAGTGGTGGCCGGAGCCTCGGCCGGGGAGGGGCTTTCAGGACCGCCGTGAACACATCCCTGTGGGCTTCGCAAAAACATCCCTGTTTTTGACGATCCTGAAAGCCCCTCCCCAGCCAAGCCTCCTGAGAGGCGCTCTGCCGTTCAGGAAGGATCCGCAGCAGGCATGACTCCTAAACCGCCTGGCCTGCCAGGAACATCCAGGTCTCGATAACGGTGTCCGGGTTGAGGGACATGCTTTCGATTCCCTGTTCGAGGAGCCATTCGGCCAGATCGGGATGGTCCGAGGGGCCTTGACCGCATATGCCGACGTATTTGCCTTTGGCCCTGCAGGCTTTGATCGTCATCGCGAGAAGGGCCTTTACCGCCTCGTCGCGTTCATCGAACAGGTCGGCTACTAGAGCGGAATCGCGATCCAGCCCCAGCGCCAGCTGTGTCATGTCGTTCGAACCGATGGACATGCCGTCGAAGTCTTCCAGGTACTGGTCGGCGAGCAGTGCATTGGTCGGCAGCTCGGACATCATGATGATCTTGAGCCCGTCTTGCCCGCGGCGGAGGCCGTTTTGTTCCAGCAGGTCGATTACCTGCTTGCCCTGGGCGACGCTTCGAACGAATGGGATCATGACTTGCACGTTCCTGAGGCCCATGTCGTCGCGCACCTTTTTCAGCGCCGCACATTCCAGCTCGAAGCACGGACGGAAGTTCTCGGACACATAACGCGAGGCGCCGCGGAAACCCAGCATGGGGTTTTCTTCTTTTGGCTCATATGCCTCGCCACCGATCAGGTTGGCATACTCATTGGTTTTGAAATCGGACAATCTGACGATTACCGGCTCCGGCGCAAAGGCAGCGGCAATCGTGCTGATTCCCTCTGCAAGCTTGTCGATGAAAAATCCGACAGGGGATTCGTAGCCGGCCATCTGTTCGTCGATTGCTTCGCGTGTTTCGGCATCCTGCCTGTCGTATTCGAGCAGAGCGTTCGGGTGGACGCCGATCATGCGGTTGATGATGAACTCCAGGCGTGCCAGACCGACACCGTGATTGGGGATGTTTGCAAAATCGAAAGCCCGATCCGGATTGCCGACGTTCATCATGATCTTCACCGGTATCTCGGGTAAAGAGTCCAGCTCGATCTCCTTTTCCTCGTATTTCAGCAGGCCTTCGTAGACGTATCCGGCATCGCCTTCGGCACAACTCACTGTGACGTCGGTGCCGTCTTTTATGGCTGTCGTCGCATCGCCGCAGCCAACGACTGCGGGAATCCCGAGTTCGCGCGCAATGATGGCTGCATGACAGGTGCGACCGCCGCGATTTGTGACGATAGCTGAAGCCCGCTTCATCACTGGTTCCCAGTCCGGATCCGTCATGTCCGACACAAGCACGTCTCCCGACTGGATGCGGCCCATCTCGGAAACATCGCGAATGACTTTTGCGGTACCGATGCCGATCTTCTGCCCGATACTGCGGCCCTTGCTCAGGACCGGCGAGCGATCTTTCAGGGTGAAACGCCGTATTGTCCTGCCACTTCGACTCTGCACGGTTTCGGGACGCGCCTGCAGAATGTACAGCTTGCCGTCGGACCCATCCTTGCCCCACTCGATATCCATCGGCCGGCCGTAGTGCTTCTCGATGGTCACCGCTGTGCGGGCGAGATCGACTATTTCGCTGTCAGTCAGGGAGAACGTCAGGCTCTCCGACTCTTCCACGTCGACCGTCTCAACGGTCTTACCCGGATTGGGATCGTCGCTGAAGATCATCTTGATCGCTTTGCTGCCGAGATTCTTGCGCAGAATCGGATATTTTCCTTGCTCCAGCGCCGGCTTGTAGACGTAAAACTCATCCGGGTTCACTGCTCCCTGCACGACCGTCTCACCAAGGCCGAAAGAGGACGTGATGAACACCGCGTCCCTGAATCCGGATTCGGTGTCCAGCGTGAACACGACGCCTGCGGCGCCGATGTCACTTCTGACCATGTGCTGAACGCCGACCGACAGCGCCACCAGCGCATGATCGAAGCCGTGATGAACGCGGTACGCAATCGCGCGGTCGTTGAAGAGTGACGCGTATACCTGGTGCAGGGCGCTAACGAGATGGTCCACGCCACGGACGTTCAGAAAGGTCTCCTGCTGGCCCGCGAAGGAGGCGTCCGGCAAATCCTCGGCCGTCGCCGACGAGCGCACGGCGACTCTGATATCGTCCCCGTTGGACATGCTCTTCCATGCGGCTTCGAGGTCCCGCATGAGGCGTTCCGGCAGCGGCGTCTCGGCGACCCATGCACGAATCGATCTGCCCGCGTCCGTGAGCGCCGCTATATCATCGACATCCAGATGCTGCAGCTTGTCGCGAATGCGGCGATCGAGGCCGTCGTTCTTCAGGAAATCGCGGTAAGCAGTGGCAGTGGTGGCAAACCCGCCGGGCACGGCAACGCCAAGTTCACTGAGCTTGGCTATCATCTCCCCCAGAGACGCGTTCTTTCCGCCGACTGTTTCTATGTCTTCCATTCCGAGCTTTTCAAGCTCGATGACGTACGGCTCCAAAACGAACTCCCTTGTGGTATGAACGAAGTATCCCAGGCATCGTGCAATGCTAGCCCATTGACCGTTGCCAGGCGAGAACGACAAGAATACTTTGTGCCGGGGAAGCTCCCAAGTACACTGAACCGTCACATTCACGGACAGCGGTCCGTCCAGGACGTAACTGATATGAGCGAACGTACAGTATTTTTTCTGTCGGACCAGACCGGGGTCACTGCGGAGACGCTGGGCCACAGCCTTCTTACGCAATTCGACAGCCAGGAATTTCGGCAGGTGACTTTGCCATTTATAGATACCGATGACAAGGCGCGGGAGGCCGTCAAAAAAATCAACGAAGCCGCCCGGACAGCTTCATTGAAGCCCATTATTTTTTCCACGCTGGTGCAGGACGATTTCCGTGCAATCGTGAAGAGCGCCGAGGGCCTGCACCTCGATATCTTCGATGTCTTTCTCGAGCCGCTCGAACGGGAGTTGGAACTCAAGTCCACCCACACCGCGGGGCGGGCTCACGGGATGAGCGATATCGAAAGTTATATGAAGCGCATCGAGGCGACGAATTTCGCACTTGCCAATGACGATGGCGGCATAACCCGCAACTATGAAATGGCCGACGTCATTCTCGTCGGAGTGTCGCGCAGCGGGAAGACGCCTACCTGCCTTTACCTGGCGCTTCAGTACGGTGTGTATGCGGCCAACTTCCCGTTGACCGACGAAGAATTCGACAGCGGGACCTTACCGGAGATCCTGGTTTCACAAAGGTCGAAGCTCTTTGGCCTCACGATAGCGCCGGCGAGACTCAGGCAGATCCGGAAAGAGCGGCGCGCTCTGGGTCGTTACGCAACCGCGCAACAGGTTCGCTTCGAACTCCGCGAAGCTGAAAAAATCTTCAAGAAATACGATATCCCCTATGTCGACACGACCGAGTTTTCGATAGAGGAGATATCGAGCAGAATTCTCGATAGTACCGGTGTCGAGCGCCGGGTGCGACCCTGAGTTTGTTGCCGGAGCCAAAAAAATCCAAAGAAAAGTGGAACTGTAATTGCATACCTTCTGAAACGAAATCGCTGTGCTATATTCAGGTCCATGTTACTCGACTCTCAACTCGTACCGCAGACCATCGTCAAGCCGCGAAGCTTCGTCGGTTTGATGTTGTTGTACGAAAGCAATTTTCTGCGCCTCAAACATTTGATCCCCGAACTCGATCGGCTGGACGGACACTACAAGTCTCGCGTTGCCGGAGACTGCGACCTTCACCTCGAAATATTGAACAGAAGCAGATACACGATCACCCTGTCGCTGTCGTACTTTTTTTACGACAACGGCGTGCGCATCGCCGATCCCGACATGAAGATTCGCGCGTACCTGGACGGGAACCTGGCCGAAGCGATGAGCCTCCGCGGCGACCACCGACACGCGGAGCTGCGTCGCCTGTTGCGGGCTCACAAGGCTGAGCTGGACGTGCGCTGGCGGCGCAATGTGGTTCTCAACAAATGGCTTCAGTACCTGATGGACCAGGGTCATCTGATACTCGAACGCTAGCTCACCACACTGGCAGCGCGATTGCCGCTAGCAAATTCGCCCGCACGGCGAGCCCCTGCTGCACCCGCGGCGTACCCATCGCACCAACCCCGAAAACTGTCGATTCAGTCAAGGATTGAGCGGCAGCCGGTTGCCATTATGTCGCAATCAGGGAACTCCTGAAGACCGCACGGCGGCCGGATCAGGTAAATAAGGGGGGGGATTGGCGAGTCTCACAGCAATCTTCGGGCAAGCGGGCGACAGGTCGCAGGACAGCGAGAAGCTGCTGCACCTGTACTGGAACCGTGCCGAACTGAAAAAGCAGTTTGCGGGAATGCGCAAGGAGCAATACAAGCTGCGGGATCAGATCAAGCAGCAGGAGGGGGCGACGGCGCGCCTGCAGCAAAAGCTCGATCATCTCGAGCAGCTGTTGATCGACCCGCAATGGGCGGGCAACGTCGTCGTCTTCTATCAATTGCGCGGTCTTGCGTTACATTGCCAGCGCAAGCTGTCCAAATTCGCCGAACAGCTGAAGCAACAGCGGGAACAACGCCGGCACAACAGCCAGCTCGTCCAGTGGAATGAGGAACGTGCCCGGGAAGCGAAATCGCTGGAGCGCGAAATCGTTGCGACGCGCGAATTCGTGCAACGTGTCGACGAGAGGATGCAGGCGGAGCGAGATCGCCTGATGGCAATGAGCGGTTTGCTGAAGCTTTTCCGCCGTCGTTCGGTGACAGCCGTTCTGGACAGAATGGCGAAGCAGATAGCTGAAGCCCGACAGAGGGAAGAAACACTGATTCAGAAGCTCGAGGATCTAAAAACCCGCAAGCCGCCGGAGAATCAGGGTCTCGACGTTGCTTCGAAGCGCTCGATCAATTTCATGATTCTGTCGTTTGCCCAGCAGTTGTTGCTGCTGTTTGCAGATGACAGTCTGGCGGCGATGGCTAAAGAGGCGAGCGAGAAAAGCGTCGGCGCAATAAACTACGGCGACCGTCAAGTATGCGAACAACTGCTTGCCCGCATTCGCAAGCGAAGCGAGTCGATCGACAAAAGTTCCGATTTTGCCGCGATTTTGCAGAAACGGGCGCAAATGATCGGTGAGCAGGCGCTTTTCCGCAGCGACAGCGATACCGTGCCGCTGGCCGCAGCCGTCTCGACGATTTTCGGCATCGAGGCCGACGGGGCGGTCACGCGGACAGACGTTAACCTGCTCGGTGAAAACTACTGGGGTATCGCAAAGATCCTGAGCCGCTGACCTTTGTCAGTTGCGCTCACGAACGCAAATCTCCGGCTCAGATGTCGGTGCGATACATCTGCCGATGGAACCGCGGCAAAATGGCAGCATTCTCGTACAGCGGCGAGACCGGCTCGGACCCATCGGATGAATTGACGTTACCGGCGACAGGGGAGGTCGATGCGGCGTCCTCGTCTGCCAGGTCCTGTTCGGCTTCTGTCGAATTCGCGTCAGCGGCTTCTGCCACGGCGTCCGTCGGCTCGCTGTCACCGAAGACGTCCGCGAAGATGGACGCGACACGCGGAGCCAGGTACAAAAGCGGCGCGACCGTTTCTGGCGCGGCGCCTGCTTCAGAATCGTCCAGGTCCGAAAGGTCGACCAGGTCGGCAACCAGCGGCTGTGGCGCCACCTCCAGGTCTTGCAGCTCCCCGGCCATGTGCTCGCCGAACGTAAGCACGTTCGCCGCCGCCGAAGCGGAGGCGGCCCAGCCGGCCATCAGTAAGGCAGTCGCGACCGTTGCGGCGCCCAGGAGCCGATGTCGCGGCCTTTGTGCGGCGGGGGAGGTGTCGGTTCTGTGCACAGCGGCCTCCAGGTTTGTGGCGGGCGTCGTATGACTGGTGTTGTACTTGAGTATAACACCAGATCGGCCCGGGGCAAGAGGCTGTCGCGGCGCTTTATTCCAGCATCTGTGCAGTCTGCGCCGGCGTTGTGGTTTCGACCTCCCGCAGTACGGCCAAGTCTGTAACAATCGCCGCAGCCTGGTCAAGGTGCACGTCGGGCTCCTCCAGGTCGTCCAGCTCTTCCACGCTTGTCAGAGGTTCGATACTGAGCGCCGCACGCCGCTCGTTTTCCCGCGCGAGGCGCCGGTTCAATTCTTCTTCGCGTTCTGCCTGTCGTGCGTCGATTCGCAATGAGACCGACTTGCGGGCGCGCACCTCAGCCACGTCCTGTATGCCCTCCAGCAGGTACTGGTAGTCCGGATCCTCCTTGCTTCTCGTCAGGTGATTCGAGGTCAGGGAGCCAATGGTCGTGGCCAGCGGAGCTCCCGCGCGGAATCGTGCCGTTCGAATCGTATCCCATGGAAGGGCGCTCTCGCGCACGCTTTCGCCGACCAGCTCGGCATCGATTGGCGAGGGCAGCGCTATGTCCGGGTTCACGCCGCGATGTTGTGTGCTTTCACCGGTCACACGATAGTACTTGCCGATCGTCAGCGTAAGCTGACCCAGGCCCTCGTCCTCCGAGCGGCGTACGTACTGATCGAGCGAATACAGGTTCTGTACTGTGCCCTTGCCGAACGTCTGCTGACCGATGATTACGCCGCGCGCGTAATCCTGGATCGCTGCGGCGAAAATCTCGGATGCTGAAGCGCTGTACCGATTGACCAGCACCGCCAGCGGGCCGTTGTAAGCGACCCGCGGAACGGGGTCGGGGTCGTCCAGCCGGCTGATGCGTCCGTTGGAGCTTCGCAGCTGCACGACCGGACCGTTGTCGATGAACAGTCCCGAAAGAGCGGTAGCCTCGGTAAGATGGCCGCCCCCGTTGTCGCGCAAGTCGACGATCAGTCCATCGATGCCTTGCTTCTCGAGTTCCTCGATCAGCTTCTTCACGTCTTTGGTCGTGCTTGTGTAATCCTTGTCTCCGTTGCTCAACGCGCGATAGTCGCGGTAGAAACTCGGCACTTCGATTACACCAATCGTCCAGTCACGTCCGTCGCGCGGAATCGTCACCACTTCGCTCTTGGCGGCCTGTTCTTCGAGCTTGACCTGGTTTCGCACGAGGCTGATGGTTTTTTGTGGTGCGCCGGGCAGCGAGTTGCCGGACATTATTTGCAGTTGCACGACGGTATCGGCGGGACCGCGGATCAGTTGGACCACGTCGTCGAGCCTCCAGCCGATGACGTCGACCAGCTCGCCGTCCTCGCCTTGCGCGACGGCAGTGATCCGATCCTCGGGCTGCAGTGCGCCGCTGATATCCGCGGGACCGCCCGGGATGATATTGACGACCTTCACGTAGTCATCTTCGATCTGCAGCGAAGCGCCGATGCCGAAGTACGACAGGCTCATCTGGATCCGGTATTCCTCGGAGCTGCGCGGCGACAGGTAGCTCGAATGAGGGTCGAGCGTATGCGCGAACGCGTTCATGAAGGTTTCGAAGACGTCGTCGCTCTTGATCTGGTCCATGCGTCGCAGGAAGCGGCTGTAGCGTTTGTTCAGCGTGTCCTGAATCTCGGGCCAGGGCTTTTCCGCCAGAGCCAGGCTCAGCGCGTCGTTCTTGACTCTTCTGCGCCAGATTTCGTCGAGCTCGGCCTCCGTCGATGCCCACGGCGAACTTTCGCGATCAAACTCGTATTCTTCGTCAACAGTGAAATCGGGTTCGGTCTCCAACTGTGACAAGGCAAAGTTCAGTCGCTCCCGCGCCCGCGTTCTGTAAACCTCGAACATGTCGAAGACCGGATCCATCGGCTCGGACTGCACCATGTCGTCGAGTTCATGGCGGTATTTCTGAAACGCCTCGACGTCGCTCTCCAGCAGATACATGCGGTTGCCGTCCAGCGACTTGATGTATCGATCGAGGATCTGCGTCGACAATGCGTCGTCGACCGATGAATGCTGGTAGTGAGACTTCTGTACGAATTCCGTCACCAGTTCGCCAATCTTTTCATGCTTGGCGGACGGCGCCAGTTGTGCGTCGCCAACGCTGGTCGGAGCGGCCGCGAAGGCAGAAACCGCCAATAGGCCCAAAAGGGTCGTTACAATCCTTGCGCGGACGTTGGTCACGGTTACTTTCAAAATACTCTCCATACTGTAGGGAGGCCTTCTGGATCAGCTATGTCGGCTAGGCTAGATCGCGCAGGCGCTTCAATCAAGGGCGTAGCAAGCAAATTTCAACGTCTCAGTTCCACAGTTCAGGCTGTCGGGGTAAATGCGACATGCGGCCGTTGACCGTGATCACAGGAATCGTGCTGGGCTCGTGCGTGTCCATTACCGTCAGTCTTGCGGCGGTCCTGTTCATTTTTCTGGTCCTTGGCGACGACTATCCCAGGCTTGACGTCGAGTTCGGGGCTCTCACTGCCAGTCTGCTCATATTCACAGCTATGACCACTATTTCGGCGCTGAGTTTCTATGGTCTGATAATTCGCCATCCGTGGCGCGCCGCGGCGCAGGTTCTGATGTGGCTGGGGCTGATCGCCATCGGCAGCTACTACTGGCCCTGAGGTAGCGCTGCTCCGCCACCGCGGCCGGCCGCAGAGATCAGAATAACCCCGGGGACCGGCCTTTCCCGATCTTGGCATTGCGCTTTCTGCGGCGGCGCATGCGTGACTGCAGTTCCTTCCGTCGCGCCGCCAGCCACTCCTCGCGAGTGCCCTCCGGCAAACCGTTCCGGCCGGCCTTTGCGGGCGCGGACCTTTGACGATAGTCGCAGAAGTCCGAATACGCTTCTATCTCGTGACGCAGCTCTCTCACTACGAGCTCAATCATTATCGCATCGTCAAGAAAACCGAGCCCCGGGATATGGTCCGGAATGAGATCTTCGGGTTCGACAAAATAGGCGAGGGCGTTCAATACTCGCGCGGACTCCTGGTGAGGCAGGCGCCACTCCACATCGGACAGCATCCGGATCATCAGCTCCAGTTTTTGCAGGCGTTCACCGATGAAGTGCGGCGCTTTGACTGCGCCAACCTGCTTCAATACGTCTGCGGCGGCCTCGACGATTTCTTCCGGCGACGAATTGGCGGCAGCCTTGGTCGACTCACGCATGATCAGCCGGAAGTGATTCAGGTCGTCGTCTTCAAGATCGAATGAAACCCTCAGCCCCATGAATTGCTGCCCCGCAGGAAAAGGAAGGTCGCCCGGCAACGGACATGGCAGACTACCCGGGGCTCGTGAGGCCGTCAATCGCGAGGAAAGCGGTTTGGCTTCCGGCAGAAGCGGGCGGGGCGGGGCTACTTCCGCGAGCGGAAATCCCAGGACTTGCCGCGGTCGAAGCGGCCGGTGTTGTACGGGTCGATGCCGCCTTCTTCTTCCTGTGCCTGAAGCACCGAGTGGTCCAGAATTTTCAGGGTGTCGTGCGTTCCCGTATCCTCGCGCACCAGTGTGCTGCGAACCAGAACGTTTTTGCCCGGACCGCCGTCCACAATCTTCCCTCCGAGTTCGGCCCTGAATCTGACCAGCTCAGGCCTTTGCCTGGCTTCAGGACGCAGCGATGGCGGACGAACGCCAACGTTCGTCCGTTGCAATTGCGGCTCGGGTTTCGTGTTCCTGGGAAACAGCTTCGATCCCAGCCATTTGAGAAAGCGTTGGAACATCATTGCGGGGCATCACTCTTCAATATCGCGTTGCTACGGACAGACCTGTTGGAACCGGCACGAAGGATGCCTAACAAGTTACATAATTTCTAGCAAATGGTGCACAAATACTTGTTATCACCGGAAATAATGTGAAGCTCGTCACAGAGTTACGCTTCCGGCGGCAGTCGTCGCGCTCGGGTGCCGCTGTGTCTGAAGCCCCGGAGGGTAAGGCGTGCCAGCTGCCACAAAAGGTACGGAGACAACAACAGAAACCACACCACCGGCTCGCCGCTCAGGAACTCGCGCAGCAGCATCCGGTAGAAGTCGAGCAGACCACCGTCGCCGTAGTCGCCGAAGACCGCGCGACCGACGACGTAGATCGCCAACGGCAGGATCGTCAAGCCGACGAACGCAAGTACGGCGAACCACGCAACCTCCGTCAGGATCCGTTCTTTGAGGTCCGAGCTTTCGACCATCCGCATGCTGTCCAGAATCTCGCAGGCGGCAATCGTTGATCATGCGAGCGGTCAGGTCAAGGCCGCCGCCGGACGCCCGTTCCATCTTTACATTCCGTCTGGTCGCACTCGTCGCCTTCATCTGCGGGTCTGCGTCGTCGTCTGTAAACGGCAAACGCGAGATGCAGACATGCGGCGGAGAACAGGATGTAGTGGGGTACGACCCAGAACCATTCGCTTATGTAAAAACCAGCTAACAATGCGGCCAGCCCCGCCGTCATGTAGAACCAGGGCAAGCTGTCATAGAGCAGCTTCGGTAACCAGATCTTTTTGGTTGCGATTTTTTCGAGGCTGCGCGTCAGATCCTGCGTTTCACTCGGCTCGATTTGTTTTGTTGCGGCTCTGTAGAACATCGTCCGGTTCTTGGCGCAGGCAACTGTAGGGTTGTAAGGCTAACCGGTGCGCAGAAATTTTGCCGTGATTACCCTCACATAAACGTCATTTACAGCGCCACAGCGATCAGCGCTTCGGCCGTTCCTCGAATTTGAAGTCCGCGCTTCCCACGGTAACGCGATCGCCGTTTTTCAGCACGCGTTCGGACACTCGGGTGCCGTTCACATAGATGCCGTTCTTACTGCCCCAGTCGACGATGCGGGTAAAGTCTTCCTCGGTTATCACCAGCGCATGGCGCCTGCTGATGTATTGCGCCTTCAGTTGGATGTCGTTGTGTACCGTTCGGCCGATAGTCAGCTTGTCCTTGAACAGCGGGAATCGCAGCTCCTGCCCATCGATGTTGCCGATCAGAAGGCGAGTGACCCTGTCCTTCTCAGGGCCGCTTCTTTCCTCAGGACCGTGCGGCCTCCTTTCCGTCAGCAGATGCACAACGTCGTCCGCTGCAGTGTCGCGCGTATCCGGTTTTGTCGCCAGCTCGGACAGCAATGCATTGATTGCGGCGTCCTTGGTGGTGATTTTTCGTTCGTAGTCGTCGATCTGTTGTTCCAGCTGAATCAGCTGTTTGCTGAGATCCTTGATTTCTTTTTCGCGGGTCTCATCGGCTGCCGCCAGCTGCCTCTCGAGTTCCTGGCGCGACCCTTTTGCTTGCAGAAGGTCCGATGCAAGTTGCTCGCTGAGCGTCTGGCTTTCTGCTACGGCTTTCCCCGCGGCGTCCAGCTCACAGCGGATCCGCCGAACTTCCTCCTCGAACGCCCTTTCAGCGGCGTCCTGCCGCTCCCGCAGTTTGGCGCTCTGCTGCTGCTCAGACTCGAGACGAGCCGTCAGGTCGGTCACTCGCTCGAGCGCCTCGGCCAATGCAATCTCCGCCTGTCGCTGGCCGGTCGCGAGCGACTCGCATTCCGCCAGTTGCTGCTGAAGCTTTATTCGAAGAACGTCGGCATAGCCATCGGAGTTTGCAACCTTTCTTTTCAGCTCCTGCACCGCGTCTGTGTTGCTGGCCGCCAATCCCGTCAGCTGCGCACACGCCTTTTCCAGTTCTTCCGCTTTCGTCCTGGCAGTTGTCAGTACCTGCAGATCGCTGCGCAATTGCGCGGCCTCATCCTGAAGCGATGCATGTTTCGACGCGAGGGATTGATGAGCGGATTGCTCGGTCGCAAACTGCGCGGACATGGACTCCAGCCGGCGATCGAGGTTGATGAGGTCGTGCCTCTGCTCGCTGATCAGTTGCTCTTTGTCCGAGACCCCGGCGGCAAGCTCCGCATGCTCGTGACGCAACTGCTCCGTTTCCTCCTCAAGGAGCTGCAACTGCCGCGCGAGCTCCGCCCGTGCGGCTTCCCCGGTCACCGATTGCTCGCGGTTTTCCTCGAGCTGCCGCGATAGGGTCTGAATGTTCTCTTGCTGCTCGGCGATCAATGCTTCCTTTTCGACTGAAACACGTTTCAGTTCGG
>Ga0299913_10003406_pt1 | contig 12986 bp, 6 predicted proteins | sample RVTome_9_FD_201360 | JGI IMG/M metagenome (GOLD analysis project Ga0299913, IMG submission 201360) | Soil microbial communities from uranium-contaminated site in the Upper Colorado River Basin, Wyoming, United States - RVT155D38 (version 2) ... | reverse complement strand
AAGGCGTGCCATGAGTGGCCTTTCCTGAGGGGACGGCGTCCCCTCGATGCTCACGGTGGTGTGGTCGTGACGCGTCCCGTGCCTGCTGCGGCTGTGGGCTCCGGCCATCCGCTCCGGAGGTGGTTCAGCGGTTCCCGTCGGGAGCCGCCTAAGCGATCACGTGGTGGATGTATTCAGTTGTCGGGCTGGCTGTGCTCAGCCTTGGCGCTGCTTGTGGCGCGGGTTGTCGCAGATGACCATGACGCGGCCGTGGCGACGGATCACCTGGCACTTGTCACAGATCTTCTTGACGCTGGGGGCGACCTTCATGTCAGCCCTTTCTGCTCGGTAGCGGCTTACTTGTAGCGGTAGACGATGCGACCCCGGGTGAGGTCGTACGGCGAGAGCTCCACCACGACCCGGTCCTCGGGGAGGATCCGGATGTAGTGCTGGCGCATCTTGCCGCTGATGTGGGCGAGCACCTTGTGTCCGTTGGTCAGCTCGACCCGGAACATGGCGTTGGGGAGGGCCTCCACGACGGTGCCCTCGATCTCGATCACGCCTTCTTTCTTCGGCATGTCCTCCACAATCCGTTGGTTGGTGTCTACCGTCGACCCGCGAACCTCCGGCTCCCTCGCGAGCAGCCGGTGGACCTCGTGCAGCGGTTCCGCAGTCCTCAACCCCGGGCACGCCCGAGCCTCTCGACGAGAGGGATCGGCGGGTGTCCGGGCAGCCGCAAGGCGCCACGAAACACGACCCACGTTGGGCCGACACGCCAGTGTACGGGGTGCTGAGCGCGAATCCCTAATCCCGAAACCGGCCACAGGAGGCCGACCGCGGCCCCCGTCCAGGGCTTACCGACACTCTATGCCGTCGCAGTCACGCAGCGCCGCGAGCAGGGTCGCCATCGACTGCTGCCGCTGTGCGTGGGCCGCCCGGCCGGCGACGTTCACCAGCTCGTAGGGGTCGGTCTCGAGGTCGTAGAGCTCCTTGCGACCGGTGGTCCGTTCGACGTACTTCCAGCGACCGTCGACCACGCCGCGGTACACCCAGGGCGGTGAGAGGGTGTCACTGTTCGCGGTCGCCTCGAGCAGCACTCCACGGCGGGCGAGGTCTGATCCCGGGTTGCGCATCAGCCCGAGCAGGCCCATGCCGTCCACGCTCGAGGGGGCGGTCAGCCCGGCCATGCGCATGACCGTGGGCGCGACGTCCACCTGCGCCGCCACCCGGTGGACGAGGCTCCCGGGCGGGATGCCCGGACCGCGCACCATGAACGGGACCCGGTTCGCGACTTCGTACGGCGTCTTCTTGCCGCCGCGGATCCGGTGCTCGCCCAGCATCAACCCGTTGTCGGAGGCGAAGATCAGGTAGGTGTCCGCCAGCTCGCCGGAAGCCGTGAGGGCGTTCACTATCCGGGCGACGGCGTCGTCGATGGAGAGACCGGCCTCGCGGCGCTGCTGGAGATGCTCGGTGATCCCCCGGATCTCGGTGGCCGACAGCAGCGCCGGGCGGATCGGTTTGTCCGAGACGTCGGCCTCGTTGAACGACGGGTCGGTGTTCGTGGTCCCCACGAACCGGTCCCGATAGACCGGCTTCACGTACGGGCTGGGGAACCCAGTGACGTCGTCGGGGTCCCTCGGCAGCCCGTCGTGGGGGGCCACGAGCGAGACGAACAGGAAGAACGGCTCGGCGCGCGGAGCGTTGCGTGTGACGAACTCGCTCGCCAGCGCGGCCATGGTGTCGGTCTGGTACCCGGTGATGGTCTTGTAACCGCCGCCGGTGCCCCGGTTGACGTACCACCTGCTGCCCGTGTAGCCGTACATCGACGAGGGCACCATCCACTCGTCCCACCCGGGCGGCTTGTACGGCGGTCCGTAGCCGTTGAGGTACTTGCCGACGAGCCCCGTGCGGTACGTCGGTGTCAGCCAGGTCGTTAGCGTCGACTGGTCCTGGAACCTCGTGAACCCACCGCCCGGTGCGGTGTTGCCCAGCACGCGGTGGTTGTGGGCGTACTGCCCGGTCAGCAGCGTGGCCCGGGCCGGACAGCACAGCGGGAACGGTGCGTAGAACCGGGTGAACGTGACGCCCGCGGCGCCCACCAGCTGCCGGACGCGCGGCAGGTCCGGCACGTCGTCACTGCGCCCGTCGTCGACGAGCAGCCGCCAGGACGCCGATAAGTGCCATGCGAGCCAGGACTCCCATGATGTTCCCCCTCGGGCAGCATCTCCCGGGCCACTGCCTGTGTCGACCCCTAAATGGATGAACCGCCGCGCTCGACCCGCCCGGTCAGCGACCGGGCCGGAACGTCCGCAGTGAAAGCGCGGCACGGATCCTGCGAGCACGCGACGCGCTCTCCGTCATCGTCGCCCGGTAGGCCTCGATCTGCTCCCAGTACGCCGCCGCCGACTCCGCCTCGGGCGGGCGCGGGCCGAACACGTGGCGGTCGGCGGTGCGGGCCAGGTGGGGAGCGGCCTCGGGCGTCCCCACCCCGGCCAGGACCAGCGACTCCTCACGGCGGGTGACGCCGGTGACGGCGACCCCGAGGTCGCGGGCCTGGTCGGTCACCTCGCGCCAGCCACCCGCGAACCTCGCCGAGATCGACGGCGCGGAGCGTCGGCGCCGGCGGCGCCAGGCCTTGGACCCGACGATCGCCGCGGCCGCGAGCAGCACCAGGACCAGCGGCAGCGCGACGTACAGCAGGAGGGCGACGAGCCACCCGGGCAGCGCGAACGAGTCGTCGGAGTCGCGCTTGTTCTTGAGCGCGTTGAGCTCCGCGTCGGTCGGTTCCCCGACCGTGCTCGGCGGTGGGATCGCTGCGGGCGGCGGCACGTTGGTGCCGCTCATCTCCTCCTCCTCGCGCGGCGGGAGCTCGGCCGGGCGGTCGAAGTCCATGAACGCCTCGGTCGGGACGGTCCGCCACGTCGCGTCGGCGGCCTGCACCTCGACCCACGCTTGGACGTCCGCACCGGTGACGAGCCCGCCCTCGGGGACGACCGCACCCATGACCACGCGCGCGGGGACGCCGATCTGGTTGGCGAGCAGCGCCATCCACGCGGCGTACTGCTCGTCGTTGCCGACGATGATCGGGCTGTTGATGCCTCCGTCGGCGTTCGACAGCCGGGCCTGGTGGTGGCCCGGAAGGTAGAACCGCTCGGCGGCGCGCACCCCGTCGCTGTACTTGCCGTCGGTCTTGAGCCGCTCGGCGATCTCGAGCACCTGCTCCATCGGCCGGGTCGAGCTCGCGCTCCAGTCCTGGGCCTGGGCGGTCAGGAACCCGGCGGACGCCTGGGCCAGCCCGACGTAGCTCGCGGGCGGGGTGTCGGGCGTCAGCACCTCGTCGGTCAGCACCGTGTCGAACGTGTAGCGGTCGCCGGACCCTAGGCCCACGGGCACGATGCCCGTCGAGGTGGCGAGGTTGTAGCGGAAGGTCTCGGCCTCCGCGGGCCCGCGCTCCCCCTGGAAGTCCAGGCCGGTGAGGGCGCCGACCGTCGGAAGCCAGACGCCGGAGTAGCCGTTCTCGAGCTCGACCGTCACGGTCGAGGCGGGCCCGGTCGCCGGGTTGGAGATCTCCGAGGACACTCGTTGGAACGTCCCCTCGACCGTGCCGCCGGAGGTGCTGTCGTTGCTGGCCCCCCAGACGACCCCGTCGTACTGGTCGAGTGCGGCGAACCGGATCCGGGTGCCGGGGTCGACGCCCGACACCCTCATCAGCGGCTCCTCGTAGAGGTTCTCCGGATCGGGCTTGGGCTGCTCGACGTAGCGCCGGAACGACGAGAGCGGCGAGGGGTACCGGCCGACGTCGAACGGCGGCTCGACGTGGTCGCGCAGCACCAGCCGGCGGTCATCGGCACCGGACGACCACGTGGCCACCGGCAGCGCCAGCGCGGCCGCGAGACCGACCAGCACCGCCCCGGTCACCAGCCGCAGACCGCGGACGCGGCCGCCGAGGTCGGCGTCGCCGCGCACCACCCGGCGCTGGGTTCGCAGCGCCAGCCACCCCACGGCCAACGCCGCGAACGCCACGCCCTGCAGCCACAGCGACTGGGGCTGCCGGACGCCGATCAAGATCACCACCGCCAGCAGCCCGGTCGGCACGAGGACCGGCAGCACCACGGCGACGAAGCCGCGGCGTCGCGGCGTCACGACCAGCGACGACGCCAACGTCCCGAGCACGCCGGTGGCGAGGCCGAGCAACCACGGGAGGGCCAGCAGCGTCGAGTCGGCGTCGACCGGCGGCAGCGTCGTCAGCAGGTCCTTCCAGCCGAAGACGGCATGGTCGGCGATCAGGATCAGGGTGTCGGGGTCGGGCGGCCGGCGCAGCGCGATCGGCGCCCCGAGCAGCGCGTAGGCGACCACGGCCATCGTCACCGGGGCGACGAACGGCCAGCCCAGCGTGCGCGAGACCCGCGTCAGCAGCACGCCCAGCAGCAGGCCGGCGAGGCCGACCACGGCGAACCCGACGCCGGCGAACGTCGGCGCGAGCCCGAGCAGCGCCAGCGCCCCCAGCGCCACGAGCAGCGCCAGGTCGACCCCCTCGTCGCGGGTGGGCAGCCACCGCCGCGGGGTCGACCGACGCCCGCTCACGACAGGCTCCAGCGCAGGACGGCGCCGAGCTCGGACAGCTCGGCGATGTGGAGCACGGGCAGGCCGCCCGCGTCGGTCACGCGGGACCGGCCGGACGGGTCGATCGTGAGCGCGTAGCGGCGTACCTCGGGCGGGAACGACGCCGACGACCGCAGGTGCTCCACGAGCGTGGTGCGGTGCCCGCCGACCTGGAACAGCAGCGAGGTGTCGGGTGCCATCCGGGCGGCGTCGTGGCCTGCGGTGACGAGGCCGCGGTAGCCCTGCTCGGCACGGCACACGGCGTCGAGCGCCCGCGGACCGAGCTCGCCGGACGCTGCGTGCTCACCGCAGACGAACGACACCTCGAACTCGTCCATCAGGGCGCGGACGGCGATCGACGCGGCGACCGACATGCCGAGCTCGAACTCGTCCTCGCCGCCCCACGCCTCCGGCCGGTCGTCGACGACGATCGTGGCGTGGCTGCGCCGCGTGTCGAGGTACTGGCGGACGAGCAGCTGGCTGTCGCCACCGGAGGCCATCGCCTTGGCCGAGGACCGCCAGTGGACGTGCCTCAGGTCGTCGCCGGGGACGTACTCGCGCAGCGCGTGGAAGGCCAGGTCGCTCGCCGTGACAGCGTCGGTCGTGACCCCTTCCAGGTCGCGCAGCAGGCCTCCGGCCAGGGAGGCGAGCGGGGTCATCGGGGGGCGCACCAGGATCTCGGTCAGCGCCGTCCAGGTCACGTCGCGCGAGAAGGCGCCGAGCGGGTCGCCGCGGCGGGTCATGGCCGGCCCGACCGGGATGACCCCCCGGCGCCTGGTGCGGATCGTGAACGACTCCTCGTGGGTGGCGCCCGCCGCGAGCGACGGCAACGGGTAGCGGTGCACGGCGCTCCCGACCGGCACCTCGATCAGCGTCGGCAGCAGTCTCCGGTCGGCGACGTTGGTGACCCGGAGCGACCCGACGACGCTCTCGCCGGCCGTCACCCGCTGTGGCTCGAGCCGCAGGTCGACCCGGACCGACGTCCGCCCCACCAGGAACGGCAGGGCCAGTGCCACGACGAGCAAGCACGCGGCGGCCACGACGGCCGCCTCGAGCCAGTCGGTACGGCGGGCGACGAGAACCAGCAGCACGCCCAGCGCCAGCAAGGTCCACCCGAGCGGGTTGACCACCGCCATCGCGGCGAGCGAACCGGCGCGCAGCCGTCGGAGCCAGGACAGCACGCTAATCAGGCCACCCGGTCGGTCGGGGGCGCCACCGAGTCCAGGAGCTGGCCGATGACGGTCTCGACCGTGACGCCGCTGAACTGGGCCTCGGCGTCGAGCAGCAGCCGGTGGCTGAGCACCGGCTCGGCGAGCGCCCGCACGTCGTCGGGGACGACGTGGTCGCGGCCGTCGGCCGCAGCCCAGGTCTTGGCGACCCGGATGAACGCGAGGCAGCCGCGCGCGGACAGCCCGAGCTTCACGTGGGGCTGGGTCCGCGACTCCTCCGCGAGCTCGGCGACGTATCCGATCACGGCCGGGTCGACGTAGACGTCGTCGGCGAGGCCGCTCATCTGGCCGATCGTCTCGGACGTGATCACCGGCGTGACGAGCGAGGCCCGGTCGCGCACCTTGGCGTTGACCAGCAGCTCGATCGTGGCCTCGCGGTCGGGGTAACCGACCGAGGTCTTCATGAGGAAGCGGTCGAGCTGCGCCTCGGGCAGCCGGTAGGTGCCGGCCTGCTCGATCGGGTTCTGGGTCGCGATCACCATGAACGGCCGCCCCACGGGCCGGCTGACTCCGTCGACGGTGACCCGGCCCTCCTCCATGACCTCGAGCAGCGCCGACTGGGTCTTGGGCGAGGCCCGGTTGATCTCGTCGGCGAGCACGATCGAGTGGAAGATCGGGCCGGCGTGGAACTCGAACGAGCCCTTGTGCTGGTCGTAGACCGTGACGCCGGTGACGTCGGCCGGCAGCAGGTCGGGCGTGAACTGGATCCGGGCATGGCTGCCCTGCACCGTGTTGGCCAGCACCCGCGCGAGCATCGTCTTGCCCGTACCGGGGAAGTCCTCCAGGAGCAGGTGGCCCTCGGACAGCAGGCAGGTGAGCGTCAGCCGGACCACGTGCCGCTTGCCGAGCACCGCGCGCTCGATGTTGTCGGTGAGGTGGTCGAACGTCTGCCGGAACCAGGCGGCCTGTTCGGGTGAGATCGTCACGAGGGGGTTCCTTCTTCTCCGGGGGTCATGGCCAGCGGTACTGGGGTGAGGTCTCGCCGTTGCAGGTGGCCCAGATGTTCTGGCCGGAGTTGCCGTAGTAGGCGCCGGGCTCGACCGTGGTGTTGGAGTCGACCCACCGGAAGGGGCCGAACTGCCCACCCGCGTCGTAGAACGCGCAGCGGATCCGGTCGTCGGTGAAGTTGACCGTGGTCAGCCTGATCCGGGCGCACTCCGAGCCCCAGCAGTCGATGCCGGCGCCGTCGACGTTGCAGGCGGGGTGCGGGCTGCCCGCGTTGTCGCTGCACGGGCTCCCCTGGGTCACGGACACGCCGGGCTGCTTGCGCTCCGGTGTGGTGTACCGGAACTCCTTCTTGACCTCGGCCCGCGCCGGTGACGTGTCGTAGAGGTGGACCAGGATGATGTCCGACTTGAACGCGTCGAGCCGGACGGTCTCGGTGTTGAAGCTCTGCACGTCGACGTCGCTCATCGTGTAGGACTCGTCGCGGATCGCGTCGGAGTCGCCCGAGCGGGACGTGATGTCGACCCGGCCGGGGTCGCCGTTGTTGTCGACGGTGATCGTCCAGTAGACCTCGTAGGTGTTCACGTCGACCTCGCGCACGTGCTCCTGCGCCGAGATGATGTGGTTGGTGGCGAACGGGCCGTACGCCTGGACGTGCTTGGTGCCCGACAGCGAGCAGTTGCCCTTCTCGTTGCACACCTGGAGCTGGATCGAGTGGGTCTGGTCGTTGTCGCCGACCGAGATGGTGACGGTCTGGGAGCCGGTCCGCTGCGCGGTGTCTCGGACGACACTGTCCACGAGGATCGAGACCTGGCTCTGCGCCCCGCGGGACGCTGGCACCGTGAAGCGCACCTGTGCCTGGGCGTTGGCGCCGGTCGGGACCACGGCCCAGGCACCCTCGTCCCAGGAGGCCGGCTGTCCGACGGCGGCCCACGGCGTGCCCGGGCCGACCGGCGACGACTTGGCGTCGGCGACGCCGCCGTTGTTGGTCGCCTTCACGGCGTAGGTGTAGATCGTTCCGTCGTAGGTCAGCCCGGTGTCGTCACAAGTGGTGGCGGTGATGCCGCTGCACTGCGCGAGCCGCTGACCGTTGCGGATCACGGTGTAGTGGACGGGGGTGGGGCCGTTGGGGTCGACCGCGTTCCAGGCCACCGTCACCGCGGTCTCGCCGTCACCGGTCTGCTGGTCGGTGACCGTCGGTGCGCCCGGCGTCGCGGGCGTCCCGATGGCCTGGAACTGGTCGGACGTGCGTGGCGTGCCGTAGTCGAGCGCGTTCTCGGCCACGACGGTGAACGCCTGTGACTGGTTGTTGTCGAGCCCGGTGATCGTGATCCGGGGCTCCTTGGTCGCGCGCCCCTCCCCGCTTCCGGGGTAGGTGACCCAGTAGTTCTCGATGTCCGACGTCTGGGTGGTGGGCGGCGTCCAGCGCAGCGTGACGGTGCCGTCACCGCGGCCGACCAGCTCGATCGGGCCGACGATGCCGGGCTTCGCGTCCGGCGTGGCCGGCGCCGAGGAGTCGCTCCACTCGGACGCGCCGACCGCGTTGACCGCGCGGACCTGGAACCGGTAGGCCTCGCCGTTGACCAGGCCGCCGACGTCGCACGTGGTCGTGCCGCACCGCGTCACCTCGCCGCGGTCGTCGCGCACCTCGTAGTAGTCGATCGGTGCGCCGTTGTCCTGCGGCGCCCGCCAGCTGAGGGCGACCTCCTGGCTGCGGACGGTGCGGCCGGGCACCGGCGCGGTCGGGGTGTCGGGTACGTCGAGCACCTCGAGCTCGAGGATGCCCGTGACCTGCCGGTCGTCGGACAGGGGGTCGTCGACGTCGCTCATCACGATCCGGAACCGGGCGGTGCCGTCGACCCGGGGGCCGGTGGTCAGCGTCAGCTCGGACGAGTCGCTCTTGACGGCCTGGACGTCGAGGTCGGTCTCGGGGGTCACCGAGATGACGGTCGGCTCCGGGTCGGGCACGCCCGGGTTGAGGTACGTCGCGAGGTCGAGCGTGCGGGTCTCCCCCGCCCTCATGTCGGAGACCCGGATCGGGCTCAGCGACGGGGGCGGGGTGTCGATGACCCGGATCGGCAGCAGCGCGGGGACGCTGCCCTCGGTCGTGAGCTGGAGCTCGGCGGTGACGCCGACGTCCGCACTGCCGGAGGCAGCGACCTCGATGACGGCACCCTCGGGCTCGACGATGCTCAGCCCGTCGAGGGAGGACTCCCAGTCGGCGGTGAACACCAGGTCGTCGGCGTCGGCGGGGTCGGCGGTCCACGCGTGGCAGACCGACGCCACGTCGATGTCGAGCGTCGAGCCCTGGGGGATCAGCAGTGGCTCGGTGGGGCAGCGCAGGAACGGCCGCTCCTCGCCCACCCGCACCGGGACCGCCAGGATCGCGGTGCGGCCGTCGGGATCGTCGACCCCGCTGCCGGTGGTGACCTCGAACGTGACGGCGCCCGGCCCCTCGTAGTTCTGTGCCGCCTCCACGCGGAACGTGTCGTCGCCGGTGATGGTGGCGCCGACCGAGCCCAGCGGGCTCGGCCAGATCCGGTTCTTGAGCGTGAACGACAACGGGCCGCCGGACGGGTTCACGACGTAGTCGCCGACGTCGGCCTCGACCGCCTCGCCCGGGTCGACCTCGATCAGGCCATCCGCCTCGACGTACGGGAGGCCGTTGTCGGCGGGCGGCACGTAGAGCGACGCGGTGGTCGCGCCACCGTCGGCGTCCTCGACCCGGAACGGCACGACCACCGGCTGCTCGCCGCGGACCACCGTGATCGTGCTGCCGTCGACGGTGGCCATCACGCCGGACGGCGGCAGCACCTCGGCGACCACGAGCGCACCGCTCGGGCCGTCGGGGTCGTAGGCAGTCTCGAGGACGTCGACCTCGACCGAGTCGCCGTCGTCGGCGTCGCCGAACGCGTCGAACGCCACCGGCGGGTTGTTGTAGGGCTCGGCCGTGCGGACCGTGACCGTGCCGCGCGACGAGCTGAGACCGTTGCCGACCTCGTAGACGACCTCGAGGGTCTCGCCCGGCTCCCCGTCGGGTACGTCGATCTCGAGCGGGCCCACCGGCGACTCGAGCCTGACTCCCGCCGGCTTGTCGGGCAGCTCGATCGTGACCGGGTCACCCGAGGCGATGTGGTCGTTGGCGAGGATGTCGACGGTCGCGGTGCGGCCGGGTTCGACGGTGATCGGGTCGTCGACCGCGAGCGGCGGCTGCGGCGCGCCGGGCGGTGCGACCGCGACCCGGGCGGTGCCGGTCGCGATGCCGCCGTAGGAGTCGGTGACCTGGTAGCTGAACTCGTCGGTCCCGGAGCTGTCCGGGAACGACTGGTAGAAGATCGTGTTGGCGCCCGTGCGCACCACGCGTCCCAGCGCCGGCGCGGACGTGATGCCGAGCATCGTGACCGCGTCGCCGTCGGGGTCGACGCCGGCGCCCGGCAGCCGCAGTGTGAGGGAGTCACCCGCGACCAGTCGGCCCTCGAGCGTGGGCGGCTCGGGCAGCTGGTTGGCCCGGTCGGCGGGCACCACCGTGACCTCGACCTTGCCGGGGGCGGAGACGCCTTCGACGTTCGCGGCGAGGTAGGTGATCGTGTAGGTCTGCACGTCGGTCAGGTCGGCCGGCGCGACGTACCGCACGAAGTTGCCCGTCACGAACGCTTGGCCGGTCGGCACCTTCTCGTCGCCCTGCGGCCGGACGGTCAGCGAGCCCGACTGCTCGCCCGACACGTGCTCGACGAGCGTCAGCTCGCCGCCGGAGGGACTGAAGTCGTTGTCGAGCGCGGGGATCGCGATCGCGGCACCTGCGCGCACGGTGACGCGGTCCTTCTCAGTCACCGGCACGTCGCGCTCCGGCTCGCGCTGGGTGACCACGATCTCGCCCTGGACGCCGGACCGGGTGCCGTTGGTGATCTCGTAGCGCACGATCGTCGGGTTGTTCGCGAGCTCGCCCTGCGCCGCCGCCACCCGCACCCAGCGTCCGTCGACGACCGCGACGTCGACCTGGGTCGGGTCCTTGGCCGTGGCCCCCTGGACGGTGAGCAGGCCGCCCGCGGGGTCGAGGTCGTTGCGCAGGACGTCGACGAGCACGGCCTTCTGGCCACTGACGAGAGCGGTGTCCGGCATGGCGACCGGCTCGTCGGGTGGGCGCTCGGGATTGCGGACGTCGATCCGGATCGTGCCCTGCGACAGCGCCGCGTTGCCGTAGGCGGCGTCGTAGTCGAGGAAGTAGGTGTCGGCGACGCTGGTGGTGAACGTGACCGTGCCCTCGATCAGGTCCGTCCTGGTCTCCGCGCCACCGGGCGAGGCGAGCCGGCCCGCCAGTGCGAGCCGGGCGTCGGGGGTCAGTGGGTCGGAGCCGGGCTGGTCGTTGTCGAGCGGGGAGATCGTGATGGGCTCGCCGACCTGCCCGCTGATCACGTCGGGCTCGGCGACGCCCGGGAACGCCTGCCGGTCCTTGGGGTCCTGCACGTCGACCGTGAAGCTGCGCTCGACGTCGCCGCCGACACCGTCGGACACGGTGTAGGTGACCTCGAGCGGACCGCCGACCGGCGGAGCCGTCACCCGGAGCTGCCCGCTCGCCGTCGGCCGTGCGTCGGCGCCGGTCTTGACGCCGCCGTCGGTGTCGGCGCCGGTGACGACGATCGGGTCGCCGTCGGCGCGGTCGCGCCAGTCGGGCAGCACCGGGACGTCGAGGATGCCGCCCGCGGGGACGATCCACTGCCGCGGCTCGAAGCCGAGCCTGAGCCGCGGATCGGTGTTCTCGCTGGGCTGCCGGATCGGCACCGTGACGGTCGCGTGGGCAGTCTTCCCGTCGCGGCCGTCGTCGATGTAGTAGACGAAGCTGGTGCGTCCCGCGGCTCCCGGCGGCAACGTGAGCTGGACGGTCTGGCCGTCGGGGCTGATGGTCGCCTGGGCCTGCCCGGAGATGCGGTCGACCGACCGGATCGAGAGCAGCCGGCCGCCGGGCGCGGTGTCGTTGTCGAGCGGGTGCAGCACCGTGGTGCGGCCGGGCCGGGCACCGAGCGTGTCGGGGTTCGCGACCGGCGGCCGCTGGTCGCCCTGCTGCTCCTCCTCCTGCTGCTCCTCCTCCTCGTCCTCGGTCGCCTTGCGCTTGAAGGCGTCCCAGTCGTCGAGCCGGGTCGGCTGCTCGGTGTCGATGTTCCACACCGCGCCGGTGGTTCGGTCGTTCAGCAGGATCTCGGACCGGTTGACCCGGAACACCAGGTCGCTGGTCGGCACCCCGAGGCTGACGACCCGCGGCTCGGACCCCTCACACGCCGTCACGACGGTGCCGCCACCGCCGGACCACGCGCCGTACCGGCACGCGCCGAGCCGGACCGGAGCGGCCGCGCGACCCGCGAAACCGTCGGCGAGCACGGTCGGCTCGCCTCCGGCCAAGGGCACCGAGAGCAGCGCGTCGTCGGTGGCGAGCAGGGCTTCGTCGGCGCCCTCGCCGGGCCAGGACTGCTGCAGCACGCCTCCCACTGGGACGTCGACCCGCGGCGAGCCGGGCTCCTCGCCCCTGGCCAGCGCCCAGACCCGGCCGGCCACCGGGTCGAGCACGACGGGCGTCTCGCCGACGGCCGTCAACCGGGCGCTGGCCTCGACGGAGTCCGGCAGCTGGGTGGTGACCGGTGACGCGAAGCGGTCGCCCGAGCGGTTGAGCTGGGTGAGCGTGCCCTCGTCGGCCGAGACGACGAGCACGTCACCGCTGCGGGTCACCGCCATCGACGCCGACCCACCAGCCTCGTGCAGCGGGCGGGACTCCCGGTCGAGCCCGACGACCGACACCGGTCCCGTGCCGGGGTCGGAGACGACGGCCCAGACCGCGCCGTCGTCGGGCGACGACACGGCGATGGTGCCCTGCCGGGCCGCGACGTCGGCGCTGCCCGGGATCGCTGCGACGTCGCCCTCGGGGTGCTCGACGGTGGACGGGTCGATCGGGGCGAGGGCGCCGCCGCTGCGGTTGACCGCGAGCACGGTGTCGCCGTCCTGGACGACGTCGAGGTCGGCCCCGAGCTCGGCGAACAGGCCGCCGTCCATCTGACCGATCGGCTTGTTGACGCGGCCGTAGTAACCGTCGGTGTTGCTGGTGACCCAGATGCCGCCGTCGTTGAGCTGGGCGTCGTGGCTCCGGTAGCCGTCGGCCGCGACGGCGAGGACGACGACGGTAGCGGTGGCGAGCACGAGGGCGAGGGACGAGGCGATCGTGGTCTCTCGGCCATGCAGGGCGCG
>Ga0299913_10003405_pt1 | contig 12987 bp, 18 predicted proteins | sample RVTome_9_FD_201360 | JGI IMG/M metagenome (GOLD analysis project Ga0299913, IMG submission 201360) | Soil microbial communities from uranium-contaminated site in the Upper Colorado River Basin, Wyoming, United States - RVT155D38 (version 2) ... | reverse complement strand
TCGTTCTGTGCTCCTCCAGCCGTCTGGTCAAGCCAAAACCTCGCGCCGCTCATGGGCTTGGGGACAGATCTTGGGGACAGGTTCTCGGGCGCGGCCTCGTCGCGTCGCTCCGCCCGAGGCGACTAAAAAGCCCATTTGCTGGCCTTTTGTGAAGCCCTCTGACGGACTCGAACCGTCGACCCCCTCCTTACCATGGAAGTTTGGAGCGTCACCACGCGTACATGCGCGGACATCGGCGAGCATGTTTGACCTGCAAACCGGAACTTCTGCGCTTGTCGCGAGAGCCCGCGCGTGACCGCACGGGCTGTCGCTCATGTACCCGTCTCGTACCCGCGAGGCGTTGCCTGTTCCGAGGACAGACGACGTGACCGATGCGGCCTCGCTCCGCGCTGCCGTCGCCGAAGGGTCGCGCCGCTCGCTCGAGCAGCGCGACCCTTCACACCGTTAGGGACACCCGTTCCGACGGTCGCCGCGATCGGCAGCGCAGCGATCGTTTCCACGCCCCCGACGACCGCGTCGCCGCTGTGCCCGTCATCGGATCTCCCTTTCGAGTCTTGAGCTGTTCGGGGTGTGGCGTCTGTCAGTGCGCGGTGGCCGGCATGAGTCGGATGGAGCCCTGGAACCGGAGGGACGTCGGATCGACGAGTTGCCCCGTCTCGTGCACTTGTGCGCCCTCGAGCCAGCCTTCGATCACGGTGCCGTTCATGACCACGGCACCAGTGCTCGTGTTCAGCACGCCGGAAAGGCGAGCGGTGAACGTTCGTTCTCCGGCGAGAACTATCCAGTCGAAGGTGACGTGCCAGACGGGCCCTGCGACGTCGACCGAGCGGAGCTCGGTGCGGAGGGATCCGACGACGTCGCCGGCCGTGGTTCCCTCCCACACGCCGGTTGCAGGTTCGTGGATTGCCTTTTCGAACGTGAGTCGAACGGGGCTGTTCGCGGCGGCCGCGGGTCCGGCGGCCGAGACGGCGAACAGCGTGAGCGCGAAAAGCGCCAGTACGGTGAGCCTCATGACCTCTCCCTTCGATCGTTGCCTGCCGCCTCGAATGTCGCTGCGGCGGCTGGCCGGATCAACGAGGGAGATCCCTACGTTTCGCCGTCGACCACCCGTGCCAGCTCAGTGCGAGAACGCACGCCGAGCTTGCGGTACGCCTTCGTTAAGGTCGCCTCGACGGTCTTGACGGAGATGAAGGCCGCAGCGGCGATCTCCCGGTTCGTTCGCCCGTCCGCCGCGAGCAGGGCGATCCGCCGCTCCATCTCGCTAAGACCTCTCGATGCCGCGGCGCGCCCGCCGATTCGGCGAATCTCGGCGCTCGCCTTGTCTGCCCATCCATCGGACCCAAGAGCGTGAAACGCATCTCGCGCCTGCTCGAGTGTCTCGCGGGCCGCGCGCTTTCGACCGGCGCGCCGTTGTACCGTGCCGAGCAGCAGCAATGTCCGGGCGCGCTCGAACGGCTCACCGACTCTCTCATGGAGCTCGATCGCCCGAGTTCCATGGTCGATACCCGTGTGGATATCGCCGCGTGCCGCGAGGATAAGCATCCGACTACGGGCGGCGGCGGCTCGCCCCGCCTGCCGGCCGAGCGATCGCGCGCGGTGCTCGAGCCGCTTCGTTAGCTCCTCCGCCTCGTTGATCCGGCCGAGCAACACGAGGGCCTCAGCGTCGAGCGCGAGGGCAGGCGCGAGCGCCAGCTCGAGAATCCCGATTCGATCGAGCGTGTCAGGGAGCGGCGCGAGGACGCTGTGCGCTGCATCTGCGTCGTCGGCCAGCAACTCGGCGAACCCAAGCACCCAGGACGCCTGGGCTCGAAAAATCTCGTCCTGGGCGTTCGCCGCGGTTTCTATTCCCTCGCGCGCCAACGCGCGGGCGGCGTCCGCCTCGCCGCGCAGGACGGCCGCAAGTGCATCCACATATCGAGCGGTCCCCACCTGCACGAGATCTAGCTCCCAGGACAGGCGACGGAGTTCCGCTGCGTAAAGGGTGAGCTTGTCGGTGTCGCCCGCTCTGTAGGCGAGCTCCCCGAGGTGAAGTAGAGCGCCCGTCCGCTCATCCTCGGCCCCAGTGGCCGCTGCACGGGCGTCGATTCGCTCGAGCAGCGGCCCGGCGGCGCGGAAGTCGTCTGTCCAAAGCAACATCCGCGCAAGAATCGAGGTCGGGCTCGCGTAGAGGCTCAGGTCAGAGTGGAAGCGCTTCTCAAGCCGGGTCGCGCGATCGATCAGCTCCCGGTCGATTCCCTTTCCGAGGAAGAACTCTGCGTACGCAAGCCCTGCGAGGGCGAGGGAAAGCATCCTTGGATCGGATTCCGCGGCGAGCTCCGCGGCGGCGCGGAGGTTTGCAGCGCCGGCGCCAAAGCCCTCGTTGACCTCGAGGAGGTCAGCGAGCTCGAAGTGGATCCGGGCGAGAGTCGCCCGCTCGGTTGCGAGCTCGAGTGCTCGCCGGAGCAGGTCAATCGATTCGCCGATCTCCTCCCTCGCCCGGGCGAGCGGGATGAGTACACGAGCGGCCTCTTCGCCCTCCGGAAACTCAAAGAGCAGCTCGTCCCCCACTCCGCGGACGCGCTCGAGATCGCCCGCCGCGAGCAACATCTCGCACGCGAGGACGCCTCTTCGAAGCCGCTCGCTCCTGGCGTCTGCGGGTGTTACACGCAATGCGTGCGCAGCAAGGATGCCACCTTCCCGGAGCGCACCGCGCTCGATGGCGCCACCTGCGGCCTCCTCGAGCTCCGACGCGACCGCTTCGTCCGCCGACGTCGTGGCGAGCGCGAGATGAAGCGCTCGTTCTTCGTCCCTTGCCGCCTCCGCGAGCAGCCGGTGCACGGCGGCCCGCACACGCGGCCCCGCGTCCTCGTACGCGATCGTTCCGAGGAGGGGATGCCGTGGGTAGATCCTTGCCCCTGAGGAGCGTAGGACGTCGGCCGAGAGCGCCTCAGCCATGCCGTGCGGTACTAGCCGCTCAACGACCCCACGCTCGGGGTGACCCGACGCCGCGACGACGACGACCGCTTTCCGGCCCGCGTCGGACAGGCCCTCGAGACGGCGAGCGAGCAACGCTCGGAGGCCGTCAGGGATGATGTCCTCTTCCTCGGGCAAGCGTCCTTTAGGACCGATCGCATCTGCAAGCTCGACGGCGAAGAACGGGTTCCCATCGGTTGCCCGGTGGATGGTTCGGGCTGTCGTTGCCGCGATTTGGCAGCCGAGTCGGTCGGACACGAGTTCGGCAATCTCCGCGACGCCGAGCGGCTGCACGGCCACCTGACGGAGGTGAGGGAACGTTCGCTGGAGGTCGAGCGGGGGTCCGTCTCACCGGTTCGCTGCGACGCGATAAGGCCGATGGGGGAGGTCGTCAGACGACGGAGCGCAAAACTAAGTACGGTCGCCGTCGCCTCATCGAGCCACTGGATGTCATCGAGGGCGACCAGTAGCGGTTGCTCTCTCGACCGAGTCTGGAGGATGTGCGCCACGGCAAGCGCGACCCCGAGCGCTTCGACTGTTCCACCGGTGGTGCGGGACAGTGCTCGCTCGAGTGAGGCTCGCTGTGGATCTGGAAGTTCTGCGAGCTCATCGGCCGACGCGTCGCCGACGAGATCCGCGAGCCCGGAATACGAAAGAGAGGATTCGCCAGCGGCTGCCCGCGTCGCCGTGACGCGTAGACCGCGGCTCAGCGCCGTAGTGACTCCGTGTTGCCACAGCGTCGTCTTGCCAATGCCGGCCTCGCCGTGGAACAGGACCGCGAACCCGCCCTGCGGGATCGCGTCAAGTAGAGCGTCGATCGACGCTTGCTCGACGCGACGCCCCACAAGCCCACCTGCGGCGTCCGGCACATCTCAAAGGTACAAGGATGTATCTCGTGCCACAATCCTTGCAGCACGAGTTGGCTGCGTTCTCATTGCGGGCCCGGGGTTCGCGCTCCCGGATCGCTTCGAGCGATCGGACCTCTCATCCTCACGCAGGCGCCGCACGAGCCTCGGCGCTCGCGACACTTCCATCGATCTGAGTAGCGACGCCCGATGCCCTGAGGTGGCGGCGACGTACCACATCATAAGTAGGGATTCCCCTCGTTGATTCCGGACGCCGTGACGGCGACAGTCGATGTGGCAGCGAGTAAAGGAGTTCCGATGACCAACGCAAGGTTGATCGAAGGCGTCGACATTGCCGAAAGGAAGGAGTCCGATTTCGAGGCTGCTTCGTTCGAACGAGGTCGGGCAGCCTCGATAAGCGGCCCTCGCTCATCGGCCCGGGCTCGCGACCCGAGAGCGACAGGGTCCGAGAGGCTCGCAAAGCTGTGGGCAGGGCTGTTCGTGGCGTATGCCGCCGCGGTGATCCCACTTCTCGCATGGGCCGTCGTATCGGCCGCGCTCTAGCGGCCGCTAATGGCATCCCACCGCCGCGCGCTCGGGCGTGGGACGACGCGGATGAAATCGCGCGCGGCGACGCCGCTCAAGGGGCAACGAAGTGATTTCGACCTGTAGACCGCACCCCGCGACTAGGCGAAGTGAATGATCTCGCCCGCGACCGGGCGACGGCCCCAGCCCTTAGCCGGCGCGGAGGTCGTCGCGATTTCCGTGTCATGCAGGGTTGAATGAGCGCTTGCAGTCACTCATATTCCCGATTGTGCGATTTCGGGCGAAGTACTGGCTTTCGTTCCTGCTCGTCGCCGTCTCGCTCGGATGCAGCGCGGAAGCCGAGACGACCGCTCGAACCGAGGCGAGCGATGGCACCTCGACCGGCGTCGCACCTGTGACATCGACGGCCCTCGCGCCCACGACTACGGATCAGGAGCCTGTGACCTCCACGGGCCAGGAGACCAGGACTACCACGGATCAGCCGCGGATCCGAGGCGGGTGTCGGCTTGGAAAACTCGAAGGACGCGACCACGTGAGCGCCCGCTGCGTCTTCTACGACGTCCACGGCACCCTTGCGGGCGTCCCGGCTCAACTCGATTTCGGCGTGCGTGATCCGGATGGCGGGGCGTGGTGGACCGCATTGACGTGGTGGCACGTCTCCTGGTCGGCCCGCGCCACCGGCCCGACGCCGTGCCGACTGACCTCATCGTCCGTGCGTCTCAGGGTGGAGTACACAATGCCGCGCTGGAAGCCTTCGGGTCGTGTGGACCCGGCAGACGTCGCGGAATGGAACCGGTACCTCGAAAGGGTGTGGGAACACGAACGGGGCCACGCGCGCAAAGGACTCGCCGCAGCCCGCGACATCCGGTCGATGTTCGCTGGGCTTTCCGTTGCGCCGGACTGCCGAAGCCTCGAACTGAAGTCGAACGCGGCGGCCCAGCGGATCGCCGATCGGTGGAAGCGCGAGGATGACGCTTACGACGCCGCGACCGATCACGGACAGGCGACCGGCGCCGTGCTGAACCCCCCCTAGGCGGGGCGCAGTCCAGCGCTCGTTGCGGCTCCGCCTGAGCGAAGGACTGCCCGTCGCGTCTGGGGCGATATTCCGGCGATTTAGCTCGGCGGCAGGTTACGGACGCGATCAACGCACGGACGCTCGGGCAATCGCACGACCAGCCGTTACGAACCCTTAGCGCCGGGACCCGCGCTTGCGCGACCACGGTGTCGTTCAAGATCGTACGCGACCACGCCGATGCATCTCCTGACGAACCGCGTCGCGAGGTATCGGATGATCCACACGTACCGAGACATGAACGCGCCCGGGGCTCGGTCGATCGCCGTCCAGACTGCCGCGGCGGCCGTTCTTATCCCGGTCGGTTGGATCGCGTTCTTCGTCTACGCCGGGGCCGGGTTCGAACTCGTTTGGGAGAACGTCCTTATTCTCGCGGCCGGGGTTGTCTTGCCGCCCGTCTTCATGTTCCTCGCGTACTGGGATGCGTCCCGCGCGCTGTGCAGAGAGATTCGGCTCGACGACGACGGGACGTGCGAGCTCGTAACGAGCCACCGCGTCATCCGGCTGCACGTCAACGAGATCACGGCGCTGAAGTATCAGCGCGATTCCGAGGGTGACACCGGGTCTTTCAGCATCCGCTACACGGGCGGGAAGCTCGAGGTGAGGGGGAGATGACGAACTTTTCGGACTTCCTGGCGCGACTGAGCGCGGTCAACCCTGCCGTCAGCGTGACGGGCGTGCCGGCCGATCTCTTGGCGCGGCGAGCGCGAAGGGAACAGTCAGGGAATTCCGCAGCGAGCGTGCTCTTTCCCTTTCTCATCGCCTGCATCCTGGTGTGGGCGTCACTGAAAACGTTCACGGGGTAGCTGTGCTCCGATAGCCGCGACGTGCTCGGCTCGCGGCCCGCGACCGTGCGAGATGGGGAGGTTGTCGTCGACGAGTTTGTTGGTTTGTGCGTGCGGCTCACGCTGACGGAAAGCCGAATCATCCTGACGACGCGTCTTTCTCGTGAGCACACCGATCTCCTATGACGACGTCCGCCACGAGGAGGGCGGATGGTTTGTTGGAACAACAGTGTTCGGTGAGTCCCGCGAAGCCGTTTAGGGCGTCAACCTTCAAAGGGACCGATTCGAGGACACGAAGGGAAGTACTTCCCCATTAGTCCGTACCTGTGCAGCTAGTCGGAATTCGAGTGTTCGCTGTGTTTCCAGACGACCCATTGGCCGACCGGCCACGTCTCGTCGCTGCCGTGAAACGAGCGAGAGGCCCCCTTCGTGGGGTCGGGGGTTTCGGCCTCCTGAACGAAACTGACCAGGAAGATCACCAGGACGCCGATGATGCAGACGACTGATCCGGCGATCCCGAGTGGGTCCTCGGCGTCGCCAATCAAGGCTGAGACGCCAACGAGAGCCCCGCCGGCAACCGCCGCTAGAAAGGCGGGGACCCCTGCTCGTTCCGCATTCTCGTACCCTCTGGTTGCCGGGACGACGGGTCCTTCGAACACATCGCCTCTCACCGGCAGAACAAACTCCTCCACGCGCCCCTCGCGTGTCTTTAACACACGCAGGTCGCCTGAAGGCAGGCGCACGATGTAGCCATGGCCGGGCGACCGCATCAGTCGGTCGAGGGCGAACTGTTGGTTCAAGGAGAGCGGCGACTTCGGCTCGTCGCGCTCGGGAAGCTTGAGCCACTGCCGGATCGAAGGCGTCACCGTGCGATGGATTGAAGAACTTCGCGATGCTGGTTTCAAGAGGTCGAGCACGATCCCTCGAGACCTTCTCTTCCGCGCGAGACGAGGCCCCGTCGTCTCCGGTCGCGTCGGGCGAATTCAGCTTCCCTTCTCGACAGTTCCTCGGACTCGCCTATGGGAACGCTCATCTGTTCCAAGGGGCGGTCTAGGTCCTGCGTCCGGACGCCTCGTCTCGCCCCGGTCGCCTCTGACTCCTCGGCGTTAGCAGCTAGGTGCCCATCGCCGTAAGACCTCGCTCGCCGCTCGAGGTCGCGCCGGTGGACGAGCTCGGCTCGGGCGCTCGCCGCAGCATTCGGCCGTAAAGCCACGAACCACGGCAGCGTCCGCGCGGCATTACGATTGGCCTGATGCGAGAAAGAGCGCCGGTCCCGCCCGCCGGCTGGGAGATGCAGGTCCGCGAGGTCGTCCCGCGGCTTCTCATCGGAACGAAGATCCTCCCACCCGCCGAGTACGCAACGCTCGGTGTCGATGCGATCGTCGACCTCGAGCCGTGGGACTACGCGTGGGTCCCCCGGTTCCGACCGGGTTCATCTACCTGAGCTTCCCGCTCGAAGACGAGGAGGGAGTCGACCCGAAGGTCGTCGAGGTGGCGGCGTTTGTTGCTTCGCTTGTCAACGCGAACCAGCGCGTTCTCGTCCATTGCACCGAGGGACTCAATCGCGCCGGCGTCGTCGTCGCGAGGACGCTCGTCGAACTCGGTCACTCGCCAGCCGACGCAATTGAGCTCGTGCGCAACCAGCGCGGTCTCTCGATGGATGGGTTCGAAGCACTCTCGAATGAGAGCTTCGTGGCCTGGTTGCTCGGCGAGCCGCGAGCCCCCGGCGTCTAGGACGCGCAGGTTTTGATCCGCGCGCCCGGTTGCTTGCGTGGTTCGCGACGTCACCTAACACGAAAGCCGTTATCCGGCGGTTTCGACAGGCCGCTCGATACGAGTCACCCTGTAACCGGTATCCGTCGAGCCCGACATCGCACGGGGTGATCGCCTGCGTCGTTTGTTGGCCGATCGCGCTCCTTTACGTCGGACTCTCGCTCTGGGACACAGCTCGCTGGCTTTGGCGCCGATCGCGCGGGCGGAATTCTTCGGCTTAGCGCTACCCCGAGTGTCGAAAAGTGGGAGATCGGGGACGGAAGCCGCGCACCGCGCGCAATGTGCTCCTGGGACGGCCTTACCGATTCTTAGGCGTGCCCTTGCGAGACTAAGAGCGCCTCGCGACGCCGAGCCTTCGAACCACTCCTGCGACTCCGGATCGAAGTCGACCTGACCTTGCGCACGCGCCAGGTCGAGGCCGCGCGCAAGCATCACCCGCTCGGGTGACGTTCTCCGCCCGTTCGCGCCCAATACTCAGTCGGCACCCGGCTGCGGCGCCTGTCCGAAGCCGTCCGATGCGCACCCACCTTCTCCTCGCCGCCGCCGCCCTCGTTGCTCCTCTGCTCGCGGCGTGCGCCCCCGGCGCGAACGGCGAGCTCCGCTCGCTCGTGGAGGAGGTCGCCCCGATAGACGGCGAGATGGTCGAATGCAACTGGGGAACGAACTGGGGCGACGACTCCGGCTCGTACTACGGATGCTTCTATGCCGCGCGGGGTACGGCGGCCGAGGTCGCGCAGATCCTCATCGCGGAGGCGGCAGAGCGTGGGTTCACCGTCACCTGCCGTGTGCAAGCGCGCGAGGTCGAGCTGATCGGGGCGCGCGACGACACGATGCTCTACGCCCACGTCATGGCCCGGCGGCTCTCCGATGCCGACCTCCCGCAGGGCCATGTGCTCGTGGAGGTCGTCGCGTTCGAAGACGACGCGGGCGTCCAGGAGGGCCGTCTCTGCGCGGCACCGTACTAATCCCGCGCAGCGGCGGCGCGTCTCCGCGGTCGCCGACGTTGTTCCGCGTCCAGCACCGTCTCGGCCCGCTCCGCTTCCTCCATCGGCATGAACCGGCCTGCGCACCCTGAACGGGAGAGGGTCAAGGCCCGCCAGCCGACAGGGACTGCCTGACCGGGCGTGGACCCGCTTGCCCAGGTTGGCGTTCCCTCAGTGTTCCCTTCGGATCTAGCTGCGTACCCGCCGTTTCGGGTCAAGAATCTCGCGCAGCCGGTTCGTGTCGTAACCATCCTCGGTAGGTGGCTGCGCAAGATCGGGTCCGCCCTGGTGCGGGTGATCGACGTAACCGTCCGCCGGAGCGGGCAGTGCGTTCACGCACGCCTCGGAACAGGCGTGCACGAGAAGCGGCAGCACATCGGTCGCTACCCATAGCGAGATCCATCTCTGGATGGGACCACGGGATCCGAACGCGCCCCGGCAGACGCTGCACGACGGGGGCAGCGATCCAGCCGGGAGAGTCGCAGGCAGGCGAGGGAAGGGGAGCCGGTTCTTGAAGTTCCCGTAGAGAAACCGTGTGCTCACCCTTGAGTGACGAAGCTTGGCGCACCTCGTGATCTCGTATGGATACCAGTGCAGCCGGTGTGACGTGTACGGATCAAAGGTGCTCAGTGCCGACATCTCACCGATCTGAGGTGGGATCGCAATCAGGTGACTTCCGTAGAGATCAAGCTCGCGAACAGCGGTCAGCTTGGCGATGGTTGGTGGAAGGGTCACGATCTCGTGCCAGAAACCGAGCGCAAGCATGCTCTCGCGGGGCCTGAAGGCTTTGCGGCGGGGCCTGAAGGCTTTGCGGCGGTCAGCAGCGGCCTCGTCGATCAGGTCGAGCAGATGCCTCCACGCCTCCGCGTCTGTGTTCTGCGGCTCGGTGTGAATCCTCAACTCGTTGCCACGCGCGCCGGCTGCCTCTGGCGTTCCGCACGCGCCAGGCGCGCAGCTCGGACGCGCCGGGTACCACAGCCCATCGTCCCATTTCCGCCAGCCGGGGATCGCAGAATCGCTCCCGCGCACCGGTGAGGGAGGCGTGGGAGAGAATAAGAAGGGAGGGGGCATCGCCGGCTTCGCGGGCTTGACCGGCGGTCGGCGGCGCCTGAACCGGTTAAACACGAAGCGAGTGTGGCACATCTCGCTAGGGCGAGATCACTCGCCCATCACACCCTCACCGGCGGAGAGTCCAGTACCGGGACACGCCGACCCAAATCGCCGTCCCATCCACGGGAGCACCACAGGGCGCGAGCGCGTGTTCCGCCGGCGCAAGGAACTCGACCTCAATCAGTACTAAGACCGCGGCATCTGAGGGGACATGCTTGAACGCTGGCCCAGACGAGATCACACGTCGCTCGTCCGTCCACGTGCGATGCGACGCCCTATCCGTCGCATCCTCGGATTCCGAAGAAGCCATAAGCGGACTCAGGCCATCGCTCGGGAGACATCCCCGAACCCTGGAGGGCAACTGCCGCGGCGGATGACTTTCGCGGTACAGAGGGGGTCAGAGTCGGTTCGGATTCGCCTGAACAAGCCGAATTCGGTGTGCCGAAATGCCTAACGAGGGAACATCAGCGCGTGCCCGCGAGTGCCCGCGCATGACAGCCGTTTACGAACTGGACAATCCAATTGTCCTGTCTGCAGGACTTTCAGCGAAGCCCTCTGACGGACTCGAACCGTCGACCCCCTCCTTACCATGGGGGTTTTGGGAGCGGTACGCGCGTCGACGCGCAGTCACTCGCGAGCGCGTTTGTCCTGCAAATCGGGCATTCACCCTGCGTGAGAAGTACCCGGGCGTGCCCGCGCGTGCTCAGGAGGACGTACCTGTCTCGTACCCGCGGCGCGTTGTCTGTTCTCAAATCAGCATCCAGGCACGAGTCTTCTGGGTTTCGTCGCTCACTGCGTAGACGTCGATCCGCAGAAGGTCCGGACTTGTCTCAGGCCCCGGGGTCCGGACTCGCCTCGGGCCCCCGGGGGCGGCCGCTTCCGCACCGGTCGGGATCACGAAGGGGTCATGTACGTGTCTGGGCCGGCGGCGGATGCGGGCCGACCGGTCGCCCTTGACCCCGCACCGCGCAACTTGCGACAATCGGTACGATCCCACCATTCGACGGACAACGGACACTCGCGTTCGTAGGCGTGGTTGTCGCGCTGGCTGCCCCGGCCTGCGGCCGTGAGGACGCCGGAAACGGTGACCGCGACGCCCTATCCGCGGCCGAGTTTCGGCAACAAGCGGATGCGGCTTGTTTGAGGTTCTATGAGCGAATCGACGCGCTGGGGAGTCAGCCGAGTTCAGCGGATGAGTTTGCCGCTTGGGCAGCGGAATCACTGCGAATTCTCAGAGAAGGGCACGCGGAACTCCGCCAGCTCGTCCCACCCGAGAGCCTTGTGGAAACATGGAACGAAGGGCTCGCACTAAACGACGAAATCGACGAGCTTCTTGAGGAGCAGGTTGACGCCGTCAAGGAAGAGGATGTCGCACGTTTCCAGGAGCTCCAAGAGCAGATCCAGTCAAAGAACGCGGAGGCCGGCCAAAGGGCACGGGAAGTTGGTCTGGAGGAATGCGGGTAGCCGCGCCCATGTAATGGGTGCGACTGATCGGAGATCCGCGTTGGCGGAAATGGACGGGCGTGCCTCCGAATCGGCCGCAGTACGAGCGAGTGGCTGGGAGCTCGTCGGCTCGCTAGCGGCATCCCTCTTCGTCCTTCCGGCTGCGCTCTGGGCCGCCGTGCTTGGGGCGAGCGACGAGTGGCCGGAACTCGTGGCTGCGATGAGCGCTAGTCGCGGGCAATTGATTTCAGTTGATGGTGTTCGCGGCGCTCCGGCTCCGCCGCTGCGACCTCGAAGGCGGCCAAGCGACAGCGAACCGCGCGCGCTTCGAGCTACTTGACCTGCGGGCCGTGCATGCATCCGCCATTCCTCGCAACCGAAGTACGAGTACTGAGAGCCGCGGTCGGATCAGTTTGTGGTAGCCGAGGCTGTGCGTGCCGTTCGTGGGGGCGCTCGTTTGGGGCTAGACCTTGACTAGCTATACTGCGTACAGTATCGTCGCGGCGATGCCGCGTCGAGACGGGGTACGGAGTGCGAGGAAGCTGCGTCCTCCTGCGCTTCGTCTCGTCTTGACCTGGGTGGGGGTCATCGCGGGCACGCTCCTTGTCATGCCGCCAACGGCTGTCCCAGGGCCAAGACCTCTCGTTACGACGAGGCTGCCGGTTCCCGGATGGTGGCCTAATTCCATCCGTCATGGAGCCACTGCGCGGAGTGTGGCAATCCTCGTCACGGCAGCGGTGACGTTGCTCGTCGCTCCTCCAGCGGTAGCAGCGAGCGCGAAGGCGCTCTCTCCTGACGGGCAGTGCGGACTGACGGCGAAAAACGTCCTCATGTGTTGGGGCGAGCGGGCGGGTGATGGGATGCCGGGGGCTCGCCTGGCGCCGATTGTTGTGGACGGGGTCGGGAGCGGCGTGCGCCGCGTGGCCGACGGCGTTGGCTGGCACCGCTGCGTCGTCATGCGAGACCGGACGGCGAGATGCTGGGGCCGTAACTGGTTCGGCGAGGTCGGCGACGGGACGGAGGAGGAGCGGCTGGCGCCTGTCGAGGTCACCGCGCTCAGCGAGCCTGTCATCCAACTCAGCACCGGTGGGAGTTTCACCTGCGCCTTGACGGCAGCGCGAGGAGTCAAGTGCTGGGGCTCGAATGACCGCGGCCAGCTCGGCGACGGCACGACCGTCGACCGACTGAGCGCCGTCACCGTTAGCGGCTTGGGCAGCGGAGTCGCGCAGATCAGCTCGGCCAACGATCACACGTGCGCGCTGACCGTCGCTGGCGGGGTTAAGTGCTGGGGTTGGGGTTACCGCGGCCGCTTAGGCGATGGGGATCGCCGCCTCGGCAGGCGACCAGTCAACGTGATCGGGCTCGCGAGCGGCGTCGTCCAGATCGCCGCCGGAGTGACGCATACTTGCGCGCTAATGCGCACCGGCGCGGTCAAGTGCTGGGGCGTGAACGGCGCGGGTGAGGTCGGTGATGGGAGC
>Ga0299913_10003403_pt1 | contig 12989 bp, 14 predicted proteins | sample RVTome_9_FD_201360 | JGI IMG/M metagenome (GOLD analysis project Ga0299913, IMG submission 201360) | Soil microbial communities from uranium-contaminated site in the Upper Colorado River Basin, Wyoming, United States - RVT155D38 (version 2) ... | reverse complement strand
CGCCTCGACGATGTCATCGGTCGTCGCCGCCCGGATCACGAGCGCAGGACGCTTGGTTATGCCGCCATTCCAGATCAGCGTGGCAGCTTCAAAATCGGGGTCTTCGGGCCGAACCACGGCCCCGGTTAGCCTGTCGTCGAGCACCTCGACCAAGCGCGCCTCGACGTTCCGTCTGCTGCCCGCCCTCGTAGTAGCTTCCATGGTTCGGGCTCCTCCCTGATTCGGCTCGGCGTATCCAGAGCGCGGCTCATTTTAGGCGTGTCATCAAGGACAGGTCGACGCGACAGACCGACCGGTGGGCGTCGCTTCATCGATCACGGGCAGCAGCAAAGCCACCCGGATCGTCAAACAAAGAGCGAAACGTCGGCCTCCGCTGCGTAGTCGAGAAATGCTGCGGCTCCGGCGATGTCGGACCCTTCGATCAGGTCACTCTTCTCCACACCCATCACGCCCATGGTTGTGGCGCAAGCAAAGAATTGAACACCCAGCTCGCGGTTCATCTGGAGGAAGTCCGGGACCGTGGGCATCCGTGCATCCGACATCCATTTGCGCATCACCCTGGTGGCAGCGGCGGTGGCGCCAGGGATTGCGCCCAAGGCGTTGGGCAGTTGGATCGGCCCCGACGGGTTCGCCAACGACGCCACCTTCAGCTTCTCGAAGCGATCCTTGTGAAGGATGTCGAGCCCGTAGAAGGTGAAATAGATGCCCGCCTCCCACCCCAGGCTGACAGCGGTCGACGCCAGGATCAGCGGAGGGTACGCCTGGTCGAGCGTTCCCTTGGATGCGACCAGAGCGATCCGCTTCCTTCGCTGGGTGGGTTCGGCAGCCTGCTCATCGACAGGCAACGGGGCTGCTGTCTGCGTCATTCTCCTGTCCCCTTCTTGAGCGTGAAGACCTGGCGGTCACCCTCCTCCACGACCTCGACGAGAGTGTCCCCTCGCTGTCGGGCCATCGCCGGGATGTCCGCCAGGGCGCCGGGGTCAGTCGTCACCAATCGCAGTACCTGACCCTCCTCGAGCTGATTGAGCGCCAGTGCCGCCTTGTACACGGGCAGCGGGCAGAGCAGCCCGGTGCAGTCGAGATCGGTCAAATCGACAGCGGCTGATGTTTTGGTGTCGGTTGTGTCAGTCATATTGTTGGTGTCCCTTCGTCCCCGAGGATCTCCTCGAAGTAGCTGGTGTATTTCATTCCCGAATCGGCAGAGATCGCGACGATCACGTCATCGGAGGCGGTTTCGAGCTGAGCAGCGCCGTGAACGACGGCTCCTGTGGACGGGCCGACCATCAGCCCTTCGCTCCGCCACAGTTCCTTCGTTACCCGGTATGCGTCGGCATCACTGACTACGAGCGAACGGTCGATCACGCTCGTGTCGAGCAAACCCGGGACCTTTGCCTCCTGGAAGCTCTTCAAGCCCGGGAGCCTGTGACCGGGCTCGGGCTCCACACCGACGATACGGACGTCAGGATTCCTCTCCTTCAGGTACTTCCCGACACCGACCAGGGTCCCTGTCGTCCCGTACCCGGCGACAAACCACTTGACCCGGCCGTCGGTCTGTGCCCAGATCTCCGGCCCGGTTGTCTCGTAGTGGGCACGGACGTTGTCTTCGTTCTCATACTGGTCGGTGGCCACGAACCTTCGGCCTCCCTCTGAGGCAGCCAGAGACCGGGCCAGCGCGATCGCGCCATCTCTGGGAAGGTCAACGGGGCATAAGTCGTCGGGTGTCTCCCAGACCTCGGCGCCGAGCATGCGAAGAATGATCTTCTTCTCCTCGGGAACGCCATCAGGAATAGTCGCTGTCAACTTTGTGCCCGCCAGCGCTGACAGGGCAGCGAGGGCAATGGCGGTGTTACCCGAAGAAGCTTCGACGATTTCGCGGCCGTCCAATTCGCCGCGCTCGAACAGGCCCTCGAGCAGGTATGCGGCGGTGCGGTCTTTCACCGAGCCGAACGGATTGAGCCATTCGAGTTTCAGGTATGCCTGCGCGGTTTCCGCCGGCGGTACACGATTTAGCCTGACGATCGGCGACGGGTTGGTCACATCAGGCAGCAGGCCGCGCACGTCTCCATAGCGACGGAGGTCGCGATCGGAATCGAGGTGTGTGGATCTCGTAATTGTTGTCATCGGGTCCCTCAAGGCATAGAAAAACCCGCAGCGGAAAACCGGTGCGGGTCTGGTGTCGAATCAGTTTGTGGTTAGTTCGTCATCACCCGCACGGCGCGGCCGCACAACAAGTGCAGGCGCATGCGCAGAGCGAGAAATGACGTGTCATCACGATGAATGGTACGACCTGAGCCGGGATAGTCAAGAGGAACCGCCCGGACCTACCCGCCTTCTCCGGCAGATTCGAGACGTCCCCGCATCACGATCTCTTCGGAGACCTGAGGGCCACCACCTTCAGCCTGGAGGCTGATCCAGATCGATGGGTATTCGAGGACATCAACTCCGGCCCACAATTGAAGCGGTTCCATCCCGTTCCGGAGATGGAAAGTGCCGATGCTCACGCCTTCGCCGTCATCACTCCAAACCCAGCCTTCGTAGTAATGGCCGTCCTCGGCAGGCGGCAGACCTTCGAGGTCGATCCTGATCGCCCATCCAGCGTCGGTCGGTTGCAGCCAGGCGCTTCCGGTCGCTGTGGGTAGGAGCTCGGTGCCGGCAAGAGCGACCTGGGTGCCCTTGTCGAACGTTCCGAGCGCAAGTGCGGTGACCAGCAGGATGGCCCCGAGAGTAAGAGCCGCCGCCAGGAGACGCGGGACCGAGGGTCGACGAGCTGGTGTGTCGAATGGGTTGGTCTCCGCACGTATCTCGTAAAGGACGCCGTCTAAGACTGATTGGGGCGGGACCTCCCAAGTGGTTTCTTCCGCGAGCGTGCGGCGCACGTTATCCAGGTGCGCTCTTTCCTCCGGTGCATCTCCGGTGCCCGTGGCGAGGTAGCTCGCGTCTATGTCTTTACCCATCATCTAATGGTCCTACGAACGCAATGGCTTTTCGGTTCATTCTGGCTCTCCCTGAAGGTGGCCGAGCAGCTCGACGAGATGTCGATGGGCGCGATGGGATCGCGACTTCACCGTCCCCAACGGTATGTCGAGACGCTCCGCGATCTCGGGATGGGTCAATTCCTCGAAGTGGCTCATCTGAACCACCTGCCTCTCGTCATCGGAAAGCAGATCGACCGCAGCGCGGACCTGGAAGACCTCCCAGATCCGTACCATGGAAGCGCCTTCCGTTGTGACGACCACCGAGTCGGTGGGTACTCGTCGCTTCTCCTTGCGATAGATGTCTATTGCCGTGCGCCGGGCAATCGAATAGATCCAGGGCCCGAATTCTCGGTCGGGGTCGTATGAGGAGGCAGACCGCCAGGCTTTGACAAAGGTCATTTGGGTCGCGTCGGCGGCCCGGCCTCGATCGCGAAGGATGGTCAGCGAGAGGGCAAACACGGCGCCGGAAAAGCGGTTGTAGACCGCCTTGACCGCTTCCTCGTCACCGTCCCGGAATCTCCCGAGCACATCAGAATCCACGGCGCTCATTGTGGCACGCGAACCATCTGGCGTGAACAGACGTAATACCTACACAACAAAGGAGATGAGTTTGAAATCACGACTGATACTGATCGCCACCCTTGTTCTCGTCATCGCCGCGTGCGGCGGAGACGACGAACCAGGTGCCGGAGACACCACAGTTCCGGCCGGCGAATCCACAACAACTGCCGGTGACACCACAACCACAGGAGGTGACGATGCGGAGGCCATGGATGGAGTGCACGCCACCGAAACCGACCTGGGGACGATCCTCGTCGACGCCGACGGGTTCACGCTCTACGTCTTCACCGTTGATACCGGCGGCGAGAGCGCCTGCTACGACGATTGCGCCGCTACCTGGCCACCCGTTCCTGGTGATTCGGAAATCTCGTCCGACCTCGACGCCTCGATCTTCGGCACTACGACCCGGACCGATGGGTCCGAGCAGCTGACGGTCAACGGCCAGCCCCTATACCTCTTCACCCCGGACGCAAATCCGGGCGATACCAACGGCCAGGGTGTTAACGACGTTTGGTTCGTGGTCGACTCGACAGGAACGATGATCGGCGCACCGGAAGCGAGCGCGGACACATCAACCACGACCGACGACGGTTTGGACTACTAGCAAGCAAGCAAGCAAACAACCCCTCCTCCGTTAGCGCTCCCGGCTGCCCAGTGGCCGGGAGCGTTCTGTGTCGATCTGCGTTAGGACGCCGTGTCCCAAATCGACACAGAATGTGGGACGGGTGAGGCGCAAACCGTTCTGTGTCGATCTGCGTGAGAACGGTGTGCGCCAAATCGACACAGAACGAGACTCGGCGCCATTCCCGACGCCTTCTCATCGAGTGACAGCCCACGCTTATACTTTTCCCGCGTGGAACCTGACCAGCCGAACGACGAGCCTCCTCAACCGAAAAAGCCGGGCGCCCTCTCTCAACGAGATCGTCAGCCCCCTCTTGACAAGGGCTCGAACGCCTGTGCAAGCCATGAGGTGGGCGCATAAGTAATCTCGTCGGGCTCTCCGTAGTCTTCATCCTCATCCTGCTCAACGCTTTCTTTGTCGCGGGCGAATTCTCCATCGTTAGCGTTGACCGGAGTCTCATCGAGCGCAGAGCCCAAGACGGGGACAGGTCGGCGTCGCGAATTCTTCGTTCCCTACGCAATCTTTCCTTCGAGCTTTCGGGGGCCCAACTCGGAATAACTGCAACCTCACTTGTCCTGGGTTTCGTTGCCGAGCCGACCATCGCCCAACTCATCGACCCTGTGCTGGGAAACCTGCCGTGGTTTGCCGAGCGATCGACGCTCGCGATCTCCCTGGTCATAGCTTTCATCATCGCCACCGGAACCCAGATGGTCTTTGGTGAGTTGGTGCCGAAGAACCTTGCAATCTCGAAGCCGTACGCGTCGGCTGTTTGGTTTGGGGTTCCGATGCAGGTGGTCAACAGGGTCATCCAACCCCTGATCCTCTTTCTGAATCGGGCGGCGAACTGGACTGTCCGGTTGATAGGGGTCGAACCGCGGGAGGAGCTGGCGGGAGTCAGATCCGTCGAGGAGCTCGAACTGATGATCCGATCTTCGGGAGAAGCAGGCTGGTTGGACGACGGCGAGCTGAAGCTTCTGACACGCGCCCTCTCTTTCACAGAGAAGGTCGCCACCGACGCCATGATCCCCCGGGTGAATGTTGTCGGGCTGAACCGGCACGACTCGATCGCGGAGCTTCGCCGGACGTCGGCGATTACGGGCCACTCGCGCTTTCCCATCTATAACGAAGACCTCGACGATGTCATCGGGATAGCCCATATCAAGGACACCATCGACGTTGCCTCCGCGCGTCTACCGATCACCGAGGTGGGCATGATCAGCCAGCCCACCCTCGAAGTCCCCGAATCGGCCTCGTTGGAGTATGTGCTCAATGAGCTCCGCACCAGCGGCAAGGGCATGGCGGTGGTCGTCGACGAATACGGCGGAACGGCAGGGATTGTCACTATCGAGGACCTCCTCGAAGAGATCTTCGGCGAGATCGAGGACGAGTATGACCCGGAACTGGTAACGACCTCAGACCCGGACCGTGTCGAGATCCTTTCCGGCCTCCTCCACCGCCACGAAGTGGAGGAACTGATCGGATTCGAGTGGCCCGAGGGCCGCTATGAGACTCTCGGCGGGTTGATTGTCGCTCATCGTGGCCGGTTTCCCGCGCCTGGCGATGTCATCAAGTTCGGGCGCTTCGCGTTCGAGGTCTTGTCGATGGATGGCCTGCGTGTCGACGAGGTCAAGGTAACCACGCTTCGTCGTCCGGAGAGGAAGCCATGAACTGGCCCGCCCTTCTCTGGCTGGTGCTCCTTCTGATCGCAAACGGATTCTTCGTCGCCGCTGAGTTCGCCTACATCACCGCACGTCGCAACGTCCTGGAACAGACGCCTGGGCCAGCCGCACAGATTGCTGTGAGGCTCAACCGGGACCTGTCGCTGAGCCTCGCCGGTGCCCAACTCGGAATCACGATGGCCTCTCTTGTCCTCGGCGCAGTTGCAGAACCTGCAATTGCTGGCTTCCTCGAGGCAGGGTTGGGACTCACTGCGTTGCCCGAAAACGTCATCCACGGAATCGCGCTCGCAATCGCCCTGATGATCGTGGTCTTTCTCCACATGGTCATCGGAGAGATGGCTCCCAAAAACATCGCCATCTCCAGGCCCGAGCGATCCGCAATAGTCCTGGCCGTGCCATTCCGGGCCTTTATGTTCATCTTCCAACCACTCATCTGGTTGCTCAACGGGGTAGCGAACAGTGTGCTTCGCCTTTTCGGCGTCCGACCGGCGGATGCCCTCGACGTCGGCCACTCGGCCGAGGATCTCGCCATGGTCATAGGTGCGGGACAGGAAGAGGGAGTCATCGGCGAGTTCGCCCACAACCTCCTCACCGGTGCCATCGACTTCACCGAACGCGACGTCACGGTGGCGATGACTCCCCGGCCAGACGTCGTCGCCGCCAACGTCGACGAGCCTGCATCCGAGATTCTGGAGATTATGAAGAGGACCGGCCACTCCCGGATCCCGGTGCATACCGGCGATCTCGACGAGATCCGGGGATTCGTGCACATCAAGGACCTGATCGCCATCGATTCCACCTCCCTCGGCCGATCTGTCGATCCGGATTTGATACGAGAGGCACTGGCAGTCCCAGAGATGGCTCGGATTCAATCGGTCCTGACCGAGATGCGCCGCTCCCGAAGCCATATCGGAATCGTCGTCGACGAGCACGGCAGTACCGCGGGGATAATCACGATGGAGGACATCGCCGAGGAGCTTGTCGGTGAGATCACCGACGAGCACGACACCGAAGACCAAGCCGTCCAGGTCAACCCCGATGGGAGCATCATGACAACCGGAAACCTGCGCATCGAGGAGTTGGCCGAGTTTGGCGTTGATCTCCCCGAAGGCGAGTACGGGACGGTAGGCGGCTACATGATGGATCGGCTCGGCCGGGTACCGAGGCGGGGAGACCTGGTCGAAACCGACATATGGAAGTTGCAGGTGCGCAGCATCAAAGGTCGCCGGGTCGGTGAGGTGGCGATAACCCCTGTCGACCGGGCTTAACTACCCGTGCGACCAGGCGGCCCACTCTCCGTCTGCAATCTTCAGCGGGCCGCCACCATCGAGGCCCACAACCCAGATCCCGGTCTTGTCTCCGATCGAGCCGGGGAGAACGATTGCATTCGAGTCAGGACTCCACATCTGCCAGGACTGGGCGTACTGGTCGAAGAAGGCAAGCGCTTCGGTGATCAGCGAGCCGGGAACCTCAATCGTCGCCAAAGTGCGGGTCGCCCCTGCCTCCCACACCACGAGGTCGACGGCCCCGGCATTGGCGTTTACCTCCAGGATTAGCAGGTGGGTCCCGGCCGGACTCCAGAACGAGCCCACCGAGAGACCGGTGGCGACAGTGTGAATCTCCCCCGATTCCAAGTCGAATATGGAGACGGCGTTCGGATCGCCCTCCTCCTGTGCCTCGAGCCCAACCGTCATACCACCCTGGTCGGAGAGGCTGTGTATCGCCACCAGAGACCCCTGGGGGTTGGGATTGATACCGACGAATCCGGAAGCATCTGAGAGGACGTCCAGCTCGCCGTCATCGGCCCGTAGTGTCACCCCATCCGGGCCCAGATAGAAGATGCCGGTTGGGGTCCAGTGTGGGGCGGAGAAGCTAGGTGAGGTAGGCCCGATGTCCGTCGGATTGGCTGACTCGTCGAAAATCTCCAACCTGTCGCCATCCACATGGACGACCAGCGCGTCACTCTCCGGGCTCCACGAGAAGTAGTAAGGGGATCCCGTGTCGACTGTCATCGAGCTCTCTGCGACAGGATCTACGACCTCGAAGGCCAAGGTACCGCCGGACCCACCATGGAGGGTTCCGATCTGCTCGCCGTCCGGTGACCAACTGAGGTAGAACGGAAAGCCGGCCATCTCGACCCTGCGCCGATCCGAGCCGTCATCGGCGGCGATCCCTACTGCGAAGCCGTCCGAATCGGCAACGCCCCAGGCCAGGGTCAATCTATCTGGAGACCAGATCGGCTGAAAGTATCGGCTTGAATCACCATCGTCCGTGATCTCCACGCGATTCCCGCCATCCGGATCGACGGTCACAATGTTGCCTCCTGAGTCGAGTACCACAATCCGACCAGAAATCTCGGCGGGCAGCGAAGGTGGTGCGGTTTCTTCGACGGCTGCACCTGTGCAAGCGGCGAGGGCCACAGCAATGATCAAGATGACCGGACCTCGGACAGGATGCATCACCCGTGAAGGGTATCTCAATCGACGCCCCCCAGTCTCACGTCGGAAGCACCCATCCGGGCAGCGTCGGCGGTCTCATCATCGGTTCGCGTCTGGGAGTCTCGTTCCGCCTCAACCCGGGCGAGGTAATGCGCTACCTCCCTTTCGATATCCCCCTCGGACCAACCAAGACTCGGGGCCACGAGGCGGGCGACCTCCTCCGCCACGAGCGTGCCTCGATCATCTGTCTCCACTGAAATACGGGTGCGCCTGGTGAGGATGTCGTCGAGGTGGAGCGCTCCCTCATCGGTCACCGCATAGAGGGCTTCTGCCCTCGAGAAGCGAGAGGAGCCCAGCTTCGCCTCCAGATCGGGCTTCTCCTGACACATTCGTTGCAGGATCGCGGGTCGGTCGACGCCCACGAGTGGAATCCGATCCGTTCCTGAATCCGGCACGTCGAGGTCCATCCTCTCCCGGGCCCTGTCGACCGCGTCCCGGGCCATGACCCGATAGGTGGTGTACTTGCCGCCGGCGACGCTGATCAACCCCGACGCCGATTCCAGGACGGCATGTTCTCGGCTCAACCTCGAAGTCTCCTCTGACTCCCCGGTGAGAAGGGGCCGAAGCCCGGCATACACCCCGACGATGTCTTCGTACCGGATCGGCACCCGCAGGACGGAGTTCGCCCGCTCCAGCAGGTAGTTGATGTCGCTGAGACTCGCCGCCGGGTGGGCGCGTCGCAATGACCATGGCGTGTCGGTCGTCCCGATGATCCAATGCTCCGGCCACGGGATGATGAAAAGGACGCTCTTCTCCGTGCGGAGAATCAATCCGGTGTCGGAGTCGATGGCAGACCTGGGCAGAACCAGGTGGATTCCTTTCGAAGCGACGACGTCTATTCCCCGGTCGCCTGCGAGCTCCTGAACATCGTCCGTCCACACTCCGGTGGCCGAAATCACCGATCTGGCACGGATCGTCAGGTCACGACCTGCTTCGAGGTCCCGAGCCTCAACGCCCGCTACCTGGTCACCGTTCATGACCATGCCTGTCACCCGCGTGCTGGTCGCCACGAGGGCTCCTCGGCTCGCGGCCGTGCGGCCCAGGGCGACGGTGTGTCTCGCGTCGTCGACCATGGCATCCCAGTATCTGACGGCGCCGGTGAGCGATGCAGGCTGCAGTCCAGGGGCTAGTTCGAGTGCCGACTTCCGGAACAGATGTCGGTGCCAGGGCAATGGGTTGTCCGCCAGCCTGGCCATCACGTCATATAGGAAAACGCCCGCCCCGACATACAGGCGCTCCCATACACGGTGCTTCAGCGGGTAGAGAAAGGACACAGGTTCGACCAGATGAGGGCAAAGCCGGTTCAGCATCAGGTTGCGTTCTGCGAGCGCTTCGCGAACCAGGCCGAAGTTGAGCTGTTCGAGGTAGCGGAGCCCGCCGTGGATCAGCTTCGAGGAACGGCTCGACGTCCCTGAAGCGAGATCCCGCTGTTCGACCAGGGCGACCGACATGCCCCGGCTGGCTGCATCCAGGGCCACTCCGCATCCGGTGACACCCCCACCGATGACCACCACGTCGAATAGCTCGGAGGCCATCTTCGTGAGGTCGGCCCGCCGCTGCTTGGGATTTAGACTCGACGAACGCTCCATCGGCACAGTCTCGCACGGCGCCAGGTGCGGATCAGTAAGAGGCAATCAGCCCGACCGTTTTGCGTGATGATCAGGCGGCACCACATTTGGCGCAGACTCCGGTCACCACAAGATCGATCTCTTCGGCTTTGAAGTGGTGGCCGTCGTCGAGATGGCTTCTGACCCTGTCGACGAGGTCTCCCTCGTGATGATCAACCTCGCCGCAGACCCGGCAGACCAGGTGAAAGTGGTCGTCGGGGTGGGCCAATTCCCATCGAGCGCCCTCGTCGGGACCGAGGCTCGACTCCCTGACCAGGTCGAGATCAGCGAACAGGGCAAGGCTGCGATAGACCGAAGACGTGTTGATGGAAGGGTCGGCTTTATGCACTTCGCCGACGATCTCCTCAACGGTGAGATGCCCGCCTGCGCGGTTCAGGACTTCCCAGACCCGGAGACGGGGCTCGGTGAGCCGATTGCCCCGATCGCGGAGCAGTTCTGCGAGTTGTCTTTCTGCCTTCACGACGGAAATACTACTTGTTGCGAACGATTCGCAACAAGGATTAGTATGACACCATGCACGCCCCAGACGGATTTCTCACGGCAGGAACCGCCGTTGCCACCGGTGCACTCAGCGTCAGCACAATCACGATCGCGCTAAAGCAGGCCAAAGAGCAGATGGCAGAGAAGATGGTCCCGTTGGCCGGTATCGCCGCGGCTTTTGTCTTCGCGGCACAGATGTTCAACTTTCCCGTGGCTGGCGGAACCACCGGCCATCTCCTCGGTGGCGCCCTCGCCGCGATACTGCTGGGTCCGCACGTCGGGGCCGTGGTCGTCACTGTTGTGGTCGTGGTCCAGGCGCTGGCCTTCGCCGACGGCGGGATCACCGCCCTTGGGTACAACGTACTGAACATGGCGATCATCCCTGCATACGGCGGGTTTGCCGCTTACGCAGGCTTCAGGAGACTGCTGCCCCGAGGTGGAGGAGGGGTGATTGCCGCTACAGGTCTCGCCGCCGGCGCGTCCGTGGTCTTTTCCGCGGCGGCGTTCTCGATCCAGTGGCTCTTCGGTGCCACCGCCCCGGTGCCCTTCGACACAGTTTTCGGGGCAATGGTTGGAGTACACATCCTCATCGGGATCGGTGAGGGTGTGATCAGCGCACTCACCGTTGCAGCGGTCCTGTCTTCTCGGCCCGACCTTGTGTTCGGGGCTCGCGACGTTGCTCAAGCCCAGCTGGATCAGGGGATCCGTGTGCCGCTGCGAGCTTTCGTGATCGGAAGTTTCGTGGTGACGATCCTTGTCGCAACCGTTGTTAGCCAGTTCGCTGTCGACGATCCCGACGGCCTCGAGGTAGTCGCCGAAGAGGCGGGGTTCATTGCAAGCGGACAGGAACACGGACTCAGCGACTCGATATTCGCCGACTACGCCACGGCCGGCATCAACAACAAAAGCCTCTCTCTGGCCATTGCAGGAACTGCCGGGACAATCATCACACTCGCGGTCGGTTACGGGCTCTTCAGAGCTCTGCGGCAGCGAGAGAAGGAGTCGAAGTAGAGATGGGTGCCGGGCACGCCCACGCTCTCTATGTCCACGAGCATTCCTTCGTCCACCACCTCCCACCCGAGACGAAAGTTCTCAGCGTTCTGCTCTTCGTGATGGCGGTCGCAGTGACACCTCGTGAAGCGATCTGGGCATTCGCCGTCTACGCAGCGGCCGAAGTGTTCATCGTTCGCTCAGCCCGGGTGCCCTTCAGGTTTGTCCTGTCGCGGCTCCTCGCCGTAGCCCCCTTTGTCGTGTTTGCCCTGTTCCTTCCGTTCATCGGGGAAGGCAAGGATGTTTCGTTCGCCGGGATGGCCCTCTCCGGTGAAGGCATCTGGTCGACGTGGAACATCCTGGCCAAGGCCATTCTGGGGGCAACCGCCAGCATTCTCCTTGCCGCTACCACAGAAGTGCCCGACATCGTGAAGGGTTTCGGCCGGCTCCGGGTCCCGTCCGTCATCACCGCCATTGCAAGCTTCATGATCCGCTATCTGGAGGTGATCGCCGGCGAGCTGGCGCGCATGCGCACCGCCATGACCGCCCGCGGCTACGAACCCCGGTGGCTGTCCCAGGCACGGCCCATAGCCTCGTCGGCGGGAACCCTCTTCGTCAGGTCGTACGAACGCGGGGAAAGGGTCTATGACGCGATGCTCTCCCGCGGTTACACCGGAGCGATGCCCGCGATCGACTCCCGGTCCACATCGGTCCGGGATTGGGCGGTTGCCCTGCTCCTCCCGCTCCTCGCCGCGGCGACGGCGATAACCGCCTTCGTGATGCTGTGACCAACGCCCTTTCCACCACCGATCTCCACTACGCCTACCCGGACGGCCAGGCTGCCCTGGCCGGGGTTTCTTTCAGCGTCTCGCCAGGTGAAAGGCTGGCTCTCCTCGGCCCAAACGGAGCGGGGAAGACCACTCTCGCCCACCACCTGAACGGGATCAAGAGAGGCGACCGGGGACGGGTCCAGGTAGGTGATTTGATACTCGACAACGGGACGGTGGGCGAGATCCGACGCAGAGTCGGCCTGGTCTTTCAGAATCCCGACGATCAGCTGTTCATGCCAACGGTGGGCCAGGATGTCGCATTCGGTCCGGCCAATCTCGGGGTAACGGGTGAGCATCTCGACAAGGTGGTTACCGAGGCCCTGAGGGCTGTTGGAGCAGAAGAGCTGACACGGCGGGTGCCCCATCACCTCAGCGGCGGAGAACGCCGAAAGGTTGCCCTGGCCACCGTCCTGGCGATGGAACCATCGGTGCTGGTCCTCGACGAGCCGACATCAGGGCTCGACCCGGCCGGACGCAGGGAATTGATCGGTGTGCTGGAGACACTGCCCATGGCTCAGCTGGTGATCACCCACGACTTACCCTTCGCCCTCGAGCTTTGCGACCGCACGTTGATCATGGATGGCGGCCGCATCGTCGCAAACGGAAAGACGGCAGAAATCCTCCGTGACGAGGCGTTGCTCAAAAGGCACCGACTCGAGATGCCCTATTAGACCGGCCAATCGGCCACGACCGCACCTAACTCTTCGATGAGTTCGATCTTCCGGT
>Ga0299913_10003400_pt1 | contig 12992 bp, 10 predicted proteins | sample RVTome_9_FD_201360 | JGI IMG/M metagenome (GOLD analysis project Ga0299913, IMG submission 201360) | Soil microbial communities from uranium-contaminated site in the Upper Colorado River Basin, Wyoming, United States - RVT155D38 (version 2) ... | reverse complement strand
GTGGTACAGGTCGACGCCGGCCTCGTTCGGATCGAGCAGCGCATGCGGATCGCCGGCCCTGCGATCGGCACGGACGTCTCGGGCCCGGCGTGTATTGTCGCGAGCGTCCGCGTGGCGCGCGGCGAGGTCGACTACCTGTGCGGACGCACGCAGGTGACCGCCCCGGCGGCCTTCGACCTCGTGCTGCCGCCCTGTGCGATCGTACAGGTTCGGCTCGAGCGGACCGACGCGACCTCGATCGCCGTCGCCTTTCGTCCCGGACGCGGAGACCGTGTTCCCCGGCACGCGCTGCTCCTGCCAGCCGCGGCCGACCGGCCGCTGCGGACGGTCGATGACGCCCGCGCCCGCCTGGGTGATGTGGACGATGGCGTCGAGATCGGCCGCACCGCCGACCCGCGGTCTCTCGCCGCCCGCGCCAAGCAGATCGTCGATGCCCACTATGCCGGTCGCCTCGAGATCGGCCGTCTGGCCCGTCGCCTCCACGTGACGGGGCCGGCCCTGTCGCGCGCATTCAGGGCGGCCTACGGCATCCCGCCGGTCCGCTACCGGCACCAGGTGCGCATCGTCGATGCGCTCGTCCGGCTGGCGGAGGGGTCCGTCCCAGCCGACGTGTTCCAGGAGGTCGGCTTCGACGATCTCAGCCGCTTCTACAAGGTGTTTCGCACGGTGGCGTGCGCCGCACCGGGAACCTACCGCCCCCGGACGTCAAGAAACGCCAAGACGTAGCGTGCGCCCGCGGCACATCCTGAAGGCCACGGCAGCGTGCCGCCAGACAGATGGCCTTCTTCAGTCGCAACTTCGTTCTCCTGTGGCAGGGGCAACTGGTCAGCCAGCTGGGCAACCAGGCGTTTCTCATCGCGACGGCCCTGTTCACGATCGAGGCCACCGGATCGGCGGTGCTGGTCGCGGCCGTGATGATGGCCTCGACCCTCCCCCTCGTGATCGTCGGGCCGATCGGTGGGACGATGGCCGACCGGCACTCGCGACGAAACCTCCTGGTGCTGACCGACCTCGCGCGGGCATTCACGGTCGGCGGCCTGGGACTCTTCCTGCTCTGGCGTCCCGAGGCGGCGCCATCACACGTCGCACTCATCATCGCGGTTGCGGCGTTCGGCGGCGCGATGGGATCGGTCTTCTCGCCTGCCGTCCAGGCCCTGATTCCGGAGCTGGTGCCGCACGATCGGCTCGCCGCCGCCAATTCACTGAACCAGATATCGATTCAGACGTCGGTGCTGGCCGGTCAGGCCCTGGGGGGAGTGCTGTACGTCGCCTGGGGCGCGCCGGTCCTCCTGCTGCTCGATGCCGCGAGCTTCGCGTATGGCGCCGCCGCCACGTGGCTCATACCGCCGGATGCCGCGCCGCACGTTGCGGCCGCCGGGATTCGGGAGGCGATGTCGCAGTACGTCGTCCAGACACGAGAGGGCATCGTCTACGTCTGGCGCCGGAGCGGAATGGTCGCGGTGCTCGGGACGTTTGCCGGCGTCAACTTCCTCTTCATGCCGGTGGTCGTGCTGTTGCCGCTGTACGTGCGGGATGCGCTCAAAGCGGGTCCGGAATGGTATGGCTTTCTGCTCGCCGGGTCGGGCGCCGGGGCGCTGGCCGGCGCAGCGGTCGCGGGAGCTCTCTTCAGCCGCGTGCGGGCGGCCGCCCTTCTCGTCACGGGCTGCGTCGCCGGGATCGGAATGTCGGTCCTGCTGCTGGCCGCCGCACGACGGCCGGAAGCCGCGCTGGCCTCCTTCGTCGCGATCGGCGCGCTCTCATCAGCCATCAACGTGGGCATCCTGACGACGTTCCAGGCACGCCTGCCGTCATACGTACGGGGACGCGTGATGGCGCTCGTCATCGTGCTCAGTACGGCGGCGGCTCCGCTCGGGATGGCCGCCGGCGGTGTGATGGGCGACCTCTGGCGCGAATCGCTGCCGGCCGTCTTCGCCGGGTGCGGTGCCGCGATCGTGCTCCTTGCCGTCGCGGCCTCGAGAGTCTCCGGCTTTTCGGAACTGCTCGAGCGGCAGCGTTCGGCCGAATCGGTGCCGTAACGGCGTCGAGGGTCGCGCTCCGAGGCGAAGGCTGTCCGGCAGGCGACCGAGCCGGAGTTCCATCGGTGACTTGAATGTAGGCATATTCGCGCCGCGCGCGCGTCGTGGTTGACTGACATGTAGTCAAGTGATCAGCCTCACAGTATCGTGAGTGTAGTCAAAACGGGGATAGCCGCTCGCGTGCGGGCGGATGGGGTGGCGTGCGGGCTACAGGGACCCGGTCACCGGCCTTTCAGGCTGAAGGATCACGCCGAGGTTCATCGTCGGGCACGGTGGACCGCAGGGCGGCGCGTTACCGCCGGATCCACGCAAGCCACTCCAGCCAGGAACACCCTGAAAGCCGCGAGACCGCGGGTATCGATCAGGTATCGCACGAAGGACCCGGCACAGGGGTACGTGACGTTCGTATCAAAATCGAAGAACTCTGACGTTGGCAGCAGCGAACCGAGCGAGGGCAACCTGCCTGCGGCGTCGTACTGCCGGGCGAGCACGTGCAGATCGGTGCCGTTCCAGCGCGGCGTCAGCACGTTTTGCGCCGGGTTCGTCTGATGGGCGACGGCCACCCCCTCGTTGAACAGCGCCGGAGGATGCCCAAGCTGGAGGATGACCAGCGTGTGGACGCCCTCGTGGTTGTCCACCGGCCAGATGCTGTGGAAGCGCCGCGTTCCGGGCTCCGCAAACCCGCTGGTCACCGGGCCGGTCAGCGCCTCCATGTGTGCGCGGTCGCGGTACTTGTGATACCCGACGCTGCGGGCTGACTGGCAGCGCTGGCCCGTGCTCGCCGAATCGGCACTGCGTGTCCAGCCTTTCTGATCTCTCGGGCCAGATGACTACAATATAGTCCAGCGAGCCGGATGAGTTGATCTGGAACGCGGTGTCTGCGCAAGACCCGGCTAGCCCCTCAGCGTGATGACCGGATCCAGCCGCGCGGCGCGCCGTGCGGGAAGATAGCAGGCCAGCAGGCAGAGGACCCCGAGCGTCAGCGACACGATCATGAACGTGAACGGGTCGCGCGGATTCGCCCCGTAGAGCAGACCGCGCGCCAGCCCGGCGCCGAGCAACGTCAGCGCCGCGCCCGCCGCGATGCCGGCGGCAGCGAGCATCATGCCGTTCCCGACGACGAGGCGCAGGATACTCCGGGGCGTGGCGCCGAGCGCCATGCGAAGGCCGATCTCCTGCGTGCGCTGGCTCACCGTGTAGGCCATCACGCTGTAGACGCCGATCATCGCCAGGACGAGCGCGAGCGCACCGAACGCCGACACCAGCGCGGCGGTCGTGCGTGGTGCCCAGAGCGCCTCGCTGAGCAGCGCCTCGGCGGCCCTCGCGTTCTGGAGCGCCACGGCGGGAGCGAGCGTTCGCATCGACGCGCGCGCCGCGGCAACCGCCTGTCCGCCCGGATCACTGCCGACGAGGAGCGTGAGCGATCCGACCGGCGCAGCCTCGGACGCGAGCAGCGGCTGATAGAAGAACGGCATTGGGGGTCCGCCGAGCGTCTCGTACTTCGCGTCGGCCGCGACGGCGACCACTTCCAGCTCCGCGTCCGCCGCGCGTGACGTGAAGCGCTGGCCGACGGCGTTCCCCTCCGCCCAAAAGCGCCTTGCCATCGTCTCGTTGACGATGGCGACCGGCCGGCCGCCCGGCCGGTCCTCGTGCGTGAAGGCGCGCCCGCTGACGATCGCCAGCCCGAGCGCGTCGAAATACTCCGGCGTCACTCGAGCCGTGTCCACGAGGAAGCCGAGACCGTCCGGCGGCGGTTCCTGGCCGACGATGTTGATCGTCTGCGCGATGCCCTGCTCGAGGAGACCCCGGTCCGATACCGCGGCCACGCGAATGCCCGGTCTCGACGACAGGTCCCCGACCAGGCGCTGGTGGAGCAGGCGCGCCCGGGGGCCATCGAACGCGCCGGCCGGAAGCGAATATTCCATGACGGTGAGGCCGTCGGCAACGAAGCCGGGGTCGATCGCCTGCGCCTGTTGCAATCCCCGGACGAAGAGGCCGGCGGCGACGACGGCGACGACCGCCATCGCCACCTCGGCGACCACGAACGCCGAACGGATGCGCCCTCGCCCCAGGCCCGGCTGCCGGCCGCCCTCGTTCAGGACTCGTGTGACATCGGTGCGTGACACGTGAATCGCCGGGACCAGGCCACAGAGCAAGGACGCGGCCACGGCGGCGAGCATCGCGAAGAGCAGCACGGGCAGACTCAGTTCGACGGCGAAGCCGGGCCGGTCGAGCGCGGGCGGCCGCATCGCCCAGAGGGCCTGAAACGTCCAGTGCGCGAACAGCAGTCCGGCCGCTCCGCCGGCGAGCCCGAGCAGCAGGCTCTCCGTCAGCAGCTGGCGCACCAGGCGCCCGCGGCCGGCGCCCAGCGCCACCCGCAGCGCGAGGTCGCGCGAGCGCGAGAGCGCACGCGCCAGCATCAGATTGGCCAGGTTGAGGCACGCGACCAGGAGGACGACGGCGACCACCGCCGAAAGCAGCCAGCCGGCGCGCGTGAACGTGCCATAGTCGTCGGGACCGGCGATGGCCTGATTGAGCGGCACGCCGGCGAGCGTGCGCCCTTGATTGAACTGCGGAAATTCCTCGGCGAACTGATCGCCCAGGACGCGCAGTTCGGCGCGCGCCGCCTCCGGCGACACGGCGGGCGCGAGCCGCCCGACGACGAAGAGCCAGCGCCACAGCCGGCCGCGCGACCACGGGGCGCCGGGATTGAGCCGCTCGTGCGTGCCCAGCGGGACGTAGATATCCGGCTCCGTCAGACCGAACGTCCCGCGGAACGCCTCGGGCGCCACGCCGATCACGGTGAACGGCACGCCGTTGAGCCCGATCACACGCCCGATGGCGTCCGGGCTCGCCCCGAACGAACGGGTCCAGAGGCGGTGCGACAATACGGCGACCGGATCTCCGCTGTCGTCGTGATCCTCGTGAGGCTGGATGGCGCGGCCGATCCGCGGCCGCACCCCGAGGAGCTCGAAGTAGGCGCCGCCCACGACCGACGCGTTCAGCACCTCGGGCTCCTGGCGATCCTGCATCGTCACCTGCGTGAAGCTGAACGCCGCCACGCGGCTGAAGCTGGGCTGTCGCTCCCGGATGTCGCGGAAATTGTCGGTGGAGACCGGCGTGTGCCGGCCGTCCTTGCGATCCAGGAGCTGGATCAGGAGCACACCCGACGGATCCTCGACCGGCAGTGGATCGAGGAGCACGGCGTTCACGAGACCGAAGACGGCGGCGTTGGCGCCGACGCCGAGCCCGATGGCGAGGACGGCCGCGACGGTGAAGACCGGCGTCCGCCGGAGGCTGCGGAAGGCATCGCGCGTGTCCTGCCGCAGCGCGGCAAGGTGCTGCCCGGGCCCGACCCGGAGGATGCCGGCGATGGTGTCGAGCCAGAGACGCGTGCGTGACATCGTGCCTCCTTCTGCGGAGTCCCGGTGCTGCTGTGTAAACACGCCGGACATCTCGCTGCCGTAGTCGCGGCGGAACTCGAACGGACACAGCAGCAGCAACCGGCGGTACCAACGGGCAATGCGGGCGTCGGGGTCGGGCATCAGGCGATGTCCTCGCTTACGCTCCCGAGGGCCGTCGCAGCGCGCGCGTACCCCGCGCCTGCGCGAGCAGTGCCTCGAGCCGGTCCGCCTCGGCGAGCGCCGTCCGCCGGCCGAGCGGCGTGAGGCGGTACAGCCGCCGGTCGCGCACGGTGCGGTCGGCGATCAAACCGTCGGCCAGCAGGCGGTCGATGATGCCGTACAGCGTACCGGTACTCAGCCGGATGCGTCCGTCGGTCTGGCGCGCCACCTCCTTCAGCAGCGCATACCCGTGGCGTTCGCCGTCGGCGAGGGCGACGAGCACCTGGAACACGGCGGAGGTGAGCGGGAGCTGCGGCTGGTCCATGTCGGTTCACGGTATGTCGAAAACAGACATGTCGTCAAGAGACGTCATCCACCCGTGGGTGTGGGCGCATGCGTGCCCAGTCGATCGCCTGATGGCCGGTGACGCCTCTCGACGCGCGCCAGCGGCATTGCCCGCAATGCGCCGGTCAGCCTACAAACACGCACGGGCAATTCGAGGCGAAGACGGTTACCCCTTCTGATCGTCCCGTTCGTCGTCGGCACCGGGCTCACCGCGTCGCGCCAGCCGCCGCCGGCGGCGCTCGAGGCGCGGCTCGCCGTTCTGGGCAAGGTATGGGTGGCGGCGAAGTTCAGTCATCCACGTGTGGCTCTGACCGCGCGCGACTGCGAGGATGAAGACGCGTCGCATCGGGTCATCTCCTTCGGGCAGGCTTGACTGCTCCCTGGGCCACCTGCCTACAATGAATGCGCCGTGAGTTGCCTACAAATAAGTCATAACATGAATGCCGGCCGGCGCGATCCGCGAAGGTGCGTCACGCTGCTTCTGTTGGCCGCCCTCGCGGTGCCGGCGGCGCGCGTCTCCCCGGTGGCCGCACAGTCGCCGCAGCCGCCCGCGTGCGCGGATCGCCCGGCCTTCGGCTGGCTCGACTTCTGGGTCGGCGACTGGAAGGTACTGGTCGGCGGGCAGCAGGTCGGCACCAACCGGATCCGGAAGGTCCTCGACGGCTGCGCGGTGACCGAGGAGTGGACCGACGCCCGCGGCAGCGAAGGCCGCAGCCTCTTCTATATATCGCCAGCCTCCGGCGGGTGGCGGCAGGTGTGGGTGACCGACAGGGCGCTCGTGCCGGGCGGCGTCAAGGAGAAGCGCCTGATCGCCCGGTTTCCCGACGGCGCCCTCCGCTTCCAGGGGGAGATTGCCGCCGATGAGGTGGTCGTCCTCGACCGGACGACGTTGACGCCGCTCGACAACGGCCGGGTGCGTCAGGTGATCGAGCGATCGGATGATGGCGGCGCGACGTGGCGGACGGGATTTGATGCCGTGTACGTGCGCGTCGCGGCGGGCGGTGGCGGGATTCGGCAGGATCAAGAGAAGGGAGCAGAGGGTGGGTAGACACAGTTTTCTGGGGGAGTTCGAGTTGCTCGTGATGCTGTCGGTGCTCCACGCGGGCGACGAGGCCTATGGCGTGACGATCCGGGAAGCCATCGAGGAGCGCACCGGCCGTGCGGTTTCCCGTGGGGCGCTGTACCTCACGCTGGAGCGCCTCGCGGAGAAGGGCTACCTCCGGGGGCGGCTGGCCGATCCGAGCCGCGCCCGCGGCCATCGCCCGCGCAAGTACTACCGGGTGCAGCGCGCGGGGCTGAGGGCCATCAGGGATTCGCGCGCGACGGTTACGCAAATGTGGCGCGGGCTCGAGTCAGTGCTGGGCAAGGGATGACGCGGCCGCCTCGCCTCGCCACGACGTTGCTCTCGAGGCTGCTGCCGCCGGCGTTGCGCGACGCCGTCGTCGGCGACCTGGCGGAAGAGCATGAGGTGCTGACCTCGTCGGGAGGCCGAGGCAGGGCCAATCGGTGGTACTGGCGGCAGGCGGTGGCGATCGGCGGGCGGGCGCTGGCCGACCGCGTGCGCCGATCGGCGCGCAGGGCAGGGCGGCCGTCCCCGTCGAATGCTCTTCCGAGCGCGGGTGGCGACGGACTGATGCGATCGATCCTGAGTGATGTCCGATTCGGGCTTCGGCATCTGCGTCGCCACCCGGGATTCACCGCGACTGCCACGCTCGTGATCGCACTCGGGATCGGGGCGAACACCGGCATCCTGGCGCTGGCGAACGCCGCCTTCCTCGAGCCGCTGCCGTATCCGCGCGCCGACCGGCTCGGACTCGTCTCGATGGAGTTCGGCGGCGTCAACCAGGGAGGGTTCTCGGTCTCGTACCTCGACATGGAGAACGTGACCGTCGAGAGCACCGCCTTCGACGGAATTGCGCTGTTCCTCGACTGGCAGAACGTCAACCTGGCGGCCGATGGAGAGCCGGAGCGCACGCCCGCCAACTTCGTGACGCCGAACTACTTCGAGCTGGTCGGCTTCCGCCCGGCGCTGGGCCGGACGTTCCGCGCCGACGAGAACCGGCCCGGAAGCCCTGTTCCCGTCGCCGTGCTCTCGAACGGTACGTGGCGGCGGGCCTTCGGCGGTGATCCGGACGTGCTGGGCCGCCGCGTCCTGCTCAACGACGTGCCGTTCACGGTCGTCGGCGTGCTGCCGCCGGACGCGCACGACCTGTCGCACCGTTCGGCCACCAGACGGGCGTCTACGTGCCTCTGGCGAGCGCGGCGTCCCTCACGGGGCTCGATATCGCCGAGCGACGCTCCGCACGGTTCCTCTATGCGCTGGCGCGCGTGCACGAGGCCTCGTCGTTTGCGGCCGCCCGCGAGCAGCTCGCGACCATCGGGCAGCGGCTCGGCCAGGCATTTCCCGAGTCCAACCAGGGCTGGACGTTTCTGTTGCGTCCGCTGCGTGAAATCTTCTTCGAGGAGTCGACCCCTTCGGTGCTCATTCTGCTGGCGGGGTCCGTGCTGATGCTGGCGCTGGTCTGTACGAGTTTGACGAATCTGGTGCTGATCCAGCAGGCGTGCCGGGCGCCCGAGCTGTCGATCCGCCTGGCGCTCGGGGCTGGCCGCGGTCGCATTACCCGCCTGCTCGTCACGGAAGCCGTCTGCCTGGCGGCCATCGGGGGTGCGGCCGGGATCGCCGTGGCGTACTGGGCCGTCGGTTTCGCCGGCAGCCTGGACGTGCTTGCGCTGCCGGGCTTTTCGCGACTCGAGATAAATGGCGGCGTGCTGCTCGGTGTTCTGGCGCTGGTCCTCGCGGTGGGGCTGTCGCTCGGCGTGCCGCCGGCCCTGAGGGCGTCGCGCGCGGCCGTGCCCTCCATGCACGACATGAGCGCACGCCATACCGATGCCGGCGGCCGACGCCGCCGTGCCGTCCTCGTCGCCGGCGAGGTCGCGCTCGCCTGCCTCCTGCTGGTCTGCGCCGGGCTGCTGATCGCCAGCTTTCAGCGGCTTCGGGCGACGGGCATGGGCTTCGACACCGGTCATCTGCTCGCGGTCCGCCTCGATCTTCGCGGCGACCGGTACGACGCCCCCGGCGTCGTGCAGCAGACCGCACGGCGGCTCGTGGAGGACGGGGGCACGATCCCCGGGGTGAGGGAGGCGTTTCTCTGGAGCCCGAGCCGGCTCGGTGGCGGGAACTGGGTGTTCTTCCTCACCCATCCCGGGGAGTTCGACCTCGACCCGCTCCGCAGGGTGGAGGCCTCGCGTCACCATATCGAACCCGGCGCACTGCGGCGTCTCGGCATCCCGCTGCGGTCGGGCCGCGACTTCGCCGACACCGACCGCGCGGGCACGCCGCGCGTGGCGATTGTGAGCGAGTCGCTCGCGAAGCAGTTCTGGTCCGGCGAAGATCCAATCGGGCGGCGGCTCGAAACCAGTGTGCGCTCCGAACGGGTCCTGCTCGAGGTGATCGGCGTGGCGGCCGATGCCCGCCAGCGATCGCGCCTCAATGAGCCGTTCGGCGCGCAACGCGACATCTATATTCCGTTTCACCAGGCACCGGAGCGCTTTGTCTCCGTGCGGTCGCACGGCGCGGAGCGCCGGGCCAGCGGGCCTTGAGTGATCTTTCTGTGACGTTTGATCGCGCAGGACCGCGACGCCGGCCGGACAGCCCAACCGGGCGCTCCGGTTGAACTTCTTTAGCCAGCTGAATCACCCTCCTCGCTGGGTAGCTCGACAGCCGAACCGTCATCTGGACTGCAGTATAGTCAAATTAGACTACAAACTAGTCGCTCGCCTTGAGGGAGTGGCGCGCCGTCCACCAGGAGCGATGGCTGAAGAAAGGGGAGGACATGCCGCCCTGGGTCTTCCCATCGCGCACCGGTACGGCGCTCGAGGAGCGGAACATCCGTCACCTCTTCGAGCGGATGCTGACGAAAGCCGGTCTGCAGATCACGGTCGACACGTGCAGGCATCTGATTCCGGGCGCGAATCGCGGCGCGGTCGATCGGCCCGATGACGCCCCCGCGATGCAACCATCTGCAACCCGGGCGCAACCTGAACCATGGGACGAGACCGATCGCAATGGGGAGATCGCGAAATGTTAAGGAAAAATGGTGAGCCGCGAAGGGAATCGAACCTTCAACCCGCAGATTGAGAGCCGCATCAAGCGCGCGAAATATGCTCAATCAATTGACTGATTCTCACGTTTGAGGTGTGCAGACCGCGGCAGATCGCGGCAACGCGGCGCAACCTGCGCAGACGTTCGAGGTAAGTCCCCATCACATAGCCGACTACACTACGAGTCGACGTGCGATGGTCAATCCGGCGTCCGGAGTGGCTGCGTCATCCAGATATTGCCGGTGTGCTCGCCGAGGTTGAAGACAATCTTGTCCCGCGCGACCGCTATATCCGGCGCGCCAAGGTACAGATTCCTCCACGACAGCCCTCTGGTGTGGAAGTGCTGGATGCTCAGCGGCCCCCCGGTCGGTCGCTTCGTCGCCGGATCGAGACGTTGCGCCCAGAGGCAGGGCGAGCCATCGCGATCCGACCAGAAATACAGGAGGCCCGCGTCGGGCGACCAGCTGGGCGCTTCGCCATCCTCAGCGACGCTGATCCATTCGTTTGCACCCGCGACCACCGATCCCCGCACCCTGGCGACGAACACTTTCGCCGGGGCCATCCTGTCTGCCCTGGCGTTGAACGCGACCCAGCCGCTCGGAGTGCGGCGCGGATTGTAGATTCCGTAACGCGAGTGCCTCAGCCACGTGTCGTTCTGCGGGAACCCGATCTTCAAGAGACCCACGCCGGACGGATCGTGCGCCGTGACATAGAGGATTTCATCGCCACCCGGCGACCACTCGTCGACTTCACCGCAGTCGTCGCACACCTGCTCGGGTGTTCCCCCGTTGGTGCCGACCACGAAAACAGGCATCTTCCCGTGCTGTCGAAAGGAGTACGCGACCTTTGCTCCATCACGGCTGACCGCCGGATAGTGGTCTTCCGGCAATCGTGTCAGCACGGTCTCTGCGGGCGAGCCCAGCTTGCGCAGTACGACGCCGAAGCGGCCCGCCCGGCGCGAACGGAAGACGAGCGTGGTGCCATCGTCTGACAGGGTCGGGTCGTAGTCGTCGTCGGCATCCTGCGTCAGTCGCTCGAGGGCGCCCACCGGCTTCCCTCGATTGGCGTCGATGGGCAGGCTCCAGATATCTGCTCCCATGGTGCGACTGATGAATACCATCCGCCCGTCAGAGGTCACCGATGCAGCCGCTTCGTCGGTAGTGCCGAAAGTCGCGCGCTGCGTTGTACCGCTGACCCGCCCGGTTTCTGGGGTTACCACAATCTGCCACATGTTGGCGGAGTCGCCGACATGGCCGTGAAAGAAGACCTGGTTCCCGGTGTGCAGCCAGGCATCGGGGAACGGCAGCCCCTGAACTGCCTGGAAACCCTCTCCGAGCAGAGCAGGGCGCGCCCCCGTGCGCACGAGTGCCCCGCCTGGTATCGCGGCCACATACCAGTCGACGTTGTCGTCCGGTGGTGCGTCGCGCTGCCGTTGTGCCCAGAAAAGCAGATGGCGGCTGTCTGGAGACCAGACCGGTGCTTGAGCCCGATGGAAGCCGGCGGCGACAGGTGTGGCGGGACCGCCGGCGGCCGGCGCGACGTAGATCCGGCTACCACCCTCTTCTGCGACGCCATATGCGATCCAGTTTCCGTCCGGTGAGAAGCGGGGCGAGAAGCCGCGCGCAGCGAACAGTCGTTCCTCACCGCCGAGCGTAGGGATCACGTAGATTCCTCCGCCGAGTCGAGCCGAATGAAATGCGATTCTGCTACCGTCGGATGAAAACGACGGCTCGACATCGTCGGCGGCGTGATGAGTCAGCCTCACTGGAGAGCCATCGGGAAGTTGCTGAACCCAGATGTCCAGGTTGCCTTCGCCGCTGCGATCGGACGCGTACGCGAGAATCTTTCCGTCGAGGGAAATCGCGGGGTAGTCTGTCCATCCGACATCCGACGTGAGCCTGGTCAGAAAGGGCCTGGGGGCGTCCCGCCGCTCTGTGCGAGTGCCCCACCACGCGGCGAGAACAAGAACGGTGATCGCCACAATCGTGAGCCCGGCCCTCCGCCACCGGCGCACGGGACCGACGACGACGCTGTCGGTCAGCCTTCGCGACTCGTGTTCCGCCAGGAGGTCCTCGAGGGCAACCTTCAAGTCCGCCATCGATTGCCACCGTCGCTCCGGGCTCTTGCGGAGACAACGAACGATCATCTTCTCGAGATCAGGCGGCAGCCCGCGGACGGTCCGGCCCGGCGGTTCCGGCTCGTGCGTCAGGATCGCCGCCAGCGTCGACATCTTCGTTGCGCCTGTGAATGCACGCCGACCGGTGATCATCTCGTACAGCACGGCACCGAAGGCAAAGACATCCGATCGCGCATCCGCAGGCTTACCCTCCGCCTGTTCCGGCGCCATGTAGGCTGCGGTGCCGAGGATGGTCCCTTCATCAGTGTGAAACTTCCCGGGGGCGGGATCGGTACTGGTGCTCACGCGGTCGTCTATCGGCCTGAAGCTGGCAGGCTCGGTGAGCTTCGCGAGGCCGAAATCGAGAATCTTGATCGACCCCTTGTCGCTGACCATGATGTTGGCGGGCTTGAGGTCGCGGTGGAGTATTCCGGCGGCATGGGCGGCGCCCAGCGCGTCGGCGATTTGAACGGCGTACTTCAGCGCGTTCTCGACACTCAGCTTCCCCTGTTCAATCAGGTTTGCGAGCGAGGGACCAGCCACGTATTCCATCGCGATGAAGTCGACGCCGTGGTCCTGGCCGATTTCGTAGATCGTAACGATGTGCGGGTGATTCAGGGCTGAGGCGGCTCTCGCCTCCTGGACGAAGCGCTTCCGGCTCTCTCCATCAGTGGTTCCTTCACGGTGGAGCAGCTTGACGGCAACGGGGCGGCCGAGGCGCGTATCCAGCGCGCGGTAGACGACCCCCATACCGCCTTCACCAATCGGCGCCAGGACGTCGTAATGCGAGATCGTCTTCGTGATCATCGGCCGGATCGGCGTGCCAAACGC
>Ga0299913_10003399_pt1 | contig 12993 bp, 10 predicted proteins | sample RVTome_9_FD_201360 | JGI IMG/M metagenome (GOLD analysis project Ga0299913, IMG submission 201360) | Soil microbial communities from uranium-contaminated site in the Upper Colorado River Basin, Wyoming, United States - RVT155D38 (version 2) ... | reverse complement strand
CGGGCGGCGCGCGCGAGCACGTCCAGCGCGCGAGCGCGCGCCGCGTCACTGGCCGTCCGCCGCAGCAGCGCCAGCGCGCCACGCCGCGCCTGGCTCGCGAATCCACGGTCCAGCAGGCCGCGCAGCCGTTCGCCCTCCAGCAGGTCGCCGAGTTCGCCGCGATCGCCGGCGTACGCCACCTGGGCGTGCAGCAGGATCGTCCCGGACCCGGCGCGGTCGCCGCGCAACTCGGCGTCACGCAGCACGGTGAGCACGCGCGGGCCCAGCCGCCGCAGCGCGAGCGCCGACAGCGTTCGGCCAGGCCCGGCCTGCGGCGCCGCGGGCCCGGGATTCGGCGGGGACAGCGCCGTGATCGGCGGCAGATGGCGACCAAGGGGGGCCGGCAGAATCCACCCGCCGTCGCGGCGCCGCGTGAGCGGCACGCGCGCGTCCAGCAGGGCGGTGACCGAACCGCGCGCGGCGCCGGCCGCCCGCACGCGTGCGGCGAGATCGTCCGCGATGAGCCGTTCGACCGCGGCCCGGTCGTTCAGGTCGAGGCCGCTGTCCGCGAGCAGCCCCACCCCCTCGGGCCAGCCGATCGTGACCGAGTGGACCACCGCGGCGGCCGGGTGCGCCCGGTCGAGCGCCTCGGCGACCTCGGCCATCGAGAAGCGCAACTCGTCGCCGGTGATGACCGGCACGTCCCGATCGGCGCACAGCCACGCGAGCGGACCGTCGTCGCCGCGTGTGGCCGCCACCACCCGGTGCCGTGGCGGCAGGCCTGCGAGCAGCTCGCCGAGGGCCGCCGCGTCCGGCCCGAGCCGGTGCGCGTCGTCGAGCAGCAGCAGCAAGGGGGCCGCCACCCGCTGGGCGGCCTCGACCCACTGCAGGACTTCGCCCGCGTCGCGCGGCGCGTCGCGCTCGACCGCGTGCGGCCAGGCCGACGCCAGGTCAGCCAGGAAGCCGCTCTTGCCGAACCCCGGTCCCGCCGAGATCACGCCCAGCCGGGCGTGTCCCAGCCGCTGCAGGAAGGGTGCGCTGAGCCGGTGCCGCAGCACCCGTCGCCCCCCGCTTCGCGCCATCGGTGACCAGACCCTTTGCCTCGCCTCGGGTCGCCGCACGAACTGTGTGCGACGCAACGGGCGACGTTAGCGAGGGGCCGTACCAACAACGCATCACAGACGTACCAACCTCGTACCACGCTGGTGACACGGTCAGGCGGCGGCTTCGAGCAGGCACTGACGGGCGAACAGGCGCAGGTGCGCCGTCAGTTCGGCGTGCGCCTCGATCGGGGCCATGTGCCCCACGCCCGGCAGCACCACGAGTTCGGCGTCACCGAGCAGGCGCGTCAGCTCGCGCGAGGCGTCGGGCGGGGTCAGCCGGTCTTCCTCGCCGACGATCACGAGCGCGGGGACCCGCAGCCGCCGGGCGGCCTCCCGCACGTCCAGGGCGGTGAGCGCCGGCATGAGCGCGGCGCTGACGTCGCGCGGGCACCCCAGCGCCAGTTGCTGGGTGAACGCGACCGCAGCCGAGGAGGCCGCGGCAGACAGGCCGATGTGGCGGGTGATCAGCAGCGACACGTCGACCACCGGGCCCGTGGCCGGCGGACGCACGCCGACCGCGCGGGCGGCGAAAGCGCCCAGCACGCTCGCGGCCAGGGCCGATCCGGCGCTGAACACCGATCCGCGCACCACGTCGGCCGCGGTCGTGTCGACCAGGGCCGCTCCGGCGAGACGTTCGGCGACGACGTCGGGAAATTGATCGGCGAACGACAGCACGCTCATGCCGCCCATCGAGTGCCCGCCCACGACCGCGCGCTCGCCGGCGGGCACGACCGTGTCGAGCACGGCCGCGAGATCGCGGCCGAGTGCCTGGATGCTGTAGTCGCCCGACGCCGCAGCCTCGCTCTGTCCATGGCCACGCTGGTCGTAGGCGACCACGCGGAACTCCCCCGCCAGGTCGCGCTGCTGGTAGTGCCACGCATGCAGCGACAGCACGTAGCCGTGCGCGAGGACGATCACCGGCGCGCCGGGCGGGCCGAGCACCTCGGCGTGCAGCACCGTGCCGTCGAACGACTCGACCTTGACCACCTGCCCGCCCAGCGGCCGGTGCAGCTCGGCCCATTCGGGATCGAGCTCGTAGGGCAGGGTCCGCTTGGCCTCGCGCCGGGCCGCCCAGGCGACGGCGCTGCCCGCCGCGGCCGTCCCCGCCAGCGCCCCGATCGCGAGCGCACGCGACCGCGCGCTCACGCGCCGCCTCCCCGGTAGACCCGCGGCACGCGCGCGGATATGCCGCAGACGATCTCGTAATTGATGGTGCCGAGCCATGCGGCCCAGTCGTCGACGCTGATCACCGCGTCTCCCTGACTGCCGATCAGGCAGACCTCGTCGCCCGCGGCGGCACCTGCCTGGCCGAGGTCGACCAGGAACTGATCCATGCACACCGTGCCCGCGATCGGCACGGCGCGGCCGCCGGCCAGCACGCGCCCGACGTTGCTCAGGCCGCGGCGCACGCCGTCGGCGTAGCCGGCGGGGATCGTGCCGATGCGCGTGGGGGCCTCGGCCGTCCAGCGCAGGCCGTAGCTGACCGACTCCCCCGCCGCGACGTCCTTGACCATCGACAGGCGCGAGAACCACGACAGCGCGGGGCGCAGCGGCACGGCGCCGGCGAGGCCCGGCGCGGGCTCCAGCCCGTACACCGCCAGCCCCGGCCGCACCATGTCGAAGTGCTCATCGGGCAGGTGCAGAGTCCCGGCCGAGTTGCACAGATGCACCAGCTCCGGGCGCAGGCCCGCCCGCTGCGCGACCTCGAGTCCCCGGCGGAACTCCCGCGCCTGGTGCGCGATGAACGGATGATGCGGCTCGTCGGCGACCGCGAAGTGGCTCCACAGGCCCTGCAGGCGCAGCCCCGGTGCGTTCGCGACGAAGCGCAGCGCGTCCTCCCAGTCCGTTGGTGGGACGCCGACCCGGCGCATGCCGGTGTCGAGCTTCACCTGCACCGCAACGGGCTCGTCCCGCGCGCGCCCGGCGGCATCGAGCGCCTCGAGGAACGGGCGCGTGTAGGCGGCCGGAGTCAGCCCGGCCGCGAGCAGGCGCCCCGCTGCCGCGACCGGGGCCTCCGCCAGGACCAGCACCGGCGCGTCGATCCCGCCCGCGCGCAGCGCCTCGCCCTCCTCCACCAGCGCGACCGCGAGCCAGTCGGCGCCGCCGCGCAGCGCCGCCTCTGCCGAGGGGATCAAGCCGTGCCCGTACCCGTCGGCCTTGACGACCGCCATAAGGCGCTCCGCCCGGGCGTGAGACTTCAACGCATTGACGTTGGCGGCGAGCGCATCGAGGTCCACCTGGACCCAGGTGGGGCGGGCATCCGGCGGCGACGTTCGCGCGTCGAGCGGCTTCATGGCCATACAGCGTCGCCGATCGCGCGCCGGACGCCCGGCAGGCACGCCGCCACGGCCAGCGGCCCGATGCCGTCCGCGGTGCCCAGCGCGACGCGCTCCCCCGCGCGGCCGTGCAGGTGCGCACCCGCCGCGACCGCCTCGGCGCCGCCCCCGGTCTCGAGCAGCGCGCCGAGCAGGCCCGCCAGCACGTCGCCCGTCCCGCCCGTGGCGAGGGCGGGCGCGCCGGTGCCGTTGATCCAGCAGCGCCCGTCCGGGGCGGCGATCACCGTGGCCGGCCCCTTGGCGAGTACGACCGCGTCCCAGCGCGCGGCCAGCTCACCCAGCAGTCGCAGACGATCCGGCCAGACGTCTTCGTCCGGCTTGCCCACCAGGCGCACCAGCTCGCGGCGGTGCGGCGTCAGCACGAGGGGGGCGGCGGCATGGCGCGCCAGGGCCTCGCCGTCACCACGGAAGGCGTTGAGCCCGTCCGCGTCGAGCACCAGTGGGCCGGGGCACGCCTCGACGACCGTCCGCACCATGCGCACCGTCTCTGGCGCAGTACCCACGCCCGGACCGAGCACCACCGCGTCACTGTGCGCGGCCTGCTCGAGCACGAGCCGTGCCCGCTCGGCGCCATCGGCAGGCAGCGTGACGGCGATCGCCTCGGGCGCCGACTGCGCCACCGCCTGCACGACCGCGGCGGGCGCCGCGAGCGTCACGAGCCCCGCACCACCGGCCAGGGCGCCGCGCACCGCGAGCAGCGCCGCCCCGGGCATGCCCTCGGCGCCCGCGACCACCAGCACGACGCCGCGCGCGCGCTTGTCGGCGCCGGGGTCGGCGGGCGGCAGGAGGCCGCCCACGTCGTGATCCTCCAGGGACCAGGCGGCAGGGGACTTCAGATTGCCTTGCAGGCCGATGTCGGCGAGGACCATGCGCCCGGCGTGACCGCGCGCCGGCCACAGGTGCAGGCCGATCTTGTGCGCGCCGATCACCACGGTCACGTCCGCTCGAACAGCCGTTGCAGGCACGACGCCGCTCGCCGCGTCGACACCGGAGGGGACATCGCAGGCGACAACGGGGAGTCCGGCCGCGTTGACGGCATCGATGGCGGCCGCGACGGCCCCCTGCGGCACGCCCGCGGCACCGGTACCAAGCAGGCAGTCCACCACCACGTCGCAAGCGCCGAGCATCGTCGGCAAGTCGATCTCCACACGGCCGCCCTCGCCGCGCCAGCGCGCGAGCTGGTGCCTGCAGTCCGCGCTCAGCGCCTGCTCGTCCGCCGCGAGCCAGACGCGCGGCGACGCCCCGGCGCGCGCCAGACGCCGCGCCGCAGCGATGCCGTCGCCGCCGTTGTTGCCCTTGCCGCACACCACCCCGACGCGCAGGCCGTACCCGCGCCCCGCCAGGTCGAGCACCGCGCGGGCGAGTGCGGCGGCGGCGCGCTCCATGAGCGTCAGTGACGGCGTACCGCCTGCGATGGCCCGCCCGTCGAGCTCCCGGACCGCCGCCGGGGTGAACAGGGGGATCACGCCGTGCCCTCGATCAGCGCGTTGGCGACCGCAAGCTGGTCGCTGGTCGTCAGCGACAGGTGGATCGACGAGACGCCGATGGCACCCGCGTGCCGCGCGGCGCCGCCCGACAAGGTGACCACGGGACGGCCGGACGGGTCGTTCAGCACTTCGACGTCGCGGAAGCGGAAGCCCGGCATCGCGCCGCCGAACGCCTTGAGCACCGCTTCCTTCGCCGCGAACCGCGCCGCCAGGCCGCCCATGCGCAGCTCACCGCAGCGCGACGTGCAGGTCGCCCGCTCGCGCTCGGTGAACAAGCGGCCGAGCAGGCTTGGCGTGCGCGTGATCGCCGTGCGCACCCGCGGAATGTCGACGGCGTCGACGCCGATGCCGATCACCGCCATGGCCGCGGTGCCCTCACTCCACCGTGACGGTCTTGGCGAGGTTGCGCGGCTGGTCGACGTCGCGGCCGAGCGCCGTGGCCATGTGGTAGCCGAGCAGCTGCAGCGGGACCACGGTCAGCACCGGGTACAGCAGCTCGTGCACCTCGGGCACGTACAGGACGTGGTCCGCATGCTCCTTGATCGCGGTGTCGCCCTCCGTCGCGATCGCGAGCACCACCGCGCCGCGCGCCTTCACCTCTTGGATGTTCGACAGCATCTTGGCGTGCACGTGGCCCGCGGTCGCCAGCGCGACCACCGGGCCGCCGGTGTCGATCAGCGCGATCGGGCCGTGCTTCATCTCGCCGGCCGGGAAGCCCTCGGCGTGGATGTAGCTGATCTCCTTGAGCTTGAGCGCGCCCTCCAGGGCGATCGGCAGTCCCACGTGGCGGCCGATGAACATCACGTAGCCCGCGTCGGCGAAGCCCTGCGCGAGCGCGGCGATCTCGCCCTCCTGCTCCAGCACGCGCTCGATCAGCCCCGGCAGGGCCTCCATGCGCGCGAGGTGGTCGCGGCACTCGTCGGGGAACAGCGCACGGCGTTGCTGCGCGAGGTACAGCGCAAGGACGTCCAGCGCCACGATCTGCGTCACGAAGGTCTTCGTCGCCGCCACGCCGATCTCGGGACCGGCGCGCGTGTACAGCACCATGTCGGCCTCGCGCGCCAGGGTGCTGCCCACGACGTTGGTGATCGCCGCGACCTTGGCGCGCTGCGCGCGGGCGTGCGCGGCGGCGGCGAGGGTGTCCAGCGTCTCGCCCGACTGGCTGATGGCGACCACCAGCGTGTGCGGGGTCAGGATCGGGTCGCGGTAGCGGAACTCGCTGGCGATCTCGATCTCGACGGGGATGCCCGCCCAGTGCTCGATCGCGTACTTCGCGACCATGCCCGCGTGATAGCTGGTGCCGCAGGCGACGATGTACACCTTGTCGACCGAGCGCAGGTCCGCCTCGAGCTGCGGATCGCGATCCAGGCGCAGTTCGTCCAGCCGCATCTGGCCGTCCTCGCCCAGCCGCGCCAGGAGCGTCTCGCGCACCGCCTGGGGCTGCTCGTGGATCTCCTTGAGCATGAAGTGCGGATAGCCCTGCTTCTCGGCGGCGTCGACGTCCCAGTCGACCGTGTAGCGATGTCCCGCGGCAGGGTTGCCGTCGAGGTCGGTGACGGCGATGCCGCCCGGCGTCAGGACGGCGACCTGGTCGTTCAGCAGCGCCTCGACGTCTCGGGTGTGGGCGATCAGTCCCGCCACGTCGCTGGCCAGCAGCGAGGCGCCGTCCATGTGGCCCAGCACCAGCGGCGCCTCGCGGCGCGCGGCGACGATCACGTCGGGCTGGCGCCGGTCCACCACCGCGAGCGAGAACGCCCCACGCACCCGCCGCATCGCGGCGCGGACCGCGGCTGCGAGATCGCCCCCCGGGTCCTGCTCGTGCAGCACGCCGACGAGGTGCGCGAGCACCTCGGTATCGGTCTGGGACTGGAACGTGTGGCCCTGCGCGGCGAGCTCGGCCTTGAGTTCGGCGTAGTTCTCGATGATGCCGTTGTGGATCAGTGCCAGGTCACCGCTGCCGTCCAGGTGCGGGTGGGCGTTGGCGTCGGTAGGCTCGCCGTGCGTCGCCCAGCGCGTGTGCCCGATGGCGGTGCGGCCGGGCAGCCGGACACCCTCCAACGCGTCCTCGAGCATCCCGAGCTTGCCCGCGCGCTTCTCCACGCGCAGACCGCCCTCGTCGTCCACGACGGCGACCCCGGCGGAGTCGTAGCCGCGGTACACCAGCGTGCGCAGCCCGGCGATCGCGATGGGCAGCGCCTGCTCAGGACCGGTGTAGCCGATGATTCCGCACATGGATGCTCTCGTGCCTGCCTGCCGGCGTCGGGGGCCAGGGCAATCGGGACCAGGGCAATCCTAGGCCGCCGGTGCCTGGGCCGCCGGGGACGCGCTGCTCTGCGGCGGCTCCGGGTCCAGCTCCTCGGGCGTCAGCGGCGGGAACAGCAGCGGCTCGTCGACCTCGCTCGGCGGAATCACGCCCTGGCCGCCCATGTGCGGCGGCACGGTCTTTTCGGGCGCGATGCCGGCCAGACTGTAGTGCTCGTCCATGAAGGTCAGCAGCACACCCGGATCGAACTCGTCGCACATCTGGCGGTAGCGCCACGCCACGAACGCGAAGTTCTTGTCCTCGCTCCACTCGCCGTGCTTCGGCGCCAGGATCATCTTCGGGTTCTTGCCGCCCAGGCGGTCGCGCACGAAATCCGCCGCGGCCTCGACCTGCTCCTTGGGCGCGTCGGGCGCGTAGTAGATGTTCACGTAGCCGTGCTCGAGGTTGTGCACCAGCAGGCGCTCGTCCACCAGCTCGTCGAACACACCCGATCCCGGCAGGGGGGCGCCCAGGTGCGGTCCGGAGGTGGCCGGGCGGTCGGCGTACACCGCGCGTGGCGGCAGCTTGGTGGGGTCCTCGATGTGGCCCGCGCCCGCGTCAGGCTGCTGCGCATCGGGGGTGCAACCAAGCTCGTCGAGCCTCGCGACGGCCTCCTGCTTCAGCTTCGCCTCGGTGCGCTTGTCGACGATGAAGCCGCCGATGAGATAGCCGAGCAGGCCCAGGACGACCAGCACCCCGACCACGCGCACGGCCTTGCCGGTCGCGTTCTGGCGCTTCGCGCGTGCCAGCTCCTCCTGGCGGCGCGCGTTGCGCCGGGCCTTCTGGCGCTCGCGCTTGGACAGCTCGTCCTCGTCAGCCACTGCAGTTCCTCCGTCTCGGCGGGGCGCCCATGGCGCCGCCGCGCTCCCCCTCCAGAGCGCAGTCCCGCGATTCTAGCCAACCGGCCGCCGCGCCCGCCCCGCGACCAGCGACGGCTCGTGCTCGCCCCGCAGCCGCACGTCGTAGCCGCGGTCGGCGAGCAGCGCGGCCAGCACCCCCAGGGCGAGCCCGTCCGCCCGGAACGCCATCGGACCCTCGGGACCGTCGGGCACGTCCTGATGCGGCACGGACAACGACAGCGTGCGCAGCGTGGACAGCACCGGCGACAGGTCCTCGGCAGCCACGGGGCCCGTCCAGGCAGGCTCGGGCTCGCGCAGCGCACCCAGGGGCCCCGCCAGCCCGCCGACCCCGCGCGGGAACAGATCCTCCGCCGACGGGCGAACCATCTGGCGTGCAGCGCCCTCCGGGTCGGGCTGGACGACCGCGCCGCGCACGATCACGACCGGTACCCCGTCGGCCTTGCGCCGCACCAGGTCGGCGGCAGCGGCCAGCTCGTCGGCCACCGCGATCTCGGTGACCTCCAGGCGCACGCCTTCCCGATCCGCCCCGCCGCGCTCGTCACGGATGGGCAGAAAGCCCGCGACGCCGATCGCCACGTCGGTCTGCCCCAGGCGCCAGGGTCGACCGAACGTGTCGCTGACGACCACGTGCACGTCCACCGCCGCGAGCTCGGCGAGGCGCGCGCGCAGGGCGCGGGCGCTCGCGTCGGGGTCGTCGGGCAAGAGCGCGAGCCGCCCGCCGGGGATGTTCGACGCATCGATCCCGGCGTTCGCGCAGACCAGGCCCTGCGGAGTCTGCACCACCAGCGCGCGCTCGGTGTCGGCGAGCACCCGCACGGCGAGCGCGCGGGCGATGCGGCGGCGCGCGGCGGCAGGCTCCTCGCCCGCCAAAGGGTCGGTCAGCGCGCCCTCGGACTTGCTGACGATCTTCTGCGACACCACCACGACGTCGCCGCCGCGCAGCTCGGCGTGCGCCAGGATCAGCGCGGCGAGGTCGTCGCCCTGCCGCACCTCGGGCAGGCCGTGCACCGGCAGGATCTCGATCATCGGCGGGCCGCCAGCATCCGGGCGAGGTCGAGGCACACCGTCGCGAGCAGTTCAGCGGCGCGCTCGTCGCGCATGATCGTGTCGGTGACCGCGACCGCGGCGCCCAGGTCCTGGACAGCCGGCGCCTGATCCTCGTCGACGTGGTCGATCACCCAGGCGTCGAGGAAGTCCGCGTAGCCGCGCGCCACCCCCAGGGCGCTGACCTCGGCGCCCACCGCCGGCAGCAGCTTGTCGGCCATGCCGCGCACGACCTTGCCGCCCACGATGGGCGACACCCCGACAACCATCGCCTTGGCCAGCGCGTCCCGAATCCCGGGGACCTGCAGGATGGTGCCGATCGAGACCACGGGATTGGACGGACACAGCACGACGACGTCCGCCGCCGCCAGCGCCTCGGCGACGCCGGGAGCGGGGCGGGCCGCCGCCGCGCCCTCCAGCCACACCTCGGCCACCTCGGAGGCCGCCTGCTCGCCGACCCACCACTGCTGGAAGTGCAGCTCGCGCCCGTCGGTTGTGCGCACACGCGTGGCGACCGGATCGTCGGTCATCGGCAGCAGGGTGAACGGGAGCGCCCACGCCCGCGCGATCCGCGCGGTCACCGTGGACAGCGGCTCACCGGATCGCAGCGCCTCGGTGCGCACCAGGTGGGTGGCGAGATCGCGGTCGCCCAGGGTGAACCAGCGCGAGGCGCCGTAGCGCTGCTCCAGCTCGTCGGCGACCACGAAGGACTCCCCGTCGCGCCCCCAGCCCTGCTCAGGATGCACGCCGCCGCCGAGGGTGTAGGTGATCGTGTCCAGATCGGGACTCACGTGCAGCCCGTGCAGCGTGATGTCGTCACCCGTGTTCGCCACCACCGTCAGGTCTGCGAGCGCGACCACGCGCACCAGGCCGCGCAGGAAGCGCGCCGCGCCGATGCCGCCCGCAAGGGCCACCACCTTCATGCCCGCACTGTATCGGCGCAGCGTCCCGAGCTGGTTCCCGGGGCGCCACGAGCCCCCGGAATATCCTCATTGGCAGATCACGCACGGGGTTTCCCTTCCAGCAAAGGAGACGACCTTGGCGGCTCAGGCGGGAGTACTCGACCGGATCTTCAAAACCTCCGACCGCAACACGACCGTGCGCACCGAGGTCGTTGCGGGCGTGACCACCTTCATGACGATGGCGTACATCCTGTTCGTCAACCCGAGCATCCTCAGCGGCGCAGTCGGGACCGACAACGCCTTCCCGGCGCTGCTCACCGCGACCGCCGTGGCGGCGGCGGTGATGACGCTCGCCATGGGGCTGGTGAGCAACTACCCGTTCGCCGTGGCGAGCGGGATGGGCCTCAACGCCGTGGTGGCCTTCCAGCTCGTGGGCGCACAGCAGCTCACCTACGGCGAGGCGATGGGCGTCATCGTCACCGAGGGCATCCTCATCACGATCCTCGTGCTCACCGGTTTCCGCGAAGCGGTGCTGAACGCCATCCCCACCGAGCTGAAGAAAGCCATCGGCGCGGGCATCGGTCTGTTCATCACGCTGATCGGCTTTGCGAACGCCGGAATCGTGGTGGCGGGCCAAGGCACCCCGGTGGCACGCGGCAACCTCGACAGCGCGAAGGTCGCGGTGTTCGTCGTGGGCCTGCTGGTCACGGCCTGGCTCGTGACCCGGCGCACCAAGGGCGCACTGCTGATCGGGATCCTCGGCACGACCGTGCTGGCGATCGTCGTGAACGCCGCCAACGGCGGGGACCTGTGGCAGAACGGCATCGCGACGCTGCCGAACTCGGTCGTCGCTTCGCCGGACTTCTCGATGTTCGGCCAGATCAGCTTCGAATACCTCGGCAAGCTGGGCGCGATCAGCGCCGTGCTCGCCGTGTTCACGCTGATGCTGGCGGACTTCTTCGACACCATGGGCACCGCGGTCGCGCTCGGCAACGAGGGCGGCTTTCTCGACCGCGACGAGCGCCTGCCCGGCATGCGCAAGGTGCTGCTCGTGGACTCGCTGGCCGCCGCGGTCGGCGGCCTGGCCGGAGCCTCCAGCGCGACGACCTACATCGAGTCGGCGGCCGGCATCGAGGAGGGCGGGCGCACCGGCCTGACCAGCGTCGTGACGGGCCTGCTGTTCGCCGTGGCGATCTTCTTCTCGCCGATCGCCGGGGTGATCCCGGCCGAGGCGACCGCCCCGGCGCTGATCCTGGTCGGCTTCCTGATGCTGTCGGTGATCCGCGACATCGACTGGAACGAGTACGCGATCGCGATCCCGGCCTTCCTGACGATCGTGGTGATGCCGTTCAACTACTCGATCACCGACGGCATCGGCTGGGGCTTCGTGACCTACTCGGTGATCCACATCCTGCTGGGCAAGGTGCGTGACCTGCACTGGATGATGCTGCTCTCCAGCGTCGCCTTCGCCGTGTACTTCGCGATCGATCCCGTGCGGCGCCTGCTCGGCGTCGGCTGACCGCAGTCGAACGGGTCCGGCTTTTCCGGCCATCCGGAGAAGCCGGGCCCGTTCGCGGTCAGAGCGTGCGGCGCACGACGTCGGCGAGGCGCCCGGCCACGGCGCCCGCCCGCTCCTCGGTGTCGGCCTCGACCATCACACGCACCATCGGCTCGGTGCCCGAGGCGCGGACGAGGACGCGCCCGGCGTCGCCCAGCTCCGCCTCCTCGCGCTTCACCGCCTCCCACAGCTCGGCGGCGGCGTCGAGGCGGTCGCGGTCCACCCCGCGCACGTTCACGAGCACCTGCGGCAGGCGCCGCATGATCGCGGCCTGCTCGGCGAGTGTCGCGTCCCCGGCGCGGAGCGCGCACAACAGCTGCACCGCCGTGAGGACGCCGTCGCCGGTGGTGGCGTGCTCGGCCAGGATCACGTGGCCGGACTGCTCACCGCCCAGGATGTGCCCCCCGGCGCGCATCGCCTCGAGCACGTAGCGGTCGCCGACCTTGGTCTCCACCACGCCGATGCCGCGCCCAGCCATGGCCTGCTTGAAGCCGAGATTGGTCATGACGGTGGTCACCACGGTGTCCAGGCGTCCCTCTGCGTGCAGGCGCGCGGCGAGCACCGCGAGGATCTGGTCGCCGTCCACGACGCGGCCGTCCGCGTCGGCGGCGATCAGCCGGTCCGCGTCGCCGTCGTGGGCGAAGCCGAGTTCGGCTTTGTGCTCGCGCACCGCCGCCGCGACGACCTCGGGGTGCGTCGATCCGCAGCCGTCGTTGATCCGGTCGCCGTCGAGGCGGGTGTTGATCGCGACGACGTCGCAGCCGAGGCGGCGCAAGGCCTGGGGCGCGACCGTCGCCGCGGCGCCGTTCGCGCAGTCCACGACCACCCGCAGGCCGTCCAGGTCGGCGGCGCAAGAGCTGGCCAGGTGGTCGACGTAGGCGCCGAGGGCGTCCGGCCGCGGCCGCAGGCGGCCGATGTGCAGGCCCACCGGCCGGTCCTGGTCGGTGCGCTGCATCAGCTCCTCGACGCGCTCCTCCTCGGCGTCGGTGAGCTTGAAGCCGTCGGCGCCGAAGCACTTGATGCCGTTGTCCTCGACGGGGTTGTGGCTCGCCGAGATCATCACGCCGCTGTCGGCGCCAAGGTGCGTGGTGAGGTAGGCGACGCCGGGGGTGGGCAGCACGCCGAGCGGGATCAGGTCGCCACCGGCGGATGCGACGCCGGCCACGAGCGCCGCCTCGAGCATCTCCCCCGACGGCCGGGGGTCGCGGCCGACCGCCACGAGCGGCCGGGCGATGCCCTCCTCGCGGAGTGTGCGGACAAGCGCACGCCCGAGCCCCACTGCGAGCTCGGGCGTGAGTTCGGTGTTCGCGACGCCGCGGATGCCGTCCGTGCCGAACAGCTGTGCCACGTGCGTGAGACCGCCTAGCGCTTGGAGTACTGCGGCGCCTTGCGCGCCTTCTTGAGGCCGTACTTCTTGCGCTC
>Ga0299913_10003398_pt1 | contig 12994 bp, 10 predicted proteins | sample RVTome_9_FD_201360 | JGI IMG/M metagenome (GOLD analysis project Ga0299913, IMG submission 201360) | Soil microbial communities from uranium-contaminated site in the Upper Colorado River Basin, Wyoming, United States - RVT155D38 (version 2) ... | reverse complement strand
GGCCGAGCGCAACCGGTCCTCGAGCGGGAACCGGCGCACGCCGCGCGCGGTGCCGGGCTGCAACGCGGGCCAGTGCATCGCGTAAAGGCGTCCGAGGGATTCCGCGGTGCGAGCGTGCAGCCATGCTCGGTTGTTCGACCAGCGGCTCGAGCGCGCGACGTCGACCTCGGTGAGGTCCATCGTGGGGCTGCCCTCGACGATCCACTCCGCGAGGGCCCTGCCGGCGCCCGGTCCGTAGATGATGCCCTGGGAGTTCATTCCGGCCGCGACGAACATGCCATGCAGCTCCGGGAACTCCCCGAGGTGGAAGTTCGAGTCCGGCGTGAAGCTCTCCGGCGCCCGCAGGTAGTGCCGGAACTCCAGCTCGCGGAGTTCGGGCAAGCGCTCGCGGGCCTTCGTGAGGACCGGATCGAAGTGTTCCCAGTCGGGGCCGAACTCCGCGAAGCCCGCGGTGGCGATGTCGGCGGGCGCCTTCGGCTTCCCACGGGGCTCGAACGCGCCGACCATGTAGCCGCCCTGGTAGTGGCGGACGTAGAAGTACCCGTCGAGGTCGCGCAGGATCGGAAGCGTCTCCTCGGCGCCATCGGCCTCCTCGGTGATCACCCACACGTGTTCGGCCGGGTACAGCGGCACCGCGAGGGCGGCGAGCCGCGCGAGCTCGCTCGTCCACAGCCCCGCGGCGAGCACCACGGTCTCGGTCTCGATCGCGCCGCGGTCGGTCACGACACCCGTCACGCGGCCGCCGCTCGTCGTGAACCCCGTCACCGTGGCGCCGAAGACGAAGCGCGCGCCGCCGTCGTGCGCTCCCTTCGCGAGCGCGAGCGCCGCGTCACCCGGGTTCACTGTGCCGTCGCGCGGGTACAGGGTGCCGCCGAGCACGTCGTCGATCTCGATCGGCGGCCAGTGGTCACGCAGCTCGTGCGACGTCAGCACGCGCACGTCGATGTCGGCATCGCGCGCGATCGAGGCGCCGTAGAGGTACTCCTGCATGCGGGCGGGCGTCCGTGCCACGGTCATCGAGCCGACGCGCTTGAACCCGGTCTCCACACCGGTCTCGGCGGGCAGCCGCTCGTACAGGTCGGCGTTGATCCGCGACAGCTCGGTCAGCGCGTGCGTTCCGCGGACCTCGGCGACGAGCCCGGCGGCATGCCAGGTCGTGCCGTTCGTGAGGCGTCCGCGCTCCACGACCACGACGTCGCCGACCCCGAGCTTCGTGAGGTGGTACGCGACGGATGCGCCCACGATCCCGCCGCCCACGACCACGACCTGCGCCCGGCCGGGGGGCTCGGCCAGCGGCGACAGGATCGCGTCGTCGAGCTCGCGGTTCGCGGTGCGTTCCGGGATCGTCATCGCACCGCGCAGGATACGCAGCTGTGCAGGATACGCAGCTGTCTTGACGGCGGTTCCGGCCCGAGCGTACGGTCCGGCTCTGTCAGACAAGCAGACAACGGCCCGCGCCGCGACGCTCACGACCGATCGCGTCGACCCGATCGACCGCCGCCGCGTTCCCGAGCTCCTCGCCGGAACGCTCCTCGATCGGATCGTCGACGGCGCGCTGGCGCCGGGCGCGCCGATCCCGACCGAACGCGAGCTGACCGAGACGTTCCAGGTCGGACGCTCGTCGGTCCGTGAGGCGCTCCGGATCCTCGAATCCCGTGGGTTGATCGCGGGCGATGGCCGAGGTCGCCTCATGGTTGCCGAACCGACCGAACCGCTCTATCGATCGTTGGAACTGCTGCTGACGCTCGACGGCGGTGACTTCTCTGAGCTGTTCGAGGTGCGGAACATCCTCGAGGTCGAGAGCGCCGGGCTGGCGGCGGCGCGACGTTCCGAGGTCGATCTTGCGGCCCTGGGTGACGCCGTCGCCGCGATGGACGTCGCGCTCGACGCCGCCGACCGGTACGTCGACGCCGATCTCCGCTTCCACGTCGGGATCGCGCGCGCGACCGGAAACGGGATCACCGCGCACCTGATGCACGCGATCCGCGATCTGCTGGCACGGGCGCTCGTCGAGATCTTCCGGATCCCCGGCAGCGCCGAGAGCTCCGCCGAACAGCACCGTCGGATCCTGGACGCGATCGCGGCGCAGGATCCCGACGACGCGCGGCGAGCGATGCGCGAACACCTCACGAAGGTCGAAGACGAGGTCCGTGCGGCCAGCGGGGCCGACGGGATCGGTGCGGGGGCGACCTCGGCCGCCTCCAGGGAGACGACCGCCATGGGAACGGCCACGGGAACAGGAGGAACGACATGACGCAGGTCGGCTTCGTCGGGCTCGGCACGATGGGGAGCGGCGTCGTCCGGCGCCTCCTCGACGCCGGCCACGACGTCACCGGCTGGAACCGGACGCGGGCGAAGGCGGAACCCCTCCTGGCCGCCGGCATGGCGTGGGCCGACTCGCCACGCGCCGTCGCCGAAGCGAGCGACATCGTGTTCACGATGGTCACGAACACGCAGGCGCTGCACGCGGTGACCGGCGGCGACGACGGGATCCTCGCCGGCCTGGCCGACGGCAAGGTCTACGTCGACATGAGCACGGTGAGCCCGGCCGCGAGCCGCGCGCTCGCCGAGGAGGTCGCCGCTCGCGGCGCGAGGATGCTCGACGCGCCGGTCTCGGGCAGCGTGATCACCCTCGAGAAGGGCAAGCTCTCGATCATGGTCGGCGGCGACGCCGACGTCGTCCAGCGCGTCGCCCCCGTGCTCCGCGCGATCGGCCCCGTGGTCACGCATGTCGGCGGCAACGGGCAAGCGGTGCTCATGAAGATCGCGGTCAACCTGAACCTCGCGGTGCAGATGCTGGGGTTCAGCGAAGGCGTGCTGCTGGCGGAGAAGGGCGGCATCGAGCGCAAGACCGCCGTCGACGTGATGCTCCGCAGCGTGATCGCGTCGCCGATGGTCGAGTACCGCGGGCCGTTCGTGCTCGAGCAGCCCGATGAGGCGTGGTTCGACTGCTCGATGATGCAGAAGGACCTGCAGCTCGCGCTCGAGCTCGCGCGCAGCGAGGCGGTTCCGATGCCGACCACCGCCGCGACGAACGAGATGCTCACCGCCGCCCGGGGCATGGGCCTCGGGCACCACGATTTCGCCGTGATGTTCCAGGCTCTCGCGCGCATGGCGGGAGCCGACGCCGATGTCCGGGGAGGTTCGGATGCCTGACGAACGGATCGAGGCCGCCACCGCGCACTGGGCTCCGCGGTTCACGTCGCAGGGCGTCGATCCGAACGACTTCGGGCGGATCACGGCCGGGCTGGAGCGATGGGACGACTGGCTCGACGCCTGGTGCGCGAACGGCGACATGCATGCCAGCCTCGCCGAGGAGGCCGAGGGGCTCGGCCGTACGCTCTCGGCCGGTCACGCGTGGGTCAAAGCGGCGCTGTCGTACCACTTCGCGAAGTTCGTGTGGATGGTCGACATGGACAAGCACCGCTCGGCCGCCGATCGCGCCGTCGCCGCCCTCCGCAACGCGCACCGCCTCCTCGACCCGACGGCCGAGCGGGTCGAGGTGCCCTTCGAGGGAGGAACCATGGTCGGGAACCTCCGACGGCCGCACGGCGCCGACCGCCCTCCCCTCGTCCTGCTGCTGCCCGGCCTCGACTCGACGAAGGAGGAGTTCTACTACTGGGAGGACGTCTTCCTCGACCGCGGGATGGCCACCCTGTCGCTGGACGGCCCCGGTCAGGGAGAGACCGGTTACCACACCCACATCCACCCCGAGTACGACGTCGCGCCGGCCGCGATGCTGGATCACCTGGCGAGCCGATCCGACCTCGATCTCGATCGCGTGGGCGTCGTGGGCGTGTCGCTGGGCGGCTACTACGCGCCTCGGACCGCGGCGTTCGAGCCCCGGGTCCGCGCCGTCTGCTCGATCGGCGGCGCCCACTCGTTCGGCGAGCTGATCGCCGATCGTCCGTCGATCTCGCGCGAGACCTTCCTGCACCACTCCGGAGCGAAGGACGCCGACGAGATGCAGGCGATCGCCGACCGGATGTCGCTCACCGGCGTGCTCCCGAAGGTCACCCAGCCGTTCCTGATCATCTTCGGCGAGCAGGACCGGCTCGTGCCGTCCGAGCACGCCGAGCGGATGGCCGCCGAGGCCCCGAACGCCGAGCTCGTGATGTACCCGGAAGGGAACCACGTCTGCAACAACATCCCCTACAAGTACCGCCCACTCGCGGGCGACTGGATGTCGGATCAGCTTGAGGCGGGGGCGTGACGATGCATCGACGCTCCATTGCCTTGACAACTGTGCACAATGCACAGGATGTTGGTCGACGCCCGTCAGGCATCGTCCGACCACCTCGCCACGCAGGCGGCGAACGGAAGGGGGGGTCCATGTCACACGAGTCCAGGCCCATCGTTCGGAGGCGCGGGACGAGGTGGCGGGTGCCCGCCCTCCTGCTCGCGCTGACCCTCGTGCTCGCGGCGTGCACCGGCGGCGGCGACGAGGAACCGGCGCCCGACACCGACAACACCGGCGGCGGAACCACGGAGGTCCGCAACCCCGACGTGATCGTGCACGCCGCCGACGACGAGGCGCTGTCGCTGGACCCCGCGCAGGCCGAGCCGGGTGAGTCGGGAGAGTCGATCATCTTCCAGGTCTACGAGCGACTGATCGAGTTCAGCCCCGACGGCCCGGACCTGATCCCCGGGCTGGCCGAGGAGGTGCCGTCCGCGGACAACGGCCTGATCTCGGAGGACGGCCTCACCTATACGTTCCCGATCCGTGAAGGGGTCAGCTTCCACGACGGCAGTCCCCTCACGGCGGACGACGTGAAGTACTCCTGGGACCGCGTCCTCGAGATGGACCTGCCCGAGGGCAACGGAGGGCTCCTCGCCGACACGATCGACGAGACGGCGGTCGTGGACGAGACCACCTTCGAGGTCACGCTCGCACAGCCGAACGCGGCCTTCCTGAACTCCGTGGTGACGCAGTCCGTGGCCTCGATCGTCTCCGAGGAGGTCGTGGAGGAGAACGGCGGCATCGAGGCCGGCGAGCCGAACGAGTTCATGCAGACGAACCCGGTGGGGACCGGCCCGTACGTCTTCGTCGAATGGAACCGCGGCGAGAACATGCTCTTCGAGATCAACGAGGACTACTGGGGCGAGCCGGCGAACAAGGACCTGCGGATCGAGGTCGTCCAGGATCCGGACGTGCGCGTCCTCGGGCTGCGCGCCGGTGACTACGACTCGATCGAGACCGACCCGTCGTTCGTCGGCGACATCGAAGGCGCCGATGGGGTCGAGGTCTTCGCGGGTGAGTACCTGCTGGAGCCGATCCACATCGGCCTGAACCTGAACATCCAAGAAGACCTGCTGCCGCAGGAGGACACGGTTCCGGCCGACTTCTTCCACGACCCGCGCGTCCGGCAGGCCTTCAACTTCGCCTTCGACTACGAAGGATTCATCAACGGTGCCCTCGGTGGCTTCGGCGCGCCGGTGCCCCACTACTTCCCTCAGGGCGTCCTCGGCTACTCCGAAGACATGCCGGTCTACGCGCAAGACCTGGCGCGCGCCGAGGAGCTGTTCCGGGAGTCCGGATGGTGGGACCAGGGCTTCACGATCTCGGTGATCACCGAGGAGGCGAACCTGTTCGAGATCGCCGCGCTCGTGCTGAAGGATTCCCTCGAGGGGCTGAACCCGAACTTCAGCGTCCGGGTGCTCGCCGTCGCCGAGGCGCAGTTCGACGAGGCGCACGCGGCGGAACCGATGGAGTACGCGATGTGGGTCAAGAACGCGGATCCCTACGCCGACCCGCACGCGTTCATGCGGGACTACGTCCATCCGGACGGGCCATGGGGCCAGGTCCACGGCTTCGCGAACGGGTACCAGGACTCCGACCAGGTCGCGTCGATGATCGACGAGGCCGCGGTCGAAACCGACCCCGACGCCCGCGCGCAGATCTACGGCGAGCTCGCCGAGATCCTGTACGAGGATCCGATGTGGGTGATCGCGGGCAACGAGACCGCGTTGAACGCGCATCGCGACTGGATCCAGGGCTTCGTGATGAACCCGTTGTGGCCACGGCCCAGCTTGAAGTTCGCGCTCTGGGACAAGTGAACGAGGTCGAGCGCCGCCGCAGGCCACGCACCACGGTCCGCGGCGGCGCGAGCCCTCACCGCCCGCGACCCCGTCTTCCGAGAACGCAGGCCTGATGCAGATCCGTGACTACATCGTCCGCCGGCTCCTGATCCTCCCGCTCCTGATCGTCCTGACCTCGATCATCGTCTTCGCGCTCTCGCGCGCCGGTGGCTCGCCGATCGGGATCTACCTCTCCCACGAGATGACGCAGGAGGAGGTCCGCGAGATCGAGGAACGGTACGGCGTCGACGAGCCGCTCGTGATGCAGTACCTGTACTGGGCCGGCGGCGTTCTGCGCGGCGACCTCGGATGGTCTGGCGTCGCGGTGCAACCCGTCGCCGACGTCTTCCCCCGCCGCCTCGCCGCGACGATGGAGCTCGCGATCTTCTCCGCGCTCCTCGCCGTCTGGATGGGGGTGAAGCTCGGTACCTACGCTGGCGCCCGACGCAACAAGCTGGCCGACCACCTCGCACGCGTGTTCGCGTTGAGCGGCGCGAGCCTCCCTCTGTTCTGGTTCGGCATCATCCTGCTGATCGTCTTCTGGGTGAACCTGGGATGGGTCTCGATCGGTCGCTCCGATCCCGAGATCTTCGCGAGGATCTCCCACCCGACCGGCTTCTACACGATCGACTCGCTGCTCGCGGGCGACCCAGGGGCCTTCGTCGACGCGATCTGGCACCTCGCGCTCCCGGTGGTGACGCTCGCGTTCTCGACCACGGCGATCATCCTGCGGATGATGCGCTCCTCGCTCGTCGAGGAGCTGAGCGAGGAATACGTCGAGGCGGCGCGGGCGAAGGGTCTCGCGGAGAAGCTCGTGCTCCGCCGGCACGCCCGGCGGAACGCCCTGATCCCGACGATCACCGTGATCGGCTTGAGCTTCGGGTTCCTGTTGCAGGGGACGGTCGTCGTCGAGGTGATCTACCGATGGCCCGGGCTCGGCCGGTTGATGGCCGACGCCGTCCTGCGCGGCGACCGGGCCACGATCATGGCCTACGTGCTGTTCACGAGCGTGATGTTCCTCATCGTGAACCTCGTGGTCGACGCCGCGTACGCGTACCTCGACCGTCGCGTGGAGCTCGGGGCGTGAGCCGATGATCGAAGCGACCCACCCGCCGTCCAGGCTCGAGGTCGCTTGGCAAGCGTTCCGCGTGCGGGCGCGTCGCGTCGGCGGCGTGGTCGCCGAGGCGCTGAAGAGCCCGACGGCGCTGATCGGCCTCGTGATGATCGTCGCCTTCATCTTGCTCTCACTGTTCGCGCCGCTGCTCGTCGAGCCGAACTCACCCGACGCCTACCAGATGCCGCGCGACTGGGGTGCGCTGAACGAGCCGCCGGGCACCCCCGGCCACGTCCTCGGGACGACCCAGGAGGGTGGCGACGTCCTCTACGGGATCGTCTGGGGCTCGCGCACCTCGCTGCGCCTCTCCCTGATCGTCGTGTCCGTGACCGTCACGATCGGCGTGATCGTCGGCAGCGTCGCCGGCTTCATCGGCGGTCGGCTCGACGAGATCCTGATGCGCGTCGTCGACGTCTTCCTGTCGATCCCGGAGCTGATCTTCGCGCTCGCGATCGCCGCCGTGCTGGGGCCGTCGTTCCGCAACATCATCCTGGCGCTCGCGGCGGTGTTCTGGGTGAAGTACGCGCGGATCATCCGCGGCCAGGTGATCCACGTGAAGCAGAATGAATACGTCGACGCCGCGCGGGTGACCGGCGACTCCCAGCTGAACATCTTCGTCAAGGACGTGCTTCCGAACTCGATCACGCCGGTGATGGTCCAGGCGACGCTCGACATGGGTAACGTCGTGTTGATCGGCGCCACGCTCAGCTTCATCGGGCTCGCGGAATCGGGCCTCGCCGAATGGGGTGTTCTCGTCAGCAGCGGTCAGGCGGGCATCTCGGCCGGCCGATGGTGGGCGTCGACCTTCCCAGGACTGATGGTGTTCCTCTGGGCGCTCGCGTTCAACCTGTTCGGCGACGGCCTGCGGGACGTCCTCGACCCGCGGACGTCGCGCCGATGAGCGATGCCGTCCGCCCGCTCGACGCGCCGGCGCCTCGCGCCGATGCACCCGCGGAGCGACGCGCGATCGCGTCGGTCGAGGACCTCCGGATCCACTTCTCCACGAAGGCCGGCACCGTGCACGCGGTCGACGGCGTGTCGTTCGACATCTACGACGGCGAGGCGCTGGGGCTGGTCGGCGAGACCGGCTGCGGGAAGTCCGTCACAGCACGGTCGTTCCTGCGCCTCGTGCCGATGCCGCCTGGGGTGCACGCGGGCGGCCGGGTGCTGTTCCGTCCGTCGCAGACCTGCGGCGCCTGCGGAGGCGCGGGGTGCGAGGTGTGCGTACGCACCGGCCGGGTGCCGATGCCGTGCCGCACGTGCGGCGGCGTAGGGTGCCCCTCGTGCGACGGCGCGGGCGCCGAGGCGATCGACACCATGACGGCACCGGAGGACCGGCTCCGAAGCATCCGGGGCAACCGGATCGCGATGATCTTCCAGGATCCCGGCAAGGCGTTGAACCCCGCGCTGTCGATCGGCGACCAGCTGGCGGAGGTCCTGTACGCCCACCGCGCCTCTGAGGTGCTGAGCCGAGCCGGCCTCGACCCCGCCGATCGCGGCGCCACGTCGCTCCTCGTCAGACGGATGGCCGGACAGCGCTCGACGATGGCGGAACGTCTGGCCCTGCGGGTGCCCGGGCTCCGCGCCGACGCCCGAAAGGTCCAGCGGGTCGCCGACGAGTGGGTGGCGGCGAGCCTCGCCGAAACCCACATCCCGGACCCGCGCAAGATCATGCGGGCCTACCCGCACGAGCTGTCGGGCGGGATGAAGCAGCGCGTGATGATCGCGCAGGCGCTCGCGTGCGATCCGGAGCTGTTGATCGCCGACGAGCCGACCACCGCGCTCGACGTCACGATCCAGGCGCGGATCCTCGACCTGATCCGGGAACTGCAGGACCGCCACCGGTCCTCGGTGCTGTACATCAGCCACGACCTGTCGGTGGTCCGCCGGGTGTGTGACCGGATCGCCGTGATGTACGCGGGCAAGGTCGTCGAGACGCGGGAGGCCGCCGAGCTGTTCCGCGCGCCGCTGCATCCGTACACGCGCGGGCTGCTCGGAGCGACGCCCAGCCACCGCGAGGAACGATCGCGGCTCGCCGCGATCGAGGGCACCGTGCCGGAGCTGATCGATCCGCCCGCGGCGTGCCGCTTCCACCCGCGGTGCCCGCACGCCGCCGAGGTCTGCACGACGGTGGAGCCGACGCTGGAGAGCCCGCCTGCGGCTGAGGGGCGCGTCGCCTGCTTCCTCTACCGCTCGCCCGCCGAGGTCGGCGTCGAGCCGGAGCAGATGCCTACCCTGGAGCGCACGCGATGACGATCGTGCGGGAGCACGCGTCGGTGGAGGCACCCGCATCGGCGGGCCGCGCGCTGCTCCGCGTCCGCGACCTTCGGAAGCACTTCCCGATCAAGCAGGGCGCGCTGCAGCGGGTCGTCGGGCACGTACGGGCCGTCGACGGCGTGTCCTTCGACGTGCGGCCCGGCGAGACCGTCGGCGTCGTCGGGGAGAGCGGGTGCGGCAAGAGCACGCTCGGACGCTGCATCAGCGGCCTCACCGACCCCACCGCGGGCGGCGTGTACTACGGCATGAGCGACGAGGACGACGCGCGCCTCGACGCGCTGCTCGCGATCCCCGAAGCCGAGCGGCAACAGGCCCAGCGCGAGGAGCTCGAGCGGCTCGAGGTCGGCCACCGGGTCGATCGGCTGCAGGGCGACGCCTGGCGCGCCTACCGTCGGAACTGCCAGGTCGTCTTCCAGGACTCGTTCTCGTCGCTGAACCCGCGACAGCTCGTGAAGAACATCATCGGCCGGCCGTTGAAGGTCTACCGCGAAGCGTCGGGGGGCGACCTGCTCGAGCGCGTCACGGAGCTCCTGGAGAGCGTCGGCCTCGGGCGGCACCACCTGTACCGGTACCCGCACCAGCTGTCGGGTGGGCAGCGACAACGTGTCTCGATCGCACGCGCGCTCGCGCTGAAGCCGGCGCTGATCGTGCTCGACGAGCCGACGAGCGCGCTCGACGTGTCGGTCCAGGCGCAGATCCTGAACCTCCTCGGCGACCTCCAGGCAGAGTACGGGCTGACCTACCTGTTCATCAGCCACGACCTGGGGGTCGTCCGTCACATGAGCGACCGCGTCGTGGTGATGTACCTCGGCGAGATCGTCGAGCGCAGCTCGCGGCACGACATCTTTACGGCACCTCTGCACCCGTACACGCAGTCGCTGATGGCCGCACGGCCCGACGTGATGGAGGGCTCGACCGAGAAGGGATGGCTGCTCGAAGGCACGGTCCCCGATCCGGCCCGCCCGCCCCAGGGCTGTCGCTTCCACACGCGGTGCCCGGTCGTCACTCCGCTGTGCGGATGGGAGGTGGACGATGTCGTTCGGACGCTCGAAGGCGCCGACGCCGGGCTCGACGCGCTCGATGCGGTGCAGCGGCACTCACCGTTCCACGCCGAGCTCGCCTTCACGAGCGAGGACGCGGCGGAACGGCTCGTCCGCTCGCTCCGGAGCGACGGCGTGAAGGCCGCGATGCGGGACGCGATCGTCGAGCTCGAGCGCACCGGCGCGAGCGTCGAGGTGCGCTTCCATGAGGTCGACCCCGTCCCGCTCGAGGAGGTGCGGCCCGCGCACCTCACCTCCTGCATCCTGCATACGAGCCGGCGGGCGGAGCTCGACGAACGGACGCCGTGACGATCAGGCGCACCGAGGACGGCTATCCGCGGTTCAGCGACGGCGAGATGGTTCGCCGTCGGGCCGCCCTCGAAGCCCTGGTGGCCGACAGCGGTGCGTCCCACCTCGTGCTGTACGGCGCGAACCGGTTCGGCTCGGCCGTCCAGTGGCTGACGGGCTGGCCGGTCACCCGCGAGGCGGCGGTGATCGTGTCACCGGGCGAACGCGACACGCTGCTCGTGCAGTTCCACAACCACGTCCCGAACGCGCGGCGCCTCGCGCGGGACGTCGACGTTCGCTGGGGCGGGCCCTCGACGATCGCGACGGCCGTCGACGAGCTGCGCCGCCGTGCGGGTGACGCGGTGGCGTACGCGGGGCCGATCACGGCTGGCCAGCGCGACGTGTTCGCGTCGGCGTTCGGGAGGGTCGTCGACCTCAGCGGTCCGGTGACCGGCTTGCGCACGATCAAGTCGGCGGAGGAGCTGGGCTGGATCCGCGTGGGAGCGGAGCTGTCGGACCTCGCGATCGAGGCGCTCCGGCGCGACGTGGTGCCCGGCGTGACGGAACACGACCTCGCCGCGATCGTCGAAGGCGCCTACCTGTCGCGCGGCGGGGTGAACCACATCCACTACTTCGGCGTGACGCCGATGGAGTCGCCGAGCCGCGCGGTGCCGTCGCAGTTCCCGTCGGATCGGCGCGTCGGCGTCGGCGACGCCCTCGTGACGGAGATCAGCGCCTCGTACTGGGACCACCCCGGGCAGGTCCTGCGCACGTTCGCGGTCGCGGCCGACCCGACACCGTTGTACCGCGAGCTGCATGACGTGGCCGAGGCCGCGTTCGACGCGATCGCGGCGGTCGTCCGCGACGGCGTGCACGTGGAGGCGGCGATCGACGCCGCGAGCGTGATCGAGGACGCCGGGTTCACCACGTACGACGACCTCGTGCACGGGTTCGTCGGGGCATACCTCCCGCCGGTGCTCGGCAGTCGGAGCCGCACGCTCGAGCCGGTGCCCGACATGCGGTTCCGCGCGGGGATGACGGTCGTGATCCAGCCCAACGTGATCACGCCCGACGAGCGGGCGGGCGTGCAGACGGGGGAGCTCGTCCACGTCACGGTCGACGGGATCGAGCGCCTGCACCGAGCTCCGATGGGGATCGCGCGGATCGGGGACGGCGGCGTGGATCATGGGGGCGACGCGTGACGGGGGCGCTCTGGGCTCTCGGGTCCGGCCTCGGGTTCGGGGTGTTCCAGTCGTTGAACCGGCGGGCGCTCGCCGGGATGGACGTCGCCCTCTCGACGTTCCTGCAGATCGTCGTCAGCGCGATCGTGCTGTCGCTCGTCTCGATCGCGACCCAGGACCTGCGGTTGCTCGCGCGGGCGCCTGCCGGCGCGCTCGTCTCATTCGCTCTCGTCGGTTTCATCCACTTCTTCCTCGGCTGGATGTTGCTCAACATCGGGCAGCACCTGATCGGAGCCGCGAGGACGGGCCCGCTGCTGGCGACGACGCCGCTGTTCGGCGCCGTGCTCGCCGCGCTGTTCCTCGGGGAGCAGCCCGGCCTCGTGACGGTCGCCGGGATGGCGCTGACGATCGGCGGGGTCCTCGTGCTGAGCCGCGAACGCGATACCGTCGCTGAGGCCCCGCACGACGACGAGGCGCCGGGGACATCGGGAGCCGTCGTCACCCTCACGCGGAGCCGCCGCCGGGCGGGCACGTTCGCCGCCCTCGGCACGGCGTGCTGCTGGGCGCTCAGCCCGTTGTTCATCCGCGACGGGCTGGAGGGCCTGCCGTCGCCGCTCCTCGGCGTCACCGTCAGCATGGTCGCGAGCGCCGTCGTCTTCGGTGCCGCCCTCGCCGTGCGACGCGCGCGCACCGAAAGCCCGCCCGCCGTCTCGAGGGAGGCGCTCGGGTTCAAGGTGGCCGCGGGACTGCTTGTCGGCGTCGCGACGTGGTTCCGGTGGATCGCGCTCGACCTCACGACCGTCGCGGTGGTGCTCTCGGTGAACTCGATCTCGGTCCCGACCGTGCTACTGCTCGCGCCGTTGATCGTCGGCCGTCGCCAGGAGCACGTGACCGCCCGCCTGTGGTTCGGCGCGACCCTCGTCGTCGCCGGATCGCTCGTCCTCGTCCTGAAAGGACCGACATGATCCTCGACGTCCACGCCCACATCGTCGTGCCCGAGATCCTGCGCGCGGCCG
>Ga0299913_10003397_pt1 | contig 12994 bp, 12 predicted proteins | sample RVTome_9_FD_201360 | JGI IMG/M metagenome (GOLD analysis project Ga0299913, IMG submission 201360) | Soil microbial communities from uranium-contaminated site in the Upper Colorado River Basin, Wyoming, United States - RVT155D38 (version 2) ... | reverse complement strand
GCGGGATCTCCTCGGGCGAACCACCCTCCTTCACCTCGCTCTGAATTGCGGCGCTTTCCAGACGCTCCGATGACCGGAGCGGTACACTGTCGGGAATGTCGAATCCCTCCGCGAGTGCATCCACGTAACTGTACTGGAATGCCGTGAACTCCTCCTCCCACAGCAGCGTCACGAGGTCGTCGACAGCGCGCTGGTCCATGTGACGGGCACGGTTCACGACGAGCAGGAAGCGTTCCGATTCATCTTCGAAGCCAGGCAGGAACGTGAGGATGCGGACGCCATCCTTGTAGAACGCAAAGGGCAGACTGTCGCGACCCTCGCCGGCACCGAACGTACGACCGAAGCATCGAAAGGTCTGCTCGTCGACACTCACTGTCAGCGATGGCACCCGGTCCCACAGGCGGCTGAACGCCGCCACGAGATTTGCAATGAAGCCGCGATAGACGGGATTGTTCTCGGCGTAGAGTCGATGCGCGCGCGCGGCCTTGTCCAGAGCGAGAAAGAGATCCTGGATCTCGGAGAACGGAATGGGCGGTTCGGTGTTCCACTCGCCGGATCCCTCGCCAACCTCCCTGCGTGAGGCAGCGGGCAGGTCCTGACTCACCGGCCCCCGTCTTTCGAACCACGCGCCGCTACCTGCGCGACGTCCTTGTCACCCCGGCCGCTCAAGCACACCACCACGGGGCCGGCGCCTCGAAAGCGAACACCCTCTCGAAGCAGCCAGGCGATCGCGTGCGCCGGTTCCAGCGCCGGGATGATTCCTTCCAGTCGCGAGAGGCGAGCGAAGGCATCGAGTGCTTCCGCGTCCGTTACGCTTTCATAGGTCGCGCGTCCGGAATCCTTCAGCGCCGAGTGCTCGGGACCTACGCCGGGGTAGTCGAGACCCGCCGACACGCTGTGGGCAGGCGCGACCTGTCCATTCTCATCCTGCAGCAGATAGCTGTACGCACCGTGCAGAACACCGGGCCGGCCGGCAGATAGCGAGGCCGCGTGCCGTCCCGATGCGAGTCCATCGCCCGCTGCCTCGACACCGATCAGGAGAACCTCCGGTTCCCCGATGAATTCGTGAAACATGCCCATCGCGTTCGAGCCACCGCCAACGCAGGCGATGACGGCGACTGGCAGACGGCCTTCCTGGGCCTCGAGCTGGGCACGGGTTTCACGTCCGATGACGGATTGCAGGTCGCGGACGAGGCGCGGGAATGGATCGGGCCCCACGACAGAACCGATAATGTAGTGGGTGTCACCTACCGTAGCCACCCAGTCTCGCAGCGCTTCGTTGGTCGCGTCCTTGAGCGTTCGCGTACCGCTCTCCACCACGCGGACCTCGGCGCCCAGCAGCTTCATGCGAAAGACATTCAACTCCTGCCGGCGCGCATCCTCCGCCCCCATGTAAACCACGCACTCGAGGCCGAACAGCGCACATACCGTGGCGGTGGCGACGCCGTGCTGGCCTGCGCCTGTCTCCGCGATGATGCGACGCTTGCCCATGCGGCGTGCGAGCAGGATCTGGCCGACGGTGTTGTTGATTTTGTGCGCGCCCGTGTGATTCAGGTCCTCGCGCTTCAGGTATACGTCCGCACCGCCGGCCGCCTCACCGAGCCGCTTCGCATGGTAGAGAGGCGTGGGACGACCGACGTAGTCGCGCAGATACGCTTCGTGCTCCGCCCAGAAGGCGGAATCCGCGCGCGCCAAGTCCCATGACTCGGACAGCTCGTCGAGCGCGGCGACAAGGGTCTCGGGTACGTACCGGCCGCCGTAACGGCCGAAGCGAGGGAAAGATCCATCAACCGGTCGCGTCACGCTCACTGCGCACTCCGGCCAGCTGTCTCCGCGGGACGGGCGGCCGAACGGGCATTGCGGACGAATGCACCGACCCGTTCCGGATCCTTCCGGCCAATGGAGGCCTCGACACCGGAGCTGACATCCACGATATCCGGAGTGAGCACGTCGATCGCCTCTGCAATGTTGTCCGGCCGGAGCCCGCCTGCGAGCACCAGCGAGGGGCGTCCCTGCCAGCGAGCAGCCGCCAGCGCCTTCCAGGGCGCGGCAACGCCTGTTCCACCAGTCCTTCCCTTCACGGCGGCATCGATCAGCAACGCGTCCACCAGTGCGGACCAGCGAGCCAGCGACGCCGCCAGCTCATCGGCTGTGTCCGGCCGTACTGCCTTCCACACCTGCCATGCCCCCGATGCAGCGATTTCCGCCACGATGTCCGGCGTCTCCGCGCCATGCAACTGCACTGCGCCGAGAGCGAGACGGTTCGCGACCTCGATCACATGACGCGGATCCGCATCCGCAAAGACACCGACGCGCACGGCGTCCGCGACGGCTGCGAAGATCGCGACGGCCTCCGACTCAGTGCGGACCCGGGGTCCGCCCGCGCCGAGGATGACACCTACGTGCGTGGCGCCCGCACCGACGGCCAGGGCTCCGTCCGCCGGATGGCACACGCCACAGATCTTCACGCCGATCATCGAAGTACTCCCGTCCGCGCAAGTCCGCGCCGCGGGCAGGATGCGAGTTCCGCCATGCCGGCCGACTGGGGAACCGCGCGCATCAGCGCCTCGCCCACAAGGATCGCGTCGACGCCCGCACTGGCGAGGAGCTCGACGTCGGCGGCGGTGCGGATTCCGCTCTCCGCCACCAGCGTGCGATCCGGCGGAACGCGATCCGCCAGTCGCAATGTCACGTCCAGATCCGTCCGGAACGTGGCGAGATCGCGATTGTTGATCCCGATCAGACCGGCGCCGCTGACCAGGGCGCGTTCCAGCTCGGCATCATCATGAACTTCCACCAGCGCATCGATTCCGACGTCCCCCGCAGCGGCGAACAGCTCCCGCAACTCATCGTCATCCAGAATCCGAACGATGAGCAGCACTGCGTCTGCGCCGTTGGCGCGCGCCTCGAATACCTGCGCGGAATGGATCACGAAGTCCTTTCTCAGGACGGGCAGCGTGCTGGCCGCCCGTGCCGCCCGCAGATCCTCGAGCGAACCGCCGAAGTACCTGGCGTCCGTGAGTACACTCATCGCCGTCGCGCCGGCAGCCTGATATGCACGAGCCGCGTCAGCAGCGCCGGCCGTGCCTCCCAGCTCGCCGGCCGAAGGTGAGCGTCGCTTGAACTCGGCGATCAGGGTCACCCGGGACCCGCTTCGCAGCGCCGCGCCGAAGGGACGCAGCGGAGGCGCTGCCTCTGCCGCATGCATCAGCTGAGTCATGCGCGGCAGCAGGTCTGCCAGCTCTTCCCGCTTGGCCTGGACGATCCGGGCCAGCAGATCCGGCTCCCCCCTTGCGCTTCGGTTCACTTTCGGTCTATACTCTTTTCGGGTTCCATTCGGCTCGCCTTCCCCCCGGGCGCAGACGCCAGAGAGGCCGCCATGCCGCTGACCAAGCGACAGAAGGAGATCCTGAACTTCCTCGAGGAGTTCCTGAACGACAACGGCTACCCGCCGAGTTTCGAGGAGATCGCTCGGCATTTCGGGTATACGTCGCTCGCCACGGTCCACGAGCATCTCGAAAATCTGCGGCAGAAGGGCTACATCCGGAAGAGTTACAACGCGAGCCGCTCGATCGAACTGGTGCCGATAGGCATTCGAGCCTCCGCGATCGAGCTGCCTCTACTCGGTACTGTTGCCGCCGGTGCGCCCATTGAGGCGATCGTGGATCAGGAGTCGATCGCCGTTCCCGAGGATTTCATTGCGCGTGGTGGGCAGCATTACGTGCTGCGTGTACGCGGTGACTCCATGGTGGAGGAACAGATCCGTGACGGCGACTACGTCGTCGTGAATGCGCGCAATGCCGCATCGAACGGCGAGATGGTCGTGGCGCTCGTGAATGGCGACTCGGCCACCGTGAAGAAGTTCTACCGCGAGTCTGACGGACGCGTACGGTTGCAACCCGCAAACGTGTCCATGCCACCCATGTTCTTCCATCCTGGAGACGTGGTCATTCAGGGCGTGGTCGTCGGTGTGATCCGGAGGTATTGATGATGCGGAGGGTGTTCGTGGTGGGGCGTCGAAACCGCCGGACGACTACGGTCGTTGTCCTGCGAATCGAGAGGGGTCCGATCGCAGGACCCTGGACGCTCAAGGCAGTCGTATCCGAGAACTGATCCGTCCTTCCCGGCGGCATGCCATCGGGTTCTCGTCTAATCCGCGCGCAGGGCCACGACAGGATCGGTAGCTGCTGCGTGGCGAGCGGGAATCCACGTCGCCACGGTGGCGAGAATCGCCACGACCAGGGGCACGAGCGCGAACGTGGTGGCATCGGCAGGCTGCACCTGAAAGAGCAGCTGCCGTAGCCACCGCGCTGCCAGCAGCGCCGTCGTCCAGCCGATTGCGATTCCGATCAGTGCGAGCGAGAGGCCCCGGCGAACGATCAGGCGCAGCACATCGCGCGGAGCCGCGCCCAGCGCCAGATGAACGCCGATCTCCCTCCGTTGACGTGCGACCGAATAGGCAATCACACCATAGAGCCCGACCACCGCAAGCAGTCCCGCGACGGAAGCGAAGGCGGTCAGGATGTCACGAGCGATCCGTTGGACCCAGGTTTCGCGCGCCAGGACTTCCTCGAGCGTCTGGATGCGATGCGCCGGAACATCGGGATCGAGCCCGGCCATGACAGTGTTGAGTGATGGTATCAGATCCTCGGGCGGTCCCGCCGTACGAATCGCGAGGGTCATCTGGGAGCGTACGAACTGCGAGTACGGAATGTAGACTGCCGGAGACATCGGTTCCATCAGAGTGTAATGGCGATAGTCGGCAATCACTCCCACCACTGTGACCCAGGGGCGGTCCTCGCCACAACACAGCCGGAAGCGTTTGCCGACAGCAGCTTCGTCGGGAAAGTTGCGAGCCACAAAGCTCGCATTGACCACCGCCACGGGGACGCCATCCGATTCATCGGTCGCAGCGAGCATCCGGCCAGTCACCAACGGCACGCCGATGACATCGAAGTAGTCCGGGGTTATCGCCTGGACGTGCGTGCTGGGACTCTGTCCGACGGGTGGCGGCGCCTCGCCTTCGATCTCGTAGCTCGTATTCACGTTCCAGCCGCTGAACGGTGTCCCCTGTGCTGCCGCCACCCGTTCCACGCGTGGCAGGGCGCGCAGTCTTTCCAGCAGCTCAGCCTGAAAGAGCGCCTGGCGCTCAGGGTCCTCGTACTCCGGCGCAAGCAGGTTGTAGCGTGCGGTGAGTACGCGATCTGCCTCGAAGCCGGGATCGATGCGGGTCAGCGCGTTCATTGACTTGATGAGCAGACCGGAGCCGACCAGGAGCACCACGGCGAGTCCCACCTCGGCAATGACCAGAATGCCTCGGAGGCGTGCACCATGCGGGCCGGCAGTGCTCCGTCTGCCATCCCTTGCGAACGAAAGGGCATCCACGCGGAGGCTCTGAAGCGACGGAAGGACCCCGGTAAGCAGTGCGACCATCGCCACCGTCACGCCACCGAATGTGTAAACGCGCGTGTCGGGCGTGATGTGAATGAATGCCGGGAGTTGATCGGACAGAAGGCCGCGCAGAATTGCCACGCCCCAGTATCCAAGGCCAAGACCGGCGAGGCCGCCGATCAACGTGAGAACCAGGCTTTCCGTCACGAACTGCCGGAGCAGCCGCCCCCGGCCGGCGCCGATGGCCGAGCGCAGGGCGATCTCCTCCGAGCGCGCAGCGCTGCGGGCCAGCAGCAGACTCGCCAGATTGCCGCAAACGATGAGCAGCACGAGCGCAGCGGCCGCGAACACGATGAGCATCGCGGGCCGCAGCATGCCGAATAGATCCTCCCGCAACGAAACGAACTGGCCTTCCCATCCCGTGTTCGAATCCGGAAACTCGCGTTGGAGCAGCTCGGAGACGCGGGCAAGTTCCGTTTCGGCATACTCGCGCGTCACACCGTCCTTCAGACGCCCGACCGCGCCGGCAAGAAACCGAACCGACCGGTTGAAGTAATCGTCATTCGGTGCCATGGGAGTCCACAGCTCCCCGGAGTACGGGAACTGGAAGCCCGGCGGCATCACGCCGACGATCTCGTGCGCGAAACCATCGACCTGCATCGTCCGGCCGACTACGTTGACGTCCCCTCCGAACCGCCTCTGCCAGAGACCATAGCCGAGCACTGCCACACGATTGCGGCCCTCCACCACCTCTTCGGACCGCACGCCCCGCCCCAGCAGCGGCTCCGTCCCGAGCACGGAGAAGAGGTCGGCATCGACCTCCGCACCCGCGACGCGTTCCGACTGCGAATCGTCCCCCGATATGGTGTAGCTGGTCCAGTTGAAGATTCCGAGCGGCTCGAACGACTCGAGGTTGACCTTCCACGTCTGGTAGTCCGGCCACGAGACATTCACGCCCTGGAGGTTCCGCTCCCGGTTCTGCGCATAGATGATGGCCAGTCGATCGGAGTCGGGATACGGAAGCGGTCTGAGCAGCGCCGCGTTCACCACCGTGAAGATGGCCGTCGTCGCGCCGATACCGATGCCTACCGTCAGCACCGCCACTGCCGCGAAGCCCGGGGCGCGTCGCAGACCTCGAAGTGCGTAGCGAGCATCCGTGAAGGCATCCTCCAGCCAGCGGAACGTGCGATCGTCCCGCATAACCTCCTTGTGTGAATCGAGCGCACCGAACGAAACCAGTGCGCGTCGCCGCGCTTCTTCGGGACGCATCCCCGACCGTACATTCTTCTCCGTTTCCATCTCGATATGGAACCGGACCTCATCGTTCAGGTCGCGTTCCGCCCGGCCGCGACGCGAGAGCGCACGCAGCCTCGAGAGGAGAACATGGAGCGCGTCCATTCGTCACACTCCTTCACGTGGATCCAGGAACAACTCGACGGCGCCCACGTAGCGCCGCCACTGCGCCGTTTCCGCGCCCAGCGCCTTCCGTCCGCGCGGCGTGAGCTCGTAGTACTTCGCACGCCGGTTGTTCTCCGTGGTCTCCCATCTCGACCGGATCCAGTTCTTCTGCTCCAGCCGTTGCAGTGCCGGATACAGGGATCCCTGGTTGACCTCGAACATGCCGCGCGAGATCTGCTGGATTCGCTGGCTGATGCCCCAGCCATGCATCGGCGCGAGCGTCAGCGTCTTGAGAATGAGCAGGTCGAGTGTGCCGCGAAGTACATCGGACTGGCCGTCGGGCATCGCCTCTCCTTTTGGGTTTCTACAGGAATATTCGGCCATTCCTGTAGAAAGTCAACAGGTAACGGCTGCGCTCCCGTCGCGACGGGCCGGACAGACTTCGGCGTGAAACCGCTTCAACGCGGCTTGAGAGTCACGGGCCGATGAACTTGACCGGGGGCGGTAGTTCAGGGGGCGTGCACGCATGCGCACGGGCACGCGCGGCCGAGCGCACAGTGTGTTCAGTGAAGCGCCTGGGCTTTCAGGAAACGGAGGCGGTGGCGCTGCGCAGCCGCTCGAGGGCTGCCGTGCCGCCACCGGCATCCAGGATGCGTTCCGCGCGCGCCACTCCCTCGACGAGCGTAGAGACCTGGTCCGCCACGTAGAGGGCCGCTCCGGCATTGAGCGTAACGGCGGCACGCGCGCCGCCGCGTATGGATCCATCCAGCACGCCACGCACGACGTGGGCATTGTGCATCGGGTCTCCGCCGGCCAGCTCATCGAGTGAGAATGCGGAAGAGTCGAACAGCTGGGCAGCATCCACCTCGTAGCGCATCACACCATCGCGCTTCACATCTGCAACAATGGTGGTACCGATCGGACTCAGCTCATCGAGGCCCAGCACGCCATGCACGACGAGCGCACGTTCGTGGCCGAGCTCGAAGAGCGCCCCCGCAATGAGGTCGATGAGGTCAGGGTCGGCGACACCCACCACCTGGCGCCGGGCGCCCGCAGGATTCGTCAGCGGACCGAGAATGTTCATGATGGTGCCGAAGCCGAGCTCGCGCCGGACGGGGGCCACATGGCGCATGGCGGGGTGCAGCAGGGGCGCGAACATGAACACGATTCCGGCCTCGGCCAGTACGCGCGACATCGCATCCGCGGAGATTTCGATGGTGACTCCGAGCTCGGCGAGTACGTCGGCGCTTCCGCAGCGTGATGTGAAGGAGCGGTTGCCGTGCTTTGCAATGCGCACGCCCGCTCCGGCAGCGAGCAGAGCCGCTGCAGTCGAGATGTTGAACGTCGTTACGGCGCCCCCACCTGTTCCGCACGTATCCACGAGTCCCGCAGTGTCGGCTGGCACGGGGACCATGGCAGAGCGAAGCGCTCGAACCCCACCCGCCACGTGATGGGGCGTCTCCCGCCGCGTTCGCAATGCAACAAGGAGGGCCGCAGTCTGCACGGATGTTGCTCGTCCCTCCATGACGGCGCGGAAGGCGGTCTCGGTTTCCATTGCATCGAGGTGATCGCCTGCCACGAGCCGAGCGATCAGCTCGCCCAGGCCGGGACCGTCTTCCTCCGGTTCCGCTGACACGGTCGTCTCGATGGTTTCTCCGGCCATCATCGATTGCGTCGAGGGCACTTGCGTTTACGCGACATAGGGTAACTTCGCATGGTCGAAGGCGAAACATACCTTGCGGCGAGGGGGGGCGGGCTTAAGCTACCGTGGCCGCGCCGAGGGGCGCGGCAGTTCCACTCCGGATGGAGCGAATGAAGCGCATCCTCGTGACGGGAGCCGCCGGCCAGGTGGGCACCGAGCTCGTTCCGGCACTACGCGCCGCCTACGGCGATTCCGCTGTACTCGCCACCGATGTTCGCACGCCTTCGGGCAGCCTGGAGGACGGACCGTTCGTAGGGCTCGACTGCCTGGACCCGGGAGCGATTGCGGAAACCGTACGCGCACACCGTGCGGACACGATCTATCATCTCGCGGCATTACTTTCCGCGTCCGGCGAGAAGCGCCCGCAGCAGGCGTACGTCGTGAACATGGGCACGCTGTTCAATGTGCTCGAGGTCGCGCGAGAGACAGGCTGCGCAGTGTTCACACCCAGCAGTATCGCCGCATTCGGTCCTTCCTCGCCGCGCGATTCAGTACCGCAGGACACCATTCAGCGGCCCACCACGATGTACGGCGTCACGAAGGTCGCGGGTGAGCTGTTGTGCGACTATTACCACGACCGTTTCGGTGTGGACACCCGCGGCGTTCGCTATCCAGGTCTCATCTCGCACAGTGCGCTGCCTGGCGGAGGTACGACGGATTGGGCCGTCGAGATCTTCCATGAAGCGCTGCGCACCGGGCGCTACACGTGCTTCCTCTCGGAAGAAACGCAGCTCGACATGATGTTCATGCCGGACGGAGTTCGGGCGGCCATCGAACTGATGGAGGCGGATGGCTCTCGCCTGCTCCACCGCAATGCCTTCAACGTCACGGCCATGCAACTGACGCCGGAGCGGCTCGCGGGTGCCATTCGCAGGCACGTGCCGGGCCTCGAGGTCATCTACGATGTGGACCCCATACGTCAGGCTATAGCGGACTCCTGGCCTCGCCGGATCGATGATTCGGCGGCGCGCGACGAGTGGGGCTGGAAACACGCCTACGACATTGACGAGATGACCGCAGAGATGATCTCGAAGCTGGCAGCGCGGCCGGGAATGGCAACGAGCCGACCCGCCGGATGATTACCGCAAACCCCGGAGGACCGGCCGCATGCCACTGGATCGACTGACGCGCGTGCTCGGAGATCAGGTCGCCGAGCTGGAGCGGAAGGGCACGGCCAAGGGAGCCGAACCGGTCGTCGATGAAGTGCTTCCGCCAGCGGACGGGCGAGGTCCGCGCGTGCGCCTCGAGGGTGGAGACCGCCTTTACATCCGCATGAACTCCAACTCGTACCTCGGCATGTCGCTGCGGGAGCAGGTGGTCGAGGCCGAGGAGGTGGCGGCACGCCGGTATGGCACCGGACCCGGCGCCGTCCGGTTCATCAGCGGCACGTACGCATCCCACGTCGCGCTCGAGAGGGGGCTTGCCGCGTTCCACGGGCGCGAGGAAGCGATGATTTTCAGCTCCGCATACGCCGCCGTCCTGAGCACCATCGTGCCGCTCACAACCGACCGCACAGTGCTCATCAGTGACGAGCTGAATCACAACTGCATCATCAATGCGATGCGTCTTGCGCGGCCGCTCGACAAGGCGGTGTACCGCCACCTCGATATGAAGGGTCTCGAGTCGGCACTCGAGGCCGCCGCGGGGAGAGCGAGCCGCGCTCTCGTCGTCACCGATGGCATCTTCAGCATGCGAGGAGACCACGCGCCACTGGACGTCATCATGGAGATCGCCCAGCAGTTCGATGACCGATTCGAGGAGAACGTGGTAGTCGTGGTGGATGACTCGCACGGCGTGGGCGCGTTCGGCCGCACCGGCCGGGGCACCGAGGAATACACGAACGCACGGACGTGCGACGTGCTGATCGCCACACTCGGCAAGGCGCTCGGTGTGAACGGAGGGTATGTCGCGTCAAACGGGCAGCTGATCCGCTTCCTGCGCGAAACGTCCATGATGTACATCTACTCGAATCCAGTCACGGCTGCCGAAGCGAGTGCCGCGCTGTACGCGCTCGAGATGCTGGACTCGAAGCAGGGCCTGGCCCTTCTCGAGAGACTGCGGGCACTCACGCAACGCTTCGAGAAGGGACTCGTCGAGTTGGGATTCGAGGTGATTGCCGGTGAGCATCCGGTGGTGCCGCTGATGGTGCGGGACACGGAGCGCACCCGAGCGCTGGTCCGACATCTCCGCGAGAACGGCGTCCTTGCCACCGGGCTCACGTACCCCGTGGTTCCCCATGGTGACGAAGAGATTCGTTTCCAGGTGAATGCCGATCACTCGGAGGCCGACATCGACGAGGTGTTGAACGTTCTGGGGAGGTCTGCCCAGGAGATGCATCCCCGGTGAACACACTTCTTCGATTCCTGAGCGTGGTGCTGGCCGCATCGCTTCTTGCGAGAGGTGACGACCCGAGCGCGTGAGCGTGCCGGCCAGGCAGCCGCACAGTAGCGCCAGCCATGCCCTTCCCATACTTTCCGCACCGTGACCGCCGTCGCCGTTCCACCGGAGCGCCGGGTCCGCCTGACGCTGCACTACGATGGTGCAGCCTTCGCGGGCTGGCAGGTGCAACCGGGAGAGCGAACGGTTCAGGGTGAGCTGGAAACGGCGTTGCGTCGCCTGACCACGCGTCCCACGCCAGTTACGGCAGCGGGACGCACGGATCGCGGCGTACATGCGACCGGACAGGTTGCATCGGCCGTGGTTCCGGCCAAATGGACGGCTGCAGAGTTGCGACGCGCCCTGAATGCGGTACTTCCCATCGACATCTGGGTCGCCGCTGCGGCCGATGCGCCGCTCGACTTTCATGCGCGGTACGACGCGCTCGCTCGGGGGTACGTGTTCCGGGTGGGCACGGCGGCGTCCGCGCAATCGCCATTCCTGCGGCGATGGTGCTGGCCCGTACGAGACGAGCTGCTTCCACCGTTGTTACGAGATGCAGCCAGGCGCTTCATTGGAACACACTCGTTCCGCGCATTCGCGAAATCGGGTCAGCCGGAACGCGGCGAGATCTGCACCGTTCACATCGCCGAGTGGCGGCCATGGCGACAGATCGGCCTCGAGTTCCGCGTCATCGCGAACCGCTTCCTCCACCACATGGTGCGGTACATGGTGGGCACCATGGTAGACGTCGCGAGGGGCCGGCGGCCCATCGGGGATGTCGACGCGTTGCTGCTGAACACTGGATCGTACGGGGTATCACCGCCTGCGCCACCCGAGGGACTTTACCTGGCACGCGTTTTCTATCACGACGTCGAACTCGAGGCCGAGGAGCCACTGGATGAAATTCTTCCTTGATACGGCCGATCTGAACGAGATCCGCCCTGCCGTCGAGGCGGGCCTGATCGATGGAATCACCACCAACCCGTCCCTGCTCTCCAGAATGGCAGGGAGCGAAGGTGATCCACGTGCGATCCTGGAGGAAATCTGCCGTACGGTTCCCGGCCCCATCAGCGCCGAGGTGGTGGCGACAGACACGGAATCCATGCTGAACGAAGGGCGCAAGCTTGCGAGGATCGCAGACAACATCGTTGTGAAGGTACCACTCACGAGCGCCGGGCTGATGGCCTGCCGGAAGTTTCGTGCAGAGGGAATCCAGGTGAATGTCACGCTCTGCTTCTCACCGACGCAGGCGATTCTCGCTGCAAAGGCCGGCGCCACCTTCATATCGCCATTCATCGGCCGTCTCGATGATGTATCCATGGATGGCATGGAGCTGATCTCGCAGATCGTGCAGATCTATCACAACTACGACTTCACCACCGAGGTCCTGGTCGCATCCGTTCGGCATCCCATGCACGTGGTGCAGGCGGCCATGCTGGGCGCGGACATCGCGACAATGCCGGCGAAGGTGCTCAATCAGCTGATCAGGCACCCGCTCACGGACACGGGTCTGGACGCCTTCATTGCGGACTGGAGGAAGCTGCCGCAGGGACGGCAGGGCATCTGACCATGCGCGCGCTGCGAATCCTCTTGCCGGCCGGTCTCGCGCTCGGACTGGGGCTCGCCGTCACGTACGTGAGCGATAGCCCCTCGGATGAGACGGATGCTCGCCTCGTCACGTACACCAGGGATCAGCGCCAGGCGGTGTCGGATCAGATCGCGGAGGAACGGCGCACGGCCATTGTCCAGGCTGCGCAGCGAGCAGCGCCTGCCGTGGTGAGCGTCAATGTCCTCCGCCGTCAGACCCTGCAGCGCCGTTCTGTCTGGGAGGAGCTGTTCTTCGGGCCGGGAGGTGCGCGCGAGACGGCGGGTCTCGGTTCGGGCTTCATCGTGGACTCGGAGCGTCGGCTCATACTCACGAACGAGCACGTCGTGCGCGGGGCGTCCGAAGTGGCCGTTACACTCACGGACGGCCGCGCGCTGGCAGTAGAGATAGTCGGCACCGATGAACTGACGGACCTGGCACTCCTCCGCGCTCCGGACGAAAGCATTCGCAACCTGCCGGAGGCACCCATCGGTACGTCCGACGGCATCGTGATCGGCGAATGGGCGGTCGCCATCGGA
>Ga0299913_10003396_pt1 | contig 12996 bp, 12 predicted proteins | sample RVTome_9_FD_201360 | JGI IMG/M metagenome (GOLD analysis project Ga0299913, IMG submission 201360) | Soil microbial communities from uranium-contaminated site in the Upper Colorado River Basin, Wyoming, United States - RVT155D38 (version 2) ... | reverse complement strand
CGCCCCCAGGACCCAGACTTCCTCCGGCGTGATCCCTCTCACGGTGGGGGCCGCGCCGCTTCGCATCCCCGCGTAGACGAGATAGACGACGATGACGATGACGTTGTTGAAGATCGGAGCGGCGGCGGCGATGCCGAAGCGACGGTGAGCGTGCAGCACGCCGGTCATGATCATCCCGGCTCCATAGAAAACGATCTGCGGTGCGAACAAGCGCAGGAAGCGCGCTCCCAACGCGATCTCATCGGCCCGCAGAGATGTGTCGTCCACGCCGAGGGTCAACACGCGCATGACCAGCGGGGCCGCCAGGCCCAAGAGGGCCGCGATCCCCACCAGAGCCACGAGCGCAACGGATGTCAACGCGTTGCCGGCAGCCCATCCCTCTTCTCTCTCTCCGCGCACGATGTAGTCGACGAAGGTCGGGACGAAGACAGACGTGAGGACACCTGCGGCGAGGAGCTCGAAGATGACATTGGGCGCCGTGTTGGCGGTTTGATAGGTGTTCGCAAGGAATGTAGCCCCCATCGCCCCTGCCACAACCAGCACCCGCGCGAACCCGGTGACGCGCGACAGCGCGGTAGCGATGGTGATGACCGCGGCCCCCCGGGCGAGGGACCCCGGTCCGCCGGCTCGCGCAGTCATGGTCCTAAGGGGCTGGTGGCGGGGGGATCGGCCCCGTCCGGCCCGCACCGAACCCGAAGTGGCCGATCTCTCCCCCCTGCGCCTGAGCGAGCGCGAGGACCGTCCCGATCTGGCCGATCGTCGTCTCCCCGTTGTCGATCGTGGATGCCGCGCCGCGGGCCTCGACGTCCTGGCGGATCGAAGTCACCAACGCCCACGTGCTGCGAAACGGTTCGACCACCACGGTCGGTGCACCGCGATCGCCGAGCGCCTCGACCAGCGCGACCGCGAACCCGCTGGGCTCGTAGCCGGCCGCATCGTCGTCGCCACCGATGACCACGAAGCTCGCTCCCTGCGGGATCGTGCGGCCGTCGTCCTCGGCACGGACGCCGACGAACTCGGACCGCTCCAGCGAGTTGACGGTCTCGTTGAAGCGTTCGGCAGCGGCTCCTGTTGGTGAGTCCGATCCGACGGTTTCGACCGCGGCCGCCGCGCTGCGCTCCCCCAACACCGTCGCGGCCTCGATCCTCAGCTCTTCCGGTTTCATCTCCACGGAACCAAGTGCGAGGGCGAGCTCGTCGGCCGTCGGTTGGGTGCCGAGCTCGAACTTCTCGCTCAAGGTGATCTCCGCGCTGATCTGCCCACCCGCAGCCTCGATCTCACGCTTGATGTTGCCAACGACCTGCCCGTCGCTCTCCTCGAACTGGAAGACGACCACTTTCACGCCCGCCAGTGTTTCGTCCAATAGGTAGTCCCCCACGATCCGGGCGAAGGCATCCCCCTGCGCGACGGACGACTCGAGCTCGTCGATACGCTCCAGGCGCTGCGCGTTCTCCTTGCTGAGATCGTCGACGTCCGACTCGAGCCGATCCAGGAGCGGCCCGCCCAGGAAACCGGAGCCGACGATGATTCCCAGGGCGAGCGCCAGGATCACAGCGATCAGCGAGATCAGGTGATAGCGGAAGTCGATCATCGGAACAGGGTATGGGTGACGTCGAACCAGATGTTCTTCAGTTCGATCCACCAGAGCTCGATCTGCAGTCGCAGCGCGTCGGAGAACCCGACCGCGACCACCATCGCGACGAGAGCCGCCCCGATCAGCATCATGAGGTCTCCTCGTCGCACGCGGCCCCGATAGATCCGGCCGAGACCTTTCGCGTCGACCAGGATGGGTCCGACACGCAACCGCGTCAGGAAGGTGGATGCCATCCCCTTACGACCCTTGTCCATGAATTCGATCAGGTTGGCGTGCGTCCCAACTGCGACGAGCAGCTCCGCGCCCTTCTCGAACGCCAGCAACATCGCGATGTCTTCGGACGTCCCCGCTGCCTCGAAGACGACGCTTTGGAGTCCCAACGCTTCGACCCGTTCTAGGCCGGGGGCCTCTCCCCCGCTATAGGCATGAACCACCAATTCCGCCCCCGAGAGCAACGACTCGGTCGTCACGGAGTCCATGTCGCCGATGATCATGTCGGGCTTGTGCCCGGCATCAACGAGCGCATCGGCGCCCCCGTCCACCGCGACGAAAAGGGGCTTGACCTCGCGGATGTAGGACCGCAACGCGGCCAGGTCTTCTTTGTAGCCGTATCCGCGCACGACCACCAACACGTGGCGACCGTGGAAGTCCGTCCGCACATCGGGTAACCGGGTGGCCTCCAGCAACACGTCTCGCTCGTCCTTGATGTAACCGATCGTGTTCTCGGCGAACCGCTCCAGCTCAGTGGCTATCGACTGCTTCGCGGTATCTAGAACCTTCTCGGTCTCCTCCAGCTCCAGGACGTGGCCGCGCGCGATCTGGACGCGTCCCGACCCGTTCGATCTAAAGACCTTCCCTTCCTCGATGAAGAGCCGGGTTCCCTCGGCGATGTCCATGACGTGCTCACCCACATCGTCGACGACGGGGACACCTGCGGAGCAAAGAAGCAGGGGGCCGAGGTTCGGATAGCGACCGGTGCTCGAGCGCGCGGCATTGATGATGGCGGTAGGTCCCCGTTGAACGAGTCCTTCCGCCGAGAGCCGGTCGATGTCCTCGTGGTTGATGACCGCGATCTCGCCCGGCTGCAGACGCGGGATGAGGTTCTTCGTGCGACGGTCTACGCGGGCAGCCCCGGATAAGGAGCCCGGGGCACCGTCCTCTTCCGTCTTGCGCCGGAATAGCGACATCAGCTCTCCCGATCCGCGACCTGGAGCAACTCCCGCGCGTGCTCTTGAGCGCGCTCGCTGTCCGGCATACCGGCAAGCATCCGCGACAGCTCCTCGACCCTCGCCGATGCGTCCAGTCTCTCGACGCGTGCCTCCGCGCGGCCCCCCTTCTCCACTTTAGCGACGACGTATTGCGTGTCGGCAGCCGCCGCGACCTGCGGCAGGTGCGTAACGACCAAGACCTGGGCCCCCGTCTCACGCGCCAGCTCTGCCAATCGTTGGCCTACGGATCGCGCGGCGCGCCCCCCGACACCGGCGTCGACCTCATCGAAGACCATCGTCGTCGCGTCTTGGCTGCGTCCGACAAGGCGGAGTGCGAGACAGATCCTCGACAGCTCACCGCCCGAAGCAACCTTCGTGAGCGGCCGAGGCGTCTCCCCCGGATTCGCCGCGACCGTCAAGGCGACCGTTTCGAGACCCCCCTCGAATAGCTCGACCGGCGCGAGCTCGACCTCGAATACCGCGCCCGGTAGCGCGAGCTCGTCGAGGAGCCGCGAAACTCCTGCAGCAAGCTCGGGGGCCGCACGTCGGCGCGCTTTCGAGAGTTTCGTTGCAAGGTCGCGCGCCTTCTCTTCCGCTGCGATCACTTGCGACTGGGTTGCCTCGACGCTGTCATCCTGAGCCTCCAACGCGCCGAATGTGGATCGCGCTCGTTCGAGATGGGCGAGAACCTCCGCTTCCGTCGCCCCGTACTTCTTGCGTAAGCGCGCCAGTGTTTGAAGGCGGCTGCGCGCATCTTCGAGGGCTCCGGGATCGGGGGCCACGTCGCGCCGGGCGATCTCGTCGGCAACGTCTCCTATCTCGATTATCGAGCTCCGCAGTCGATCCACGAGGGGGCCGAGCTCCTCGTCGGCGCCGGCGAGCGAGTCCAGTTCCTGCGCGGCCGCTGCCAGAGCCTCGAGTGCACCGCCTTCTCCCTTGAGGGCGGTGCGAGCTGCGGCAACCCCCTGCGCCAGCGTCTCTGCATTCTCGAGCCGCCGGGTCTGGAGCGCGAGCTCTTCGCTCTCTGTCTCGCGCGGCGCTGCGGCTTCAATCTCGTCGATCTCGAACCGCAGGACGTCGATGTCGCGCGCCCGCTGGCGGCTTCCACTCTCGAGCTCCTCCAACCTCCGCTTGGCTGCCGCCAACTCTCGGACCGCGGTAGCGACGTCCGCGGCCACGGCAGCGATATCCGGACCGGCGAACGAATCGACCAGGTCACGTTGCACGTGCGCGGCCCCGAGTCGCAGGTGCTCGTGCTGGCCCGCGATCTCGACGAGCGTCCCAACTACCTCGGTCAGCAACCCGACGGTCACCGGGCGGCCGTTGATGCGCGCCTTGCTGCGCCCGTCGGCCGTCACCGTGCGCGTCACCACTATCTCCTCGTCGCCCTGATCCAATACCCCGGCCTCGACCAGGGAAGCGATGACTTCATGGGTCGGAGACAAGGCGAAGCGACCGTCGACGCGCGCCTCGGTTGCACCATGACGAACCTTCGCCCGATCGGCGCGTGCTCCCGAGAGCAGCTCGAGGGCTGCCACCAGAAGCGTCTTGCCCGCGCCGGTCTCGCCCGTCAACGCGCTGGATCCCGGCCCGAGCGTTATCTCGGCGCGATCGATCACGCCGAGGTTCTCGACAACGAGTTCGCTCAGCATGTGTTGGTGGAAATCCTATTGGGGGACGACCCCTCAGACCGGGAGATTCAGCTTCACCCTCAGACGCTCGATGAAGCCCGGCCCCTCCAGGCGGACGAGCCTGAGAGGACGTTCGTGGCGATACACGGTAACTACGGCTCCGGCCGATAGATCCCGCCCGATGGCCCCGTCGAGCGAAACCGAGGCACCCTCCTCGGACCCGTCGACGGTGATCTCGACCGTTTCGTCGTCGCTCAGCACGAAGGGCTTCGCGAAGATCATGTGTGCGCTGACCGGCACCAGAAGCAGACAACGCGCTTCCGGTGCGACGATCGGTCCCCCCGCACTCAGTGCGTAGGCCGTAGACCCGGTCGGAGTCGCGACGATGACGCCATCCGCGCTAAACGCAGCCAGGGATTCGCCACCGATCCTCACCTGGAGTCGGACTAGTCGGTGGCGTCCGGAACGGTCCACCAGGACTTCGTTGAGGCCAACGAAGGCCGATCGCTCGCCGGCATCCACCACGTCGCATGCCAGCATCATGCGCTCCTCGATCTTGAAATCCCCATCGAAGATGCGATCCAGCGCCGCTTGGGCGTTGGGTCCATCGGTCTCGCTGAGATAGCCGAGCGCGCCCATGTTCACACCGAGCAATGGCGCGTCTCCGGCATGCGCCAGCTGAGCGGCTCGGAGCATCGTTCCGTCACCTCCGAGCGATACAACGAGCTGGGCACCCCGGTCTGCGACTTCCACCGCGCGCGCCTCGAAGTAACGCCGTAGTTGCCGGCCCAGCTCCACGGCGGGCTCTTTGCCTTCGTGGACCACCAACGTCACCGTCTGGATGTCCATCACGTCAAAGCCTCCGCGCCGTCGATCACTTCGTCCAGGCCCGAAAGATCTTGGTCCGCCCCCCGCTTCAACGCGACGAAAAACTCACGGTTCCCGGCCGGTCCGGGTGGGTCGGAATGGGTGACGCCCACCGTACCCAGCCCCAAGGATGCCGCCCCATCGACGACCTTCATCACCGCGGTCCGCCATAGCTCCTTGTCTCTGACGACCCCGCCCTTGGAAACCGAGTCCCGCCCCACCTCGAACTGAGGCTTGACCAGCAGAAGGTAAGAGGTCGCCGGCCCCGCAACGCGCTCCAGCGCGGGCAAAACGAGAGTGAGTGAGATGAACGAGAGATCGGCAACCACACCGTCGGGTGTCCACGGGAGATCCCCGGGAGAGAGCTCGCGTACGTTCTTACGTTCGATAACTGTGACCCGAGGGTCGTTGCGCAGGCCCCACTCCAGCTGTCCGTAACCGACATCCACGGCCGCGACTTCGTCGGCCCCGCGTTGCAGGAGACAATCAGTGAAACCTCCGGTGGACGCGCCTGCGTCCAGCCACCGTCCCTCGACCCGGATCCCAAGACGATCCAATCCCCCATCGAGCTTCTCGCCACCACGCGAGACGAAACGCTTGGCCTCGCCCATCAGCGCGATGGGAGTCTCCGCGTCGACAAGGGTCGCCGCGCGCGAAGCGGGAACTCCGCGCACAGTCACCAGTCCCTGGTCGATGGACGATTGCGCTTCGGAGCGGGAGGAAGAGAGGCCCCGCCGAACGAGCTCGGCATCAAGCCGGAGGCGTTTCGTCACGCTCCTCGAGTTCCGATTCCAACTTCTCGCGGACACGCTCCAGCGTCTCGAGACGTTCGTCCTCGCCGGCGTCTTCGGCGCGGTCCAGATCGGAACGACTCGACTCGACTATCTCTTCCTCTTCGTTCTCGGATCTCTCCATCATCAGATTATGAACGGTTCGTCCTCGGGTCGGTCTTGGACGCCGGTTGCGAGCGGGTCGACTTCTTCGCGGTAGCGGTTCTCTTCTTTGTGCTGGAGGTCGAGCGCGTCGTCCGTGCTGTGCTCGCGCGACTCCCTCCACCTTCCAATCGAGCCACCCGCCGTTCGAGGCGCTCGAGGTCGCGTTTGCTCGCCAGACCAAGGCTGGATAGCTGGTTCCGGATCTCGCCGCGCACCAGGCCCAGCAGTTCGTGCCGGTTCTGTTTGCTTCTCTCGAGCAGCTCTTTGGCGAGCTGCTCGGCACGGTTACGCGTCAGCTCGGCCACGCCCGAACCGAACAGAGCCATCCGTCTGATGTCCTCCCGCATGCCTACCTCCCTATACTCGGCGGGGTGCTGTCGCTGATCCCCATCTCCGACACGAACCCCACCCGTCGATTCTCCTTCGTAACCCTCGCACTGATAGTGGCGAATGTCGTCATGTTCCTTCGGGAACCATTAGCGAGGGGCGAACCCGCCCTGACGCGTTACTTCTACAGCGAGGCGCCGGTGCCGTGTCAGATCGCCGATAGATGCCCCGACGGCGTCCAGTTGGGCGGCGTGGGCATCGAGATCCCGCCCCGGGGCATCGGATCGTTCATGTTCGCCGTGCTCGTTTCCACTTTCTTGCACGGCGGGTGGCTCCATCTCGGGGGCAACATGCTCTTCCTGTGGATCTTCGGGAACAACATCGAAGATCATCTCGGCCGCATCAAGTACGTGCTGTTCTATCTGGCGGGAGGCATCGCTGCAGCGTTGGCGCACGTGGCCTGGTCGTTACGTGATCTCCCCTGCACACAGCAGGACTTCGGGGCATGCGTTCCTGCAGTGGGAGCCTCGGGCGCGGTCGCCGCGGTCATGGGCGCGTATCTCCTTCTTTATCCGCGCGCGCGCGTCAATGTGCTGGTTCCGCTCTTCTTCATCTTCACCGTCGTGCAGATGTCCGCCATCGCGGTACTCGTGATCTGGTTCGTCTATCAGTTCTTCATCGCCGCGCAGGAAGCTGCCGCAGGGCCAAGCGGAGTCGCGTGGATGGCTCACGTCGGCGGGTTCGTGTTCGGTCTCGTGGTGATCTTCGTGCTGGGAGGGCGCCCCCACCGACGGCCCGCCGTGTGGCAACCGGGTCGTTACTGAACCAGCTCCGCCAGCGATCCAACGATCAGGTCGGGCCTCGGTTCGACCTGATCGGCCCCCGCGGCGTCGGTGACACCGGATAAGACGAGGATCGTCGTCCACCCGCGCGCTAATCCCCCGGCGAGATCCGTATCGGGCCGGTCCCCTACCAGCGCGATGTTGCGGGCGCCCTCGAGGCGCCGGGCCGCGGCGTCCATCATCGGAGGGTGAGGCTTGCCCATGACCTCCGCGCGCGCACCGGAGGCTCGCTCTATCGACGCCAGGATCGCGCCGGCTCCCGGCCATAGCTGTCCCCCGGCCGCGGGAAAGGAGGCGTCGTCGTTGGTCGCGATGAGTTTCGCTCCCTTGCGCACCGCCAAAGACGCGCGCCTCATGTCTTCGTAGTCGAAGTCGGGTGTCCATCCGACGACCACGAGATCGCCGGCCGTCACCTTGGTGTCGTCCTTGACGCTGATGCACACCGAACCCAGGGCGTCCCGGATCCCCTCGCCGCCGACGACGATCGCGGTACGGCCGGCGTGACCGCGGCGTTGGAGTTCCTCGGCGGTAACCACGGCCGACGTCAGGATCTCCTCGGGTTCGACGGGGACCCCGAGCGCGGTCAGCTTGGAGACGTACTGGGCCACCGTCGAGCGCGAGTTGTTCGTAAGGAACAGAAGCCTGACGCCGCGCTCTCTCAACGTTGCGATTGCGGCGGCCGAACCTTCTACCGGTTCGTCACCTCGATAGACGACTCCATCGAGGTCGCAGACGAGCGCGTCTAGGTCGGCCCGTATCATGCGCGCTCAATGCCACTGCTCGATGCGTTCGCCGGCATCCGCTATTCCTCCGGGGACCTAAAGGACGTCGTGTGTCCTCCATACGACATCATCTCGCCGGAGCAGCAAGACGCGCTCTACGAACGGGATCCCCACAACGCGGTCCGCTTGGAGCTCGCCCGCGGTGCAGGCGTCGAGCGGTACGAGAGTGCCGCGGCCACTTTCCAGGAGTGGCTGGGCGGTGACGTGCTGGTTGCAGACGACCAACCTTGCCTCTACGTGTACCGCCAGGACTTCGTCTCCCCCGATGGGTCACGCCGCCACGTGGCTGGGGTTATCGGCGCGCTTCGCCTCGAGCCCTTCGGAGACAAGTCCGGGGTCCTGCCGCACGAGCGAACCATGGAAGGCCCAAAGAAAGATCGGTTGGCGCTGTTGCGCGCTTGTCCGGTCAACGTCTCTCCCATCTACGCGATCTATCGCGGCGGAGGAGAGCTCGTTCCCTTCTTCGATTCTCTCCAGAACCGTCCCACCGACGCGCGCTTCGCGGACGATGACGAGACCTTGCATCGGGTGTGGGTGATCCGTGCCCCCGCCGAGATCGAGATGTTGCGCGCTGCCCACGAGCGCGGCCCCCTCGTCATCGCGGACGGCCACCATCGCTACGAGACCGCACTCGCATACAAGGAGGAGCGCGGCCCCGCGCCCGGCCCACACGACTCCATCATGTGTTTCTGTGTCGACGCGGACTCCGAAGGCCTTGTCGTCCTTCCTTACAACCGGGCGCTGCGCGCTTCGGTCGCTTCCCCCGATCTGGCCGCGCGCCTCGAAGAGCGTTTCCCCGCGAACCCGTCGAACGATCATCCGTTCACTTTCGTGTTGCCCGACCGCGACGTCGCTGCATCGGCGTCGGACGAAGATGTCGTGGCGGTGGTAGGCGAACGAGCCACGGCATGGCGGGACCTCGACGTCGTCGCTCTCCATGAAGCGGTGCTGCCCACGGTCCTGCCCGAGGGGATAGAGGAGCTCACCTTCTCCAAGGACCCCGCCCACATCCGCTCGTTGGTCGCCGACGGATGGACGGCCGGCGTTTTGCTCGAAGCGGTGAGCGCTCCGGCGATCGTGGACGTCGCGCGCTCGGGCGAAAGGATGCCGCAGAAAGCGAGCTACTTCTGGCCGAAGGCCGCGACCGGGATGGTGTTCCGGTCGCTTAGCTAGTGGCGGCCGAGGTCTCGCGCGTCGAAGGAGCCGGCGGGTTGCACACGCGACACGGATCGAGTCCTTCCGCGGATGCTTGTTCGACGGTGACGGTCGTCAGTCCGTCTTTGCCTTCGAGGACCTTGCACTCGGCGCGGTGGTAGACGTGCTCGCCCGCCACGACCTGGCTGTTGTTGCCGCCGGATCCGTTGGACGAGATCTGCAAGCGGTTGAGGTTGCGTCCGAGGAGCGTTGCCATCTGGTCGAAGCGGTCGGTTAGCTGCTGCCGCTCCGCCCGGATCGTCGAGAGGAACAGCAGGATGCCGCCGGTGACGATCAGGCCGAGTCCGAGGAAGCCGCCCGACAAGAGGTAAGGGATCTGTCCCTGAGCGAAGTTGACCTCCGCCGCGCCGTCCCACGCCTTGGCGATGAAGATGAATCCCGCAGTCACGAACGTCAAACCAAGGATGCGGCCCAGCCTTATCCGCCGGTCCCCATCGCCCCACATCGACTGCCACAGCGCGCGAAGTCGCTTCACAGCGGCAAGCCTAGCAAAAGCGCAGTAAGAAAGTGGTAGTGCTAGTCTCGGCCCCCTGGGAGGGATGGGCTCCTACCTGCAGAAATGGGTAGTAGAGAGATAGAACCAGTTTCCGGGAGGGATGCTTCTTGAACCGGCGGCGGCTATGTGCCCAATTCGGCGCGATAACGAGCGTCCTATTGCTCGTTGGACTGACTCCCGCTCCTGCCCTTGCGGCCCAGCAGACCGCCGAGCCGGCCGTTCTCACCATCGGATGGTGGTGGAAGGACGCTCAAACCGAAGAGGCTGACATCCAGGGCAACAAGGTCGTCATCGACACCCCCAGCCCCTTCTGTCCTGCCGCGCCCGGCTCGCTGGGAGAGGTTCCCGGCGCGTGCGCTAGGGGGGCATTCCCGGTCGAGATCAGGGGCGGCGAGTACGAGGAGCCGAACATGCTTTCCGGCCTCGGCTTCGACCTCTCCGTTGTGACCCCGGGGTCCACCGTGTCGAAGTTCACCGTGACGTTGCTGGAATCCGAGAGCGGTTGTCACGACGGCCCCGACGAGGGAGACGAATGCAGCCCGGGTAGTCCGACAGCCGAGGGCGATTACTTCCAGAACACGGACCCCATCGGGCCCGTCGACGATCGCCAGATCCAGGCTTGCCTCCTCACGCAGATCTTCGGAGACGCCGAGGCGCGGCCTTACAACGAGGTCCCGAACTACGAGTGCTCGAGCACGGACCCAATCGCCGAGCGCAAGCAGATCAAGGCCGTCGACAAGGACGACGATGACGGTTTCGATCACGTGTGGACCTTCGACCTCACAGCGTTCGCGCAACAGTGGGCGGAGACCTTCACGGTGTCGACGAGCATCATGCTCGTCGGCAAGCAGCCTAAGGAGACGAACGATCAAGACACGTGGCGCGTTGTCTTCGCCGGCCCCCGGGAGGAAAAAGGGATCCGGACGAAGCTGGTCTACGAGCCCGGCGAGATCGTCCTGCCACTGCCTCCCCCACCTCCTCCCGGGACCACCGGCTTCACCGGGTCTACCGGGGGGAGCTCGTTCACGGGTGGGACAGGTACCGACCTGGGTGCGCCGACCGATCCGGGGACCGGGGCCGTGCCGGGCAGCGAACCTTCACCGGGAGCGGACACGTCGCTGGAGGAGCTTGCCGCCGAGCTGCCCCAACCTGAGACCATGCCGGCCTACGTGTGGCTGGCTCTGATCGCCGGCCTTATCGCTTTCTCCTTGTTCCGCCAGGCGGTGGTGGAGTCCACCTCCGGCATCAGATCGGACGGAGTGCTCGCCAAGATCCATGCCCTCAATGCCGAACGGCGGGGTCTGGATGCCGCCTCGGTAGAAGGCCCTACAGCGCTCTCAGGGTTCGCCGTCGTAGGGCGGTCGATCGGACACGCGTTCACATCGCTCGCTTCGAAGCTTCCGTTCAGAAGGGGTGGTTCATAGTGACTAACTCGAGACGACTAATCGCGGTCGCAGTCGGATTCATGCTCCTGGTCGCGGCGGCGTGCGGGCAGAAGCCCAACGTCGCGTTGCAAGCGAGTGGTTCCGGAGGCCTGCCTGCTGGTTTCGCGGTCAACGAAGAGGGTGAGGTCGTCAACACCGCGACCGGGGAGGTCGTCGGGACGGCGGAAGACCTCCTCGGCACCGACTCGGGTCTCGGCGCCGGCATCGAAGGCGGCGGGACCATCGAAGGTGGTGGCGAAGTCGCTGCCGGCGAAGACCCGGGCGCGAGCGGAGGGGGCGGTGCCGCACCACCTCCCAGCTCGGGAGGCGACACCACCGGAGTCACCGCCGACACGATCAAGATCGGGATCCACGCACCGCTCACCGGTGCAGCGCCGGTCCCGTCCGACTCCGTCGAAAAGGGCAAGGACCTCTACTTCCGGTGGATGGCGGATCAGGGTCAGAGCCTCTTCGGCCGCAAGGTCGAAGTCGTCCTGAAGAACGACCAGTACAACCCGTCGACGGCCGTGTCTGTCTGCAAGGAGATGGTCGAGAAGGACAAAGTCTTCCTCCTTTCCGGCGCCGCGGGGACGGATCAGATCCAGGCGTGCGCCCGCTATGCAGCATCCGTCGGTGTCCCCTACCTCGGCGCGGGCGTCACCGAGCTCGTTCTGAACCAGCTGCCCAACTACTTCGCGACCACGACGACGTACAACGATCAAGGCCCGCTGCTGGCCGACATGCTCGTCTCCGATTTGGGCGGGAAGAACGAGAAGAACGGGATGCTTACCTTTGAGACCCCCAACTTCGAAGACGCCCGTCAGGGTTTCCGCGATGGGATGAAGCGCCAGGGCGCGACGATCCACTACGAACGTACGGTCTCGAAGGGGGCAGGTACGTCCGAGGCTCGCACCGTCGTCCAAGAGATGAGCACGCAGGGGATCGAGAATGTCTACGTCCTGACCTCTCCGGTGTGGTGGCTCAACGTCCTCAGCCAGGCGAACACCCAGCAGTACAGCCCTCAGTGGATCGGTGTTGGGATCTCGATGACGTTCGACACAGTCGCGTCGGTGGCCTGCCGCGGCGGTAGCTCGATCGACGGAGCCAAGTTCTTCTCGCCATTCCCGGCATGGATCGACGTCAACCGATTCGATCCCGATTTCCGCAAGGCCGTAGACAAGTTCCATTCGGACGAGCGCGGTGGAGACGACTTCATGGTGTTGTCGTGGCAAGGGTCCAAGACCATCTGGGACATGTTCCAGGGTGTCGGGAAGGACCTGTCACGGGAGGCCTTCATGTTCGAGGTCGAGCGCATGCGCAACCTCAAGAACGGCCTTGGGCCCGTGCTGAACTACTCGCCCGATGACCACTTCGGGGCGAAAGAAGTTCACGTATCCGAGGCGCGCTGCTCGGATAATAGGTGGCACACGATCAAGTCGTTCGTCTCGGACTTCTAGGCCAGAGACCGGTCCTGGCGAGCAATACGAGCGACCGGGTAACGTCTAGCCGATGAGATCAGCGATCGTCGTCGGCGCGACCGTCGCGATACTGGCGGTCATCCTCCTTCTGGGAGCGGGTGACGACGCGGGTCCGAACGCCTTCGTCATCATCGGGATCGAGACCGGAGCGATTTACGGACTGATGGCGATCGGGCTCGTCCTCATCTATAAAGGCA
>Ga0299913_10003395_pt1 | contig 12997 bp, 14 predicted proteins | sample RVTome_9_FD_201360 | JGI IMG/M metagenome (GOLD analysis project Ga0299913, IMG submission 201360) | Soil microbial communities from uranium-contaminated site in the Upper Colorado River Basin, Wyoming, United States - RVT155D38 (version 2) ... | reverse complement strand
GCCCTGGGCACGCTCGACGGCAACGACACAGACGATCTGCTCATTTGCGCCACCCCCAGCGACGTCTTCGTCTCCACCTGCAACACCGCGGCCGACGCCGCCGATGACACCACTGAGGCGGCTGAGATGATCGTGGCCGGGTTTGCCACCTATGCACTCGACCCCAACTCTGCCTACCTCGATGCGGATGCTCTCGATCTCCTACAGGAGGAACAGGAAGGACAAATCGAAGGGATCGGAGCCCTGGTCTCACCGGAAGACGAGACGATTCCCGGCGACAACAAGCAGTGCGGGGTGGTGTCGGAGACATGTCGGATTCTCATCGTCTCCACCATTTCGGGCGCACCGGCCGAGGCCGCCGGGCTGGAGCGAGACGATGTCCTCCTCGAGGTGGACGGCGAGTCGATTGTCGGCTGGTCTGTCGACGAGGTGACCGCCGCCGTGAGGGGCCCCGCGGGGACTGACGTCGCTCTCACATTGGAGCGGGACGGACAACGAGTTGACGTGACGATCACCCGGGCGGCAGTAGTGATCCCGGTTGTGGAGGCCGAGACAATCGGAGATGTGGGCTACGTGAGGTTGACCAGCTTCACCGGAACCGCCAGCTCGCAATTCGAGACCGCCATTGTGGATCGTCTCGCCGATGGTGTCGACGAGCTCGTGATAGATCTGCGCAACAACCCCGGGGGATTTCTAACGACGGCAATCGACGTCACCTCCATCTTCCTCGAAGACGGAGATGTGGTCGTCACCGAGGGCCCTGACGACTCCACCACCTACCCCGTCAACGGCGATGCCATCATCCCGGAGGACATGCAGGTGTACCTGGTGGTGAACAAGGGAAGCGCGTCGGCATCGGAGGTGCTGGCGGCGACTCTTCAGGAAAGAGATGCTGCCGTGATCGTCGGGGAGAACACCTTCGGCAAGAACACCGTCCAGCAGCGTTTCAACCTCTCCAACGGAGGTGCCCTCAAACTGACCATCGCTCGTTGGCTGACCCCCGATCGCCATGACTTTGGCGGAGCCGGGGTCGAACCCGACATATCACTAGATGTCACCGACCTCACGACCGAGGAACTGATAGCCGCGGTGACCACCTCCGGCTAGGCATTCGACTTTTCAGACGCTGTAGGGACCACATATGGGCCCTACAGCATTAGGTTCGCGTTAGACCGGGGTAGGCGATGCCGGTGTTGGCGTGGCAGTCGTAGCCGTGGGGGTTCTTGGCGAGATACTGCTGGTGGTAGTCCTCAGCGAAGTGGTACTCGCCCAACGGCTCGATGTCCGTCGTGATCTCACCAAAACCCTGTTCTGTGAGCACAGACTGGTAGATGTCCTTGGAGCGTTTGGCTCCGTCGAGCTGATCGTCGGTCGTCGTGTAGATCGTCGACCGGTACTGGGTTCCGACGTCATTGCCCTGGCGGTATCCCTGCGTCGGGTCGTGAGTCTCCCAGAAGACACGGAGAATCTCGTCGTATGAGACTTCTTCCGGTCGGTAGACAACCATGACCACTTCGGCGTGACCGGTTCGCCCCGTGCATACTTCCTCGTATGTCGGGTTCGGGGTCACGCCTCCCGCATACCCGGCCGATGTGGTGTACACACCGGGGAGTTTCCAGAAACGGCGTTCCGCGCCCCAGAAACATCCCATTCCAAAGACGGCAACCTCAGTGGCTTCTGGAAACGGTCCGAAGAGCTGGTTCCCGTTCACGAAGTGGGCTTCGGGAACCTCCACCGCCTGACTGCGGCCTGGCAGGGCGTCGCCCGCCCCCGGCATGTCTCTGCTCTTTCTTCCAAACAAAGTCAACCTCCTACGGGGAACTGCTCACACTGGGGAGTTCGTCAGGACAGCCTCGAGCTCCATCTCGACCACCCATCGCGGGTCGAGAAGACCACCAACCACAACCATGGTCGACGCCGGTCTTATTTCCCCGAATACCTCCCCATGAGCTTCGCCCACCGCGTCGGCGTGCTGTGCGTCGGTGATGAACATCCTGGTCCTCACCACCTGCTCCGGGCTGCCTCCCGCCTGGGCCAGCGCGTTGGTCATGATCTCTAGACAACGTCGAGCCTGTGTCTTTGGGTCGGGATCAACATAGTCGTCGGGCCATATCGGAGCGGTGCCGGCAACGAGGACCCTGTCCTCCACACGGACTGCCCTGCTGAACCCGTATCTCGGCTCGAAAGATGATCCCGAGGAGATGTTCTCACGCATCATGGGTGCACCTTATGCCGACGCTCTTGACAAACCCCCCTGTTTGAGCGTATGCTTTGAGCGAATGCTTAGAGCAAACGCTCAACTGGTAGAAGGAGGCCATCAATGCAATACGGGATAGCCATCTACTTGGTCTACGCGACGGTCGCCATCGGCATGACGGCGCTGCTCGCCCGAACTCTGTTCAAGGCAGGCGCCGTGTTCCTCGACGATGTCTTCGATGGCAACCATCGACTCGCTGAGGCAGTCAATCGTCTGCTCGTCGTCGGGTTCTACATGCTGAATCTCGGATACGGGCTCTTCCTGCTACGAGCCGAGCCCCAGGAAACCGCCTTCGATGCCGTCGCCTACCTGGTCAATCGGCTGGCGATCCTCCTGGTCACACTGGGCGTGATCCATTTCGTCAACGTCTACGTCTTCTGGAGGATCCGTCACCGCGCCGAACTCAGGAACGCTCCCCCACCCGTCGCTCCCCAGGTGATCATGAGAGACGAGCTGTCGCCCGACGGTGTCTGATGAACAGACTCACCATCGTCTACGACGAACACTGCGCGGTGTGCCGGAGAGCCAGAGATTGGCTGCTCACTCAGCCCACCCATGTGCCGCTCGAGCTCATCGCCGCCGGGTCACCGGCGGCGATGGGTCGATTCAAGGGTCTGCCTTGGCTGGGCAAGGAGCTGATGGCAGCAGACGACCAAGGCAACGTGTGGGTCGGGCCTGCGGCTTTCCTGACCGCACTCTGGGCAACCAGACGTTACCGGGGATGGTCGTTTCGCATGTCCGGCGAGCGACTGGCGCCGCTGGCCGAGTCGTTCTTCAGGATGGTGTCGGCGCGTCGTCATCGCTGGGCGCGATTCCTCGATGACGACGAAGAGGAGTGCTCGTGGTGTCAGAATTGATGGGAGTGGAAACCTCCCAACCCAGCGACACCCGACACCGGATCATGACGGCTGCTCTCGAGACGGTTCGTCAATCGGGCATCACCGGCACCAGCGCCCGAGCCATCGCCGCCACTGGCGGGTTCAACCAGGCCCTGATCTTCTATCACTTCGGCTCGGTGACCAACCTTCTGATCGAGGCGTCGAGGGCATCCTCTGCGGCACGGGTAGCGGCCTACCAGAAGGTGACCGACGACGTCACCTCCCTGACAACCCTGGTCGACGTGGCGAGACGACTTCACGACGAGGCTGAGGCCGACGGATCGGTGGCTGTACTAACCCAACTGATGGCCGGAGCGGCATCCGATCCCGAGATGGGGGAGGCGATCCTGGCAGGATTCGAGGGTTGGATCGAAATCGTCGAATCCGCCTTGAAGTCAGCGTTGGATGGTCTACCTATTGCCGATGCCATCCCGCCCCGCGAGGCGGCTTACTCGATCTCTGCGCTGTTCCTCGGCATCGAGCTGATGGCCAGGCTCGATCCGGAGAAATCCGAGGCGTCGGCGGTCTTCGACTCACTCCACGACTTGGCCCGGATCATCGAGTCCGTACCGGCCTTCGCCAGCCGATTCATCAAGCCTGCCAAGGAATGACCGGAACGCGCGGCCGCCCCACTTCTCGCACGGACTTCGACTTGGTTACGCTTTTTCCCTTCGATGCGGTTCGTTCGCCTTCTTTCAGCATTTGTTGCTATTTCCCTTTGGGTCACCGTGGTGGTCGCAGGTGAGCCGTCCGCGCTCGCCCAGACGTCAGACGAAACCGAGGAGGCGGTCGATGAGGCTCGTCAGAGAGCCGATGTGGCCACGGGTCTGGTCGACGAGGCCGTGACCAACCGCGATGCGATCGAACGTGAATTGGCCGAATCCATCACCCGGCTGAATGATTTGACCGCTCAGCTGTCGCAGGTAGGAGCAGACATAGATCGCATCGCCGCCCAGGTTGGATACGCCGATGTCGAGCTGGCCGGGATCCAGGCCGACATCGAGGAACAGGCGGTCGACGCGTATATGACGGTGGTGGCTTCACCGAGTGTCTCTCTGGTGAACAGCGACACGGTGGAGCGGGCCTTGGTGGCGGGCGCCGTTGTTGAGGACGTCGTCGCCGACGGCCGGGTGACAGTCTCCGAACTGGTGACCAAACGCAAAGATCTCGAGTCGCTTCAGGCAAAATTCCTCAACGACCAAGACGAGTATCAGGAGCTGCAGGCGGCCGTCGACGCCGAGGTGGCCAACTACACCGCACTCTTCGAGCAAGCCGACGCCCAGGTCGCCAACGCCATCCGCGAGGCCGAGGCTGCCGATCGCTCCTATCGGGCTGCGCTCAGTGCCGTGGAGGTGGCGCGAGCCAAGGAAGCCGAGCGCGACCGGCAGGAGCGGCGATCATCGAGCGGATCGCCAACTACGACCACGCCCACCGGCTCCACTACCACGACGGCGCCACCGGCTTCGACCTCACCCCAACCTTCGACCTCGACGACTTCGGCTGGTGGCAGGGGTCCGTGGGATCACCCCCCTCAGGTCGAGCAATGGCGGTCACTGGTCCTGCAGTTCTTCCCTGCCAACCGCGTCGAGGAGGCTCTCCGCATCATCGATTGCGAATCGAACGGCGATGCTGATGCGGTCAATCCCTATACCGGCGCTGCCGGGCTCTTCCAGTTCCTCCCCTCCACATGGGCCTCGACTTCGCCGCAAGCAGGATACGGGGGCTCCAGCGCCACAGACCCCGAGGCGAATATCGCCACCGCGGCCTGGCTGGCCAACTACTACCAAGATCTCGGATACGACTACTGGCACGCCTGGAACTGCCGCCGGATGCTCGACTGACCCGGTCTTAGACTGCCGCCCCCAATGAAGACTCACGAACTGAATGCTGCACGTCATATTTCATTGATTCTGCTCGCCCTGGCGGTATCAATACCCGGGGTGGTGCTGAGACTCACAGTGGAACATCCCGCACCTGTTCTTGGATCGATTCTGTTTGGTGTGGCGATCGTCGGTGCCGCCTTCATGATCTCTTGGGCCGCGGAAATCATCCAACTCGATGTCGGGGGAGGTCTCGCTTTGGCTCTCCTCGCCCTAATTGCAGTCCTTCCCGAATACGCGGTTGACTTCGTCCTGACCGCAGATGCCGGTCGTGAGTTCGCCGAGACCGGCGCCGCTACACGATTCGGGCCCCTCGCATTGGCAAACATGACCGGGGCCAACCAGCTGTTGATCGGTTTCGGTTGGCCTCTGGTGATATTGCTCGGGACGTGGCGGGTGCGACGAAGTCGATCCACTCCGAGATATGCGGAGATGGCGACGCCTTCCAACATCAACCTCACGAGAGCTCAGTCGGTGGACATCGCTTACCTAGCGATCGCCTCGATTTATGGAATGACCCTATTTCTCAAAGAGACTCTCAGCCCGCTGGACGCGATCATCCTCGTCTCCATCTATGTGGCCTACATGATCCGACTCTCAGGTGCGACACCAGGCACCCCGCATTTGGTAGGGCCCAGTGCGTATATCGGTGTGATGCCGAAGACTCGGCGCCGAATCATCAACTATGCGATGTTTGTCGCCTCTGCGGCGGTGATCGTGCTTGTCGCCCACGACTTCGCAGAATCGCTGCAGGAGCTGGGCAGTGACATCGGTATCAGCGAGTTCCTCTTGCTCAAATGGCTGGCGCCACTTGCTTCCGAAGCACCGGAGCTCCTCATCGCAACCCTTTTCGCCTGGCGCATGGCGGCACGAACCGGCATCGGCGCTCTCATCTCATCGAAAGTGAACCAGTGGACGCTCCTTGTCGGAACCCTACCTGTGGTCTTCATCATCTTTGCCGGGCAAATCCATGGGCTTCCGCTCGACGAAGTGCAGCGCGACGAACTGTGGGTGACGGCAACCCAGTCGGTATTCGCAGTCGCGATCATCGCGAGCCGGTCTATCAGCCGAAGAGAGGCGTGGGTCATGCTCAGCCTATTCGGCGTCCAGCTAGCCGAATCTTGGTTCGCCGAGGTCGGAATCATTTCTGAGGGCATCTCCGCGGCCGCACGGGTTGGAGTGGGTGTCATGTTCCTCCTCGCGGCGGCGGTAGTCCTCCGCAAGGACTTCCGTGCGTTTCTCCGAGCGTTGCGCGACGGCTTCCGCGCTCCCTGGTCAGAGCTCGAAGCTCATGAAGAACACGTCTGACGACCCTCTTAAATATGTCGATGTGGCGCCGTATGTTCGTCATACAGGCGAAGGGAGATAGTCATGCCAACCAAGTACTTCGATCGGGCCGTCTTCGAGTTTCTCAAGGAACTCGCGGTGAGCAACAACAAGCCATGGTGGGAGGCGAACAAGGAGCGCTACATACACGCCATCCGTGAGCCCGCACTCGACTTCGTCACCGACTTCGGCAAGATGCTCGAGGGGATCTCCCCGCATTTCATCGCCGATGCCAGGGTCAATGGTGGCTCGTTGATGCGGCCATATCGAGACATGAGGTTCGCCAAGGGAGAGCCATACAAAACGAACGTTGGCATCCACTTCCGGCATGCGCAGGGGAAAGACGTCCATGCCCCCGGGTTCTACCTCCACATCGAGCCCGGCCAGAACTTCGCCGGGGCCGGTCTTTGGAGCCCGGAGACAAGAGTGGCGCAGGCCATCCGCCAGAAGATCAACGACGACCCCACCGGGTGGGGTGAGGTGGCACACTCGGATTCGTTCACCGCGACGTGGGAGATCGGGAGTCATGCCGAAGACCGGCTCAAGCGTGTCCCCAAGGAGCTGGATGCGGACCATCCCTATCCGGATGACTTGCGTCTGAAGACATTCACCGCAGGGACCAGGCTGACCCAAAAGTCGGTCACGTCCGCGGGCTTTGCCGACGAGTTGGTCACGACCTTTGCATCCGCCGGGCCCTACACCCGCTTCCTCTGTGACGCCATCGGAGTACCGTTCTAGCGGACCAGAAGTGGTCCGTCACCGATGGGCCGCACTGGACGACTGCATGCACAAGCTCTAATTTGTACCCACTAATTGATGGGGGGAATTACGGAATTGCCGATATACGACGGTGTCGTGACTCTCGATGAGAGCGATATACCGGTTGTCGTCGAACTCGGCGCCGACCACGTTCGGCTTTCGGCGTCAGGCACGGAGATCGGCCAATGGGCCACGAACGAGTGTCACATCGCTCACGTCAGCGACACCACCTACACCATCACCGCCGAAGACGAAACACTCCAATTTGTGCCCAACCAGCCGGGCCTCTTCGCGGCGGCGGTCAACGGTGACAGTCGGCATGACACTCCAGCGGCCTCGCCGGCTGTTGACATGGACACCGAAGAGGGACAACCGACGTCCTCAGATCGCGTGGCGCCGCCACCAAAACCCTTGACCATGGGACTGTTCTACACACTGTGTGTCGCCACGGCGGCATTGGCCGTGTGGTCCCTGATCAGCATAATTTTCTAAACAGCTCAGCTCCCCGGCAGTTCCATCCAGCCGCTGACCCGGTCGAGCAGGTACTCACTGACCTCACGGGAATTGTCGAGCACGTCGCAAAGTTGTTCCCGTCCCATCAGGACGTCGACCAAGCTGACCTGACTTTTGCCGGTGAGCTGCAACCGGCGTTCCGGTGCCCCCATGACGTCGCCGTACGAGTCGACCGCCGACACCTCCACAGGCAGGTCCATCCCTCCGAGACCAGCGAGATCGGTCGCCAGCACCAGGAGGTCGGGAGGGTCGTGCAGCGGTGGCACCGCCCAGTTGAAGTAGAGATCGAGGAAGAACTCGTCCGGGGGCTCGGTGAAGTCCGACATCTCCTCGAGCTGTGAGCGAAGGGAGAGCAGGACATTGGGGTCGACGTCCAACGCAACATGGAGGTCGATCGGACCGCCGCACCCCGCCTCGGGATGCACATCGACCTCCCAGGACTGACGAAGCGAGTAGGTCTCCACGAAGTGACGTTCGTCATGGACATGGAAGCCATGGTCGGTGGCATGTTCTTTGAAATCGGCGATGAAGCCGGGGATGTCTATCGCCATCGTTCTCCGAGGTTATTGAGTCCGCGCGCAATCGGCGAGAAGGTCAGTGTTTTCTCCGCCAGCCCACGAAGAGGCCCCCGAGAAACGCGAATAGGGCGGCGAGGGATAACGAACGCTCGGGCTCGGAGACGACCACCTCCGGCGGTGGTGGAGTTCGCAGCCTCTCCGCCGGCGGCTTTACGTCGCCTATCACCAGATAGTCGTTGTAGACCTTGGTCACCTCGGCGCCATAGAAGAACACCGTCGAGAGGACGAAGGCAAGAAGGAGAATGATGAAGATCGAGGCGGCAACTTGCGGAGCAGAGGTATCTCGGTCCCACGAGAAGTACAGACCCACCCCGTAGGCCGCAGCGAGGAAGGCCACCGACGTGAAGAACGAGCCCCACCAGATGGCACGCCATCGCACCTTCACCGCAGTCATGATCTGGAAGAAAAGACCCAGGATCACAGGAAGGAGGACAACCGACACCAACGGTGTGATCAGTCCGATCACGAAATGAAGATTCTGGGCATCAGCAGGGAGGATTTCATCTCCCAGGAACCGCCAGATCGCGTTCAGCATCCAAACTACAACGAGGGCAATCCCGACTGACAGAACCCCAAGGAAGCCGAGAAACCGTTTCCTGAGGAAGCCCGTCACCCCCTCGATCTTCTCGTCGGGGACATGGAAGATGTCGTTGAGGTCGCTTTGTAGCGCGATGAAGAGGCTGGATGCGGTCCAGAACAGCAGCGCTATTCCCAGGAGAGCCGCGGTGTCCCCCGAGACTTGCGCCGAGGTGAGGAACGTGCTCAACGCACCGCTGAGATCCTTCCCGCCGACCCTTTCCACGCCAGCCAGGATCTGATCTCTGGCTTCAGTGCGACCCAGGACGAACCCGGCGACCCAGACAGCAAGGAGGAACAGCGGAGCCGTGGCGAACATCGCGCGATACGCCACCGCCGCAGCCATCCGACCCACCTTGTCGTTGCCGAACTCCTTGGCGGCGGCAAGGAACACGTCGTAGGTGAGCTTCAAATTAGACTTGGCCCGTTTCCACATCTGACCGTCAGGCTATCCGGCCATACACTGGTCCTCGATGAGTCACCCCTTCGAACCACCGCTGGAGACTATGGAGGCCAAGGTCTCCGAGAAGTGGCCAAAAGGAGAGTTCGTCTACGAGCCGAAGTGGGACGGGTTCCGATCACTTTCCTGGTCGAAACCCGAAATCCGTCTCGACTCCCGGAACAAACGACCGCTCCTCCGTTACTTCCCCGAGCTGCGACCTGCAATCGAACAACTACCCGTAGGGACGGTGGTCGACGGCGAAATCGTGGTTGTCCTCGACGGCGCCACCGAATTCGACACTCTTCAGCAGCGAATTCATCCGGCCGAGAGCCGGATCAACATGCTGTCCGAGAAGACACCAGCCGAACTGGTTGCCTTCGATTTGCTCGCCCATCGTGGTGAGGATCTCCGGGAGCGACCATTCTCGGAAAGACGTGAGCGTCTGGTCGAGCTCGTCGAGATGTTGGAGTGGCCATGGCACCTGACCCCGCAGACCGACAACGAGGAGACCGCCAGAGCATGGTTCCACGAGTTCGAGCCTGCCGGTTGTGACGGGATCATCGCCAAGAATCCGGACCTGTCCTACCAGCACGGGAAACGGGCGATGATCAAGATCAAGCATCGACGGACCGTCGACGTGGTCGTTGGCGGGTTCCGGGAGCACAAAGACGGGGGCAAGATCGGATCGCTGCTGCTCGGCATGTACACCGAAGACGGCGACTTCCATTTCATCGGTCATTGCTCGGGGTTCCCCGACGTCGATCGGGTTGAGATCTACGAGCGGTTCGTCGATCTCGCCGCGGACGCGAGCTTCGACGAGGCGGCCCGGGCGCCGGGAGCCGTGAGTCGGTGGTCCGCGGGCAAGGAGAGCGACTGGACTCCGGTGCAACCGGGCATTGTCATCGAGGTCAGCTATGACCAGCTCGAAGGTGACCGGTTCCGTCACGCCTCCCGTTTCCATCGCTGGCGTCCCGACAAGGACCCCTCGCAATGCACCATGGATCAACTGGAGCGTCCCGAGGGACCCGGATTCCGCGAGGTGGTTATCGGCTGACCGGTCGTGTGAGTCGGCCAGGGGTCGGTGGGGGTGATCCCTGATTTCGGCTTACTGTGAGCCATGCCACACTCTCGGCGATGGGTCCGGACAACATCGTCGAGATCGGGGGATTGACCCACGCCTATGGAGAAGTGGTCGCCCTGCGTGACCTCACTCTTCAGATTCCGCCCGGGATCACTGGTTTGGTTGGTGCCAACGGCGCCGGCAAGACCACGATGCTTCGGCTCACTCTCGGGCTGCTCCACCCCACCACGGGAGCCATGACCGTGATGGGCCACGACCCCCAAACCGAGCCGTTGGATGTCCGAGCCCGTCTCGGGTACATGCCAGAAGGGAGCTGTCTGCCCAAGGATCAGACAGCCGCCGACTTCGTCGCCTACACCGCTCAGCTCGCCGGCATACCACCACGAGAGGCACGACGACGATCATCGGAGACTCTCTACCTCGTCGGTCTCGAGGAGGAACGGTTCCGCTTCCTCGGCGACTTCTCCACCGGCATGCAACAGCGCGTCAAGCTGGCGCAGGCAATCGTGCACGACCCGGATCTGCTTCTCCTCGACGAGCCGGCATCGGGTCTCGACCCGGCGGGTAGAAATCAGATGCTGCAGTTGATCCGGCGGCTTGGCGAGTTCGACATCAACGTCATCGTCAGCTCCCACGTTCTCACCGACATCGAAGAGACCTGCACCTGGGTGGTGATGCTCGACGCCGGCGATCTGCTTCGCTCAGGCCCAATCCAAGGATTCGAGCAGAGGGGCACAGTTCAGGTCGAGGTCGTGATGGAAGCCGCTCAGGTTGCCGAACGGCTCACCAGACGTGGCTTTCAAGTCACCGTCGACGGACCACGTCTGGTGGTCGGACCTGGAGACCAAGCTCTGGAGCAGGCCATCCTCGAAGAGACTGCTGCTGCCGACGCCGGACTGGTTCGGATGATTCGGGCGTCGGCTTCCCTCGAGGACCTCTTTCTGCAACCGGCCGAGGAGACGGGCCTGTGACGGACCAGGTGATCTACGACCGGGGCTACCGGACCTACGAAGGAGATCGCACCGGGCCTTCGGGCGCACGAAAAGCCGTCTACAAGGACGGGATCCGCCGAACTCTGGGCCTGGGACGCAAGGCTCGGGACAAGATCTATCCGTGGCTGATGATCGCAATTGCACTGGCGATGGCCGCCATCGTCATCGGGGTCCACTGGCTCATCGGCGATCTGGCAGAATCGCTCGAGGAGGGAGTTCCGTCATATGGAGAGCTGTTCGATCTCTACAGCTGGATCGGTCTCCTCTTCATCGCGTTCGCCGCGCCTTGGTTGTTGATTCCCGACCGCACCCGCGGTGTGCTTTCGGTGTACTTCTCCCGACCGCTCACCGTCGATGGGTACCTCGTCTCCAAAGTCGGCGCCTTCGCCACTGTGGTCGGCGCCATCTATCTGGTGCCCCAGATCGTCCTCCACCTCGGTCTCGGGCTCATCTCAGACGACGGCTTTCTCACCTATATGGGTGACAACCTGGACATCCTTTGGAAAGTCCCCGTCACGGCCCTTGCCTTTGTCGGGATGCACGGAGCCCTGGCCTTCCTACTCTCAGCCGTGATCGCCCGACCCGGAATCGCATCCGCGGCATTCCTCGGAGTTCTCATCCCAGGACGCTTCATCGCCGGACAGATCTCCCAGGCGTCGTTCGCGGGCGCCCGCTGGACGTCTCTATTCGCCTTCGACCATCTGCCCCGTGTCATCCGCGATGCGCTGTTTCGCGACACGGTGACCTACCCGGCCGAAGCAGCCGGCTTTGGAGGCTGGACGGCGGCGGCCGTCATCGGAGCCGCCGTGTTGATCTCCGCCGTCCTGGTGCGTGCCCGCTATCGGAGACTGGCATGAACACGGTCGAAGTCACCCAACTCTCCAAGTGGTTCGGGCCCAAAGTGGCGGTGAGTGAGGTCACCATCGGCTTCGGCCCCGGAGTGACCGGGTTGCTCGGTCCCAACGGTGCAGGCAAAACGACTCTGATGCGGGTCATCGCAGGTCTCCAGGTGCCATCACAAGGGTCCGTGTCCGTGTTGGGCCGCGATCCTCGAGTCGATCCCTCGATCTACCGTTCCATGACTCTCGTTCCCGAGGACGAGGCGGTGTACGAGCACCTGACCGGGCGTCAATTCATCGAACTATCAGCCCGTCTCGCCGGTGTCACCAATCCGAAGGGCCGCACCCGGGAGGTCCTGGAGACCGTGGAGTTGACCGATGCGGCCGACCGGGTTCTGGGAGGCTATTCGAAGGGGATGCGTCAGAGGGCCAAGGTCGCCTCGGCATTGATTCCCGATCCGGAGGTCTTGCTTCTCGACGAGCCGCTCAATGGAGCCGACCCGGTGCAGCGTGCCCAGCTCATCAGGCTGTTCAAGGAGTTGGGAGCGGCGGGGAGAACGGTCATCGTCTCCTCACACGTCTTGAGGGAGGTCGAGCGCATGGCCGATCGGGTCATCGCGATGGTCGATGGCCGCCTGGCGGCAGTCGGCAGCGTCGCCACGATCCGTGCCGCCATGACCGACAAGCCCCGACAGGTCTTCGTCGATTGCTCGGACCCTCGAGCTCTCGCGTCCCAACTCATCGGCACGTCGAACGTGATTGGCGTTTACGTAAACGATGGACGGCTCATGATCGAAGCAGCCGACGCCAGGGAGGTGGCGATGCGTCTTCCCCAGCTCGCCATAAGCGGTGGGATTTCGATCGCGCGTGTTGAGC
>Ga0299913_10003394_pt1 | contig 12998 bp, 10 predicted proteins | sample RVTome_9_FD_201360 | JGI IMG/M metagenome (GOLD analysis project Ga0299913, IMG submission 201360) | Soil microbial communities from uranium-contaminated site in the Upper Colorado River Basin, Wyoming, United States - RVT155D38 (version 2) ... | reverse complement strand
CGTTCGGGGTCATGTTCAGCGGCCTATGATCGGGTCGCCTACCGCTCGACGACCGGGCTCTCCACGCAGGAGCTCTCGATGCAGCCAAACGCCGTACCGATCGTGCTCCGCCCCGGCGAGGGCGAGACGATCGACCTGGGCAACTTCGAGATGTCGGTCAAGGTGACCGGCGCGGACACGGGCGGGACGTTCTCGCTGCTCGAGGCGACCGAGCCGCCGAACTTCGGCCCGCCGATGCACATCCACCACGACTGCTCGGAGGCGTTCTACGTCCTCGAGGGTGAGTACCGGATCTTCGTCGAGGGCGCCGAGCACCGCTGCCCTGCCGGCTCGTTCATCCTGATCCCGAGCGGACTGCGGCATGGCTTCCGCGTCGGAGACGTCCCGAGCCGCAAGCTCAACCTGTACGCGCCGGCGGAGATGATCGGGTATTTCCGCAGCCTGGCCGAGGCGATGGCGAAGGGCGTTGCCGACTCGACCCGCCTCGACGACGTCGCGCGCCGGCACGGGATGGAGGTCGTCGGGCCGGTCCCGGAGGGCTATCTCTAGCGGCGCTGCAGCGCCGGGTCATCCGCCGCGCTTGGCGATCTCGCCGTCGAAGTCCGGGAAATACCTGGCGATGTCGGTGAGCCCGAACGACTTCAGGATCGATTCCTTCGGCTCGCGCTTCAGGAGGAAATCGAAGCTGCGCCGAACGAGGCTGTCAGGCGACTCGCCGCTCGACGCCAGCCGATGGAAGTCCGCGCGCGTGAACGTGACGGAGTGGCGGGTCTCGCTCCCGTGGTCAGCGACGGTGACCTGGCAGAGCCACCCGTCCGTCGCGGTCACGCAGCTGACGTCGATGTCGGCCATGACCTAAGTCTGTCCGAGTCAGCGCTTCGAGGTCGCCGCGTGCCCACGTGTTGACTCATCGCCATGAGTCATGCAGACTCATGGTCATGACAAAACGACTGCAAGTTCTCCTCGACGACGATGAGCTGGCCGAGATCCAGCGGCTCGCCAAGCGGCAGCGCAAGACGACCGCCGCCTGGGTCCGCGACACACTCCGCGCCGCCCGCGCAACCGAGGCGTATCCGGAGCCGGCGCCGAAGCTTCGCGCCATCCGCGAAGCCATGACCTACTCGTATCCGACGGGCGACATCGCCGATCTGCTCGGCGACATCGAGCGTGGCTACGCCGACGCGCACGACTGACCGGCGTGCCCGTCCTGATCGACTCGAACGTGGCGATGTACCTCGTTGGCGGCGACCACCCAAACCGTGAGCGGGCTCGCGAGCTCCTCGAGGTCGCGATCGCGGAGCGGGAGCGCCTCGTGACCGACGCCGAGGCATTCCAGGAGATCCTGCACCGGTACGTGGCGCTCAACCGGCGCGAGGCGATCGAGCCGGCCTGGAACGCCCTGCGCCGAGTCGTCGATGAGGTCTACGCGATCGAGCTGCCAGATGTCGACCGAGCGCGAGTGCTGGTCGCGACGAGCCGCCTCACGGCGCGGGACGCGCTGCATGTCGCGGTGATGCAGCGCCACGATGTCGCCGAGATCATCTCCTTCGACACCGACTTCGACCGCGTTCCCGGGATCCGGCGTCGATCCTGACGCCCGCCGGTCAGTCGGCAGGAGTTCCCCAACCCCCACGGATATGCCCACCGGCGCATGACGGCGGAAGTGGTCGGTCCATGCCGGTCACGGCGCACACGCCATCCGCCGAGATAGGTTTCGATGGGCATAGATTTCCCAACGTTGGCAATGGCGGCCCGCTAGCATCCGCGCGTGGGCCTCCTGACCTGTCACGCATGCGGCGCTGCCGCGCAAGCCGACCAGCGGTTCTGCGGCGACTGCGGCACGCCGCTCGCCAGCGGCTGCCCGAGCTGCGGCGCCTCGAACCCGCCGGGTCAGCGCTTCTGCGGCACGTGTGGCACGCGGCTGGATGGCGCCCCGGCTGGCCCCGCCCAGGCCGGCGGCCAGAGTGCAGCCCAGCACACGATGGCCGCGAGCAACGGCGTCGACACCGCCGGGATGGGCGCGGCCAGGATGGCCGCCGCCGGCGCGGGCTCGACGCAACCCATCGCCGAGCGGCGCCTCGTGTCGGTGCTATTCGCAGACCTCGTCGGGTTCACGCCGTTCTCCGAGGAACGTGATTCCGAGGACGTTCGCGAGACACTGACCCGCTACTTCGACCTTGCGACGGCGATCATCACGCGCTACGGCGGCACGGTCGAGAAGTTCATCGGCGATGCGGTCATGGCCGTCTGGGGCACCCCGACGACCCGCGAGGACGACGCCGAGCGCTCGGTCAGAGCCGCGTTGGAGCTGGTCGGCGACGTGGGTGACCTCGGACCCGGGATCCAGGCGCGGGCCGGCGTGATGACCGGAGAGACCGCGGTGACGCTCGGCGCCCAGAACCAGGGCATGGTCGCGGGCGACCTCGTCAACACCGCGGCCCGTCTGCAGTCAGCGGCGGCTCCGGGCACGGTCCTTGTCGGCGAATCGACCTACCGCGCCGCGAGCGTCGCGATCGCGTTCGAGCCGGCCGGCGAGCAGACCCTGAAGGGCAAAGCCGCGCCGGTCCAGGCTTGGCGCGCCCTCCGCGTCGTGGCCGAGCGAGGGGGCCGCGGCCGCGCCGATCAGCTCGAGCCGCCGTTCGTGGGCCGGGACGTGGAGCTGCGGCTCCTCAAGGACCTCTTCCACGCGTCGGGCACAGAGCGTCGCGTCCGCCATGTCAGCGTCGTCGGGACAGCCGGCATCGGGAAGTCGCGCCTGGCGTGGGAGTTCGAGAAGTACCTCGACGGCATCCACGAGACCGTGCTCTGGCACCACGGCCGCTCGCCGGCGTACGGCCAGGGCGTCACATTCTGGTCGCTCGGCGAGATGCTCCGCAGCCGCGCCGGCCTCGCGGAGACCGACGACCCGGACACGACCCGGGAGCGCATCGCCGCGATGCTCGATGACGTCATGCCCGGCCACCCGAATCGCGCCTGGGTGGAGCGGTCGATGCTCCAGCTCCTCGGCGTCGCGGGCGGGGTGTCGTCGGCGGAGCTCTTCGGGGCGTGGCGGGCGTTCTTCGAAACGCTCGCAGGCAGGGGCGCGGTCGTCCTCGTCTTCCAGGACGTGCACTGGGCGGATTCGGGCACGCTCGAATTCATCGACCACCTGGTCGAGTGGTCGCGTGAGTTCCCGATCTTCATCGTCTCGCTCGCACGCCCGGAGATCCTCGAGGAGCGTCCGGAGTGGAGCGCCGCCCGCCGGAGCTTCACGACGGTCTATCTCGAGCCGATCAGCGAGACCTCGATGCGAGAGCTCCTGACGGGCCTCGTCCCCGACCTGCCGGAACAAACCGTGAAGTCGATCGTGAGCCAGGCCGAGGGCATGCCCCTGTTCGCGGTCGAGATCATCCGGATGCTCATCAACACCGGTGAGCTCGAGCCAACCGAGGACGGGACGTTCCGGCTCCGAGGCGACGTGGCCGAGATCGCGGTGCCGGAGACGCTCACGGCGCTCATCGGTGCCCGGCTCGATGCCCTCGATGCGGCGGACCGCGCGCTTCTCCTCGATGCCGCGGTGCTCGGCCAGAGCTTCACGCCGGAGGCGCTGGCCGCGGTCAGCGGCCGGAGCGTCGCCGAGATCGAGCCCCGCCTCAAGGCGCTGACCCGCCGCGAGCTCCTTCGTCACGTCGTCGACGAGCGCTCCCCCGAGCGTGGCCAGTACGCGTTCGTGCAGGCGCTCGTCCGAGAGACCGCCTACAACACGCTCGCCAAGCGTGACCGCCAGACGCGTCACCTGGCGGCGGCCCGCTGGTTCGAGACGCTCGGCGAGCCGGAGCTGGTTGGCGCGCTCGCCAGCCATTTCCTTGCCGCTCGGTCGCTGGCTCCCCAGGGACCCGAGGCGGACGCACTTGCGGCGCAGGCGCGCCTCGCGCTGAAGGCGGCGGGCGACCGGGCCGCGTCGCTCGGCTCGAACCGGCAGGCGGCCGAGTTCTACGCCCAGGCGCTGTCGGTCACAGTCGACGACGCTGATGAAGCCGCCATCTGCGAGGTCGCGGCGGACGTTGCGCAGCAGCTCACGAACTTCGATGCGGCGCACGAGCTGCTGTCGCGCGCCCTCGAGGTTCACCGTGCGCGCGGTGATCGGCAGGCCGCCGCCCGGGTGACGGCCGCGATCGGCCAGATCCTGCTGAACGGACGGCGCATGGACGAAGGCCTCAAGGTGCTCTCGGACGGCGCCCGGGAGTTTGCCGATCTCGGCGAGGACCGCTCGCTCCTGAAGATGAAGAGCCAGCAGGCCCGCTACCACATGCTGGCGAACGAGTTCGCGCCGGTCCTCCCGCTCACCGACGAGGTCCTCGAGGCTGTCGAGCGCAGCGACGACCTCGAGCTCCTGACCGACACGCTCGTCACGCGCGCCACCGCGCTGACCAACCTCGCTCGCTGGCGCGAGGCCGACGCGGTCATGGCCGCGGCCCTCGAGATGGCCAAGGCGAACGGCCACAACGCGACGTGGCTGCGGGCGATCAACAACTCGCTGATCGGCAGCCTCATCCTGGATCCGCATGCGGCGCTGGCGATCGTCACCGATGGCCTGGAGCTCGCTCGGCGGCTCGGCCACGAGCAGTGGGTCCAGTCGCTCGCCGGCATGCTCGCGCTGGCGGGTTGGCGAACCGGGGACTGGGACAACATCCTCGCCCAGGCCGATGCGGGTCTCGCGGGAGCGACGGACGCGCGCACCCGCGCGGTCGCGATCGACAATATCGCCACGATCAAGGCGTTCCGTGGCGAGGCCATCGACGACCATGTGCAGGAGCTCGAAGCGACGTACGCCCTCGACGGGACCGAAGCCGCGCGTCGCCTCGTGTTGGACGTCAAGGCCCAGCAGCATTTCTCCGCCGGCCGGATCAAGCAAGCCCGCGATCTCTGGGGCGAGATCCTTGACGAGGATCCGACCTACGCGAGCAGCTTCGCGGGCCTGCTGACTCGCCTCGCCATCTGGGCCGACGAGATCGAGGTCGCGGAACGCCTCCTGACCGTTTTCTGGGCAAACGTCTCGCACGGCGGTGCATCCGAGGTCGATCACCTGGCGCTGACCTCGGGACTCCAGGGCCTGCGGGGCGATCGTTCCGGCGCCGCCGGCGGCTACCGCGAGGCGATGCGCCGCTACCGCGAGCTGCGCCTCGACCTCGACCTCGCGTACATGGCGATCGACATGGTCTACGTCCTCGGGCCGGACGATCCCCTGACGCAGGAGGCGGTCGCCGCCGCACGAACGACCTTCACCAAGGAGCTCGCGCGGACGTTCCTCGACCAGCTCGAGATCGCGCTTGCCCACGGCGCGCACTCGACCGACGTCCGCACGCCGGCCGCGCGCCCGACCCGGAAAGCTGGAGTCCCGGCCTCCTAATCGAACATCTGTGCTATGCCCGGGAACAATCTGTGCTATGCTCGGTAAACCGCCGCGACTTGCGACGATGCTCCGCGTGGTCGACCCCTTTTCGAACGGACCGTGCGTTCTGCTCTCCCTGTTCGGGAAGTGTTGGAGGTCTCAATGACCACCGGTACCGTCAAGAAGGTCGTCGCCGATCGCGGCTTCGGCTTCATCACCGCCGAGGATGCGAAGGAGTATTTCTTCCATCGCGGCGAGCTCGATTCCACGCTCGACTTCGACCGCCTCATGGGCGGCGAGAAGGTCGCGTTCGAGATCGAGCAGAGCCCCAAGGGCCCGCGCGCCAGCAAGGTGCACGCGGCCTAGGGCCCACGACCCGCCCAGGGCGGGTCCCTCAATGAGCCGGTCGGGACGCGACTTCGTCGTGGCCCGACCCGGCTTCTCGACACTGCGAGCGCGTTCGCCGCTCGTTCCTCGGGACCGCAGAAACGCGGACGCCCGAGGCGGAGTTCCGTCATCGCTCGAACCGCCTTCGTCTCCACGTATCCGCCGCGCCGATGCGGCATCGCGACGTTCACGAGCGACCTGGGCGCGGCAACGCCCGGACGCGAGATCGCCGTATTGCACCCGGAGGGCCAGGCCGGGCCCTACCCGGTCGAGGTGCGCCACCAGATCCGGAAGAACGCGCGCGCCGACTACCTCGCGACCGCCAACGCGCTGAACCGCAGCGTCGACGTCGTCTCCGTCCAGCACGAGTACGGGATCTGGGGCGGCGAGGACGGCGAGCACGTGCTCGACTTCGTCCGCGCACTGCGGGTGCCCGCCGTCGCGACGCTCCACACGGTGCTGCGCGACCCGTCGCCCCACCAGCGCTCGGTGCTGGCGGAGCTCGTGTCCCTCGCGCAGACGTCGGTCGTGATGTCGCGCTCTGCCGCGGACCTGCTGATCAAGCGCTACGACGTCGACGCGCGTCGTCTCGCCATCATCCCGCACGGCGTGCCCAACGTCCCGCTCGTGGAGTCGGCCAGCGTTAAGCCCGGACTCGGCATCGAGGGCCGTGACGTGATGCTGAGCTTCGGCCTCCTCGGCCCCGGCAAGGGCTACGAGCTGGCCATCGAGGCCCTTCCTGCGGTCGCGGCGGCGCATCCAGACGTCCTGTACGTGATCGTCGGCGCTACCCATCCGGACCTGATCCGGACCGAAGGCGAGGCCTACCGGGAGTCGCTGGTCGACAAGATCCGCCTGCTCGGCATGGAGCGCCACGTCCAGTTCGTCGACCGCTTCGTCGGTCGCGTGGAGCTGATCCGGTGGCTGGAGGCGGCCGATGTCTTCGTCACGCCCTACCCGAACCTGGGCCAGATCGTGTCGGGCACCCTGTCCTACGCGATGGGCGCGGGTCGCGCCATCGTCTCGACGCCGTACACCTACGCAACCGAGCTCCTTGCGGACGGCCGCGGCGTGCTCGTGGCGCCAGGCTCCGCGTCGGCGCTCGCGGAAGGCCTCAACACGGTCCTTGCCGATGCGGACCTTCGGGCCGCGATCGGTCGGCGGGCGCACGCGTACAGCCGGCGGATGATCTGGCCGGCCGTGGGCATCGAATATGACGCCCTGTTCGCAAGTCTGGTCCACGGCCCTGCCTCCGAGCGCAGCGTCTCCGAGCGGGCATCCTTCCGGCCCGAGCGCAGGCCCGCCCCCGAGCGCGTGCCCGCCCTTGCCTGACCAGGCGCCACCAGTGCCTCAGTCGCGGCTGTATCCGATCAGCCGCCGGCACCTGGACGCGCTGACGGGCGAGCTCGGGATCTTCCAGCATGCCTCCGGGAGGCACCCGGACCCGGCCCACGGCTACTGCGTGGACGACGTCGCGCGGGCGCTCGAGGTGGATCTCCTGCACGGGCGCACCCTCGGTTGGAACGCCGTGGCCCAGGGCGCGCGCCGGAGTATCCGTTTTCTGGAGGACGCCTTCGACGAGCCCAGCGGGCGTCTCCTGAACTTCCGAGGGGTCGACGGTGCGTGGATCGGTGGGCCCGGCTCCAACGACAGCCTCGGCCGGGCGATGCTCGGGCTCGGCGAGACGATCGCGGAGGCGCCGGACGCCCGGCTGGTCGAGCGCGCCATCGTCCTCTTCGCGCGGGCGCTCCCCGCGGCGGAGCGCGTAACGTCCCCGCGGGCGCAGGCCTCGGTCGTCCTGGCGTGTGCCGCCGTGACCCGCGCCTCCGCCCTGGCAACATCGCACGAGGGGCGTGACGCGGCGCTGGACGTGGCGACCACGGCGGCGATGCGCCGGCTGGCGACCGGCCTGCACGCACGGTTCCTCGACTTCGCCCGCCCTGGCTGGCCGTGGCCCGAAGCCACGCTGACGTACGAGAACGCACTGCTCCCGCGGGCATTGATCGTGGCCGGCGGGCGCATCGGCGCGGACACGATGCGGCGGGTCGGCCTGCAGGTGCTCGACTGGCTGGTCGACGTCCAGACCGCACCGGAGGGTCATCTCTCTCCGGTGGGCAATGGCTGGTGGCCGCACCGTGGCGAGAAGTCGAAGTTCGACCAGCAGCCCATCGAGGCGACCTCGCTGCTGCTCGCCGCCGAGGCGGCCTACACCGCGACCGGCGACCCGCGGTACCTGGCCGCGATGGAGCGCTCGTACGCCTGGTTCCTCGGCGCGAATGATCTCGGGCGACAGGTCGCGCACCCCGCTCGCGGCGCCGGCTCCGATGGGCTGACGCCGCGCGGCGTCAACACCAACGAGGGCGCCGAATCCACCCTGATGTGGCTCATGGCATCGGAGCACATCCGGGCCGTCCGCAGCCAGCCCGTGCGCGCCCGCGTCGCCACCCCCGGCCGCCGCGCGACCATGCCCACCGCGGCCGTGGCCGCGCCGTGACGGCCCCGGAGGCCCTCTTCGTCCGCTCACCGGCGAACCCGATCCTGACGGCGGCGGACGTCCCCTACCCCGCCAACAGCGTGTTCAACCCCGGTGCGGCGCGCGTCGGCGCGGAGACGATCCTCCTCGTCCGCGTCGAGGATCTGCGCGGCATCTCTCATCTCCACGTCGCACGCAGCACGGATGGCGAACACGATTGGCGCTTCGACCCGGAGCCGCTGCTGCGCTCGGACGTCGACCGCGATCCCGAGGAGACCTGGGGCTGCGAGGACCCCCGCCTGACCTGGCTGCCCGAGCGCGAGGAGTGGGCGATCGCGTACACCGCCTTCAGCCGCCGCGGCCCGCTCGTGTCCCTGGCCACGACGCGCGACTTCCGAACCATCCGTCGACTCGGCCCCGTCATGCCACCCGAGGACAAGGATGCCGCGATGTTCCCGCGCCGCTTCGGGAAGCGGTGGGCGCTGATCCACCGGCCATCGCCGCTCCGCGGCGGCGCGCACATGTGGCTGTCGTACTCGCCGGACATGCGCCACTGGGGCGATCACAAGCTGCTGCTCGAAGCGCGGGACGGCGCCTGGTGGGATGCCGGCAAGATCGGCCTCGGCCCGCCGCCGCTCGAGACGCCCGATGGTTGGCTGGTCATGTATCACGGCGTGCGACTGACCTCGGACGGCCCGATCTATCGTGCCGGCCTCGCGTTGCTGGACCTCGATGACCCGGGGACCGTGCTCCATCGCACGGACGAGTGGGTGTTCGGGCCGGAGACGCCGCACGAGATCACCGGCGACGTTGGCCGGGTCGTGTTTCCGTGCGGCTGGATCCACGACCCCGAGACCGACAACCTCGCCCTGTACTACGGCGCAGCGGACACGGTCATCAGCATGGCCACGGCCAGGCTGAGCGACGTCATGACGACCGTTCGCGCAACCCCTCGAGCGCGACGCCAACCGCCCCCTGAACAGGTCAGGATCGCAGAAGGCCCGCGCTGACCGCGCTCGGCGCAGGCAAACGCCGCCGCCTCAGCGCCACTCGACGGTGACGATCTCGATCGGTTCGGACAGGCCTTTCAACGTCTCGCTCCGGACCCCCGAGGCACGGTAGCCCTCCCCGACCGTCGCGAGGCTCGCCACGATCTCGCCGGCCGCGGCGAGCCCGGCGATGCGGGAGGCCTCGTGGACGCCCTTGCCGCGGAAGTTCGCGCCGACCTGTTGGGCGTCGGAGGCGTGCAGCCCGATCCGGACCTGCGGCGCAAAGCCCTGCTTCTGGCGATGCTCCGCGAGCCGCCGCTGGATCGCGACCGCCGCGGCGACGGCCTGCTCCGGCGAGTCGAAGCTCACGAAGAAACCGTCGCCGGTCGTCGAGATCTCCCGGCCCTCGTGGCTGGTGAAGACCTCGCGGAGGGTGGCGTCGTGCCACCGCAGGAGCGTGTCCCAGGCCTCGTCGCCCAGGGCCTCGACGAGGTTGGTCGAGCCGACGACGTCGGTGAACATGAACGTCTTGAGCACGCGCCGGTTCGGCGCGGCCTTGCCGCGCAGCTGCCAGGGCAGCAGGTCCTCGACATCCTCGACGACGATCGCCCCGGTCGGGCATGCGAACGCGGCCGCGCGCAGCAGCTCATCGTCCACGCTCTCTGGTTCGACCACGTCGGCCTTGCCGAAGTCGCCGACCAGCCAGTCGAAGGCCGTCGGGGCGATCGTGATGCAGTTGCCGGCGCCGATGCACTTGTGCCGGTCAACCCGAACCCGCAACGTCACCGGGCAAAGCCTCGGAACGCGAGGGACGTGGCCTCCGCTCGGTTGGACACCCCGAGCCGGGCAATGAGCCGGGCGAGCCGGATGCCGACCTGCTCCTCCTTGAACCCGACCTTCTCGGCCATCTCGGCGTTGGTATTGCCCTCGGTGAGGAGGTGCAGCAGCCGGCGATCGACGTCGTCGATGTCGGGTGCGTCGAACGGGCCGGGGGCGGCCGACGGCGCCCCCGCGTCGAATGTCCCGGCGAGCGCGACCAGCTCCCGCCCGAGCGGGCCTCGGAGCCAACGGACGCGGATCCCCTCGTCGAGGGTGCCCTGGGCGATCCGCGCGAGGAGGATCCGAAGGTAGCCGGAAACGAAGTCCTTGGCCTCGGCGGGGCCGCCGGCGAAGATGGCGCGGGCGACGGGAATGACGATCTCCAGGTTCGCATCGTCGTTCTCCGCTGCCCGGAGCATGTCGATCGCCGCCTGCGCCGCCGCCACGGCCGTCGGGATGTCCCCTCGAGACATCGCGACGGTCACAAACACCGCCTCGGCCTGGGCCGCCCAGACAGGATGCCCCGGGAGAAGTCCCACGATCTCCTTGGCGGCCACGGCCGATTGCTCGGCCAGCCCCAGGAGCTCGGCGTCGCCGGCCGTCGCGCCCAAGCGTGCAGCTTCCAGCGCCAGTCTCGCGAGCGTCTCGCACCGTGCCGACGCTCGGCTCTGGCTCGTGGCCAACGCGATGGCCGTCTCGAGGTGCCGGCGCATGCCATCGGCGTCCCCGGCGCCCGCGCGCGCCATGCCCCGCCACATCTCCAGCTGCCAGGCGCGCGTCGGCGAGGGGGCCGACGACGCGACGCTCGCGGCCAGGCCGATCCAGCGCTCCGCTTCGGCGATGTCGCCCAGCTGCAGGTGGCTCAGCGCCACGCCGCCGGCGGCGTGGAACTCGGTGGCCTGGTCGCCGAGCAGGCGTGCCGCGCGATATGCCTCCTCGCCTCGGGACAGCATCAGGTCGGGCACGATCTTGGCCCGGGCGTACACATGGACCCCGAAGAGCATCTGGAGCTCCTGACGCGCGCGCTCGCTCTCCGTCACGAACTCGGTCAGGCGCGCGGTGACACGTCGGATCTCCTCGAGGTGCCGAGCCGACGAGCTGAGGTGGATGGTCGCCGCGTAGCTGCCATAGGCCATCGCGATGACCGTGGACATGACCCCGGTCCGATCGCCGAGCTGCTCGAAGAGGCCCAGCGCACGCTCCAGCAGCGCCTTGCCCTCCTGCGCCTGTGCTGCGATCGGCAGGCCGGCGAGGACTTCCTCGACGGTCTCCCCACTGGTCACCCGCGCCACGAGCTCGAACACGGCACCGGACCGGTACGCCTCTGCAAACCAGGCCCGCGTCCCGGAGTAGCGCAGCATCCCGAGCTCGCGCAGCGCGGCAGCGAGGCTCCGGTCGTCGCCGAGCTGCTCGGCGATCTCCACGGCGCGCCCGTAGGCCGCCGCCGCCCCGGGCTCGTCGACCTCGCTCCCGACGGAGCTGAACGTCTCCCCCAGCGCCGTTCGGAGCAGGGCCTGCCCGAGCTCAAGGTTCGCGCGCAGCTCGGTGGCCATGTCACCGCCCTCCGCAGCGCGGGCGGCGACGCGACGCGCGAGCTCCGCGGCTGCGTCCTCGTCGCGCGACATCCGGAGCGCGGCGGCACGTCGGAGCTGCACGTCGAACTCGAGCGCGGGATCGCCCAGGGCTTCTGAGAGGGCGCCCAGCTCGGCCAGCCCGAGAAGCCGCTCGGTGGATCGCCGGAGCGCCGCGAAGGCGTCGTCGCGGGTGGCCAGCAGGACCCGGCGGTCGGCCGGCGTCGAAACGACCGGCAACGCCTCGTCGACCAGGCGCAGTGCCTCCTCGGGTGCGTTGGAGGCGAGGGCGGCGGTCGCCGCATCGATCGAAAGCCGAGCCGCACGTTCGGAGTCGCCGGCGGCGAGGGCGTGCCGGGCAAGCATCGGCAGGCCCGCCGGCGACGGGTCGCCGCCCTCGAGCAACAGCTCGACGACGGCGCCGTGGACCTGGCGCCTGCGCGACTGCGACAGGAGCCCATCGGCGAAGTCCCTGACCTGCACGTGGGTGAACGTGAAGTCGGCCGCGTCCGACTCGGGGTGCTGGAGCAGCAGGCCGGCCTCCACGGCCGGCCGCAGGGCGTCGGCGAGATCCTCCCCGTCGGCGCCGACTCGCGCGCGGATCGCGCGCAGGTCGCGGAGGCTGAAGCTCCGCCCGAGCACCGCCGCATCCGACAGCGCCTCGCGGGTGGGTGCCGGCAGCCGCGCGGCGCGCCGCTGGATGAGGGTCTGGACCGCTGAGGGCACGAGCCGCGCCGCGTTCCGGCCGAGCTTCCACCGCCCATCGACCAGCTGCAGGGTTCCGGCCTCGCGATGGCTTCGGGCGAGCTCCTCGACGATGAATGGCACGCCCTCGGACTGGACCTGCATCGCCGCGGCGGATGCCGGCTCGACGGGGCCGCCGAGAACGTTCTTGAGCAGCTCGGCTGTCTCGACCTGGCTGAACCGCCCGGGCCGGAGCCGGCGGACGAGGCCCATGCGCTCCATGTCGGCAACGAAGTTGACGGCCTCGGTGACCGCGGCGAATTCGTCGGGCCGGATCGTGAGGAACAGGAAGATCGGGCGGTCGGCGTCACTCCGGACGACATAGCGCAGCATCCGGAGGGTGTCATCGTCTGCCCACTGCACGTCGTCGATGAGCAGCGCCAGCGGCCGGATATCGGCGAGCGCAGCGACGGCCAAGCCCGCCACGTCGAACGCGCGCAGCACCTTGGCCTCGGCGGAGAGGCTTTCGAACCCGGCCTCGTCACGACCCGACAGCGCGTCGATGACGCGCCGAACCGGCGTCTCGGCGGGAGTTCCCGCGGCCGTGTCCCGGATCGCCGAGGCGGCGAAGAGGCTGCGTGCGACAAGGAACGGGCCGCGAATCTCCTCATCCGCTGTGATCGCGATCGTGCAGAAGCCCTGTG
>Ga0299913_10003393_pt1 | contig 13003 bp, 13 predicted proteins | sample RVTome_9_FD_201360 | JGI IMG/M metagenome (GOLD analysis project Ga0299913, IMG submission 201360) | Soil microbial communities from uranium-contaminated site in the Upper Colorado River Basin, Wyoming, United States - RVT155D38 (version 2) ... | reverse complement strand
GACAATGTTCAGAGAAAAGGGCAAAAAGTTCTGGTTTGAGGTGAGGATTTACGGGGGCAAGGAGGGCACGGGCCTTGACGCGATAAAGTGGGCAAAGGAAGTCGAGAAGCGCGGGGCCGGCGAGATATTGCTAACCAGCATCGACGCCGACGGCACCGAGAACGGCTACGACATCGAGCTGACAAGGGCGATCTGCAAGTCAGTCAGGGTGCCGGTGATAGCCTCCGGCGGCTGCGGGAGCGCGCGCCACATGCTTGCCGTGTTCGACAAAGCCGACGTCGACGCGGTGCTTGCAGCATCGATATTCCACTATGAAAAGTCCACGGTAGACAAGGTAAAGAGATATTTGAAGAGGAGCGGCGTGAGGATCAGGATATGATGTCTGGCAGCCGCATCCCGTTTGAAACTCATCTTGAGGGGCTCAAAGAGCCGGCGAAAGCAATAATGATCGATTTACGCAGCTTTGTCAAGTCGCTTGGCAGCAACGTGATTGAAGAGGTGCGACCGCACAGGGTGGCCTACGCCAAGACGATGAATTTCAGGACATTTCTCGACATCGCGCCTGCAAGTGATTCGCTCGTTCTATCGATAAGGTACGGCAGGGCCGCGCCTCCGGCAACCGTAACCATCAAGACTATGCAGGAAGCCGAAGACGTGAAAAAGCAGATAGCCGAAGCGTACCAGAAGATTCAATAGTTTACATTAAAGTCGGCAAACTCGCCGGTGTACTTCCCGAACTTTACGCTCACGTCTTGCACGCTGGCCTTTGGCGGCCCAACGTGGCACCACTCTATCACCTCGTTGACGTCCATCTCGCCCCCCTCGAAAATGGCCTCCACGCGGCCGTCTGGCAGGTTGCGCACCAAGCCGGTTACTTTGTGTCTTGTAGCGACCTGCTTTGTGTTCTGCCGGAAATAGACGCCCTGGACCCTGCCGCTGACAAATATGTGGGCGCGGGTCTTTTTGGTGTCGCTCACTTTTCAGTGATGCTACTCTAGATTTAAAAAATGTTCCCCGCCTGCACGGCAGGGCTTGCCTACGCCAGCTCGCCGCCTTCTTCCCGGAAGAGGCGCTCGTACGTTGTCCCCTTCCTCACCAGCCGGAACTTGCCGTCGCTGTCCTTCATCACTATCGGCGGCTTTGTCTGGCAGTGGAACGGCATGTTGAACACGACAGAGTACGCGCCCACGTTGTAGAACGAGATGTACCTGCCCACGTCTGACTCTGCCAAGTCTGACACCTTTGAAAGCGGGAAGACGTCGTACGTGTCGCACAGCCTCCCTGCAAGGTGCGTGTTCTTTACCGAGGCAAGGGCGGTCGTCCTGTCCTTGCCGTCGACCACAGGCACCACTTCCTGCGGGTACTCCTGCTTTAACAGTGCAGCGTCAAGCAGGATGTGGTAGCCCGCGTCGACGATCACTATCTTGTGCTCGTTGTACTCCTTTGTGTTCACTATCCTTGATACCAGCATGGACGACTCTGCCACGAGGAAGCGGCCGCTCTCGATCATGAGAGTGAAGGTGCCGTGCGTCTCTGCAAGCTGGTTGAGCTTGCCGATGTGGTTATCTGCCATCTGGGCCGGCGTCGGGACCGGGTCGTTGTAGAACACGGGCGTGCCTCCGCCAATGTCAAACGTGTTGACCTGGAACGCCGGGTTTTCCTTCTTCATCTTGGTCATGAACGCGTCCATCTTGTCCAGCGCGTGGGTGTAGCATGAGAAGTCGGTGATCTGCGACCCTAGGTGGAAGTGGAAGCCCTCGAATTTCAAGAGGTCGCTGCCCATCAGATGCTTGACCATCTTTGCCGCGCTGTCTATGGTGCCGCCGTTGAACGGGACTCCGAACTTGCCATTCCTGTATGACGCGCGAACTTCGGCCTTGACACCGACTTCGGGGTTCACGCGTATCATTGTCAATGGCTTTGTTCCCGTTTTGCCTGCAGCTTTTTCCAAGTTTGTCAGCCCGTTAAAAGAGCTGACGACAACCCTCTTGACCCCGCTCTCGAGCACTTCAACGTACTCTTCCGGCTCTTCTGTCACGCTCGTGTAGATGACGTTCTCCGGGTCTACCTTGCACTGCTTGATGAAGTGGAGCTCGCCGAGCGAAGTCAGGTCAAACGTCACCCCGTCTTTCATGAAGGTCCTGATAACCGCCGGTGTAAAGTTGGCCTTGATCGAGTATGCTACCTTGACCGGGCCCTTGAACTTGGCATAAGCGCCGTGTAGCTCCTTGGCCTTTGCATGAAGCGTGTCTTCGTCCACCAGATAAAGCGGCGTGCCGTGTTGTGCTACGAGTTTGCTGATGTCAGTGGGCTTTACAAACCGGTTTAGAGCGGCTGCGGTTGGTTTCTCTACGAGTTGAACCTGTGAATTTTCAACCAATTTCTTTTAATTAGACGTATCATAAAATCAATTGCTTAAAAACATTTGCCCGCCAGCAGAGGTACTGTCTGTCAGGAAATTTTCAGACAAAAAGGAGGAAAAGAGGCTAGCGGTAGTACGGGACCGCCTTTTCTGTCGGCTTGCCTTCCCTCTGGGTCTTGATCTTCCTTACCGCTTCTTCAAAGTGGCGGAGCATCACGTGCGCTTCTGACGCGTGCTTTGCCGCTTCTTCCGGCGTTGGGTATTTCGCAAGGTATTCGTGCAGCACTAGCGACACGGCAGTGTTGGACACCGCGCCCGTGTCTGCGCCGCTAAAGCCCTCCGTGATCTCGGCTACCTTGACAAAGTCCACGTCGGGGCCCATCGGCTTGCCCTTTGCGTGGATTTCCAGTATCCTCTGCCTTGCAGCCTTGTCCGGCATCGGGACGAACACTATCTTGTCAAACCTGCCGGGGCGGAGCAGCGCGGGGTCTATCATGTCTGCACGGTTGGTTGCAGCGATTACCACTACTCCTGAAAGCGACTGGATGCCGTCCAGCTCGGTCAGCAGTTGCGACACCACGCGCTCGGTGACCATGCTGTCGCCTCCCATGCCCCTTGTCGGGGCGATCGAGTCTATTTCGTCAAAGAACACTACGCACGGCGCTGCCTGCCTGGCCCTGCGGAATATCTCTCTTATGCCGCGCTCTGATTCGCCGACCCACTTGCTCAGCAGCTCGGGCCCTCTCACGCTGATAAAGTTGGCCTCGGACTCTGTCGCGACGGCCTTTGCCAACAGAGTCTTGCCGGTGCCTGACGGCCCGTGCATCAGCAGGCCCTTTGGCATAGTGTGCCCCAGCTTTGCATACAGGTCTGGATATCTCAACGGCCATTCCACCGCTTCCTGGAGCTCGCGCTTTACCTCCTCCAGCCCGCCTATGGCAGACCACGGTATGTCCGGCGACTCCAAATAGACTTCCCTCATGGCAGATGGCATGACTTCCTTTACCGCGTTTTCAAAGTCGCTCATGGTGACGATCAGCTTGTTCAGCACGTCTGGCGACAGCTTTTCGTCCTCCAGGTTGAGCTCTGGCAGCACGCGCCTCAGGCACTTCATTGCAGCCTCCTTGCACAGATATTCAAGGTCTGCGCCTACAAAGCCGTGCGTCACTGCCGCGATCTTCTCCTGGTCGACGTCCGTGTCGAGCGGCATGTTGCGGGTGTGTATCTGCAGTATCTCTAATCTTCCGCGCTTGTCCGGGACCTTGATCTCGATTTCCCGATCAAAGCGCCCGGGCCTCCTGAGCGCCGGGTCGATCGCGTTTGGCCTGTTCGTTGCCGCAATTACAATGACCTTGCCCCTTGCTTCGAGGCCGTCCATCAGCGACAGCAACTGTGATACCACTCTCCTTTCTACTTCGCCGGTCACTTCTTCGCGTTTTGGAGCGATAGAGTCGATTTCGTCTATGAATATGATCGAAGGCGACTTTTCCTTTGCCTCCTTGAATATTTCCCTGAGCCTCGCTTCCGACTCGCCGTAGAACTTGCTCATGATCTCCGGGCCGGAGATGCTGATAAAGTGGGCGTTGCTTTCGTTGGCAACTGCCTTTGCAAGCAATGTCTTGCCTGTGCCCGGCGGGCCATAGAGCAATACACCCTTTGGCGCTTCGATGCCAAGTTTTTCAAAGATCTCCGGGTGCCTGAGCGGGAGCTCGATCATTTCCCTGACTTTTTGTATTTCCTCCTTCAGGCCGCCAATGTCCTCGTATGTCACCTGCGGGACTCCCCTCAGGGTCTCGCCCTTTTCGGCGATGTGGAATATAGTCTTCTGAGTAACAAGAACAGCGTCTGCCGCCGGCGTCACGCCAATGACCTGGAATGTCAGCCTGCCGCCAAAGTACGGGACCATCACGTTGTCGCCCTTTATCAGCGGCACGCTTTCCAACGCGTCCGCCAAGTAGCGCTCGTCAATGGGCGGTATCGCTTCAAGCGGGGCTACGATCACCTTTTCCGCGGGAACAGCTTTAATCTTTTTTACAATTACAGTGTCGCCTATCGCGATGCCTGCGTTGTTCCTGACAAGACCGTCGACTCTGATGATGCCCTTGCCCTCATCAGACGGATAAAGCGGCAAACACTTTGCGACAGTCCTGCGCTTGCCTCTAATTTCAATAACGTCTCCAGTCGACGCGCCCAGCGAGTCCATAGAGTCATAGTCGATCCTGGCTACTCCCCTGCCTACGTCTCTGGTATACGCCTCAAGTACCTTTAGGGATAGGGTATTCTGGCTCACATTTACACCTGAACAATACTGCTCTTTATACCTTTATTATCTTTCGCCTAGATTCTCCAATTACAAACCCACAAGTTTCGCCACAAATTGCAAAAATTTTAGAAATTTTTACTCGCTAAACAGTTATAACTTTCCCTCGGTTTCCAATTATTGAATGAGCAAAGAAGACAAGCGGCCGGCGCTGCCAGGCGAGCATGTCGCGTCCATAGAGGAATTTGAGGGAGGCAAGGGTACTTTTCTTGCTTCGGACGGGACCGTGCGCTCCGAGACAGTCGGCACCAAAGTTTACGATTTAAAACGGAGGGTGGCAAAGATAGAGCCAAAGAATCCCCCGATGCTCCCAAAGGTGGGCGACCTTGTTGTCGGGTACTCTGAAATGCTGTTCAGCAGTATGGTGTCGATCAAGGTGCTGTACATCAACGACAGGTGGTCCGACGCGGGCTTTTCCGCAATCGCGTCGGCAAGGATCGGGAGCCGGGCCGACGTCGAAAGGAGGGGCGATAGGCGCGCGACCTTCCACAACGGCGACATTGTAAGGGGCAGGGTGATAAGCCTGCTCAATTCCACGATACATCTTACGCTTGCAGAAAGAGAGTATGGCGTGCTGTACGCGCTGTGCTTCATGTGCGGCGGCGATACCATCCGCACCGACGAGAGCACGATAAAATGCGTCGATTGCGGTGCGTTTGAAAACCGCAAGCTGACGCACGACTATGGCAAAGAGTCGTTCCGGCTGGTGCACAAAGCGGGCAAGTAATGGCCATGGTAAGGGTTGCCTTCCAAGGAGAGCGTGGAGCATATGGCGAAATGGCGGCCCTCCAGTATTTCCCAAGGGCAAGGCTGACGCCGAAAAAGTCTTTTCAGGACGTCTTTGACGCGGCAGAGGGCGGCGAGGCCGACTATGCCGTGGTGCCGGTGGAAAACTCGATAGAGGGGAGCGTGAATGAAATTTACGATCTCTTGCTCCAGACCAAGATGGGCGTGATCGGCGAACTCTACCAGCGGGTCAGGCACTGCCTCATCGCAAACTGGGGCGGGAAAAAGATCAGGTACGTGCACTCACACCCGCAGGCGCTCGCGCAGTGCAGGGGTTATTTGCAAAAGAAAAAACTAGAGCCCGTGCCGGCCTACGACACCGCCGGCGCGGCAAAAATGGTAAAGGAAAGCAGGATGCTCGACTCTGCGGCAATCGCAAGCAGGCGGGCGGCCGAGCTGTACAGGATGGAGATACTCGACGAAGGCATCGAGGACAGGAAGAACAACTACACCCGGTTCCTAGTGCTGTCGCCCAAAAAGGCCAGGGGAGATAGCAAGTCTGGGCACTACAAGACATCCATGATATTTTCGGTAAAGCACGTCCCCGGCGCATTGTTTGGCATCATTGGCGAGTTTGCGATCCGCAGGATAAACCTGACCAAGATAGAGTCGCGCCCGACGAAAGAGACGCCGTGGGAGTACAACTTTTTCGTTGATGTTGAAGGGCACGTGCGAGACAAGACGATGCAGCAGGCGCTCCAGTCGATAAAGCCAAAGACGTCGTACATCAAAATTCTCGGCTCGTACAAGAAGGCCGAGTTCCGCTGATCTATGCAACGAAGACCCTGAATGCTTTTATTCGCTCTGCCCGGTACTTCACGACATGAGACTTGTCCCGGTGAGCAAGATAGCGGTTACTCTTCTCATGGACAACGTCACAGACAGGCTGCTTCCCGATTCTCCGCATGCGCAGAGGCCGCCGCTGGGCAGGGACGAAAAATTCCTTCCTGCACCCATAGCAGAGCACGGATTTTCTGCCCTGATAGATATAGAATATAACGATGCATGGAACGGCCCGGCTCAAAGGAACACCTACCTCTTTGACTCTGGAACTAGCGAAAACGGCGTCGTCTTTAATTCCGACCTGTTTGGAATACAACTCCAGAAGGTTGACGCCATTGTACTAAGTCACGGCCACTTTGATCATTTTACTGGACTTGCAAGCGTGCTGAAACGAATCTCAAGGCCGGTCAAGCTATATGCCCACCCGGACGCCTTCTTGAAGCGCTGGGATATTTTTCCGGACGGAACAAGGCTGATCAATCCTGTCCTGGACGAAACAGTTCTTAAGGCGCATGGCGTGGCTGTGCAAAAAAATGTTGGGCCGACAGGCCTTCCGGATGAAAAAAGTCCCCGCCTTGTTGTCAGCGGCCAGATTCCGCGCGAAACGAGCTATGAGAAAGGCTTCCCGCCCGAGTATGCAGAGGTGGAGGGCAAGGGGCTGGTCCATGACCCGCTAATCAAGGATGACCAGGCATTGATCGCAAATGTCCAGGGGAAGGGGCTGGTCATTGTCAGCGGCTGCGGCCACGCGGGGATAATAAATACGATAAACTATGCCAAGAGGCTGGGAGGCACCGAGAAGATTCATGCGGTGCTCGGCGGCTTCCACCTGTCAGGCGCGCTGTATGAAGACGCGATCGAGCCGACTGTGAGTGACTTGAAGAGTGCAGATCCCGGGTACGTCGTGCCCTGCCACTGCACTGGGTGGAGGGCCATAAACACGATAATCCAGCGCATGCCTGAAAAATTCATCCAGCCCAGCGTTGGGACCAGATTTGTCTTTTAGTGCTGCAGAATCCATAGGCCCGGAGCGATCAGGTTCCACGATTTCATTAGCGGTTCCTGAAGCGCAGGCTCAGGCCGACCAGTATTACTCCTGTTATCATGAGCATCAGCGCGCCGGTCAGCCCGAGAGGGCTTGACTTTGTCTGCGCGTGACCGCTGACCGTGAGATCAGAATTGCCGGTGTTCACGATCTCTATGCGGTGCTCGCCGGCCTTTTGCGCCGTCAGGTCATAGCTGAAAGACTCGACGTTGCTCTCCGACGCGATCACTTGCCTGTCAGGGTCCATGATAGTGACGTTAAACATGGATCCGGTCACCATGATGCTCGCGGTGCTGCCCACGTTCATGTTCGGCGTAATAATATCCGGCATTCCCGGCCCGACTACGTTGTCCAGCGGGACTCTCACCGCCGTGTTGGTATAGATGCTCGACGCCGCGCCTATGGCAATGAACGCGACGCCCGCCGCCAGTGCAGCGTAAAAGATCTTGCTGGCCAACATGCAGGGTCGCGGTGCGGCGCTATATAGCGCTTTACTACCGCGCTGCGACCATTATGTCGGAATTTTCTGTCCACGCCACGTAGATGTTTTCATCTACTGCAACACTGGCCAGGCCGCCGTCGCTGCTTATACTCTCTGGCTCTTCAAATGTCTCGCCTCCGTCAGAGCTTGATGCAAGCAGTATCTCGTCGTCAGATCAGACGACAAATACGCCGCTGCCCGATGCTGCCATTGCGTATATTGCCATTCCCTCAAGATTTTCCGAGACTTCAAAGTTCACGCCGTCGGTGCTTGTGCCAAACATGTTCATGTCTTCCTCCGTGGTGTCGCCTGACGGGTGGTGTCGCCACGCCAAGTACAGCGCGTCGCCAGAGCTGGCCATCACGGCGTTGACGGCGTCCTCGCCTACAAGGGCGGCCTCGAACTCGGCTCCATCAGAGCTTCTCGCAAGCATCAGGTTGCCGGTGAATTCTTCATTCGAGCCGGAAACCCACGACACATAGACGTCACCTCCAAACAGCGTCACCTGCGGGTCGGCGTTTTCGCCGATGTAGTTGCCAAGTATCGTCGCGTTGCCAAAGGTTTCGCCGCTGTCATTGCTCATGATGAACGCAGTCGCCGACTGCTCGTCTGAATCAGAGTCCGACCAGACGACGTAGACGTTATCATCCGAAATCGCGATGTCCGGCGTTGTCGAGAATCCGCCCTCTTCCGACTGCCCTACCGCGACCGGCTCGCCAAACATTGCGCCAGAGTCGCCGCTCTTTGCAAACAGGATTTCTTGGTGGCCGGAAGTGTCGTCCTGCCACACGAGGTAGATGTCGCTTCCCTGCGCCGCAAGGTCGGCGCGCTCTGACCTGCCGGGGTTGCCGCTCACGTTTACCGGAGCGGCGGCCGTTTCGGTTTCGTTGCCGGCATCGTGGGACAGCGTGGCGTTGCCCTGCACCCCTGTCGGGTCGTGCGTGACTGCAAACGTGTAGTTGCCAGTCTGGTTAAAGACGACTCCCGCGTCCTTGCTTGCGATAAAGAGCGTAAAGACCGGCTTTGTCCCAAAGCACATACCGTACTCGCTGACCTGCTCGCCTCCGGGGCCGTGGATCGCGATAGTGATGTTTTCTCCGGCAAGCCCTCCTCTCAGCATGCCGCCGAGGCGCACGCCATCGTCATTCTCCGTGGCTGAAAGGTTCACAAATTCAAGGGTTGCGAACTTTATCGGGTGCGTCTTCTCGGCCTCCGCGGTTCCGCCGCCGTATTCATACGTCGCGACTATCCGGTAGTCGCCGTCGCCGGCCTCCCTTGACGCGAAAAAGCCCTGCTGGTCTGAGTAACTGAAACTATCGTGCAGCGTGCCGTTTGGCGCGAAGACGCTCAGCTGCACTTCGTCAAATCCCTCCACCTTGTTTTCTAGCTGCACGCTGACCTGCACCCAGCCGTAGACGTAAGTCGCGTTGCTCGCTTGCGTCGTTATTTCCGGCTCGGCCGCGGTCTCGGTTTCGTCAGGCGGAGTTTCCTCCGGCGGAGCTTCGTCGTGCGGTGGAGTGAGCGGCACCTGCTTCTGAGGCTTTTCCGGCACGACGAGTTGGTAGCTTGCAGTCACGTCAGAGTCTGCCGGCACAAGCCTGGGCCTGTCATTGCTGCCGTCCTCCCACTGCCTGAACATGATGTCGCCCTTGGAGTCGTTGCAGTCGGTGCAGGCCGCCGGGAAGACAAAGTAGAGCGTGTTCTCAAGGCCCTCCACAGTAAAGCCCCTCTCGTCTGCATAGCCGGTCTCTACAAGGTCGCCGTTGATGTCATAGACGGCGGTAAACATGCCCACCCTGTCGTCCGTGAACTTTGCGCTTCATCCTTCAGACTCGATCCTCTCTGCACGGATCGTAATGCCGTGGCTCCTGTCGACCTGACCGTCGTCATCGTCCGGCTCGGCGTACTGGCTGATGGTGATGCGGTAGTTCTCCAGGTTTATCGTGACCGGCTGGTAGATTATCGTGTTGTTGCGATAAACCGGCATGTTTATCACGATGGTATTGTTTGCAATGACCGTGTTGTTGGCAATGTCAGTGCCATCCTGCTGCGGCTGTTCGATTTCAGCTATGGTCGTGCTTTCGTTCTTTGGCTCGCTGTCCCTGTCTATAGTGCTGAGGACCGGCGCGGGGCTCGGCTCCTCCTGCCTCGGCATGGCTGAATACGCGATTAGCCCCCCGATCAACGCGACGACTGCGATTATTGCAACGGCGGCCCCTTTTTTTCTGCTCAACGCAAGCCAGACGCCGGCACAGTATTTACGGAGTATAGAGCCTCAATCAAGAAAATACGTACTGACGCCAGAGGAGATTTCTTGCTGAAATCTACATCAGGTCGACGTCGTGGGGCTGGCTCTCGATAAAGCCGGCCGAAGTCATCTTGATGAACTCGGCGTTCTTTTGCATTTCGGGGATTGTCTTGGCTCCGCAGTACGACAGCCCCGAGCGCAGGCCGCCTGCCAGTTGCCTCACTATATCGACGACGCTCCCCTTGTAGGGCACCATCGCCTCGACGCCTTCAGGCACATAGTCGTTCAAGTCATCTGAATCAACAACCTGCGGGCCTTCCTCCCTGTATTTGCGCCCGAGCGACGCGTAGAACGACGCCATGCCCCGGTACATCTTGAACTTTTTGCCGTTCTTTACCAGCGTCTTGCCGGGGCTCTCGTCGGTGCCGCCAAAGAGGCTGCCCACCATTACAGAGGCAGAGCCGGCCGCCAGCGTCTTTGTGATGTCGCCAGAATTGCGAATGCCGCCGTCCGAGATAACCGGGACGTCATAGTCGCGGGCGACTTTGACGCTGTCAAGGACTGCCGTCAATTGCGGCACGCCAGAGCCTGTCACCACCCTCGTTATGCATATCGAGCCCGAGCCCACGCCCACCTTTATCGCGTCCACGCCGGCCTTGATGAGATCGCGTGCGCCGTCGCCCGTCGCGACGTTGCCCGCGATAAGCTCGCAGTTCGGAAAAGCCTTCTTTATCATGTGCACGGTGTTGATCGCGTTTTCGCTGTGGCCGTGCGCAATGTCGACCACGAGCACGTCCGCGCCCGCCTCAAGAAGCGCCTCCGTGCGCTCCAGGTAGTCGCCCTTGACGCCCACGGCGGCCCCGGCGAGCAGCCTGCCCTTCCTGTCCTTTGACGCGTGTGGATACTGGTCCATTTTCAGGATGTCCTTGCTAGTGATGAGCCCGACGATGCGGCGCTTTTCGTCTACCACCGGCAGCTTTTCAATCCGGCGCTTGTGCAGGATCTCCTTTGCCTGCTCTATTGTGGTGCCGGTCTTTGCCGTGATGACCTCCTTTGTCATCACCTCTGAAACCTTGCGCTTGTTGTTCTTTTCAAACGTGATGTCGCGTCTTGTTATGATGCCGGCGAGCTTGCCCCCTTCTTGAACCAATAATCCCGAAACGCCGTACTCGGCCATCGCCTTTTTGGCTTCTGCCACGGTGACGTCCGGCTTTATCGTGTAGGGCTGCTCTATCATTACCGATTCAGAGCGCTTTACCCTCAGGATCTGGTCGACCTGATCTTCAATCGTCATAAAGCGGTGGATGATCCCGACGCCTCCTTCCCTCGCCAGCGCTATCGCCATCCCCGACTCTGTTACGGTGTCCATGTTGGCGCTTATGATTGGAATGTTGAGCGTGATGTTGCGCGAAAGTTTCGTGCGCAGGTCGGTCTGTGACCTAGAAACTATGGGCGACCGTTTAGGAACTAAAAGTACGTCGTCAAATGTCAGACCTTCTCTGATGTCCAACTATTCCCTTGCTGTCTAGTCAGTTTTTAGGATTATAAACGTAGCGAGCTAAAAAACCCACACCTTTTACGGGTTGGTAGTTGACAAACGTTTGCCATCAGAGCTTCAACAATTGCAACATCGTCAGCGCTTGCACCGTTTCGCGGACGTTGTGCGTCCTGATTATGCTCGCGCCGTTGAGGACGGCTATAGCCTCGCATACTATTGAAGGCACAAGCCGGTCATCGCCCTTGATGTCCAGGAGGTGCCCGATGAATGACTTTCTTGAAGCTGACACGCACACGGGCCCGAGCGCTGCAAGCTTGTCCAGACTGTTCAGCACTTCGATGTCGCGCGCGTACCACGGCATGTCCGTCATTTTCGTGAAAAAGGGGTTCCTGCCTTCCTCTCTGAAAAAGCCTATCGACGGGTCGACTGCTGTTTCTTTAATCCCGGCTTTTCTTGCAATGGCAAGGCTCTCCTTCAGTGCCTTTATCGTGCCTGCAAGCCTGCCCGTGGCAGGCATCTTGCTGTAGGCACCGATTATCACGGGCACGCCGGCCCCTGCAACGACGCCTGCCAGCCTGCCATCGTATTTCAGGCCGGTCACGTCGTTGATTGCATCAGCGCCGGCCGCTATCGCCTCCTCTGCCACAGAGGCGTGCGACGTGTCCGCCGAAATTGGAAGGTCGCAGGCGCCTTTCACCGCCCTGACCGCCTGCCTCATCCTCCTGATCTCTTCTTCAACAGGAATCACTGTTTCAAGGTAGGGCGCGGTCGACATGGCGCCGACGTCGATGACGTGCGCGCCGTCCTGCTGCATTTTTTTTGCAGTTGCCGCGATTTCCCGCTCGCTGGTCCTGACAGAGCCTTTGTAGAACGACTCGGGGCTTGCGTTGATTATGCCCATCACCTTGACGTGGGTGCCCTTGCCGATCTCTACCTGGCCTATCTTCAACAGACTATCACGGCTGCAGGTGCGCTTTAAGTTGCGTGGTCATAAAAACTCAAAAGGTAGCATCTACACAGAAGACAACATGGATTTTGCAAAGCTTTGTGAGCAGGTTTTTGCGCTGAACGACGACATCAGGTACGCCGCGGTGATAGACGACATGGGCGCCATATTGGCAGGCGGCATGCGGAAGGGCATCGACTCGATAACCGACCAGAGCAACGACGAGCTGTACTTGGCGCAGACGGCTCTGCGCAAGTCGATGAGGCAAAAGTTCGATGAGACCATGGGCAAGGCTAGGTTTGCCTACGTCGAGCGGGAAAAGATATCGCTCCTGACCTTTTTCATGAACGGCCACACGCTTGTCGTGACGCTAGAGCCAAACCTTGACTCTCACACCGTAATGGACATCGCCGAGGATACGCTGGATATCCTGAACAGCAAGCACTAGCAGGCAAGCAGGATCTTGCCCGCGTGGCGGCCCTGCTCCATCCTTTCCTGGGCGTCGCGGGCCTGCGCAAGGGGGAAAACAGAGTC
>Ga0299913_10003392_pt1 | contig 13003 bp, 12 predicted proteins | sample RVTome_9_FD_201360 | JGI IMG/M metagenome (GOLD analysis project Ga0299913, IMG submission 201360) | Soil microbial communities from uranium-contaminated site in the Upper Colorado River Basin, Wyoming, United States - RVT155D38 (version 2) ... | reverse complement strand
AACGGTAAGGATGAAAGCCCTAGGGCAATGCGCAAGCGCGCCAGCATTTCCCGAAAGCTCACTGATTGAGGGCCGACCAGCGGCACCCGGCAGCGGCTGAGCGCACCGGGCCTAAGCAAGGCGGCTATCGCCTGTACCAGATCGTCGATATGTACCGGCTGAACCGGCTGCGCGCCCTTCCCGGGCAGGGGAATGACCGGCAGTACCGCCAGGGTCTTAAATAACAGCGCACTGGCGCCCTCGGCCCCATAGACCAGTGAAGGCTGCACGATGACCCAGTCAAGGGGTAAACCCGCCAGATAATCATCAGCGGCCTTCTTGCTCAGGTGATAACCGCTGCACGCCTCCCTATCGGCCCCCAGAGCGGAGATTTGGATGACCTTGACCACCCCTCGCTGTGCGCAGGCACGGAACAGGGCTTGGGGAGTCCTGATATGCACGGCAGCGAAGGTCTGCACCCCCTGCTCACGGAAGATGCCCACGGTATTGATCACCACATCGATGCCTATAAGGCGCAGCAGCCAGTCCTCAATACGTTGATCATGGGCAAAGTCCATGACTATCCAGTCCAGCCCGGGAAACCACCGCTGAAAGCGAGCCGGCTGGCGCACACCGCCTACCACCGTATGGCCACAGCGCAGCAGATGGCGTACCAGATGCCGCCCGATAAAGCCATCGGCGCCGGTGATTAAGATTCGCATGATTATCCTGCTGTTAAGGAGCCGAGGCAGTATTACCGCGGCCGGACCGCCCGCCACCTTATCAACCCCTGAAACAGCAGTGCGGTTCCCAGGCCCCAGGAGGCATTAATCAGCAAACCGGTGACCATAGCCACCGGTTGCCAACCACCGCCGAGCGGCTGGCCTTTAAGCGGCAGGACCACCAGCCAAGCGACCAGGGTTGGCCCTAAAGCGCCAAAGAGCAGTGCCGTTATCCAGTAGGTAGCACCTTTAGGGAAATGGCTCTCAAGGGCGGCAAACACGATCCCCCAAACCCCGCCCCAGAACGCCAATGACCAGACTTGAGGCACACCAAATGGCAGTGTCGGCTGCAGCGGGACCGGTGAGCGCGGCGTAAATCCTACGGCATAGAGCAAGGCAAGCATACCCTGATGGAAGAGGAGGACAGCGATAAAGCCGGCAATAAAGGCAAAGATAATTCGAATCCTAAAGGACAGGGGCTCAGAAGCGGAATGGCTGTTCATGGGGAACTCCGCAAGCAAAGGATACCTATAAGGTAATTAAGATCAATAATGCCGTTGCAGCATCTGCATGGCGAATGATAACAATCGGGTCGCCAGTTTTTTTCTGCTAGCATAGCTGACCTCAAAGAGCTCGGCGGCTTCTTCGCTCGCCTGCATCAGGTAATCATCACTGGTACGCAGCTCATCGACAAGCTTAAGTTCCAGGGCCCGGACACCGAACCAGTACTCACCTGTTGCGACCTTGGCGATATCGAGATGGCTGCGCTGCGCTTTGACAAAGTCCTTGAAGAGTAGATGGGTATCTTCGATCTCCTGGCGGAGCTTGTCGCGCGCCTTGTCGGTGTTCTCTCCAAACAAGGTGATCGTTCTTTTATATTCCCCAGCAGTAAACTGTTCGAAATCGATACCATTCTTTTTTAGCAGGCGATGAAAGTTGGGGAGCTGCGAGACTACGCCAATAGAACCGATTACCGCAAAGGGCGCGGCAATCAGGCGATCGGCGACACAGGCCATCATATAACCGCCGCTGGCGGCGATCTTGTCAACCGCTACCGTCAACGCTATTTTCTTCTCCTTAATACGTAATAACTGCGACGCGGCAAGACCGTAGGCATGGACCAGACCGCCACCGCTTTCCAATCGCAGCACCACCTCATCCTTAGGTGTTGCTATCATCAGGATGGCGGTAATCTCTTTACGTAAGGAAACCACCGCCGAGGCCCGGATATCCCCGTGAAAGTTCAGGACGAATACCTTGCGGGACGGTGCTGCCCCAGCATGCTGCTTCTGCTTTGCCTTATCATGCTTTTTCCCAAGCTTAAGGATCTTTTTGACTTGCCTTCTCGGGAGAATCGCGGTCTGTAGGGTGCGCGCCATGCTTTCATAGGTACGATTCAGGTTCCTGACTTCGAGCCGTTCCTTGGCCTTTGGCCTGCCCCGCGAGGTCAGGGCGATGGTTCCGCCCACGGCCGCCAGCACTGCCACCACGATAGTGATTGTCTTTGCCAGGAACAAACCATACTCGATTAGAAACTCCATCACGCTATACTCTTAATTGCGCTCAAACACGAAACTTTACCCTAGAGCAGCTTAGCAGGAATAAGCCTTATGTCATTGGACAAGCAAAAGTCATTTATCAGTGTCAATGAATATCTGGTTGGTGAAAAGTATTCCGATACTAAACATGAATATATCAATGGCAGTGTTTACGCTATGGAGGGTGGAAGCCGCAATCATAATATCCTTACCTTTAATCTTACAACTATGATAGGACTTCATTTAAAGTCTCCTTGCCAAGGCTATGGATCGGATATGAAGATCCGTGTTAAGGATATTTTTTATTATCCTGACTTGTCGATATCCTGCCAAGAGGAAGCCACCGACGACTACTATAATGAGCATCTGGTATTGATCATTGAAGTTCTTTCGCCATCAACGGAAAGAATCGACAAATATGAGAAATTCCTTGTTTATCAGCAAATAGACACGCTTCAAGAATACGTGTTGGTACATCAAGATATAATGGAAATATGGATCTTTAGGAGAACAAATCAATGGGGAAAAGAAGTCTATAATAACGACGTAATCGAGCTTAAATCGATTACTCTAACGTTAGCTATCGATAATATTTATAGAAATGTAAATATTTAACCACGTTTGGTTCCCTAGAGCCTTATTCAGCATCTAACAAAATCCCCAGTATTTTGGTCTACTCGTATCGCCATGGTGAATAGAGTGTACTTGCCGGCGCCAGTTCGTGCACAACTTGAATCCTGGGTAGAGGCTGGTTACCCCTATGAGACCTGCGGTGTCCTGGTTGGTATTCAAGGCAAGGCTCAGAGCTATATTACCCGGGCTGTCCAGACCCGCAACATAAACAGCGAGCGGGCTCATGATCGCTACGAACTATCGCCCGATGATTTCCTGGCGGCCGACGCAGCGGCAAAGGCCGACGGCCTGGAGATCGTAGGAATCTGGCATTCCCACCCAGACCACCCGGCGCGGCCCTCAGAGACAGACCGGGTTCAGGCCTGGCACGGCTGGTCCTATCTGATCGTGTCGGTCTTGCAAGGCTGTGCAGCGGAGCTGCGATCCTGGCGTCTTGTGAACGAGGCATTCGAAGAAGAGAGTGTAGCATCATGGCAAGCGTAACCCTGGGCCAGGGCGATATCATTCCCGCCCTCAGCTACAGCAACATCTACGGCCGCTAAGAAAATACCAACGTAGAGGTTGTGTATCAGCAACAAGTCGTGTATCAGCTTCCAATGCTGGGGAAGTGAAGATTGGATTTGAGGTAAGAGACTATGACGATGATAATAACTCCCTATCGACAAGCTGCACTCATAAGCGGAAGGCGCTTCGCCTTGCCCCGGGCGGCGGTCCTATGTGCAATTCTGTGCATTCCGATGAGTATGCCCCTTATGGCTGCGACCGACGCGCTGAGCTATAAGAAGCAAACCCTGATGATCAACGGCATGAAACGGACGGTGCGTATACCGACCGGGTACACTCTGGAAGTCCTGACCAGCAGTCTTGATGGTCCTCGGCTGCTGACATTCGCGGACAACGGAGATCTCTTTATGGGCTCGAAATCGGGGAAAGTCTATCGGCTGCCGCCACCCTACAACCGCCCCCAGGTACTTATCAAACTTGATAAGTACCCCCATAGCGTTGCCTTCCGGCCCGGCGAGATCCTGATCGCGCAGGAAGACGGCTTATATCGCGCACCTTACTGGCCTGGCAAGCAACGGCTATCCAGACAGGAGCTTAGCTTGCTGGCCGTGCTACCCCACGGTGGCAAAGGACATATTAGTCGTACGGTGCGTATAGGTCCCGATGGGCGAGTCTATGTCAGTCTGGGTATCCGCGGCAATTGCAGCAATCAATATCTTCATTCAAGTTATCCCTTTATGGCCCGCCGCGGAGGCGTACTGGTATTGAAAGAAGATGGGGGCAATCCCTACTGGGAGACCTATGCCTCGGGCTTGCGTAATCCTGTAGGATTTGACTGGCATCCAAAAACCAAGGTGATGTATGCTGGCAATAACGGACCCGGGGGAGTGTATGCCAGCGATAACGGATCAGGTAGCGACCCTGACCAACCTCCGGAATATTTCAGCCGCCTAAACTGGGGCTCCTTCCACGGCATGCCCTGGTTCCAGTATATCGAAGGGAAGCTCCAACGCGACCCGTGTATTAAAAGCAACCCCCCGCGTCCCAAAGAGGATGTAGTATTACCGGCGGTCACCTTCCCGGCCCATAGCGCCCCTATGGCGGTGACCTTTGTACCCAGGGGCACCTTGGACCCAAAGCTAAACGGCGATGCCATTGTCGCCCTGCGCGGTTCCTACGAGGCTCCAAGGGCCGATCCAACCACCCGGCGCCCGCCCAGTGTGGCAGCGGTCCGTTTTAATCATAGAGGCAAGCCCCGGCGCGTAGATAATTTGATCACTGGTTTTCAGCTAAAAAACGGTCAACGCTGGGCACGCCCGGTGGGTTTGGCCATCGGTCCCGACGGCGCACTCTACTTTAGCAGCGACTTTGGCGCCAATACCCTGTTCCGGTTACGGCGAAACCAATAACTATTCTCCTGATCAAGATCTGCTTTTAGGTCACAGTATGGTCTACGCGTTCCAAAATCTGGAACGCGCAGACCGTACTGCAGGCTGCATATAGCTTCACCGAGTTGCGTTAGAATACTTACGGATCCTGTTCATAATCCCAGTAGGGCTGAACCACCGAACCTGTCCAGGCTCCAATCACCAAGTATACGAGAAGCCTACATTGAAGATCCGTACTCTTGAGTCGCTTGGCGAAATTCCTTCCAGTCAGTGGAACGCCCTGGTGCAGGATGGCAATCCCTTCCTGCGCTATGAGTTTCTTAGCGCCCTGGAGCACCACCGGTGCGTCGGCGAACGCACCGGCTGGTTGCCGCGGCATCTGACCTGCTTCGATGATCAAGGTCAGTTGCTCGGTGCCGCGCCGCTGTATATCAAGAGCAATTCCTATGGCGAGTTCGTATTCGACTGGGGCTGGGCGGAGGCCTACCGGCGCCATGGCCTGCCCTATTATCCGAAGCTGGTCAGCGCCATTCCCTTTACCCCGGCCACCGGGCAACGCCTGCTGCTCGCCCCGAGCGCACAACGCCCGGCCATTGCCAGGGCCTTGATCGAGCACGCCCTGAAAGAGACCCGCGAACTGGGTTGTTCGTCCCTGCATTGGCTGTTCACCACGCCTGAGGATATGGGGCCCCTCCTCGCCCAGGGCTTGATAAGCCGTTTGGGTTGCCAGTTCCACTGGCATAATCCCGGCTACCGCGATTTTCAGGACTTCCTGGACACCTTGACCGCAAAGAAACGCAAAAATATCAAGCGTGAACGCCGTCTGGTACAGGATGCCGGCCTGGAACTGCAAATACTCCGAGGTACCGAGGCCAGCGAGACCCAGTGGCGGAGCTTGCATGCCTTTTATTGCTCGACCTTTCACCGTCTGGGCGGTATGCCCACCCTCACCCTGCCCTTCTTTCAGGAGATCGCCATGATGATGGGTGAGCAGATCCTGTTGGTGTTGGCCCGCGAGGGTCACCGGGCGGTGGCCGGTGCCATCAGCTTCCAGAGTGAAACCACCCTTTATGGACGGCATTGGGGCTGTAGGGCAGACTACGACAGCCTGCACTTCGAGGCCTGTTACTATCAGGGTATCGACTATTGCATCCGCCATGGCCTGCAACGCTTCGAACCGGGTGCTCAAGGCGAACACAAGATCAGCCGCGGCTTTCTGCCGGTCCTCACCCGCTCTGCGCACTGGCTAGTCCATACCGGGTTTCGCGAGGCCGTCGCGGATTTTCTGCGCCGGGAAACCCCGGCCGTTGAAGACTACGCCCGGGAACTGGCCCAGCATTCCCCCTATCGCGAGCAAAGGTCAGGTCCATGAGCAACCTCTCCTGGCTCGATCCTTACGACGATGAGCAGCCCTTTCCCAACCCGGAATATGCCCTGCGGGATCCGGATGGCCTCTTAGCCCTGGGAGGCAGCCTGTCCCCCCAGCGCTTATTGCGCGCCTACCGCAGTGGGATCTTTCCCTGGTATTCTCCGGGACAGCCCATCCTATGGTGGTCGCCCGATCCGCGCACGGTACTGTTTCCCGAACGCATCAAGATCTCCCGCAGTCTGCGCAAGACGCTTAAAAGGGGTTTGTTCTCCCTAACCATGGATACCGCCTTTGCCACCGTGATACGCCGCTGCGGCGAGCCCCGGGATGGCAATCCGGGCACCTGGATCTCCCCCGAAATCCGTGCCGCCTATGGCCGGCTGCATCAATTGGGTTATGCGCATTCCGTGGAGACCTGGTACGGTGCCGAACTGGTAGGCGGTCTGTACGGGGTGGCTATTGGTCGGGTATTTTACGGTGAATCCATGTTTAGCCGGATGGATGATGCCTCGAAGGCAGCCCTGGTAGGCTTGACTGCCCACTTGCAACATTGGGGATTTGCCTTTATAGATTGTCAAATGCACACCGCGCATTTGATCCGTATGGGTGCCGAAGACATCCCCCGCACCCTCTTTATCGAGCTTTTGCGGCACTTCTGTCCTGTTTCAGGGTGGGAGGGAGCGTGGCACTTCAATGACGAATTACTCAAACTTCGGGTGGCGAACTAATCTATGGGCATGCACCGAGCCACGCTAGAGACCCTGCCTCTGTTTCTGACGGTAGAGCACCCCTGTAGCTATTTGCCAAAGAGATCGGCGCGCAATCTGGTGGCCGACCCCAAGGCCATGAACAAGGATATCTACTCGCAACTGGCTGGACTGGGCTTTCGCCGCAGTGGCGATAATGTCTATCGTCCTCATTGTCTGAATTGTACGCAGTGCCTGTCACTGCGCATTCCAGTCTCGAGCTTTCAGCCTAATCGCTCTCAACAAAGGACGTGGAACAAGAACCAGGACCTCCACGTCCAGCGTGTTAAGCCCCAGTTTAGAACGGCGCATTATGCCCTGTTCAAGCGCTATCTCAAGGCCCGTCATCAGGGCAGTGGCATGGATGACAGCTCGCCTAGTGAGTATCTGGCTTTTCTTACCGCTCACTGGAGCGAGACCCTGCTCTATGAATTTCGCTTAGCGCAACGTCTGTTAGCGGTTGCCGCAGTCGATCGACTGGATGATGGTCTCTCCGCCGTCTATACCTTCTTTGACCCCGATGAGTCCGCCCGCAGCCTCGGCACCTTTGCCATCCTCTGGCAGATCAACGAGGGCAGACGCCAGGGGTTGGATTGGGTTTACCTAGGGTACTGGATTCGGGAATGCGAGAAGATGGCCTACAAGACGAATTTCCAGCCCCATGAGGTATTCGTGGCAGGACGTTGGATTAGCGTACCATAGGATTATCTCAGCTTGCTAACACAGCGGACTTCCTATATTTTTACGCGCTTCCCCATAACCTGCAAAACGGCCGGCTAAACCATCAGGAGAGACAAACCGATGGCGAAAGAAGATCATATTGAAATGGAGGGTACCGTGATTGAGACCCTGCCCAACACGATGTTTAGGGTGGAACTGGAAAACGGGCATGTCGTCACCGCTCATATTTCCGGACGGATGCGCAAGCACTATATCCGTATCCTGACCGGGGACAAGGTCAAAGTAGAACTCACCCCTTACGACCTCACCAAAGGCCGTATTATTTACCGGGGGCGTTGACCGCGCTTCCGGTGGCCTCCATCGGCCACCGCCATCGCTTTCTTAAATTCAGTGAATCCCCTCAACCTCGACGATCTCCAGCGCCAATTCCCCGTCTTGCTCGCTAACGACTACATGGCCGCCGCTCGCCAATCGTCCGAACAGGAGCTCCTCGGCCAGGGGCTTTTTGATGTTTTCCTGGATGACCCTGGCCATGGGCCGGGCGCCCATCTTAGGATCATAACCGCGCTCGGCCAGCCAGCGCTTGCCGGCGGCATCCACCTCGAGCGTGACCCCCTTGGGCTCCAATTGCGCCTCCAACTCGATGATAAATTTATCCACCACATGGCCGATGGTCAGCGAATCCAAGGGCTTAAACTGGATGATGGCATCCAACCGGTTACGAAATTCTGGCGAGAACAGGCGCTTGACCGCTTCCATGCCATCGGTGGCATGATCCTGCTGGGTAAAGCCGATTGACGGTCGCTCCATCTGTTCAGCCCCGGCATTGGTGGTCATGACAATAATGACATTGCGGAAATCCGACTTGCGGCCATTATTGTCGGTGAGGGTGCCATGATCCATTACCTGGAGCAGCAGGTTAAACACGTCCGGATGGGCCTTTTCAATCTCATCGAGCAGCAGCACGGCATGGGGATGCTTAAGAATGGCATCGGTCAATAGTCCTCCCTGATCAAAGCCTACATAACCGGGGGGCGCACCGATCAGGCGGGATACCGTATGCCGTTCCATGTATTCCGACATATCGAAACGAATCAGTTCTATTCCCATGACCCTGGCGAGCTGGCGCGTTACCTCGGTCTTGCCAACCCCGGTGGGACCGGCAAACAGGAAGGAACCAATGGGCTTTTGCTCGTTTCCAAGCCCCGCCCGCGACATCTTGATGGCGTTGCTTAAGGTACCGATGGCCTCGTCCTGGCCAAATACCACCAGCTTAAGGTCCCGATCCAGGTTACGCAGGGTATCCTTGTCGGAGCTCGATACGCTCTTGGGCGGGATGCGGGCCATCTTGGCGATGATGGTCTCGATATCGCCCACTCCAATGGTCTTTTTCCGTTTCGAGGGGGGCAGCAGGCGCTGACTGGCCCCGGCCTCGTCGATCACATCGATGGCCTTGTCCGGCAGATGCCGGTCATTGATATAGCGCGCCGACAGCTCCGCGGCCGTGCGCAAGGCCTTGGACGAATACCTGACGTTGTGATGCTCTTCGAAGCGACTCTTAAGACCCTTAAGAATTTGATAGGTCTCCTCGATGGAGGGCTCGGTTACATCGATCTTTTGAAAGCGCCGGGCCAGGGCGCGATCCTTTTCAAAGACCCCGCGGTATTCCTGATAGGTCGTGGAGCCGATGCATTTAAGCTCACCCGAGGCCAGCATCGGCTTAATGAGGTTAGAGGCGTCCATAACGCCGCCCGAGGCCGCCCCGGCGCCGATCAGGGTATGAATCTCGTCGATAAACAAGATGGCGTTGCGCTCCTTGCGCAATTGGGCGAGCACTGCCTTGAACCGTTTTTCAAAGTCGCCCCGATATTTGGTACCTGCCACCAGCGATCCCAGATCCAGCGAGTAGATAGTGGCACTTCGCAGGATCTCAGGGACTTGTCCCTCGGTGATCAGTTTTGCCAGCCCTTCGGCGATGGCGGTCTTACCTACACCGGCCTCACCCACGAACAAGGGGTTATTCTTGCGCCGCCGGCACAGGATCTGTACCGTCCGCTCCACTTCATTGCGCCGACCGATCAGCGGATCGATACGTCCCTGGCGGGCCAGCTCATTAAGATTGGTGGCAAAATTGTCCAGCGGTCGGCTGCCCGGCGCCTCACCAGCAGTGTCCTCATCGCTTGCCGAGGAGGATATATCGTTATCGTCCGATACCTTGGAGATCCCATGGGAGATATAATTCACTACGTCGAGGCGGTTGACATCCTGCTGTTTAAGGAAAAACACCGCCTGCGATTCCTGTTCGCCAAAAATGGCCACCAGCACATTGGCCCCGGTGACCTCCTTATTACCGGAGGATTGCACGTGCAGCACCGCCCGCTGCAGGACGCGTTGAAACCCCAGGGTCGGCTGGGTCTCCCGAGGATCGTTCGGACCTAGGACCGGGGTACTCTCCTTGATAAAGGACTGCAGGTCGCGCTTCAACTTGTCCAAATTGGCGCCACAAGCCCTTAATACCTCTGCGGCTGACGGATTATCGAGCAAGGCCAGCAGCAGATGCTCCACGGTCATAAATTCATGACGTCGATCTCGCGCTTCCCTGAAGGCGAGATTGATGGAAAACTCCAGTTCCTTGCTCAACATAGTTCAAACCTCACTGCGTTATAGTCAAGCCTCTTCCATAGTGCACAACAAGGGGTGCTGATGACTCCGGGAAAAATCGTTTACCTGGGCGACCTTGGTTTCCGCGATATCATGAGTATAGACACCGCATACGCCCTTACCGCGGGTATGGACGTGAAGCATTACCTGGGTCGCTTTCTCCCGATTCATCGCGAAGAAATACTCCAGTACCTGAACAACGAACTCCATAGGAGTATAGTCATCGTTCAGCAGAATAACCTTGTACATCCGCGGCTGTTTGAGCTTAGGCCGCGCCTGTTCCACGGCCAGGCCGCGGTCTTGATTCGCAGAATGCGTAGGTTCCTTTGCCATAGGTTACGCCAACTACCTGGGGTAAATGACTGTCGATTCAGGAAAACAGCGCCTGTCGAGGTTACTCTACCCGGACTTTTAGGAGAATATAGTTAATTCTATCACTCCACCAGTCTGCTTACTTACCTCACACTTTTAGATATAAGTAATAACAGAAGTTTCTTCCAGGGGGCAGGGGTGAAAAAAACTTGCGGGTCACGTCAGAAAAAGACCCGGTGAACCTTTCGGTCCCCCGGGTCTTTATACCAGCCTGATTTTGTTGGAGTTAAGCCGTTTTGAACTGCGCCGCTTCGGTAGACCCGGCGAGCGCGGTGATAGAGGAATTACTCCCGCTAATGGTCTTGGTCACCTCGTCGAAGTAACCCGTTCCCACCTCACGCTGGTGCTTGGTGGCGGTATAGCCTTCGCGCTCGGCCTTGAACTCGGCTTCCTGCAGTTCTACATAGGCGGCCATCTGCCGATCCTTATAGCCTTTGGCCAGGGTAAACATACTGTAGTTCAGGGCATGGAAACCAGCCAGGGTGATAAACTGGAATTTATAGCCCATGGCGGCGAGTTCACGCTGGAACTTGGCGATGGTGGCATCATCCAAATTCTTCTTCCAGTTGAAAGACGGCGAACAGTTGTAGGCCAGCATCTGCTCTGGATACTGCTTACGAATGCCTTCTGCAAATTTCTTGGCCTGCTCCAGGTCCGGCTCGGAGGTTTCGCACCAGACCAGATCGGCGTACGGGGCATAGGAGAGGCCACGGGAAATGGCCTGATCGAGCCCAGCGCGAACCCGGTAGAAACCCTCGGCCGTGCGGTCCCCATCGAGGATAAACTCGCGATCACGCTCATCGACATCGGTAGTCAGCAGGTTGGCGGCATCGGCATCGGTACGGGCCAGCACCAGGGTAGGCACTCCCATCGTATCGGCAGCCAGGCGGGCAGCGACCAGTTTCTGGATGGCCTCTTGGGTAGTCACCAGCACCTTGCCACCCATATGGCCGCATTTCTTGGCGGATGCCAATTGATCCTCCCAGTGCACCCCAGCGGCACCGGCCTCGATCATGGCCTTCATCAGTTCAAAGGCATTCAGCACGCCCCCAAAACCAGCCTCGGCGTCGGCCATAATAGGCTGAAACCAGTCGATGCTATCGTTGCCTTCGGCATGGTACAACTGGTCAGCGCGCATCAGGGTATTATTGATCCGCTTGACGACGGCCGGCACGGAATCGGCCGGATATAAGGACTGATCGGGATACATCTGGCCTGCCAGATTGGCATCGGCCGCCACCTGCCAACCGGACAGGTAGATGGCCTTCAAACCGGCCTTTACCTGCTGCATCGCCTGATTGCCGGTCAGCGCACCTAGCGCATTGACGAAATCCTCCTCATGGAGGTACTTCCAAAGCTTGGTAGCGCCCTGATAGGCCAGGGAATACTCGATCTTGGCGGTACCGCGCAGACGCACTACCTCTTCAGCGGAATAGGGACGGGTAACCCCCTGCCAACGGGGATTTTCGGACCAGTCTTTCTTCAGCTCTTCAAGGCTTAAATGGGGCATCTTTCTCTCCTGTCAGCAACAACTCGGTAAGTGAATGAATAATTAGACATATTCGTACGCCACCAGGGTGAGGAAATCGGCAAATTCCTCGGCGGTGGCAATCCGTTCAAGTAATTCAGCGGCCAGCGGGAACCGTCCCGATTCATAGCGCGCCTCTCCCACTTCCTTGCCGATGTGGTGCAACTCCTCGGCAAGGATCTGCCGAAACAGCTCGGCAGTCACCTTTCTGCCGTCCTCCAAAACGCCATTGGGATGATGAATCCATTGCCAGAGCTGGGCGCGGGAGATTTCCGCGGTAGCGGCATCTTCCATCAGGTTGTAGAGGGGAACGCAACCCAACCCCCCCAGCCAGGCCTCCAGATATTGGACACCCACGCTGACATTACTCCGCAGACCTGCCTCGGTGATGGTGCCCTGGGGAACCTTAAGCAGATCCGCCGCCGTCACCTGGACGTCTTCGCGGCGCTTGTCCAGTTGATTCGGTCCTGGCATATAGTGATCGAATACCTCCATGGCGACCGGCACCAGACCCGGATGGGCCACCCAGGTACCGTCGTGGCCATCGCCTGCCTCCCGCTCTTTATCCGCCCTGACCTTTTCCAGGGCGGCGGCATTGGCTTGGGAATCGGTCTTGATCGGAATCTGGGCCGCCATCCCGCCCATGGCAAAGGCGCCGCGGCGATGGCAGGTCTTGATCAAGAGCAGTGAATAGGAGCGCAGAAAATGCGCGGTCATGGTGACCTGGCTGCGGTCCGGTAGCACAAATTCAGGGTGAGCATGGAACTTCTTGATAAAGCTAAAGATATAGTCCCAGCGACCGCAGTTGAGTCCGACGATGTGATCGCGCAGCTCATAGAGGATTTCGTCCATCTCGAAGGCCGCGGTGATGGTCTCGATCAG
>Ga0299913_10003391_pt1 | contig 13004 bp, 10 predicted proteins | sample RVTome_9_FD_201360 | JGI IMG/M metagenome (GOLD analysis project Ga0299913, IMG submission 201360) | Soil microbial communities from uranium-contaminated site in the Upper Colorado River Basin, Wyoming, United States - RVT155D38 (version 2) ... | reverse complement strand
ATGCCGAGTCATCAGGCACAATGACTCAGCACTTATGGAGCAGACGCTGCTTCTGAACGCCACGTACGAGCCTCTCAAAGTCGTCCACTGGCAGAAGGCGGTCACGCTCTGGTGCCAGGGGAAGGTCGAGGTCATCTCCTCGTACGACCGCGAGGTGCGGTCGCCGTCGTTCAGCTTCAGGCTCCCGTCGGTCATCCGCCTGCTGCGGTATATCCGCATCAAGCGCACCATCGACTACGTCCCGTTCTCGCGCGCCAATATCTACGCGCGTGACGATCACGCGTGCCAGTACTGCGGCGACGTGTTCCCGACCGCGGACCTCACGTTCGATCATGTCGTGCCGGTCGCCCAGGGCGGCCGGAAGGACTGGGAGAACATCGTCACGTGCTGCGTCTCGTGCAACCGCCGGAAAGGGGGGCGCACGCCCGGTGAGGCGGGCATGCGCCTGATCAGGCCGCCGAAGCGTCCCGAGCGCGCGCCGGCCATCCGGATCACGGTCGGCCTGAAGCACGCCCCCGAGAGCTGGCGCGACTACTTCTACTGGAACATGGAGCTCGACGAGAGCTGACCACGCCGCGCATTACCGCCGTGCAGCCCCTCTGGGCGATGGAGGGGGGGCAGATCGCGATCACGGGCGAGGGGTTCCGCGTCGACCCGCCGCAGCCGGTGCGGATTGGCGGCGCGCTCGCCCGTCATTTGCGGGTCTCGGCCACGTCCCTGACGGTGGCCGTGCCCCCGGGGCTCGAGGGGGGCACGCTGCCGGTGCGTCTCGACGACGTGCCGGGGGAGACGGCGTACATCGACCTCGCCGCGCCGCTCGCCAGCGGCCTGCATCTCGTGGACAGTCCCGCCTTCGACCGCGACGGCAATCTCTATGTCACCTTCAGCGGATCGCGCGGCCAGGAGGCGCCGATCTCGCTGTTCGTGGTCCGCCGCGACGGCGCCAGGCAGCCGTTCGGCAGCGGCATCCCCAACCCGACGTCGCTCGCGTTCGATCGCGAGGGGACGCTGTACGTCTCGTCCCGCTTCGAGGGCAGCGTGTACCGCGTGGCCCCGGACGGATCGGTGTCGGTGTTCGCCAGCGATCTCGGCGTCGCGTGCGGGATTGCGTTCGGCCCCGAGGGCGCGCTCTATGCCGGAGACCGGTCGGGATCGATCCTCCGCGTGGCGGAGGGGCGGACGACGCTCGTGGCGAGCGTGCCGGCGAGCATTGCCGCCATCCACCTCGCGTTCGGGCCCGACGGCTGGCTCTACTTCACGGCGCCGACGCTCGCGCCGCGGGACGTCGTGTACCGCGTCTCGCCCGCCGGCGAGGTCCAGACCTTCTGCGAGGGCTTCGGCCGGCCGCAGGGGCTCGCCTTCGACGCGCAGGGCCGCCTCTACGTGGTCGACGCGCTGGCCGGCGCGAGCGGCGTGTCGCGGCATACGATCGACGGACACGAGCCGCGCCTGCAGGTGCTGTCGGGCGGCGACCTGATCGGGCTCGCCTTCGATCCGGGCGGCGGCCTCGTGCTCGCCTCCGGCGACGCGGCGTACCGCCTCGCCGTGCCGCTCCGGCCTCTGTAGCGGGGGGCCGGCTCCCGAGGCCGGGTGTACGTGAGATGTCCGGTTTGTGGGTGAGCGAGCGACGTTGACACCGCAGACGCTCACGTCGGCATGAGGTGTCCCGCCGGGGGTTTTGCATGACCTGATAGCACGGCGTCTCGTGCATCCCGTCTATCACGCATCCACTGTCGACTGGGGATGCATCCTCCGCGGCCGGAACATCCCAGCAGACGTGCCGCCGGCAGCGCGCGACGTCAGGCGCCAGCGCGGAGCACGGGCTCGCGCGGTCGAGCGGGTGCCACATCGTCCCCGGGCGACCCATGGTGCGGTGACGGTCGCGTGGTCAATCGTGGACTTGCAGATGATGCGCCGCCTCGTCGTGCTCCCCTGCGGCGTCGCGGTCATGGAGCGCCGTCGGCCGCGGTGCGGTGCCACGGTCCGCTGGTGCCGGGATTCAGCGTGAGCGCGCGCTCGAGGCCGATGAGCACCAGATCCGGCACGACGCGATCGAACAGCCGCTCGCGCTCGAACAGCCGCGAGAAACCGCCAGTCGCGATGGCGAGCGCCGGCTCGCCGTCGAACGCCGTCTCGCGAATCTCTCGCGTGAGGCCGGCCACGGCAGCGCGGTTGCCGAAGTACAGACCGGACTGGATGCACTCGATGGTCGAACGGCCGATGAGCGCCGCGCCCGGCACGATCTCGACCTTCGGCAGCCGGGCCGTGTTCTTCTCGAGCGCTTCCATCTGCATGCGCACCCCGGGCAGGATGATGCCGCCGAGGTGCTCGCGCCCGGCCCGCACGACATCGAACGTGGTCGCGGTCCCGAAGTCGATCACGAGGAGATTGCGATCGGGATAGAGGTGCGTGGCCGCAATCGCGTTCGCGATGCGGTCCGGTCCGACCTCGAGCGGGTTGCGGTAGCGGATCCTGAGACCGGTCTTCACGCCGGCCTGCAGGATGAACGGATCGATCCCGAAGTACTTCCGGCAGCAGCTCCGCAGCGAGTAGATCACTTCCGGCACGACCGAGCAACAGGCAATCTGCTGCACGCCGGCCGGGTCGCCTCCGTTCTCCCGGATCACGCCGCGCAGAAACAGCCCCAGCTCGTCGGAGGAGGTCGGCTGACGCGAGGGCTGACGGAAACGAAGCGTCAGTTCGCCGTCGACGAACACGCCGCCGAAGATCTGACTGTTCCCGACGTCCAGGGCCAGCGTCACGCGCGACCTCCGAGCGGCACGTTGTCGATCAGACGGACGCCGCCGAGCCGCACCGCGCCCAGCCGGCGGCCGTCGCGGTCTTCGACATAATCGACCGCGAACCCGGCCGCCTCGAGCGCGCGCCGTGCGGACTCGGCGCCCGGTGACGAGACGAGCGCGCGCGGGAACGCGGCCGCGTGCTCGCGATCGGCGGCGGCGAGCCGGCGGTTCCGTGAGCTCAGCGCCAGGCCGTCCGGTTCACGCACCGTCTCACACGCGACGATCGCGGTCGGCAGGAAGAACGCCTCGGCGAGTCCTCGCACGAGCACGAGCTGCTGCCAGTCCTTCTCGCCGAAGTAAGCTCGCTCGGCCCCTGCGATCTGCAGGAGCTTGAGCACGACGGTCAGCACGCCTTCGAAGTGCCCTGAACGTTGCGCCCCTTCGAGCACCCGCGAGCGCTCGGTCTCGACGACGCGGTAGCGGAAGCCGTCGGGATACAACTGCGCCCGAGTGGGCACGAGCACGTACTCGACCCCTGCCGCCCGCAGCATCTCGAGATCCGCGTCCCGGGTCCGCGGATACCGCTCGAAGTCGCTGGCCTCGTCGAACTGCGTCGGGTTCACGAAGATGCTGCCGAGCGTGCGGTCGTTCTCGGCGCGGCTGCGCCGGACGAGCGACAGATGTCCCTCGTGCAGCGCGCCCATCGTCGGCACGAAGCCGAGCGTCAGCCCTGCCCGCCTCTCCGCCAGGCGCACGGCGCGCCAGGCGTCCAGGTCGTCGAAGACGGTCACGAGTAGCTCTCCTGCGGCGCGGGGAACCGCATCGCCTGCACGTCGGCGGCATACGCGTTCAGGGCGTCGGTCAGCACGCGCTGGCCGTCCAGGTATCGGCGGACGAATCGCGGGCCGTTCTCCGCGCCCAGGCCCCAGAGGTCGTGCAGCACCAGCACCTGACCGCCCGTGTCGGCCCCCGCGCCGATGCCAATCGTGGGAATCGACAGCGCGCGCGTGATGCGCCCGGCGAGATCCGCGGGCACGCACTCGATGACGACGGCGAAGCAGCCGAGATCTTCGAGCAGGTGTGCCTGCCGCACCAGGTCCGCGGCGCTCTGCTCGGTCCTGCCCTGCGTACGGAAACCGCCGAACCGGTTGACGGATTGCGGCGTGAGACCGATGTGGCCCATGACCGGCACGCCGGATCCGACGATCTGCGTGATGACGTCCTCGTGGCCGTCCACACCTTCGAGCTTGACGGCGTGCGCGCCGTTCGTCACGAGGGCTCCCACAGCGTCCATCGCCGCGGCAATCCCCTTCCGGAACGAGAGGAATGGGAGGTCGCCGATCACGGGCTTGCCGCCGGCCGCTCGCGCAACGGCCCGCGTGTGCATCGCCATGACGTCGACCGTCGCCGTGAGGGTGGTCGGCTCGCCGTGCACGACCATCGCGGCCGAATCGCCGACCAGGATGGCATCCACGTTCGATTGCGCGACAATGCGCGCCGACCAGGCGTCGTACGCCGTGACGATGGAGATCTTCCGCCCCTCGGCCTTGAAGCGGGCGAAATCGAGGACGCCGTTCATGCGTCCTCCCGAAAGACGGCCGCCACGCCGTCGCGCACGAGAACCGCCGCAGGTCGGGCGGGCGTCCGTTGGAGGGGGATGGCGATGGAGGCGCGGGCGTGCCAGACGGTGGCGAGCGGAGCAGCCTCGCGCGCAGGTACCTGTCGCATCGATCAGGTCCTCGCTTGGAGTCAGGTGACACACACGACACGGTCGCCGTTCCACGGAATCGGCGCCAGTCCGATCATACAGCCACCGGGCGTCACGTGCGCCGCCGAGAGCGCTCAGCCCGGTGTTCTTCCTCTTCGCGCCTTGCCCGGGACGCTGAGGTCAGGATGGGAAACGGACCATCGGGCTGATGAGGTGGACGACCGCGGAGCGGCCGGAGGAGGCCCGAGGCCGCCCCGGCAGCGCGGGCATGCCCGACGGCCATGGTACAATGGCCGTTTTGAAATTCCGGGAAATTCCCTGCCATGGCCCACGACTGGATCGCCGTCCGCGGTGCCCGCGTCCACAATCTGAAGAACGTCGACGTCGAGCTGCCGCGCGACAGGCTGGTCGTGATCACGGGTCTCTCCGGCTCGGGCAAGTCGTCGCTCGCCTTCGACACGATCTACGCGGAGGGGCAGCGGCGCTACGTCGAGTCCCTCTCCTCCTACGCGCGGCAGTTCCTCGAGCAGATGGAGAAGCCGGACGTCGACCTGATCGACGGGCTGTCCCCCGCCATCGCGATCGAGCAGAAGACGACCGGATCCAACCCGCGGTCCACCGTCGGGACCGTGACCGAGATCTACGACTACCTGCGGCTCCTCTTCGCCAACATCGGCGTGCCGCACTGCCACCTGTGCGGGCGCGAGATTTCGTCGCAGTCGCTCGAGCGGATCATCGACATCGTGATGCTCTCGCCGAACGACGAGCGCATCAACGTGCTCGCGCCGATCGTGCGGGGCCGCAAGGGGGAGTTCAAGAAGGAGCTGGCGGCGCTGCGCGCGCGCGGGTTCACGCGCGTCCGCGTCGACGGGCAGCTCCGCGCGCTCGACGAGGAGATCCGGCTCGACCGGCGGAGGAACCACACGATCGACGTGGTCGTCGATCGGCTCGTACTCAAGCCCGGGGTCGAGCGGCGGCTCTCCGAGTCGGTCGAGATCGCCCTCAACCTCGCCGACGACATCGTCGTGATCAACACGCTGGACGCCGGCGACCGGCTGTTCTCGCGCCGGCTGGCCTGCACGCACTGCGGCGTGAGCATGCCGGAGATGACGCCGCGCGCCTTCTCGTTCAACTCGCCGCACGGCGCGTGCACCGGCTGCCAGGGGCTGGGCGCCGTATACGACTTCGACCCGGTGCGCATCGTCCCGGACGAGTCGCTGTCGCTGCGGGAGGGCGCCATCGTGCCCTGGGCGAGGGGAGACCGCCGGCTCGTGAAGGACGCGCTCGAGACGCTCGGGCGCACGTTCGGCATCGACCTGGACCTGCCGTTCCGGCGGCTGCCCAGGAAGACGCGCGACCTGCTGTTCTACGGCGCTCCGGGGGCGCGGCGCGCCGACGACCGCGCGATGAAGACGAAAACGAACACCAAGCGCGCCGATCCGTTCGGCGCCGGATTCGAAGGGCTGGTGCCGAACCTCCGCCGGCGCTACGACGAGGGGAGCTGGCTCGAGCAGGAGAACCTCGAGCCCTACCGCGCCCTCCGGACCTGCCCGGACTGCGACGGGGGGCGGCTCAAGGCGCAGAGCCGCGCCGTGCGCGTGAAGGGACGCACGCTCACCGACTACGTCGGCCTGCCGATCACGGAAGCCGTGCGTGTCTTCGACGCGATCGAGCTCACGGACCGCGAGGCGCTCATCGCCAGCCGGATCCTCCGGGAAATCCGCGACCGCCTGCACTTCCTCGACGACGTCGGCGTCGGGTACCTGACGCTCGGGCGCAGCGCCGCCACGCTGTCGGGGGGCGAAGGGCAGCGCATCCGGCTCGCGACGCAGATCGGGTCCAACCTGACGGGAGTGCTGTACGTGCTCGACGAGCCGTCCATCGGGCTCCATCAGCGCGACAACCGCGCGCTGCTCTCGACGCTGGCGCGCCTCCGCGATCTCGGGAACACCGTCCTCGTCGTGGAGCACGACGAGGAGACGATCCGCACCGCCGACTACGTCGTCGACCTGGGGCCTGGCGCCGGCGAGCACGGCGGGCACGTGATCTTCCAGGGGACGCCGCAGGACCTGCTGCAGGCCGGCAACGGCTCGCTCACCGGGGCGTATCTCCGGCACGAGCGCGTCATCCGGACGCCGCCGAGCCGCCGGCCGGCCACGCGCGGCGAGATCGTCATCCGCGGCGCCCGCGAGAACAACCTGAAGGACATCGACGTGCGCATCCCCCTCGGCGTGCTCACGACGGTGACGGGCGTCAGCGGGTCGGGGAAGTCCACGCTCGTCAACGAGATTCTCTACCGGTCGCTGGCGCGGCTGCTGTACCGCGCTGCCGACGAGCCGGGCGCGCACGGCAGCATCGAGGGGATCGACCGCCTCGACAAGGTGATCCAGATCGATCAGTCGCCGATCGGCCGGACGCCCCGGTCCAATCCCGCCACCTACACCGGGCTGTTCACGTTCATCCGGGAGCTCTTCGCGATGATGCCCGAGTCGAAGACGCGCGGCTTCAAGCCCGGGCGCTTCTCGTTCAACGTCAAGGGCGGCCGCTGCGAGGCGTGCCAGGGGGACGGCGTGATCGCCATCGAGATGCACTTCCTCCCAGACGTCTACGTCACCTGCGAGCAGTGCAAGGGTCGGCGGTACAACCGCGAGACGCTCGAGGTGAAGTATCGCGGCAAGTCGATCGCCGACGTCCTGGACCTCACGGTCGACCAGGCGCTGCCGCTGCTCGAGAACTTCCCCCCGATTGCCGGCAAGCTCAGGACGCTCCAGGACGTGGGGCTGGGCTACATCGAGCTCGGACAGTCGGCGACCACGCTCAGCGGCGGCGAGGCCCAGCGCGTGAAGCTCTCCAAGGAGCTGTCGCGCCGCGGCACGGGCACCACGCTGTACATCCTCGACGAGCCGACCACGGGCCTCCATTTCGCGGACACGGACAAGCTCCTCGATGTCCTCAACAAGCTCGTCGACCAGGGGAACACCGTGGTCATCATCGAGCACAACCTGGACGTCATCAAGTCGGCCGACTACGTGATCGACCTCGGACCGGAGGGAGGCGCCGGGGGCGGCGAGGTTGTGGCGGAGGGGACTCCTGAGGACGTCGCGCGGAGCCGAGAATCCCATACAGGGCGTTTTCTGGCGCCGATCCTCGGCGCCCCGCCCGCCATGGCGTCCTGATGCACGTGCACGTGCCCGCCCGACGCACTGTGGCTTTTCAGCCACGATCCGGCCACCCTGGCGTGTGGCTAACCGGCCACAATCGTCATCGTCTCGACGGCGATCCGGTCGTCCCGTCGCGCAGCAACTGCAGAGGATACAGCGTGTTGCGCGGAGATCACGGGTGATGCCGCACGTGGCAGACGCTTTGCTGAGGTGGTCGGGGCTGTCGCGGCTGGACAGAGATAGTGCTGAGGCAGCCCGGCGCGAAGAACCCGTATTCGATCTGAGAGGTCAATGACCCCCCAGCGCACCATCCGTCGTCCTGTTTCCTGCACCGGCATCGGCCTGCACTCCGGGAACAAGGTCACCCTGTCGCTCAAGCCGGCGCCGGCCGACTACGGCATCCGCTTCCAGCGCAGCGATCTTGGCGGGCTCGAGATTCCCGCGACCGTCACGCACCTGGGCGGCATCCAGTACCAGACCGGCCTCACGCGCGAGGCGGTGTCGGTGGAGACCGTCGAGCACCTGCTCGCGGCGCTCACCGCGCTCGGCATCGACAACGTCGTCGTCGAGCTGAACCATCCGGAAGTGCCGATCATGGACGGCAGCGCGACGCCGTTCGTGTACCTGATCCTCGACGAGGCGGGCGTGAAGACGCTGTCGCCGCCCCGCCGGTACTTGAAGGTCCTGCGGCCGATCTCGGTCACCCACGGCGACAAGCGGATCGCGCTCTACCCGTCGGACCACTTCAAGGTGACCTACAGCATCAGCTTCGACCATCCGCTCCTGCGCCACCAGTCGCGGACGATGCGGATCACGGAGAGCACGTTCGTGGAGGAGATCGCGCCGGCGCGGACCTTCGGGTTCCTGAAGGAAGTGGAGATGCTGCGGCAGCGCGGGCTCGCGCTCGGCGGGTCGCTCGACAACGCGATCGTGCTGGGCGAGACGGGCGTGCTGAACAACGCGCTCCGGTTCGAGGACGAGTTCGTGCGCCACAAGATCCTCGATGTGATTGGCGACCTGTCGCTCGTGGGGCATCCGGTCATCGGGCATCTCGTCGCGCACCGGGGCGGCCACGCCCTGCACACGGCGTTCGCGGCGAAGATCCTGGAGGAGCGGGACGCGTGGCGCCTCACCGACGCGCCCGCAACCAGCGCCGCGCCCGTGCCCGTCGCCGCCCCCGCCGCCGCCCGGCTGGCGACGTGAATTCCAGCCCTGCACACTGCTCAACGACCGGCTCGAGGACTTCGTGGAGTTCGCGGCCCACGTTCGAGCGCTACCTGCGCCCGGGCAGCTCCTAGCTTTTACTGTTGTCGGTTTCTGTCATTGCCGCCACGGCCGTCGCGGCAAACGTGCCGCTGTTCGCGCGGCATCCAGCCGATTTCGTCGACCTCGATCGATTGCTGGAGATCGTCGCGATCTGACGGTACCTGAGAGCCGCCGGGCGCCCGAGGGAGTCGCAGTCATGCTTCAGCGTCGCATGCCGCCGGAGGCAGCAGTCCAGGCGCTACGCGTCACCGCGACCTCGCCGGCAGCGCCCGCTCCAGCTCGTCCAACCGGGTGTTGAAGTCCATCCAGCGGGCCTGCTCTGCGGAGACGGCCCCGACCAGTTCGCTCTCCTGATTGCGGAGGTGCTGCTCGAGTGCCGATTGTTCGGCGAGACGTTTCGAGAGCATCTTGGCCTCGTTGGCAAACTGTCGCTGGTCCTCGGCGGGCAGCGTGCCCTGTGTCATCAGATCCTCCACATGCGAGAATCGCGCGTGGATGTCTGCTCGCTCCAGCCGGACTGCCGTCAGTTTTTCCTGTACCTCTCCAACCTGCCGATCGAGGGACGCGATCCGCTGCTCCTGCAGCGTGAGCCGCGCGAGAAGGAGCTGCATGCGCATGCTCGCGCCCGCCGCGCGGTTCACCTCTGCGCGCAGGGACCGCACCTCCTCCAGCAGCTCGGGAATGCCTGCTGGCGCCTGCGCTGCGGGTCCTTGCGCCGAGGGGACCGTCGCAACCATCGCCAGGAATGCGACGAGAACTGCCGTGCCGCGGGTGAGAACACGTGCGCGCATGCGAACATCCTTTCGAGAGGGATGGTAGCACCGGCGGGGGATACCCGGAGTGCCTCGACCCGCGGAGATCCAATCAGAGGTTGGCGGGCTGCGCCTTGAGTGACGGCAGGGCGTCTCGACAGCGGGCCGAGTGACGCCGAGCACAGGTTAGCCGGTTATGCGATTCGCAACCCGAACTTCTTACGCGTTACGCGCGAGCGCGATCGCAAGATGTTCCATGGCTGGCCTTTTTCGTTCGTGCCTCGAGCACGCAATCCCTTGAGCGACGGTACTCCGTCAGCTCGCCGCGATCGAGGCCAGCCACTTCATCTAATCTGTTTTGGTGCGGTCGAGTGTGACGCGGCTTAGAGGCCCCGCCGGCGCAGAGGAGGTCGACGTCCTCTGCGCCCAGCCGGAACGCCAGCTGGACGCGCGCTGCCGGCGTCAAGGTCAGCACCCGGCGCCTGGAGTCGTCGCGGAGGTGACCACGACGATGAATAAGTGCGGCACGCGTCAAGGCAACGGAAGCCGTCTGCGAGTTGGCGGCCGATGGCTGGCCCGTACGCGGTGCGGTCTGCTCACCATCCCATCGGTCCAGGCTCGTGCGGCAGGTGTATGGTTTCGTCGCCTCTCATGAGACGTAGCGGACGCAGCCGTCCGTCACGCCATTGCAGAAAGCAGAGCGCCTCCGATTCGAGTGGCGCTCCGAAATCGAACCGCACGCGGGTGGGCCTGTCGCCGGGAGCCTCGATGACACGCGCCTCGAGCGAAGGACTCGTGATGTGCGTGCCCGCCGCCGGCCCCTCCCGGCGGTACAGCCGCTCCCAGAGACTTCGCGGGCGATCGCCGTCGAGCGTGACGAGATCGAAGCCGGTGGCCGTCACGGCTTCGATACGGTGATCGGATGGCGCCATGCTGAGGACGCGGAGCCGTTCGGGGCCGCGGTCCCAGAGCGTCAGCAGCGCGGGGACGTACGTCGCAATCGTCGGATCGGCAGCGGCGACGATGACCATGACGCCTGGACAGGAAGGCGCCCGTGCCGCCTGATCGTACGTCTCGGCCGCGATGCGGGTCAGCGTCAGGCCGACGCCCAGCCTGACGACTGGCGCCAGCACGAGATGACCGGCCACGAGCAGGCCACCCGCCGCCGCCAGCAGCCAGCGCCGCGTGGCGTGCACGCGAGCGCTGACGGCCGTCGACCACGCGCCCACGATGAGCATCGCGACGACAGCGCTGGCGGGTACGAGGGCGAGGGGCAGCACGCGGCCGCCCAATGAGCCGAACGTGCCGGGGAGCGTGGCCGCCGCCGCTGCCGCGATCATCCAGCACGCGTTCGAGCGTCCGCGCCGCGGGATGTGATCGCGCGACGCGCGCCACACGGCCCAGGCGGCGCCCGCGGCCACGACACCCCACGCGGCCCCGGCGATCTCGATCGCGGGTGGTCCGGGGCCGAACGCGTCCGACGGCGTCGCCGTGACGAGTTCCGCCACCAGGATCAGGACGCGCAGGCCGAGGAGCGCGGCGCCGTCCCAGCCGTCGCCGGCGCCCACGTAGACGCCGCTGCCAGCGGCTCCGTAGTCCGCCAGCACGTAAACGGCGAGATAGGCGAGCGTCACGATGGCGATCGGCGCAGCGCCGCGCACGCGGCGGGGCAGCGGGTCTCGACTGCCGAAGACTTCCCATGCGGCGACGAGCGCGACGGCGCCGAGCGCGGTTTCCCCGGCGAGCAGACCGACGGCCAGCGCGGCCGGCGAGAGCCAGTAGCCGGGCTGCCATCCGTCCTCACGGGCACGAACGTGCAGCCAGACACTGAGAAGCCCGAACGCCGTGCACACGAGCGCGTAGCGTGCGGCGATCCAGGAGACGGGCATCGCGTGCCCTGGGGCCACGGCGTAGATCAGCGTGGCCAGCGCGGCGCACGGACGTGAGAGGAACCGGCGATACAGGGCGGCGGCCAGCGTGAGGCACGCCAGCAGCCACAGGAGGCTCTGCAACCGGGCCAGCCATATCCACCGTTCGTCGAGGCCCGCCTCGGCCGCGAGCAGCGCGCTCGAGAGCGGGCGGAAGAAGCGGAGCTTCAGATCGTCTGCGGCAAACCACGGAACCGACCCGCTGTCGCGCAGCGCGTCGGCCGTCCGCGACGACGCCCCGATGAAGTCGTACAGCTCGAGCGGGCTCCAGTGCACGCCAGGCAGCCGGCCGAGGAGCATCGCGCGATGGACCAGATCGTCCAGGAGGAGCGGGGACGTGAGGGTCGGGAGCGCCAGCAGGGCGGCGACGACGCACGACAGTCCGACGGCATGCCGTTCAAGACGCGTCCAGACGCCGCTGGCGAACCTGCCGGCGCGGGACAGGATCACGGCGGCGCGGCGAGCGCGTGCGGCATGGTCACGTTTCTGAGGTGTGGAGCAGCACGATTGAGTTCGCATCGATCCGCACGCGGCAGACGGGGATCGTGCCGGGACGAACGAGGTGCATGTACAGCAGATTGTGTGTCCCGGCGTGGCTCGTTGCCTCGAGTCCGAGTGAGAACAGCAGCGCGCGCACGTGGGTGGAAGGCCGCATGGCAGCCACGTCCAGCGGCTTCCTCCCAGAACTGGAGATCGACGAGCGCCTCAGCAGCCTTCAGGCTGCGCTCTCCCAGCGCCAGCTCTTCCTGCAGATTCCTCCGCCGATTCTCGCCGGTCATGGAGCGACCCCATCCCGTTCGATCTCGCTGGCAATCAGGAGCTCACGAGCGTTCAGCTCCTCCCATTCGCGTGTCGACAGGGCGAGTGGCGCCAGCAGCAGCTCGTGGGTCTCGAAACACTCCCATGCCACATGAAAGACCTCGCGCCGCTCCGCTTCGTCCAGGCCGTCGATCACGACCAGGACATCCACATCCGAGTCGGGTTCGTAATCGCCGCGTGCGTGCGATCCGAAGAGGCGGATCTCGCGAAGGCGTGCGTCGAAGCGCCGGGCACGTCCAGCTGACGAACGGTGGCCGGACTGTCCGGTGCGGAATCGGCCGACGGTGCGGAATCGGCCGACGCCATCGCCGCTTCTGCGGCGATGAGGATCAGCAACAGGCGAGTGAGGTTCTGCGTGGACGTCGCATGACCCAGTGTCGGGTCGCTCGCACCTGGATGTCCTCATCAGGCTGGTGCTGCCGAGCATGACAGCTGTCGGCGCGAAGTATACTCGGAGATCGAGATGCCGCTCGCCGAACGCCGCTGCTGGTTGCGTCCGTCTCGCGGAGCCGTGCTTCTGAGCCTCGCGCTGTGCCCGAGCGTAATCTTGCACGCAAGCGAAGGGCAGACCGCTCGCGTCAGTCGCAATGTGGTCTCGACGCCCAGCGCAGACCTGCCGGAGTGGATCG
>Ga0299913_10003390_pt1 | contig 13005 bp, 6 predicted proteins | sample RVTome_9_FD_201360 | JGI IMG/M metagenome (GOLD analysis project Ga0299913, IMG submission 201360) | Soil microbial communities from uranium-contaminated site in the Upper Colorado River Basin, Wyoming, United States - RVT155D38 (version 2) ... | reverse complement strand
CCCCGAGCGCAGCACCTCCGATAGCCTCAGTCGGGCCTCCGCCTCGAGTGTCGGGAAGTCAGCGGCTGCCGCAAGCTCCACGCCCTCCCGGGCCAGCCGCTCTGCCTCGTCAACGTGCCCTTCTGCGGCGATGGCCACCGCACGCAGGCCACGCCAGTCCACCTGTGCCGCAGTGTCATCGGGTGCGGCAAGCGCCTCGTACTCGCGACTCAGCTTCTCGACCTCACCGGTGCGGCCCTGCGCGATGACGACCCGTGCCAGCAAGCCCACAACGCCGCTGAGGATGTACTTCTCTCCGATTGCAGTCAGGGCGTCGTAGTCGCTCCTCAACGCGGCTTCCGCCCTGCCGAGATCACCGCCGAGCAGCTCGATCTGGGCCAGCTCCGTCGAGGTCGATGAGGACGCGAGACCGCCACCCAGATCCTGCAAGGTCGCGCTTGCGGTGGCGTAGGCATCGCGTGCCTGCTCGAGCTCGCCGTTCATGGCGTGGAGCTGTGCCAGCCAGCCGCGCAGGAGAGCCTGTGTTTGGCGATCGTCCTCGCTGGCGGCCGCCAGCTCCTGCGTTTCCGCCAGCGCTGTGAGCACCGGTGTCGGTCCGTAGAGGGCGGCCTGCGCGAATGCAAGCGAACCGCGACGCGCAAGACGGACGTCACCCGCTTCGCGTGCGTGGGCGATGACCTCCTCGGCCGCTCGACTGGCCTCGCCCAGGCGCATCGCCGAGGCGTGCATGGCGAACAGGAGCCGGTTGGCCCGCGCCAGCCCGATGTGGTCGCCCGCCCGGCGGAACACGGGGATCGCCGCGGCAACCTCGCGCTGCACGGTATCGGCCCATCCCTCCTCCTCGCCGAGGTACAACTTCACCGAGAGGAGGACCATGGTCGCCTCGGCGGCGAGCGCCACGTCGCCCATGTCTCCGCCGGCGTGAATGGCCTCCTCGAGCACCCGCTGAGCCTCCTCGAACTGCCCGAGCTCCTCGAGCGCCTCCCCGAGGTCGGGAAGCAGGCGCAGGCGCTCGGCGTCATGCTCGAGGCGCGTCGCGGAGGCCCGGCGCAGGAGGCTCGCCGCCGCCGGCATGTCGCCGCGCGCCATGGCCCGTCTGCCGGCGGAGGCCAGCTTCTCTGATGCGCGCACGCCGACGGCCAGGGCGTGATCGTCGACCGTGCCGAGCTCGGCGAGGTAGCGGTACGCCTGTTCGAGGTGGTATCCGTGGATCTCCTCGAATTCGCGGTTGTCGACGCCGTGGGCGGCATTGAAGCCCTCGGCCCAGGTGACGAAACGCTCGTGGAGCTCGGCTCGCTCCCGCTTCAGCAGCCCGCCGTACGCGGCATCTCGCACGAGGAGGTGGTGGAATTGGTAGCCGGCCTCGACCGCTTCGGCGTCGGGATTCGGCTGGACGAGCTGCTTTGCGGTGAGCGTCGCGAGATGCGAGGGTACCTCCGACGTGATCGGGGCGGCGACGAGGTCCACCACGGCCGGCACCGCGAAGTTCTGTCCGATGACCGCAGCGGGCTCGATGACGCCGCGCTCATCTGCTGCCAGGAGATCGAGGCGCGCCGCCAGCAGCGCCTCGATCGTGGGTGGGATGCGAAGGCGCGTTAGGTCGCCTGCCTGCACCCAGCCGTCGTCCCCGCGGCGGAGCACCCCTTCGTCGATGAGCATCGACAGCATCTGCTCCACGAACAGGGGGTTGCCCGCGGCGGCCTCCACGATCCGGCCGCGGACAACGGCATCGATTCCCGTCCCGCCGAGGAGCCCCTCGACCACCAGCCCGGCGTCGGCATCGGTCAATGGGGCGAGGACCAGGCGAAGGCTGGCTGGGTCCTGCGCCCACTCCGGCTGGCGATCGAGCAGCTCGTGGCGGCTCGAGCAGAGGATGAGCACCGGGGCGCCCTCGACCGCCTCGACAAGATGGCCGATCAGCTCCAGGAAGGTCGACTCCGCCCAGTGGATATCGTCGACGACCACGAGCAGCGGCCGCTCCCGTGCGAGCCCCTCGAGGAACTTCCGCGCACCCCAGAAGATCTCGGGCACCGGGAACGGCGATTCGGACAGGCCGATGACCGATGCCAGCCGGTCGATCACCGCCTCGTCTTCGACGCGCATCCGGAGCTTGGCGAGCGCCGCAGAGGCCGGATCGTCGGCGGTGATGCCGGTCGCGGCATGCACGGCCTCACGCAGCGGCCAGAAGGTGATGCCGTCGCCGTACGGCAGGCACCGGCCATTGATGACGAGGGCTTCCGTCGATGCCTGGGCCGTGAACTCGCGGATGAGGCGCGACTTGCCCACCCCCGCGTCGCCGACCACGGTGGCCATCCGGCAGGCGCGCTCCGCCACCGCACGCCCCATGAGCTGACCGAGCGCCGCCATCTCCGACTCACGGCCGACCATCGGCGTGTCCTCGCGCCGCTGGACGCCCTCGCCAATCCGGGCGACACTGAGGAGCCGATAGGCCGGCACCGGCTCCGACTTGCCCTTCAAGGTCAGCGGCTCCACCGGCTCCACCTCGACCGCGTGGCGCACCAGACGGTAGGTGAGGTCGCCGAGCAGGATCTCGCGCGAGCCGGCGGCCTGCTCCAGCCGCGCGGCAACGTTCACGATGTCGCCCGTGACGAGACGCTGGCCGAGGCTGGCGTCGCCCGCCACCACCTCACCGGTGTTCACCCCGATGTGGTTGTGGAGCGTGATCCCGTGCTCCGCCTCGAACTGGTCGTTCAGCGCGGGCAGTGCACGCTGCATGTCACTGGCGGCGCGAACGGCGCGGAGGGCGTCGTCCTCGTGCCGGATCGGCAGCCCGAAGACCGCCATCACCGCATCGCCGATGAACTTCTCGACCGTCGCTCCGTGCCCCTCGAGCGCGCGCTGCATGCCGGCGAAGTAGCGGGACATGACGTCGCGGAGCGCCTCGGCCGTCGGCGCCGAGCCGTCGGCGGTGGTCGGCTTCGGGTCGGCGAAGACGACGGTCACCGTCTTCCGCGTGTCGCGGACCCGGGCGCGCTCGCGCAGCTCCGAGCCGCAGGCGACGCAGAAGCGATGCTCGTCGGCGTTCTCCTCGCCGCAGACCTGGCAGATTCGGCCGGCGGCCTCCGCCGCCGCGTCAGCGGTTGCCGCACGCTCCGCCACGGACACGAGCAGATACGTCTCGATCCGTTCGGTCCAGCCCTTCGGCTGGACGGCGCCCATCGGCTCCACCTCGACCGCGTCGCGAACGGCGTCGTACGTGGAGCCGGCAAGGAGCACCTCCTGGGCGGGGGCGTTCTGCTCCATGGCCGTGGCGATGGCGATGGTCGGGCCGGTGAGGACGTGCTGCCCGGCCGAGGCCTCGCCCACCACGGCGTCGCCGCTGGCCACGCCGGTGCGGACGGTGAGCCGCACGCCCCAGCGCTGCTCGAGCCGGTCGTTCAGGCTCGTCAGCGCGCGCTGCGACTCCGCGGCCGCCTCGACCGCGCGCAGCGCGTCGTCGTCCCGGGCGACGGGCAGGCCGTAAACCGCCACGATGGCATCGCCGATGATCTTCTCGATCGTGCCGCCGTGCCCCTCGAAGACGGCGCGCATCTCGTCGATGTACGTCGTCATCACTTCGCGCAGGGACTCGGGGTCGAGGCGCTCGCCGAGCGCGGTGGAGCCCTTCAGGTCGGAGGTGACGATCGTGACCTGGCGGTGGAGCTCGCCGGTTGCCGCCTCGTCGGTCAGCGCCGTACCGCAGGCGCCGCAGAATCGCTGCCCGCCGGACGCGGTCGTGCCACAGGAGGTGCAGGGCACCAGCTCGGTGGTGGTCACTCCGCCGAGTGTACGGTCTCGGCAAGCGACCGAGCGAACGCCGCGATCCGCTCGAGTGCGTCCTCCAGCTGCGGACCGATGCCGTGGCGCAGGCCCGGGTAGACGACAAGCTCATGGCGGGGGAGCTGCTCCACCGCATCCCGCAGCAACTCGATGCGGGCGAACGGGTCCCGGTCACCGGAGAGCAGCAGGACGGGGCAGGAAACCTGCGGCCAGTGTGCGGTGCGCTCCGACCAGCGCTCGGTCCGCCCCGGCGGATGCAGGGGGTAGGAAAGGAGGACGAGCCCGCCGTACGGGGCTTCGGCCGCCAGGAAGGAGGCAACCCGTCCGCCGAACGAGTGTCCGCCGATGATGCGTCGCTCGCCGGCTGGCGCCGCCGTCCGGTAGACCGGGACCGCTCGTTCGGTGGAGCCCTTCGGCAGTGACACTGCCTCGGCCGGGATCCCGCGCCGTCGAAGGCCCTCGACGTGGGGCCGCATGCTCGCGGCGGTGCCCGAGGCGCCGTGGGCCAGGAAGATCATCGGCTCGGGCATGGGGGTAGGGTACGCGGGCGTGGTGCTTCGCACGGCCTACACACGGCCGTCACATGCCCACGCTTCACTTTCCCGCATGGACGACGCTCCGCCTCGCGTTCCGTCACGCCTGCGCGCCGCGGCGGCCGGCCTCATGGCGGGCGGGCTGGGGGTTGGGGTGGGCGAGCTCATCGCCGGCCTGGTTCCCGGAGCGCCGTCGCTCGTGCTCGCCATCGGCAGCGGGGTCATCGAGCTTCAACCGCCGGGCGCGAAGCAGTTCGTGGTCGACCTCTTCGGCGAGGCGGACAAACTCGTCCTCAATCTGCTCGTGGCTGCCGTGGCGCTCGGCATCGGCGCAGCGCTGGGTGTCCTGTCGCTTCGCTCGTGGCGCGCCGCGGTCGCCGGCTTCGCGGGCATCGGCGTGCTCGCCTTCGCGGCATCGCGTCTGGAAGGGGAGCAGAACGACCTCATCCTCTCGGCGCTGACGAGCGTGGCGGCCGTGGTGGTGGCGGTGTACGCCCTTCGCTGGCTGCTCCGCCTGGCGACGCCGCGGTCACGGGGCGCGGAGATGCCGGACTTCGCGCGACGGCAGTTCATCGGCGGCGCCGTCGCGCTGGCGGGTGTCGCCGCCGGATCCGGCGTCATCGGCCGGATCCTGCTCGAGCACCGCGCCGGCCGGGTGGCATCGGTGCCGGACGTGCCCGCACCGGGGGCGACCGCGCCGCCCCTGCCATCCGGGGCCAGCCTGGACGTGCCGGGCATCAGCCCGATCGTGACGCCGAACGAGGACTTCTACCGGATCGACACCGAGCTGCTCGTGCCGCGCCTCGACGCGAGCACCTGGTCGCTCGAGGTCAACGGCATGGTCGATGCCCCGTTCACGATCGAGTACGACGAGCTCATCGGCATGCCGCTCATCGAGCAGCACGTGACGATCGCCTGCGTGAGCAACGAGGTTGGCGGGCGCCTCGTGGGCAACGCCAAGTGGCGCGGCGTGCGCCTCCGCGACCTCCTCGATCGGGCCGGTGTGCAGGACGGCGCCACCCAGATCGTGGGCCGCGCGCACGACGGCTGGACGGCCGGTTTCCCGACCTCGTGGGTGACGACCCCCGAGCGCGAGGCGATGGTGGCGGTCGCCATGAACGACGAGCCGCTGCCGCCCGACCACGGCTACCCGGCCCGGCTCATCGTGCCGGGCCTGTACGGCTACGTGTCGGCCACGAAGTGGCTCACCAACATCGAGCTCACCCGGCTCGAGGATTTCGACGCCTACTGGGTGCCGCGCGGGTGGGCCAAGGAGGCGCCGATCCTCACCCAGTCCCGCATCGACCGCCCGAACGACGGCCAGACCGTGCAGCCCGGCACGGTGCCCATCGCCGGGGTCGCCTGGGCGCCCGACCGCGGCGTGTCGCGGGTTGAGGTGCAGGTCGACGAGGGCGAGTGGGTGGAGGCCGAGATGTCGACGCCGATCTCGGATACCACGTGGGTGCAGTGGGTGCTGCGCTGGGAGGCGACCGGCGGCGACCACCAGGTGAAGGTGCGCGCCACCGACGGGACCGGCGAGGTGCAGACCGCGGAGACCTCCCGCCCCGACCCGGACGGGGCCCGCGGCCACCACACCATCCGCGTGCAGGTGGCTTGACGCCCCGCGCAGAATCGGGGGCGTGCCAGCGCCGGTCGCGCCACTCTTCATCGTCAACCCCATCGCCGGCAACGGCCGCGCCCACGGGCTCGCGCCACGCATCCAGTCCTGGCTCGAGCGCCGCGGGCTGACCGCCCGCCTGCTCGAGACGCGCGAGCGGGGCCACGCGGAGCGGCTGGCCTCGAGGGCGGGCGACCTCGGTCACGACCGAGTCGTGGTCGTCGGCGGCGACGGGACGATCCAGGAGGTCGTGAACGGCCTCCTCAGCGCCGCACGCGTACCGGGAAACGGCGTGCCGGCCCTGGGCGCCATCCCGGCCGGCAACGGGAACGACCTCGTACGCGACCTCGCGCTGCCGCTCGACCCCATGGCCGCGCTCGTGGTCGCCCTCGGCGAGGAGACGCGGCCGATCGACGTCGCGGTGGCGACGGGCGCCGACGGGCGTCCGCGGCATTTCGCGGTGGCCGGCGGGGTGGGCTTCGACGCTCGGGTGGCGCACGTGATGTACGGCCACCGCTACCCGTGGCAGCGCGGGCGGGCCGGGTATTTCCTCTCGACCTTCTTCGAGCTGCTCCGCTTCCGCAACCATCGGCTGCACCTGACACTGGAGACCCACGAGGGCCGGCTCGAGATCGAGCGCACCTCCCTGCTCGTCGCATTCGCTAACGGGCCGTACTACGGCGGCGGGATGCAGATCTGTCCCGGCGCCGACCCGTCGGATGGCTATCTCGACGTCTGCGTGGCCGGCGACCTGAGCCGATGGGAAGCGATCCGGCTGCTGCCCGGCATCTACAAGGGAGCCCATGTCGGGCACCCGAAGGTCGAGTTCGTCCGGGCCCGATGGGTGCGCTTCGACGGAGAGGACGGCACGCTCGTGCATCTCGACGGCGAGCCGTTCGGCGCCATCCCGGTGACGATCGACCTCCTGCCCGCCGCGCTCCAGGTCGCGGTGGCGGACACGGGGCCGCCGCCGGCGCCTTCGGCTACCGTAGGCGGGTGACGGACGACACGGGGACACCCGCCCGCGGACAACGGCTGGTGGGTCCTGGCGGGAAGCGCATCGGGACGGTCGATGCGGTCTTCGCCGACTACCTCCTCGTCCGCACGAGCGGCCTGCTGCCGGTGGATCTCTACGTGCCGCGCTCGGAGGTCGCTGCCGATGACGGCGGGCGCCTCAGCGTTCCCCTGGATCGGGACGCGGCCTACGAGGCCTGGCACCGGCCGCTCAAGCGGGTCGAGCATGACTGACGAGGGGCGCGAGCTGCTGCGCGCGGCGCGCGAGGTAAGGATCGAGACCAGCCGCGGCGCGGGCGCGCCGGCGCACCGGACCATCATCTGGGTCGTGGTGGACGACGCTGACCGGGTCCTGGTGCGCACCTACCTCGGGCCGGACTCGCGCTGGTATCGGGAGGCCCTGTCGGCCGGGCGCGTCCGACTGCTGGCCGGCGAACGTGCGGTGGATTTCACCGTCGAACGCGCGACCGACCCCGATCGGGTGCGGTCCTGCTCGGATGGGCTGCGGGCCAAGTACCGCCGCAACGCCTCGCTGGACGCCATGCTCCGCGACGAGGTTCTCGACACCACGCTCGAGCTGCACCCCGCGCACGATTGAGGGGAGCGGCCGTCGCCCCGCTTCTCAGTTCGCCGTCGCTGCCGCGCCGCCTCGCCAGTCTTCCAGCGCATGCATCGGCGAACGACGGCATCCGGGCTGTCGGTTCAGGGCCCATTTCATCCCTGAGCGGCATGAATCGATGACGAGCGGCTCGAAACCAGCACGCGGCGGCCGTTCAAGCTCCGATGGAGTCCGCAGCCGCATATCCGGGCCACAACGGACGGCGCACGATGAGGGGAGCGGCCGTCGCGACCGCTCCCCTCGATCCGCCGTGGTTCCCCCGGTTGCCTACGGCCCGAACAGGCCGACGTCGTCGAAGGTCACCGTCCCAGCGGTCCGCAGGTCGGTGGGGGAGAACCCGAACAGGATGACCCGCACCTGCGCCACGCCCGGCGGCAACGTCACCGACTTCGCGAGCGTGGTGAATCCCGCAGTGTCGAGCGGCACCTTGAGCAGCCGGATGGTGTCGAGCACCTCCCCGGTCGGCCCGAGGTAGGCGAGGCCCACACCCGGCGCCGAGCTCAGCCCGTCGGCGCGTGCGCTGACGGCCAGCTCGAGGAGCTCACCGGCGGTGACCTCGATCGGCGCGCTCGTCCAGGACGGCATGCCACCCAGCGCCACCGAGCGCCCATCACCGCTGAGCGACACGGCGGACGATCCTTCGGCACCGTCACCCTCCGACCAGCTGGCCGTGCCGGCCCCCTCGGACGCCTGCCAACCTGCGGGACCGGTGCCGTCCTCGCTCGCCTGCTCGAAGTCGCCGTTCGTCACCTTGTTGCCGCGGACGCTCACCTCGAGCGTCGCGGCGTTGTCCCCCTCGCGGGACTCGTCGACGGCCTCGCCGGCATCGGTCACGGCACCGATGATGTGGTCGTCCCTGATCCCGCGCGTATCCCAGGTGAGCTCGACCGTCGTCGACTCGCCTGCCGCGATCGCCGGCGTGTCGATGGGGCTGCCGACCATCTGCTCGTCGTCGAGCGAGAACGCGGTCACGCTCGCCGCCGCGTCGCCAGTGCCGATGTTCTCGATGGATGCCCGGACGACGACTTTGTCGCCCTCCTTCGGCTTGCCGTTCTGGCCGCCGGCGCCGGTGCTCGACACGGTGGTGATGTCGCTCACCACGAGGTTCGGGGCCCCCGGCGTCACCGTGACATCGACGGTCGCCGTGGCGCTCGCGCCATCGGCGTCGGTGACGGTGAGCGTCGCCGAGTACTCCCCGGGCTGGGCGAATGCGTGGACGACCGTCTGGCCCTCGGCCCTGTCGCCGTCCCCGAAGTCCCAGGCGTACGTCAGCTCGCCCGGTGCCTGCCGGTCGTCGGTCGAGCCCGACCCGTCGAAGACGATCGGCTCGCCCACCTCGGCCTGCAGCGGCCGTGCCTGGGCCTCCGCCATTGGGGCGGCGTTCGTCCCGTCGCGACCGTACGCGAACGGCGCACAGCCCTCGCCGGCCCGAATCACCACGTCGGCTGACAGGTCACCGGTGACCGGATCCACCGGCCCCGGAGCGCCGCCGTCCATGGCGGTGACCTCCAGGTCGAGGCAGCCGTAGTCGAAGTGCCAGAAGCCGTCGCCGTAGGCGCTGTCCGGGTCCGAGAAGCTGTTCACGAAGCCTCCCGGCTGCTCGGCCGTGACGGCGTCGCTGAAACGGTTGTCGCCGGCGCCCGCCGTGAAGCTGACATCGGCACAGTTCCCGTTCTGTTCGCTCACGCAGTCGCTGCCGGGCACCGGTTGCGAGTCGAGGTAGTGCTGGGCCGGCGGGTCCGGCGTCCCGTTGTTGCCGTAGCCGTGCGCCTCGTCGGTGTACTCGAGGAAGACGCCAGGCGCCCACGAGGTGTCGCCGCGGTCGCTCTGCCCGTGGCCATCGAAGTCGAACCCGCTCTGGTCGCGCAGCTCGAGGTAGTACGCGTGGTCGGAGGACGACGCCTCGTCGGAGGCGATCCTGCTCCAGCCGTCCGGCGCCAGCCGGTCGGCCTCGGCATCGGTCTCGAAGTCGGATGCGTAGACGGGCGTGCCATCGACGCGCACGATGACGTCATCGACGAACCAGCCGGGCCGGTCGAACGCGCCGTCGGTGTAGTAGCTCAGGCGCACGGTCGCGCCCGCCTGGCCGGCGAGCTCGCTGATGTCGTACCGGTCGGCGAGGAACGGCGCCCCATGCGAGTAGTCGGTGACCTCCGGCAGCCGCGCGGCAGTCACCGTCGGCTCACCTGCCTGCCACGCCCCGCTCGTGCCGGTGATGCCGTTGTCGAGCTGGGTGAGGCAGTCACTGCGGTTCGGGTTGAAGCTGCTCTCGGTGGTGTAGCCGTTCTCCGAGGGCTGGCTGGCCCATGCGGACCCATCGGTCGTGGTGAGCACGAAACCGTAGTCCCAATCCCACTCGATGTCCCACGACGAGCGGAACTCGAGGGTCACCGCGGAGCCCGCCGGCACCGACGCCAGCTCGGGGAGCGCGATGTCCAGGTTGTGGCCGCCGGTGGGCGAGCAGCCGAAGTCGTTGCCGCGCCCCGACCACCAGGCGTGCGTGCCGCTCGGGATCGAGGCGGGGTCGATGATGCGCCGGCCGCCGAGCTTCAGCCCGAAGGCCTGGCCGTTGTGGATGTTCTGGTCGCCGTTCGACGACGACAGGGTGTACGGCGTGCCGTCCGGCCGCTGCCAGGCGATCGCGCCGGTGTCGCGCTTGATCTCGTTCCAGCCGGTGACGGTCCGCTCCTCGCCGGGATCGAGGTACTCGGGCACGACCCAGCCGAGCTCCTGCTTGCCGAAGACCGTCATGTGCTGGCTGTAGTCGGCTGCCATGAGGTTGAGGTCCCCGTAGACCTCGCTGCCGGAGTTGTAGAAGTCGGGCAGGCCGAGGTGATGGCCGTACTCGTGGCTGATGACCGAGGCGGACTGGAAGACCGTTTCGGGGTTCACGTTGTACGGGCCCACCCGGACCGGGACCGGCAGGTCGTCGCGCCCGGCGCCGCCGTTCGCGGCGCAGTCATCGAACTGCTCGCGGGCAGCCGATGTCCAGCACTGCGGGACCTCGTCGAGGCTCCGCAGCTGGTCGTCGCTTACGTAGCCGCGCAGCCCGGTCGCCGCATCGCGGAACTGGGCCTCCAGGCTCGACGAATGCGGCCAGATGTTGTCGTACCACGGCGTCTGGTTGCCGAAGTACTCGCATAGCACGGGGATCTGCGACGCGCCGTTCCCGCCGCAGCCCACGAAGACCATCATGAAGAAGTCGACGACGCCGTCCTTGTCGGAGTCGAAGGCGTTGTAGTCGATCTCCGGATCGGCGATCTGGGCGGCGTCGAAGACCGACTTGCCGATGACGCCACACGCGGAGTCGATGGCGATCGTCGTGGCGGTGAAGACCGGGAAGTCGCCGCCGTAGTACTCGGTCGTCCCGGGAAGCTGGTACCAGCCGTCCTGGATTCGGGTGTCGAAGGCGGTGGAGCCGATGGTGCCCGGCACCTCGGCCATGGTCGCGCCGCGACAGGCGGCGATCGTCGGATCGGTGCGGTCGGGCGTGGTGAATTCGAAGCCCGGCTCGTAGCTCGAGAAGTCGGCCGTGGCGATCCCGGCGGTGGGCACCGAGCCCTGCGGGAAGAGCTGGCCGTAACTCATCTCCTGGTACAGGTTGAAGGTGGACCCCTCGAACGATGGCTCGTTCACCACCGTGTCGAGCTTCTCGGCGTCGTTGTCCCACTGGTCATTGCTCTGCCGCTCGAGGTCGACGTACTCGACCGGCACGATCGGGAACGGCTTGTCCCCGTACCGGGCGGTCTCGAAGCCACCCGCGGGCGGGATGACCTTCGGCCCGTGGGTCGACGACGTGATGTCGGCCGGACCGCCGTCATACGTGAGCGTCGCGTGGCTGGAAAGGTCCTTCCACACGACCTCCGGGTCCTGCGAGAGCGTTGCGGCCTTCGCGGTCACGACGAGTGTCCGCACCACCGGGCCCGCCTCGGTGGCGGCCGGCACCGTGCCGAGATCCCAGGTGATCGCGCCGCCGGACAAACCGGCGGAACCGCCGCCCTCGAGTGGCGTCGCGTCGAGGAAGCTGAGCGACGGGGGAGCGCTGATCGCCACGGTCGCGTTCGTGGCGTCCGCGGCGGTCGCATTCGTCACGAAGACGCGGAACGGGAAGCTGTCGCCGGGCTTCACCCAGCCGACCGAGCTGACGTAGCTCGCGCGCAGCTGGAGCTGGTTCGGCGAGTCGAGGAGCGTCAGGCCGGTGCGGCCCGCCTCCTGGGCCGCCCAGGCACCGCTGGCGGGGTCCTCGTATGTCGAATCGTGCACTACGAGCGCCGCGGTGACCGCGAAGTCGTTGGCGGCGCTGCCCTCGAGCGACTCAGTCAGCGCGCCGGGGATGACGACGTCGGCCTCGCCCGCGGCGTCCGCCGTGACCCGCCCGTCGGGCAGCTCGGTCGCCGTCCCGTCCGGGGCGACGACGGAGATCGCGAAGCTCGCTGGCACGCCCGTGCGCTCGCCGCCGGACAGATCGGTCTGGTTGTCCATCTGGCCGATGCTGACGTGCACCGGCACGTCGTCACCGGGGGCGTAGGGCGTGGCAGAGCCGGCGACGGTCAGCGCCGCGCCGAGCACCTTGTGCCCAAACCGGGTGTCGCCCGCCGGGTCGCCGTTCACCTCCACGGTGGCGGTGATCCAGCCCGCCGGCCAGCCGGGGGCCGGGTCGATCCGGAACGACCAGGTCGCGTCCGTCTCGTCGTAGGCGGCATCGACCGAGGTGAAGACCTCACCGTCCGGCCCGCGGAGTTCCGCCGTCACGTCCGCGTTCGCCCCCGCCCCACTGATGCCGAACACCGCGAAGCCGCAGTCGCCGGGCGCGAAGAACGGCCCGCTCGAGACGTTCAGCCCGAGGCCTTCACACAGCGGCTGGGGGGTTGGGTACTTGTAGAACAGGAAGCCGGCCGCCGCAGCACCGGCGGGATCCGGCTCAGCGTGGACCGGCTTCGCCAGTCCTGGCAGAAACGCCGTGATGATGAGCAGCGATAGGGCAACGGCCACGAGCCGCCGTGCCTGAATGGGGGATTGGGCGGGAAGCGTGGACACGCAAGATCCTCCTCGGGGCCTGATCAGACGCTACCCATCCCTGCAAGGATCATGCCACCACGAGCAGTGGTTCTTACACTGGAGTCCGGTTCGTTACCGGCGTCCGCGTGGCAGCCTGGGCGCGCGGGCCTGCCGTCTCCGAGCGGTATCGTCCGTGCACTCACCAGCCGAATAGCCAGGCGGCGGCCGGCCCAGCCGCCGCGCGAACCGGTCAGCCCGTTGCGGTGGCCGCACCGGGGGCCCGGAAGGCCGCCTCGGCCTCGTCGATGTCCAGGCCGCGGTCCCAGGTGGCGTCGAAGGCGGTCTTCAGGATCGCGGCCAGCGACATGTGCTCGACCACCATGATGGTGAGGTCGTTGCCGGAGCCCACCGGATCCTGCATGCCGAACATCACGATGGCCTCA
>Ga0299913_10003389_pt1 | contig 13005 bp, 10 predicted proteins | sample RVTome_9_FD_201360 | JGI IMG/M metagenome (GOLD analysis project Ga0299913, IMG submission 201360) | Soil microbial communities from uranium-contaminated site in the Upper Colorado River Basin, Wyoming, United States - RVT155D38 (version 2) ... | reverse complement strand
GGGAGCCCGCCGGCGACCGGCCGCTCGGGCAGGCGCACGTCGATGTAGGTCGCGCCGGCGGCGTCCGCGTCGGCCAGCACGCGGATGGCGGCTGTCCACTTCTCGACCGCGGAGTCGGCGTCGCCGAAGATGACCTCGGGCCCGTCCTCGAGTTCCACCACGATCCCCTGCTCAGGGCCCTCGCTCACGCGATCGATGCGCTGTGCGAAGCCGGGCGGCGCCGCCCCGGCGACGAGCAGGGCGCGGAGGGTCTGCGGGTCGGTCACACGGCCGTCGGCGGCGGGCTCCTCCATTCGCAGGAGCGGGAGCCCCTCGGGCGGCCGCAGGCCGCGCAGCACGGTGCCGTCGTCCGCCACGGGCAGCGGCACGCCGTCAACCGACACGAGCGCGGCCGCCGGGCGCTCCTCGACCTCGATCCGCAGCCCGTGCGGGAAGTCCGGCTCGACATGGATCGAGCCGACCACGGGGAATGCTCGCGCCGCCTCCTCGAGCTCGTCGGTGCGCACATGCAGCGTCGTCATCTCCTCGGCCGCCGACTCGAGCATCGCCTGGATCCGGGGGCCGTCCTTGGTCGTCAGCCCGGTCACCTCGACGTCGTTCACCGCCACGAGCGACGAATCCCGTAGCCAGAAGTGGTAGAGCGACCCCAGCACGAGCGCGACGACCGCGGCCAGCACGAGCCGCCGCCGCGTGTGTGGGCTGAAGGACGGCCGCGGCCGCGAGCCGATCCACGCCGGAAGCGCGGAGATCGTGCGCGGGAGTGCGGTCAGCGTGCGCGGGAGCGCGGCGGCGAGCTCTCTCACTACCCGTGGATTCGCACCACTCCGCGCTTTCCCTCCCTATTGAGGGGAAAGCGCGGACTCGTCGGAGATCGACGCCCTACCCAGCCGCTGTAAGCGCTCGCGCCAGGCCGTCGATGTTCCCTGCGCCGAGCGTCAGAAGAACATCCCCCGCCCGCAGCTCCGTCCGCAGCAGGCGCTCGGCGTCCTCGCACCCCGGAGTCCAGTACACGGGTCGCCCGCCCGCGGCGTCCGCCGTCGCCGTCGCGACCAGCCAGCCGCTCACGCCCGGGAAGTCGGCGGCGTCCTCGCGCGCCGGGTAGACGTCGAGCACCACGGCTACGTCGGCGAGCGCGAGCGCCTTGCCGAAGTCGCGCGCGAGCGCCCGCGTGCGCGAGTACAGATGCGGCTGGAAGCAGGCCACGACGCGCTGCCCGCCGAGCGTGCGGGCCGCCTCGAGCGTCGCGCGCACCTCGGTCGGGTGGTGCGCGTAGTCGTCATATACCCGGCTGTCCGCGGGACCGGTGCCGTGCGGCTCGAAGCGGCGCGCCGCGCCCACGAAGGACCGCAGTGCGCGCGCCGATTCGGCCGGGTCGACACCCGCCTCGCGGCACGCGAGCGCCGCCACGAGGGCGTTCTGCGCGTTGTGCCGCCCGGGCACCGCAAGCTCGAACTCCACCCCGAGGGCGCTGAACCGCGACCCCAGCGGCCGGAGCTCGACGTCCGGCTCCTCGGGGTCGGCGATCACGACGCTTGCGCCGGCCTTGAAGCGGTCGAAGGCCTCCTCGAGCTCCCCCAGCGTGGCGAACGTCGTGTGGTGGTCGAGCTCGACGTTCGTGACGACGGCCACCTCCGGCGACAGCTTCAGGAACGAGCGGTCGGACTCGTCCGCCTCGACCACGAGCCACTCCCCCTCCCCCCACGCGGCGTTCGTGCCGGTCGAGCGGACCTCGCCGCCGATCAGGTAGCTCGGATCGCGGCCCGCGTCGACGAGGATGTGCGCGGCCATGCTCGCGGTGGTCGTCTTGCCGTGCGTGCCGGCGACCGCGATCGTCCGCCGCAGCCGTGTCACCTCGCCGAGCAGGTCGCCGCGGTGCAGGACCGTCGCGCCGCGTTCGCGCGCGGTCGCGAGCTCGGGGTTGTCGTCGGCGATCGCGGTCGAGACCACGACCTCGGCGCCGTCGGGCACGTTGCCCGCGTCGTGGCCGAGGACCGGCTCGATCCCCGCCTCGCGGAGCAGCTCGACGTAGCTTGACTCCGCCTGGTCCGAGCCGGTCACCTCGGTGCCGAGGGCGCGCGCGACGAGGGCGAGCCCGCTCATCCCGGCGCCTCCGACGCCGATGAAGTGGAGCCGCCGGCCGGCCCATGGCGTCGAGCTCATGGCGCTCGACCTTAGCTATCGTCGCGGCCCGTGCTGAGGGCGTTTTCGCTGTTCCTCGTCGCCCTGCTCGCCGCGGGCTGCGGCTCCGACGACCGCGGCGAGGACGGCGGAGCCGAGCCAGCCACGCCCGCTGCCGGCCTGGCCCGGTTCGAGTCGCCGCGAATCGGGTTCACGTTCGACTATCCCGAGGACCTGACGGCCGAGAAGCGGCCGCGCGAGCGCGTGCTCGCCCGCGTCGGCGTCGAGCGCGGCTCACACCTGAACGCGATCAAGGTCCGCCGCACGGCTCGCCGCGAGCTCGAGCCGGAGCGCTACCTGGACGAGTTCGAGCGCGACTTCGAGCGCACGGTCGGGACCGTGGAGAAGCGGGAGGAGCGAATCGGCGCGCTCGATACGGGCGTGCTCGAGTTCGAGGACGCGGTCCAGCGCGGCGGCGAGATGGTCGAGTTCACGTCGTCGTCGTACTTCTTCAAGGGTGCCGGGCGGACCTGGCAGATCGAGTGCATCGCCGACGCCGAGCACCGCGCGCAGATCGAGGCTGCGTGCCGGGCCGCGCTCGAATCGGTGCAGTTCTGAGACAACGCGCACAGCCGCTTGACGAACTGCGAGGGCGACCGCATGATGTAAATCACTCGTGAAGGTCTCTGGCTCGACCTCGGCGGACCTGGCCGGCATCGCCGCCCCGCATGCGGGCTGGCGCAGCGTGCTCGAACGTGCCGTCGAGGCCTCCGCCTCCGCCTCGGGGCGGCCGCTGACGCTGCTTGCCCAGATCCTCGCCTCGATCGCCGGCGTTGCGGTCTGCTTCACCGCATTCGGCTGGGTCCTGCTCGGCGACCAGGCGGCCTTCTACCGCGAGGGGATGCCGGGCACGTGGCTCAGCGCCGCGATGCTCCTGTTCACGGCGGCCACCGCGCTCGCGATCCACCAGGCTGCGAGCACGCCCGGACGGCGCAACTTCTGGTCGCTGTCGGCGATCGTCTTCGTCGTGCTGGCGATCGACGAGCTCACACAGCCGACCGTGTTCATCAGCAAGTGGCTCACGTCCGAGCATGCGATCACGGCCCCGGCCCCGTTCAACGACATCGACTCGATCCTGGTGGTCGCGCTGCTAGCCGGCTCCGTCGCGCTGCTCGCCCGCCACGCGCTCGTGCTGCTCAGGCATCGCACGACGATCGTGCTGTTCGCCGCCGGCCTGGTGCTCGGCGCGCTGTCACAGACGCTCGACTCGGTGGTCGAGCCGTCGCGCTGGGAGTTCGTCGCCGAGGAGTGCCTGAAGCTCTCGGCGATCCCGTTCGTGCTGGCGGGCTATCTGGCGGCGCTCAGGGATATCCGCGGAAGCGGCACCCGGCACGCCGTGAGCCAGCAGAGCGACGCGACGAGCGCGCCGAAGGTCCAGCCGGCGAGCACGTCGGTCGGGTAGTGCGCGCCGAGTAGGACGCGGCTGAAGCCGACGCCGAGCACGAGCGCGGCCGCCAGGCTCGCGACCGCGACCCGGCTATGGCCGTGCCGCGACGCGCGAATGAGGATGAAGGCGATCGTCGCGTAGACGGCGACGCTGGTGGCCGAGTGCGCGCTGGGGAAGCTGAAGCCGTGCGCCTCGGCGACCGTCGAGTTCGCCTCCGGCCGGGGCCGCTCGACGACCACCTTGATCAGGTGTACGGCGCCCTGTGTGACGGGATAGACGAGCGCGAGCGCGATCGCGCCGCGCCAGTGCCGCATGATCAGCATGATCAGCGCCCCAACGATCGTGACCGTGAGGGCCGTGCGGGTGCTGGCGAGGTTGGCGAGGTGCTCGGCCCAGCCTGTCGACTCGCGCGTCATGTGCTGCTGCGCCTGGGCGCTGGCCTCGGCGTCGAGCTGGTTGACGTGGCCGAACTGGGTGACCGCGACTGTGATGGATGCCACTAGCGCGAACAGCGACCCCACGATCAGGACGCGGTGCGACATCAGGAAGTTTCCAAGCCTCAGGTGCATGGTGGGTAGAACAGAGGACTGCCGATCGGATCGGCGCGGAACGCCCCTCCCAGGAGGCACGTACCCATTCCCTCGACAAATGAACACTGCTGCCCCTTCTATGTAGGCAACGCGGTCGAGGTGAATTACTTGTGTACCAGCGTGAGAATCTCGTGAGCGATCCGCTCCGCCGCGTCCGGCCGGGCGAGCGCCAGTGCCGCCCGCTGCATTGTCAGCAGCCGCTCGGATGACCCGAGCAGGGAGGCGACCTCGCGCGCGAGCCGCGGGCCGTCGAGCTCGTCGTCGGGCACGACGACCGCGGCGCCGCCGCGCTCCGTCCAGCGCGCGTTCTTCGCCTGGTGGTCCGCCGTAGCGTGCGGATAGGGCACGAGGACCGCAGGCAGGCCCGCCGCCAGCAGCTCGAACACCGACCCTCCGGCGCGCGCCGTCGCGAGATCGGCGGCGGCATAGGCGTCCGCGAACGGCGTGATGAACGCGTGCAGCTTGTAGTGCTCGGGGCGACCGAGCTGGTCCAGCCGGCGAGCGAGCTCGGCATGGTCGCGCTGCCCGCACGCGTGCAGCACCCAGCACGGTGCGGCGCTGCCGAAAGCCTCAACCGCGGCCTCGTTCAGGCGCCTTGCGCCGAGCGATCCGCCGAACACGAGCAGGCACTCGCGGTCGTCGTCGATTCCGAACCGCGCCCGCGCGGCGGCCCGGTCGGCGTCCACCAGGCCGGCGGGAATCGGCCGCCCGGTGACGACCCACTTCCCCCCCTTGCGCCCGGGAAGGTCGAACGCGAGGAAGACGCGCTTTGCGAACGGGGCGAGGAGCCGGTTGGCGATGCCGAGATGGCTGTCCGCTTCGGTCAGCACGAGCGGCAGCCGGAGGCTCCGCGCGGCGAGCCCGGCCGGCGCCGCGACGTAGCCCCCGCCGCCGAGGACGACGTCCGCCTCCATCGCGCGCAGAATGCGGCGGGCGCGACCCGTCGCGCGGCCCGCCCAGAGCAGCGCGCGTGCGGCCTTCAGGGGGTTGCGGCGGTCGAGCCCCGCCACGCGCAGCGGATGGAAGGGGTAGCCGGCGGTCGGCACGAGCTCCGACTCGGCCCGCTCGCCGCCGAGGAACTCGACGTGGGCGCCCTCAGCCCGTAGCGCGTCGGCGACTGCCAGCGCCGGAACGACGTGACCGGCTGTCCCGCCGGCCGCGATTGCGACGCGCGTCATCGGAGCGGCCTCCGTCGATGGCCCTCAACCCGCGGGTGCGTGTCGTCGCGACGCCACCCGTTGCCGCGACGTTCAAGAGAAGCCCCATCGCCGCCAGGACCACGATCAGGTTCGAGTTCCCGTAGGAGATCAGCGGCAGCGGGATTCCGGTGAGCGGCGCCAGGCCCATCACCGCGAACATGTTCAGCGTGGCCTGGCAGAGGATCAGCGCGGTGATGCCGGCCGCGAGCAGCTTCGCGTAGCGGTCGCGCGCGTGCTTCGCAGCCCTGAACCCGGCGTACGCGATCAGGCCATAGAGGCCGACGACGCTGGCGATCCCGACCAGCCCGAGCTCCTCGCCGATGATCGCGAGGATCATGTCCGTGTGGGCCTCCGGCAGGTAGAAGATCTTCTGGACCGACTCCCCGAGCCCAACGCCCACCGGCCCGCCTGAGCCGATCGCGATCATCGACTGGACGGACTGAAAGCCGGTGTCGCCGGCGTCCGACCACGGGTCCAGGAAGGCGGTCAGACGGTCGCGACGGTAGGGCTCGATCAACGCGAACACGAACGCCAGCGCCGCCACGCTGCCCCCGATCGAGCCGAGCAGGCGCATCGGGGTCCCGGCGACGAACAGGAGCGTGCCGAGCGTGAAGCAGATCACCATCGCCGTGCCCATGTCCGGTTGCTTCAGCAGCAGCGCGCACGCCAGCCCGACGACGATCAGGAGCGGCTTCGAGAGCCCGCCGAAGCTCTGCGTGGCGCTCGGCCGCGCGGCCAGGAGCTGCGCGCTGAAGAGCACGAGCGACAGCTTGAGCAGCTCCGACGGCTGGAACTGGAGCGGACCGGCGCCCAGCCAGCGCGTGGCGCCGTTCACCGTCACCCCGAAGCCGGGCAGCATCACGAGCGCGGTCAGCACGAACGAGACCAGCAGCAGCACCGGCGTGACGCCCTTGACGACGCGCAGCCCGTGCCGCGACGCCAGGTGGAGCACGACGAGCCCGACGATCGCGAGCGCGACGTAACGCTTGAGGTAGTACGACGGGTCGCCCGAGCCCTCGAGCAGCGACTCCGCCGAGCTCGCCGAGTAGACCATGATCGCGCCGAGCGCGAGCAGGCACAGAGTCGCCGTGTAGATCAGCGAGTACTCGAGCGGGGGCTTCGTGCGCGGGCGGCTGCGCGCCATCCGGCATTTCTTCGACGCGCCCGCGTGAATTCATCCCTCGTCCGCCCACCGCTGCGCCAACTCGCGGAAGTGCGCTCCGCGCGCCTCGAAGTCCTCGTACTGGTCGAAGCTCGCGCACGCCGGCGAGAGCAGGACGACCTCGCCCGGCCGCACCGCCGCCCCGGCCGCGGCGACGGCCCGTTCGAGGTCGCCGCAGCGCTCGAGCGGGACCCCGGCCGGAGCCAGGTCGGCGGCGAGTTGCTCACTCGCCTCGCCGATCAGGTAGACGGCCTTGCAGCGCGCCGCGACCGCGTCGCGCAAGCCGTCGAACCCGCCGCCCTTCAGGCTGCCCCCTGCGATCAGGTGGACGCCGCCCTCGAACGCCTCGAGGCCCACCCGCGCCGAGGCGACGTTCGTCGCCTTCGAGTCGTTGATCCACGTCACGCCGCGTGCCTCGGCCACGTCCTCGAGCCGGTGCGGGACGCCGCCGAAGCTGCGCAGCGCTTGGGCGACGGCTCCCGGCGGCAGCCCGCGCGCCAGCGCCGCCGCTGACGCCGCCATCGCGTTCTCGACGTTGTGCGTGCCGCGCAGGCGCAGCTCCTCGGGCGGAACCGGAAGCGGCGGGAACGGCGGCCGCAGCGCGAGGTCGTCCGGGCCCTGGTTCGCGAACACGCGCAGCTTCGCGTCGCGGTAGGCCTCGAATGTCCCGTGGCGGTCGATGTGGTCGGGCTCGACGTTGAGGAGCAGAGCGCACTCCGGCGCGAACGCGACCGTGTCCTCGAGCTGGAAGCTCGACGCCTCGCAGACGACCACCGCCTCGGGCGCGACCGAGCCGGCGAGCGACGACAGCGGCGTGCCGACGTTGCCCGCGACGGCGGCCGGCACCCCAGCCGCGCGGTGCATCGCACCGAGCAGCTCGACCGTCGTCGTCTTGCCGTTGGTGCCGGTCACGGCGATGAACTCGTTCGGCACGAGCCGCCACGCGAGCTCGAGCTCGCCGACGACCTCGAGCCCGCGCTCGCGCGCCGCGACGATCACCGGCGCCTCCTTCGGCACACCCGGGCTCTTGACGACGGTCCTGACCCGCTCGAGCAGCTCGAGCCCTTCGCTCTCCAGGTGCGTCTCGACGCCGGGCGGCGTGGCCGGGCGGCCCGAGTCGACCCCGATCACCTCACCGTGCTCGCGCAGCATCAGCGCCGCCGCCGAGCCGGAGCGCGCGAGGCCGACCACGAGGTACGGCCCCTCCGGGAGCGGCGGCCGCGGCTTGCGACTCACTGGATCGACTGCTGGTACAGCGTGAAGCCGATCGCCGAGCAGATCGCCGCCACGATCCAGAACCGCAGGATGATCTTCGTCTCCGACCACGCCATCAGCTCGAAGTGGTGGTGGACGGGCGCCATCAGGAAGACACGGCGGCGGAAGCGCTGGAACGCGATCACCTGGATCACGACGGACAGGCTCTCGATCACGAAGATGCCGCCGATCACGATCAGGAGCAGCTCCGTCTGCGTCATCACGGCGAGCCCGGCGATCGCGCCGCCCAGGGCGAGCGAGCCCGTATCCCCCATGAAGATCCCCGCGGGGAACGAGTTGAACCAGAGGAAGCCGACGCACGCGCCGACGAGACAGGCCGAGAGCAGCGCGAGGTCCTCCTGGCCGGTTGTGATGAACGTCATAGCCGTGTAGGCGAGCAGCACGATCGCGGCGGAGCCGGCCGCGAGGCCGTCGAGCCCATCGGTCAGGTTCACGCCGTTCGTGGAGCCCGCGAGCACGAGGAAGATGAGCACCGGGTAGAGCAGGCCGAGGTCGATCGATGCGTCGATCGTGTGCACGCGCAGGATCTCCGGCAGGTGCACGTACTCGGTCGCGACCAGCCACAGCGCGATCGCGATCACGCCCTGCGCCAGCAGCTTGTAGCGGCCGGACACTCCGAGCGAGCGCCGGTGCGTGACCTTTGTCCAGTCGTCGATGAACCCGACCGCCCCGCTTGCGAGGGCGGTCCCGAGCACCGCGAGACTGACGGCGCGGTACTCGCTGAGGATCAGGAACGGCACCGTGATCGAGAGCAGGATCAGGAGGCCGCCCATGGTCGGCGTGCCGGCCTTCTCGTGGTGGCCCTCCGGCCCCTCCTCGCGGATGTGCTGCCCGAACTCCCGCTCGCGCATGAAGTCGATGAACTTCGGCCCCAGGAAGATGCAGATGAACATCGAGGCCATGCCGCCGATCAGGATCTCGCCGAGCATCTAGGCCAGAACCCTTTCCAGCCCCACCGAGCGCGAGCCCTTCACGAGGACGCGATCGCCGGGCATAGCGATCTCCTCGAGCAGCGCGCCCGCCTCCTCGGCGTCGCCGACCTGGTGCAGGTCGCCGCCGAACGCATCCGCGTACGCCAGCGCGAGCTCGCCGACGGTCACCAGGATGTCGATCCCGAGCGCGTCGGCGAGGTGGCCGATCTCGCGGTGGAAGCGAGGTCCGTCCTCGCCGAGCTCGGCCATGCCGCCAAGGACGGCAATCCGCCTCTCGGCGGGCGACGCGGCCAGGTGCTCTAGGGCCGCGCGCATCGACATCGGGTTGGCGTTGTAGCAGTCGTTCACGACCGTCACCCCGCCCGCGAGCTCGACGACCTCGCCGCGCAGCGACGAGAACACCACGTCGACCCGCCCCGACGGCGCGACCCCCAGCGCCGCCGCGGCCGCGACGGCGGCCACCGTGTTGGCCACGTTGTAGTCCTCGTCGAAGGGCAGCTCGAGCTCGACCCGCTCGCGGCGCGCCTGGATCACGGCGCGGCCGTCCTCGAACGACTCGAGCCGGACGTCGCCACCCGGCCCGAACATGACCGTCTCGAGGTCGTCGCGCAGGTGCGCCTCGAGCAATGCCTCACCCGCGGGGACGACCGCCGTGGCGCCCGGCCGCAGGTCGCGGATCAGCTCGGCCTTCGCCGCGGCGACCCGCTCGATCGTGCCGAGCAGCTCCAGGTGGACCGGGCCGACGTTCACGATCAGGCCGACGTCGGGCTCGGCGATCGCCGCCAGCTCGGCGATCTGCCCCTCGCCGCGCATCGCCATCTCGAGCACGAGGACGTCGGTCCCCGGCTCGGCCTCGAGGATCGTCAGCGGCAACCCGATCTCGGTGTTCCAGTTCTCGCGGTTGCGGTGCACGCCCATGTGCGGCGCAAGCAGCGCCGCGAGAATGTCCTTCGTCGAGGTCTTGCCCGTGGACCCCGTGACGCCGACCACCCGGCATCCCAGCTCATGCCGCCACGCGCGCGCGAGTGCCCCGAGCGCGTGCAGGGTGTTCTCGGACGCGATCACGGGCGCCGTGGCGCCGTCCTCGACCAGCTCCCGCGCGCGCGCCGGCCCCACGAGCGCTCCCCACGCGCCGGCGTCGAGCGCGCTCTGCGCAAAGCGGCTGCCGTCGGCGCTCGACCCGTGCAGCCCGACGAACAGGTCGCCCGCCCCCGCCTCGCGCGAATCGACGACCGCGCGGCGCGGGCCCTCGAGCGCGGGATCGCCGGCGAGCAGCTCGCCGCCGGCGGCGCCGGCCACCCATGCGGCGTCCTTCATCGCAGCGCCTCGCGCACGACGGTGGCGTCGTCGAAGGGCTCCTTGCGCCCGTTCTCGAACTCCTGGCCCTGCTCGTGCCCTTTCCCGGCCACGACGACGACGTCGCCGGGATCGGCCGACGACACCGCCAGCGCGATCGCCCGGCGGCGGTCAAGCTCGCACTCGACCCCCGGCCCCGTGCCGGCGAGGATCTCCTCGACGATCGTGCGCGGATCCTCCGAGCGCGGGTTGTCGGAGGTGACGATCACGCGATCGGCGAGCGCGGCCGCCGCCTTCCCCATCAGCGGCCGCTTCGCGCGGTCGCGGTCCCCGCCGGCGCCGAAGACGACGTGGACGCGCCGGTCGGTCAGCTCGCGCGCCGCCCGCAGGACGTTGTCGAGCGCCTCCGGCGTGTGGGCGTAGTCGACCAGCACCGTGAACGGCTGGCCCTCGTCCACCGGCTCGAAGCGGCCGGGGACCCGATCGGCCTCGGCGAGCGCCGCGCGCGCCACGTCGAGCTCGACTCCGAGCGAGTGCGCCGCCGCGATCGACGCGAGCGCGTTCTGCACGTTGAAGAGGCCGGGCAGCCGCGTCTCGATCGCGACCGGCCCGTCGGGCGTGTCACAGGTGAACCGGGACCCCGACGGGTCGAAGGTGACATCGCGCGCGCGGAAATCGGCGGCCGTGTCGACGCCGTACGTCACCGGGTCGGAGACGTCGTCCGCCAAGCGGTTGCCGTAGTCGTCGTCCACGTTCACCACCGCGGGGCCCGGGGGATCGAACAGCCGCCGCTTCGCCGTGAAGTACGCCTCCATGTCGGGGTGGAAGTCGAGGTGGTCCTGCGTCAGGTTCGTGAAGACGCGGCAGGCGAAGTGGATTCCCTCGGCGCGACCCAGCTCGAGCGCGTGCGAGGACACCTCCATCACACAGCCTTCGTCACCCGCGTCGACCATGCGCCGGAACGTTGCCTGGAGGTCGATCCCCTCGGGGGTCGTCCGCTCGACGGGCTCCTCCACGCCGCCCACGATCGACTTGACGGTACCCAGCAGGCCCGTTCGCATCCCGGCCCGTTGGAGGATCGCGCGCGTGAGGAACGCGGTCGTCGTCTTCCCGTTCGTGCCGGTGATGCCCACGACCTTCAGCTTCGCGGTCGGGTCACCGTGATAGCGGGCCGCCGCAGGCCCCATCGCGGCACGGGCGCTCGCGACGACGACCTCCGGGACGGCCAGGCCGAGCGGGCGCTCGCACACCACCGCGGCGGCGCCGCGCTCGACGGCGTCGGAGGCGAAATCGTGGCCATCGACCTTGAAGCCGGGCACGCAGAAGAAGAGCCCTCCGGGTCGGACGTCCGAGCTGCGGTAGTGCAGTCCGGTTATCTCCACGTCGGGCGCATTCCCGCCCATCAGCTCGCGGAGAGTCACGCTTCGCAGGCTACCTGCGAAGGCTGACGCGACCCGGGTACGGATTCGGTACTTTGGGCGCCGTGGGGAGGCGTGCGGGAGTCGTCGGTCTGGCCGTGGTGGCCATCGCTGCCGCCGCGCTCGCAGCCGGGCCGGCCGGCAGTGGCGCTCAGGAGGGCGAGATCGTCATCAAGCGCGACGAGTTCGGCGTGCCGCACGTGTTCGCACCCGATCGCGAGGCGGCCTCCTACGGCGCGGGCTATGCGCTGGCGCAGGACCGGCTCTGGCAGATGCACGTCTTCCGCCGCCTGGGCAAGGGCGAGCTGTCGAGCATCCTCGGCCCGCTGACGCTCGACATCGACAAGGACACGCGCTTCTGGACCTACACCGCCGAGGAGCGCGCGCGGCGGTTCCAGACCTGGCCGAAGCGGCTACAGGCTGACCTCAAGGCGTTCGTGGCCGGCATCAACGCCTGGATCGACCAGGCGAACGGCGACACGGGCAAGCTGCCGTTCGAGTTCACGATGACAGGCGAGACGCCGATCCCCGAGTGGACGATCGACGACTCGATGGGCCTGCAGGACTTCCTCATCCTCACCTTCGGAGCGGGCGGCGGAAACGAGCTCGGGAACGCGGCGCTCGCCAAGCGGCTGATCGCGAAGCTCGGCGAGGAGGCGGGAATGCGCGCCTTCAGCGACCTCGTGAGGACGGTCGACCGGGACGCCGAGCCGACGATCCCGGCCCGGCTCAAGTGGCGCCGGACGCCGACGTACGCGCGCATGAAGCGTGTGCGCAAGGTCAGGAGGCTGACGAAGGACGCGCGCCTGTCGCTCGCGGACAAGACGTCCACACCCGCGCCCGCGGAGGCCTCCCCCGAGGGCGACGGCCGTGGCACGGTCGACCAGCTCGCGCTGGTCCCCGACCCCGCCGCGGCAGCGACGGCTCTCGAGCAGCGCCTCTCCGGGCTGCGGAAGCTCGACCTGCGGTTCAAGTTCGGCTCGAACGCGCAGATCGTGGGCCCGCGGCTGGCGAGGTCACGCAACGCGCTCCAGACAGGCGGGCCGCAGGTCTCCTACGCGATCCCGCAGTTCCTCGCCGACTTCGGCATGCACGCGCCCGGCATCGACATCACTGGCATGACCTTCGCCGGCGTCGGCCCGGCGGTGCTGATCGGACGCGGGAACGGCTACGCGTGGACGACCACGACGGGCTCCTCCGACCTCACCGACACCTACGTCGAGCGGCTCAACCCCGAGAACCCGCGCGAGTACCTCTACAAGGGCCGCTGGGAGCCGATGGAGTGCCGCACCGAGCGGTACGTCGCGAAGGGCGCGGCCGAGCTCGAGGAACAGGAGATCTGCCGCACCCGCCACGGCCCGATCTCGTCGTTCGACGAGGCGAACAACGTCGCGTACTCGGTCCGCTACGGCTGGATGGACCGCGAGATCGGCACGACGCGCGGCTTCTGGGGCTACAACCGCAGCCGCGGGCTCAGGAGCTACGCGACGAGCGCGTCGATGCTCGCGTCGAACCACAACATGTTCTACGCCGACGACCGCGGCAACTTCGGCTACTGGCATCCCGGC
>Ga0299913_10003388_pt1 | contig 13007 bp, 11 predicted proteins | sample RVTome_9_FD_201360 | JGI IMG/M metagenome (GOLD analysis project Ga0299913, IMG submission 201360) | Soil microbial communities from uranium-contaminated site in the Upper Colorado River Basin, Wyoming, United States - RVT155D38 (version 2) ... | reverse complement strand
GCCAAGATGGTGCTGCTCGCGGCCCAGGGATATGGCAACGACGAGATCGCCACACGCCTGGCGTCCCGGCGCGAGATCGTCTCCAAGTGGCGCAAACGCTTCTTCGAGCAGCGCCTCGCGGGGCTCGAAGAGCACTCCCGGCGAGGACGTCCTCCGGTTTTTTCCCCCGGAGCTCGTGGTCGAGGTCAAGGCCCTCGCGTGTGAGATTCCTCAGCGGCTCGGCGTGCCGCTGTCGAGGTGGCAGGTGCCCGATCTGCGCACCGAAGTGCTCCAGCGCGGTCTCGTCGCCCGGATCTCGGAGACGACCCTCTGGCGGTGGCTCGCCGCCGACGCCATCCGGCCGTGGAGCCACCGGTCGTGGATCTTCCCGCGCGATCCGGACTTCGCCACCAAGGCCGGCAGAGTGCTCGACCTCTACGCCCGCCGATGGGAAGACAAACCCTTGGGAGAGCAAGACTTCGTCATCTCGGCCGACGAGAAGACCTCCGTCCAGGCTCGTCGACGCTGCCATCCCACCCAGCCGCCCGGCCCCCGGCGAGCCGTCCGCGTCGAGCACGAATACGAGCGCCGAGGAGCCCTCGCCTACCTGGCGGCCTGGGACTGCGGACGGGGCAAGATCTTCGCCCGCTGCGAACCCACGACCGGCATCGAGCCCTTCGGTCGTCTCGTCGAGCAGGTCATGAGCTGCGAGCCCTACGCCTCGGCCGAGCGCGTGTTCTGGATCGTCGACAACGGTAGCAGTCATCGAGGCGTCGCCTCGGTCGATCGCCTCTCGCTCAGCTGGCCCAACGCCCATCTCGTTCATCTGCCCGTCCATGCCAGTTGGCTCAATCAGATCGAGGTCTACTTCTCCGTTGTCCAACGCAAGGTTCTCGATCCCAACGACTTCTCCGACCTCGACGAGCTCGAGCACCGCCTGCTCGCCTTTCCGCATCGCTACGAGCAGGTCGCCAAACCCTTCCAGTGGAAGTTCACTCGCCGCGACCTCGACGCTCTGCTCCAACGCCTCGCCGAGCCGCAGCAGCTCCGACCGGCCGCCTGAACCGCCCCGCCGAATACGTGACCGAACTTATGGGCCAGAGCACTTAGTCACCGACTCCTACGCTGCCAATCACATCAGCTAGGAAATCGGAGCCGGCCGACAGCAGGACCGCCTACAGCAGCAGCCCCGCGATCGTCGCGGTCTGGAAGCAGGCGAGGGAGCCGGCGATCATGGCGCGGAGGCCAAGGCGGGCGAGGTCCTGCTTGCGCTCGGGGGCGATGCCGCCGATGCCGCCGATCTGGATGGCGATCGACGAGAAGTTCGAAAAGCCGCACAGCGCGTAGGTGGCGATGATCTCGGAGCGCTCGGAGACGAGGCCGGCGGCGACGAGCTCCTCCATCCGGGCGTAGCCGACGAACTCGTTGACCACGGTCTTGATGCCGAGGAGGCTGCCGACCTCCGACGCCTCGGCCCAGGGGACGCCCATGAGGTACGCGAGCGGGGCGAAGACCCAGCCGAGGATCAGCTCGAGGGTGAGCCCCTCGTAGCCGAACCAGCCGCCGACCGCGCCGAGCAGGCCGTTGACCATGGCGATCAACGCGATGAAGGCGAGCAGCATCGCGCCGACGTTGATCGCCAGCTTGACGCCCGCGCCGGCGCCCTCGGCCGCGGCGTCGATGACGTTGGCCCAGGGCTTCTCGACGTCGATCTTGACGTCGCCGGCGGTCAGCGACTCCTCGGTCTCGGGGAACATCATCTTCGCCATGACCAGGGCCGCCGGGGCGGACATGACCGAGGCGGCGATCAGATGGCCGGCGGGCACCCCCATCCCGACGTAGGCGGCGAGCACCCCGCCGGCGATCGTCGCGAAGCCGCCGGTCATCACCGCCATGAGCTCGGACATGGTCATCGAGCCGACGTACGGGCGGATCAGGAGCGGCGCCTCGGTCTGGCCCACGAAGATGTTGCCCGAGGCCGAGAGCGACTCGGCCCCCGAGGTGCCCATGACGACCATCATCACCTTGGCGAACCCCTTGACCACCCACTGGATCAGCCCGAGGTAGTAGAGGATGGTGATGAAGCTCGAGAAGAAGACGATCGTCGGCAGCACCTTGAAGGCGAAGTAGTGCTCCTCGAACCCCTCGCCGAAGATGAACGAGGCACCCGCGTCGGTGTAGTTCAGGAAGGCGGTGACCGCGGTCGTGGCGCCGGCGAAGGCCGCCTGGCCCCAGGCGGTCTTGAGGATGAGCACCGCGAAGGCGAACTGGAGCGCGGTGCCCGTGATCACGGTACGCCAGCGGATCGCCCTCCGGTTCGTGGAGAGCGCCCAGGCGATGCCGAGCATCACGACCATGCCGACGAGAGCGATCAACGTGGGTCCTCGGCGACCGAGGAGACCAGAAACGGACCGCGGGCGTCAAGGTGGGGACGCCGGGCGCCGCAGCCGGGGCGTCCGCCGCAGGGCATCCCCCGGGGCCGGCCGCCGGGGCCGGCCGCCGGGGCCGGCCGCCGCTCACGCCACCCAGACGGTCTTCACGTTGACGAACTCGCGGATGCCGAAGTCCGAGAGCTCGCGCCCGTAGCCCGAGTCCTTGATCCCGCCGAAGGGCAGGCGCGGATCGCTCTTGACGAGGGCATTGACGAAGCAGCATCCGGCCTCGAGCCGGCGGGCCGCGATCTCCTCGCCGCGCACGACGTCGCGGGTGAAGACCGCCGCGCCGAGCCCGAACCGGCTGTCGTTCGCCACCCGGATCGCCTCGTCCTCGCCGGCGACCTCGATCACCGCGGCGACCGGGCCGAAGAGCTCCTCCTCGTACGCCGGCATTCCGGGTCCGACCCCGGCGAGGACGGTCGGCGGGTAGAAGGCGCCGGGGCCGTCGGGCACCTCGCCGCCGAGCAGGCACCGGGCGCCGGCGTCGAGCGAGCGGCGGACCTGGTCGTGGAGGTCGTCGCGCAGGTCGCGCCGGGCCTGCGGGCCGAGGTCGTTCGACTCGTCGAGCGGGTCGCCCATCCGCTTGGCCGCCATCGCCTCGACGAAGCGGCGGGTGAACTCGTGGGCGACTGCGCGGACGACGACGAAGCGCTTCGCGGCGATGCAGCTCTGCCCGCTGTTGATCAGCCGGCTCTCGACGCAGGTCGTGACCGCGGCGTCGAGGTCGGCGTCGGCGAGGACCACGTAGGGATCGCTGCCGCCGAGCTCGAGGACGGTCTTCTTGAGCTCCGCGCCCGCCGTCTCGGCGACGGCCCGTCCGGCCGCGGTCGAGCCGGTGAGCGTCGCGGCGGCGACGCGGCGGTGTCCGAGGATGCCCTCGACCGCGTCGGAGCCGACGAGGAGCGCCCGGAAGAGCGCCTCCGGGAAGCCGGCGCGGTGGAAGATCTCCTCGATCGCCACCGCGCAGCCGAAGACGTTCGAGGCGTGCTTGAGGACCGCCGCGTTGCCCGCGGCGAGCCCGGGGGCGGCGAAGCGGAAGACCTGCCAGAACGGGAAGTTCCACGGCATCACGGCGAGCACCACGCCGAGCGGGCGGAAGGTGACGTAGCTGCGCCGGGCGTCGGTCTCCACCTCGCGGTCGGCGAGGAAGCCGGCGGCGTTCTCGGCGTAGTAGTCGCACACCCAGGCGCACTTCTCCGCCTCGGAGCGCCCGGCGGCGATCGGCTTGCCCATCTCTCGCGCCATCAGCTCGCCGTAGGTCTGGGCGTTCTCGCGCAGGTCGGCGGCGGCGCGGCGCAGTGGCGCGACCCTCTCGGCGACCGGCACCTCCCGCCACTCCCGCTGCGCCTCCCAGGCCGCCTCGAGGATCTCGCCGACCTCGCCCTCGCCCATCTCCTCGTAGGTCGCGATCGTCTCGCCGGTCGCCGGGTTCACGCTCTCGATGGCCATCGCTCGCTCCTCGCTTCCGCCGGACTGGGTCGCTCGCGCCGTTCGGCAGCTTCCCTTCGAGGAGAGCGTGCCAACCGCGTGCCGGTCGGCCCGTGGCGGTTCGGGTGATCGTGGACGGGGGGCTTGTGAAACTCGTCACAAGCTGCTATAGTCACCTCATCGCAGCAAGGGCGAGGTTCCCACCGAACCGATCCCACCTGCCCGAGGCCGGCCGCGAGGTCGGGCCTCCTCACCACCGAGTCCCACCTGAAACCCCGTCTCCGACGGGGCCTGCCCCATAGCTTCCTTCCACTGAGACCGCCCTTCCGCTCCCCTCCGGGGGACGCGGCCATGCCCGCCGGGGAGACCCGGCGGGCTTTTTACTTTCCGGGCGGCCCACGCCCGGTTTGACGCCGGCCCCCGCTCCGGGCACCATCGGGCGCATGCCGTCCGAGAGCGAGCCCAAGCGCGTCCTCTTCGTCTGCCTCGGCAACATCTGCCGCTCGCCCACGGGAGAGGCGGTGCTGCGTGGCGAAGTGTCCCGCCGAGGCCTCGACGGCGCGATCGAAGTCGCCTCCGCCGGCACGATCGGCTACCACCAGGGCGAGGCCGCCGATCCCCGGATGCGCCAGGCCGCGGGCCGCCGCGGCTACGACCTGACGAGCCGCTCCCGGCAGGTCACCGCCGACGACTTCCGCACCTTCGACCTGATCGTCGCCATGGACCGGCAGAACCTCGCCGACCTGCGCGAGATCGCCCCGCCCCCCGGCGAGCGCCGTGCCGAGCTCCGCCTCTTCTCCGAGTTCCTTCCGCCGGGCTCGCCAGAGGACGTGCCCGACCCGTACTGGGGCGGCGAGCAGGGCTTCGACCAAGTGCTCGACCTCGTCGAGGAGGGCGCCGCGCGGATCGTCGACCACCTCACCGACAACGAGCCGCGGGACGCCGGATGACGCGCTGTCAGGCCGCACGGATCGGCCGCGTCGCCCCCGCGAGAGCCGCGCTCACGAGGTAGCCCGGTGAACCGCGCCCTCGCCGCCGCGGTCGAGCGGGTCGTCGCCGAGCGCGAGGGCGGCGACGTGCGGATCGTCGGCTCGCGCGGCGTCTCCGGCGGCTGCATCCACGACGCGCGGATCGTCGAGCTCGCTGACGGCCGCCGCCTCTTCGTCAAGTCCGACGCGGCCCGCGCCGGCCGGCCGGCCGACCTCTTCGAGCGCGAGGCCGAGGGGCTCGCGGCCCTCGCCACGCCGGGCGCGATCCGCGTCCCCCGCGATCCCCTGCCCGGCCGCGAGGACGGCCTCCTCTTCCTGGTCATGGAGGCGATCCCCGCCGGCCGGCCCGGCCCCGGCTTCTTCGCCGACTTCGGACGCCGCTTCGCCGCGCTCCACCGAGCCACCGTCGCCGACCGGTGCGGCTTCCAGCACGACAATTACCTCGGCGGCACCCCCCAGCCCAACCCCTGGACCGAGAGCTGGCCCGAATTCTTCCGCGATCATCGCCTCGGCCACCAGCTCGCCCTCGCCCGCCGCCGCGGCCGCTCCGACCCCGAGCTCGACCGCCGCGGCGACCGCCTGCTCGCGAAGCTGGACGATCTCCTCGAGGTCCCGGGCGAGCCCCCCTGCCTCCTCCACGGCGACCTGTGGAGCGGCAACTATCTCGCCGAGGATCAGGGCGCACCGGTCCTCGTCGACCCCGCCACGTATTACGGCCACCGCGAAGCCGACCTCGCCATGACCCGGCTCTTCGGCGGCTTCTCCCAGACCTTCTACGACGCCTACGACGAGGCCTGGCCGTTACCGGCCGGACACGAGGAGCGGCTGGAGATCTACCAGCTCTACCACCTCCTCAACCACCTCAATCTGTTCGGCGAGGGCTACCGCGGACGCTGCCTGGCGGCCCTGCGGCGCTACGCGGGGTGAGTTCCTCTCAGAGCAGGCCCGACGCTCCGCCGACGAGCATCCTCCCGTGCGCTCAAGCCGGAGCCGGTAGATAGGAACCGGGCGTGCAGGAGCCGTGCAGCTAGGGGAAGTACCGGTACACGTCCCGCCGCTGCAGAAAGCGGGGCCGCCTCGATGTAGAGGCCAGGCGATTTCGCATCTTTCGGCAACGGAGGTTCTCGAGATCGAAAAGGAAGCTCCTGCGATAGAAAGTCCTCACTCTGGCCGCAGGACCGAGAACACCTCGTCGCGGGCCACCTCGTCCCTCTCGCGTCCACAGCGGATGGCCTCTAGCGCAGTATCGCTCATGGCCCCTGAACTCTACGCCAGACGCGTCCGTCGAGAAACCGACTGGTGAACGCAGCCGTGCGTCGAACTCGACCCCGAGCTCGACCGGCTCGGCGGTCGTCCCCCGAGAGAGGATCGACGACCTACCGGAAGTCCCCGGCGAGCCTCGTTTTCCGCTCCATCGCCGGAATGATACGACTCTACAACTCTACGACCTATCGCATCAACGTATGAAGTAGAGTTTCCCTTGATGACCGAGAAGCAGGGCCGACACCGCCTACCCACCACCGGTCCACGTGGCGGCAGAACCACCGTCACCAGGAGCGGCCTCGTCCGCAAGACCTTCGCCCTCCACCACGACGAGGTCCGCGCCCTACGGAAGGCCGCGTATGAGCAGGAGCGCACCGAGACCGACATTGTCCGCACCGCCCTCCGGCGCTACTTGGACATCGAGGACTAGCCTTGGAAGATCCTCGTAAGGTCGACACCCAAGACGTTGTGGCTTGGCGACGGCTCGCCAAGCATCTCAGGAGCGAGAAGTGACGCCTCCAGCCAGCTTCCGCCACTCTCGCTCCCAGTACGCCACGTTCCGCAGATCTCAGCTCAGTCAGCCGATAACCCAGGCTGAGCGTGAGCCCACTCCGAGCAATGAGTAGCCAGAAGACCGCCTACGAGTTGGCCCGGTCCCAGGTGTCTACGCCGCTTGACATCGTCGAGCTTTTCTGGCGAATAACCCACACGTACCGTAACCATTTCCCGCGACTACTCGACCTTGGCGCCGGTGATGGTCGCTTTGCGCTGGTCGGTCGCTACGACTCCTACGTCGGTATTGAGATTGATCACCAGCGGCACCCCTTGGATGATCTTCCTCAAAACGCAAAGGTCGAGTATCATTGTGCATTCGAGGCCAATGGCACCCGGTACGATGCATGTATCGGGAATCCCCCCTACGTGCGTCATCATGATCTCAACCGCAGATGGCGAGATTCTATAGTTCGGTGCCTTGAAGCCGAAACTGGCGTTAGCATCAACCGGAAGTGCAACCTCTACGTCTACTTCATATTCCTGGCGATACTAAAGGCTCGCAATACCGGCCTCGTGTCTCTCCTTGTTCCATACGATTGGGCATCCCGGCCTGCCGCTGCGCCCCTCAGGAGCTTCATCGAGCAGAACCGATGGAGTGTTGACGTCTACAAATTCTCAGTGCCGATCTTCGATGGAGTTCTGACAACAGCCTCGATCTCGGTTATCGACAAGCGAAACAGAGAAGGCCAATGGAACTATTATCGGCTAACACGAAACGGAGGCGTCTCTCGTCTGCAGAGCATAACAGGCTCGGCGCAGCACTTGCTTCCGTATGAGGCGCGAGGGAAAATCTGGGCACAGAGAGGGATGAGCCCAGGAAGTCAGCGAGTTTTTACTCTTACGGAGGGTGAGCGAATACACGCAGGCTTGACGAAACAAGACGTTTGGCCATGCGTAACGTCGCTCCGGGGCGTACCAGATAGCCTTTCGTTGCTGACGCAGCCTGCGTTCCACAAGCGTTTCGTCGATGCAGGAGCCAAGTGCTGGCTGATCCGCTCCAGCGACCCCGAGCCATCGCCTCGCTTGCAAGCATACCTCAGCAATGTTCCGAAAGAAATCCGAGCGACAGCAACGTGCGAAGCGCGCGAAATCTGGTACAAATACCCACTCTTTCCAATCCCACAGCTGATAGTGAGCACCGGTTTTAAGAGCTTTGGACCAAAGGTGCTCGTCAACACTGTTGGCGCTCGGGCAGTAGGTGCAGTCGCAGGAATCTACGCCGATGTCCCCGTTAGCACGAGGGCGATCCGTCATTACTTGACCAAAGTTAATCTCGAAGATCACGTGGTCCCTCACGCGAAAGAGTTTCGGAAACTTGAGGTCGGTCAGCTGAACGCACTCTTGAACCAATTCCATGGCGACTCCTCGCGTGACTAACCCAAGGATTAAACGCGCCACTGCGTCATTCCAGACCCAAGGCCGGCTCCTCCAGGAGCTCGGTGAGCGCCTGGTAGCGAAGGCGAATGTCGCTCTGATGGAGCTTATAAAGAACGCCTATGACGCGGACGCTTCGATCTGTACCGTGAATATTGACAGGGATAAGATCGTGATCGTGGACGATGGACACGGGATGACCGAGAGAGAGTTCCTCGATAACTGGATGCATATTGCCACCCCAGACAAGCAGCGAGACAGATGGTCACGCACCTACAGACGAAGGGTGACTGGCTCAAAGGGGATTGGACGCTTTGCAGTCCGATTCCTTGGAAGCCGCCTTCGCCTGGAAACGGTGGCGGACTCTGACGGAGCACGGTCCCTACTCTCAGCGGACTTCGACTGGGCGTCTATTGACGACGCCGTCCACCTTCACGAGGTTGAGATTCCTTACGAAGTAAGAGGGCTCGGAGAGAGTGACGTCAAGCTCGGGACTCGCCTGATTGTGACGGAATTGCGCTCACCAGATGATGTCGAGGTAGACAAGGAGGCGCGAACGAAGCTGCTCTCTCTTGTCAATCCATATGCTGGATTGGAAGCTGGGAGCTTCGGCAGACAGCGGGAATCCGGACGGGACCCGGGATTCAACGTAATACTACCCGGCCTATCTGGCGAGTCGCAGACTGAGCTTGCAGCTGCAGTTCTCGCTAATGCGTACGCTCGCTTGACTATCTCTCATGATGGATACCGAACAAAGTACCTAATCCGCCAGAGGGACGGTCGCGTTCTCGTTCGCAAAACGCTAAAGCGGAAAAGCTCAATATCAAGAGGTTTCGAGGCCGATATCCGATACTTTCCGCGCCGTGCAGGCATGTTTAGAGGGACGCAAGTTGATGGACGGGTCGCATGGGGCTGGATTCGAGAACATTGGGGCGTTGGCATCGTCGATCACGGATTTCGGATTCATCCTTACGGATTCGAAGACGATGATTGGCTTAGATTAAGTTGGGATAGTGCACACAACAGACGGGCTTGGCGAGTAGCATTTATGAACAAATTATATCCAATGCCTGCAGAAGCTTCCTCGCAACCGAAACTCAATCCAATGCTATACCTACCTAATCTCCACCAACTGGTAGGTGCCGTATTCGTCGAGTCGACGCAAGATGAGTCCTCCACTCGCCCGAAGGACTTAACTCCATCCATGGATCGCGAGGGTTTTGTAGAAAACGAAGCATACCAAGATCTCTTTGAGTTCATTCGCGGGGGCCTGGAGATGCTGGCTTTCGCCGATCATCAGGAACAGCGCCGGATTGAAGAAGAGCAAAGGAAGAAGGAAACCGAAGAGCTTCGCCATGATCTCCAGCAGGCGGCCGCATATATTAAAAAAGTTCCAGGCTTAGCGGCAAGAGATCGGGAGGCCGTCTCGGCACATTTCAGCAGGCTGGCAAAACAACTAGACGATGTTGAGGAATACTATCAGGTTACGACACACAAACTGGAACTCATGGGCCTCCTCGGAGTAATGGCCGGCTTTCTTACTCACGAGATGCAGCGAGTGCTCAACGGACTCGACCGGGTCCTCTCTAGGCTCCGTAACTCACTACCAGATGATCGCAAGTTTCGTGCGATTGTAACTGAAATCGAGGAGACTCGCGCCGAGATCGTTGGGCAGCTCGACTACTCCTCCGCCTTTATAGGATCACTCCATGATGATAGTCTCGAGGCTGCACCTATTAAATCCCGGGCGGCTCTAAGTCTTGCCAAGCGACAGTTCATCGGCTTCGCAAAGGATCGTGGCATCAATGTCGAGATTGAGGCCGAACCTGCGGTTCGTTCGCCTCCGGTACCTCGGGCACTTTACCACGGCATTGTGATCAACCTTCTCACGAATGCCATGAAGGCCGCGGTCGGAGGCCCAGAGGCTAACCGAAATCCGCGAGTCGTTCTGAAAGCCTGGAATGAACCGAAGTGGCATGTACTCGAGGTCGCAGACACAGGTATCGGGGTTCCGCCAGCGCTAAAAAAGAGGATATGGGATCCGCTTTTTACGACTACGGCCGGACAAGATTATAACCCGCTGGGCTCTGGCATGGGACTCGGCCTGACCCTGGTGGAACGCGTGGTTTCAGACGTCAAGGGAAGCGTAGCGCTGGTCGATCCGCCACCTGGATTTAACACTTGCTTCCGAGTGAAGCTTCCGCGTAGAGGAGGTCCGAGTTGAGAGCGATTCTCATAATTGACGACAAGACGGACGAACGTGAGGACCTCGCGGCCCGACTTGAGGACACTGCCGGGAGCGCGAGAGTTGTTCTGTTTACCGGCGCGGAATCACTAGAGGCCGGACACAGTTTTGAGCGCCATATTTCGGATTGGATTGACGAGATCGAGGATGGTATCAGCGTCGCGCTTATCGCGTGTGACAAGGAACTCGGTGCGTACTCCGAGCTTCCGGGTTTATCGGCTACCCCCGTGTCCGCTGTCGCGCTAGAGAAGGGTATTCCGTTCTGCGTATACTCGAGGCAAGCCGGGGACGATGCCCAGGAGTTTGCGAGATTCAAACGACTTCGAATGTGGGATTCAGAGGAGATTACGCTAGAGGGGTTGGATCCCAGTGACTGGGCGCCGCAAGTCAAGAGCCTATTCTTGGGATTCGAGGCCCTGAGAGTTGGCTATGAGGCTCTCGGTGAGCAGCGGGGCACTCCCCCATCTGCACTCGCCGAGGTCCTGGGTAGGCGCGACGCGGAGTCCAGGCTTGCCCTGTACGCCTCTGGCGAGCAGGCATTTCTCAAGGAGGTCTTTACGTTCTATGATCCGGATGAGCCGAATGTAGACGCGCTCTACGAGAGGATGCCTCGCATCCTTGGGAAATGGCTCTTTTTGTCCATCCTTCGCTTTCCCGGGATCCTCGTCAACAAGGTCGCCGCAGCCAGTTACTTGAACGTTGATCCAGCTGCTTTGTCTCAAAAAGATGTTCAGGCTAGGTTTTCTGATGCTCGGTATCAGGGCCCGTTTCATGAGAATGAGCTTGGACCGTGGTGGTGGAGGGATGGCCTCGACGACCTAATGGATCAGGCAGGAACGAAGGATGGACAGGAATACCTCTTGAAGCAAGGGGTAAGGGTTGGCGAGTGCCGAGATCCGGTCGCCGATGAGCCTGCCGGCTTCTACTGCATGCTGACGCGTACGCCAGTAAGTCGAGAGAATTCACGGGGGGATATCAGCTGGTTTCCCTCCGGCGCCGATCTCGCGCGTATCCGAAAGGACAAGTTCGAAGAGATCACAGCCCTCATTGGCGTTTAAGCTGAAGAATGCGAGACGCTAGAACCACGCCATCTTCGCTGAGAAAGAGCTACAGCACATTTATGAATTCGGCAGCTCAGTGGTTAAACCGCAATGGTTACGCCATTAGTAGGTCTCCGCGGATCGTGGTTGAGCAGCACGAGGGATCGGCACTGATCGGTCTCTCGGAAGCCCTTCACTTTCGTGAATGGCCCTATCGGGCCGGCAGCAAGAAGCGGATCGACATCCTTGCGACGGTACAAGAGACTGTTTCGCTGCAGGACCGTGTTTGCACGATGGCCACAACACGAGTAAACTACTTTCGCATGGATGGACGGAATGCCATCCCTACAGAGATGCTCCATTATGATTTTGTCGCTCCTCCGACCCGAATGCATCCAATCTGCCATGCCCAAAGTGCGGGGACCTTGCTGAGTAGGTCGGAGTGGCCGGATACCTTCAGCCGGAACCGAACGGTCGACGAAAGAGGCCTTGGCGAGCGCGGGCAGAACGTGCGCATCCCGTCCGCTTTCGTCAACTTACCTGGATTGATTATGATTTTGGCCAGTGATCATATGCAAGAGGACCACTGGATGGATTTTAGTGAGTTTTGTCTTCCGCACTTTGAGGGGTTTTCCTGCATGACAGGTTCAGCGGAGATGAAGAGCTTGATAGGGAGCAATGGACTTTGTGTGTGGGCCTGGTATGAAATCCAGCCACACCCGAAGGCGGAGTGAGCCGTCTGCGTCTTGAGCGCTATCCCTTTTTGCGCCAAAGCTGATGAACACACGAACGCCCGCCGGTTGCCCGGCGGGCGTCGTCCGGCCGTGGTCGGCCGGTCAGGGGCCGGTCGGGGCCGGCCCCGGGGTGTGTGTGCCGATCAGACGCGGGTCGTGGTGCCCGTCGTCTGGGTGTTACGCACGTTGGAGCGCTCCCAGTACGGCGTGACGCCGTAGTAGGAGTGGATCTCGTTGCCCCAGGTGCGGTCGGCGGTCTTCGGCCAGTTGTCCTTGTCGAAGCCCGGCGCGTTCTTCAGGCGCTCCTTCGGAACGTCGAGCCGGAAGGCGTGGCGCTCGGCGTCGAGCTGGAGGGCCTCGAAGGGGATGGCGAACAGCTTGTCGCCCATGCCCAGGAAGCCGCCGAAGGACAGCACGGCGTAGCCGACGTGACCCGTCTGGGGGTCGACCATCAGCTCCTTGATCTCACCGAGCTTCTCGCCTTCGCGGTTGAACACGTCGTCGCCGATCAGCGTCGACACGGACAGCATCTCCGGATTGCGTGTGGCAGTTGCGGTCGTCATCAGTTCGTTTCCTTTCGGTTGCGATTCTCGTAAGTGACTCATTCGAAAGGGGGAGTCGGCCCTCGCGGGCTATCCCGCTGATATCTACTCAGGTGCGAGGACCGTGCCAGGTGAGCGGCGGGAGTCAGGCGGAGGCGGCGGAGGCGGCCGGCGGCTCGTCCTCGGCGGGCTCTTCCTCGGCCCGCCGCCGCGCCGCCGCGAGGACCGGCCCGAGGTAGCGGCCGGTGTAGCTCGCGCGGGTCGCCGCGACCGCCTCGGGGGTGCCCGCGGCGACGAGCCGGCCGCCTTCGGCGCCGCCCTCCGGGCCGAGGTCGATCACCTGGTCGGCGGTCTTCACCACGTCGAGGTTGTGCTCGATGACGACGACCGTGTTCCCCTTCTCGACCAGCCGGTGGAGCACCC
>Ga0299913_10003386_pt1 | contig 13013 bp, 10 predicted proteins | sample RVTome_9_FD_201360 | JGI IMG/M metagenome (GOLD analysis project Ga0299913, IMG submission 201360) | Soil microbial communities from uranium-contaminated site in the Upper Colorado River Basin, Wyoming, United States - RVT155D38 (version 2) ... | reverse complement strand
CGTCGCTGATCGCCACGACCCGGACGTCGTCGCGGGCGTGCAGGATGCGGAACAGGTTCCGCCCCATCCTGCCGAAGCCCATCAGGCCGACCCTGACGGGTTCCTCCGCCATGTCTCCTCCTCGTGAAGGCAAAGCCAGGGCGGGGCCCGCCCGAGCGGGCCCCGCCGGCTGACTGGATCTCTCAGTCTAACTCGGCACAGGCCGAGACGACTTCCGGCCGCTCTTCGTGCGGCCCTCCTCGCGGCGCTGCTTGTTCACCGTGCGGGCGGCGATCTCCTCGGCGCGGTCCGTCGAGCGGCCGCGCTCCTTCTCGCTCTCCTTGACGTGCTCGTACTGGCGCTCGTCCTTGTCGCTCCAGGCTTGCTGCGGCATGTCGTGTCCTCCTGGTGTGGGTTCCTGGTGTGGGTTCCCGGTGTGAGTCCCTGCCCTTCGGAGGGAGCAAGATCCGTGCGAACGCTCCTTCCCGTGGCACTCCCGTTGCACTGCCCCCGGCGACTCCCCGCCGGGGAGGACTCGGGACGAGCTCGGGAGGAGGGCGTGGCGATGCGAGGCGAAGTGGCGCGAGCGCGTGCGGCCATCGGCGGGCGGGAGGTGGCGAAGTGGGTCGAGCGGCTGGCCCGGCTCGGCTACCTGGCCAAGGGCATCGTCTACGGGCTGGTCGGCGTCCTCGCCGCACAGCTCGCCTTCGGCACCGGCGGCGAGGTCACCGGCACCCGGGGCGCGATCCGCGAGATCGGCGAGGGAACCTTCGGCCAGCTCGCCCTGGTCCTGATCGCGCTGGGGCTCCTCGGCTACGCCGCCTGGCGGCTGGTCCAGGGGTTCCTCGACGTCGACGGGAAGGGCGACGACGCCGAGGGGCTGATCAAGCGCGCCGGCTACGTCGGGAGCGCCGTGATCCACGCCTCGCTCGCCTTTTTCGCGGCCTCGATCGCGCTCGGCGACGGCGGCTCGGGCGGCGCCGGGGGCGGCGGGGGCGACCGCGCCCGATCGATGACCGCCGAGATCCTCTCGCACACCGGGGGCGCCTGGCTCGTCGGACTGGCCGGCCTGATCACGATCGGCGTCGGCCTCTACCAGTTCTACCTCGGCTACGAGGTCGAGTTCACCCGCCACTGGAAAATGGGCGAGATGCGCCCCGCCCAGCGGACCTGGGGCGTCCGCGCCGGCCGCTTCGGCCTGATGGCGCGCGGCGTCGTCTTCGGCCTGATGGGCGTCTTCTTCCTCCAGGCGGCGCGGCAGTCGGACGCCAGCGAGGTCAAGGGGCTCGGCGGCGTCCTCGCCGAGATCGCGAGCCAGGGCTACGGCACCTGGCTCCTCGGCATCGTCGCCCTCGGCCTCGTCGCCTACGCGGTCTACTGCTTCGTCCAGGCGCGCTACCGCCACTTCCAGGTGCGCACCTCGGGCGGCCCGCCACCCGTCCAGGCTTAGCCCCCGCGGCGCCGGCCGCCCGTCAGTCGACGACCACCAGGCCGCTCCCGACCACCTCGAGCTTCCAGTCCTCCGTCCGGCCGTCGAGATCGAGGTGGCCGGCGAGGTAGTGGAGCCGCTTCGTGTCCTCGCTCCGGGAGGTGCAGAAGCGGTCCTGGAGGTAGAAGGGCGGGATCGCCTGGTAGTAGAGGGTGGCCCGGACGAAGGCCGGCTCCCCGCCGAGCCCGGCGAGCGGTACCTCGTAGACCAGCGCGTCGTCGCCGCCGTCGACGTAGTCGGGGTCGCCGTCGACGTGCGACGGCCCGGCGTCCACGGCGAGGTCCGGGCCGGCGCCGAGCGCCCGCGCGATCTCGATCCGCGCCGTCTCCGGCAGGAACCCGTCGGGCAGGATGCGGTTGTCCTTGACGTGGCCGCAGATCGACAGGAAGCTCGTCGTCAGGTGGCCGCCGGGGACCGCCTCCGGGCCGCATCTCGGGTCGGGCACGTCGGCGGCGGTGGTCACCAGCTCCTGGTAGATCTGCGCCTGGTCCTGGCGGCGGATCGTCTGGTAGTGCCTCTGGTGGGGGGTGCCCGGGAGCCGCGACGAGCAGTCGGCGGTCCACCAGAGCTCGCCCTCGATCGGCTCGCCCGCCTCGTCGACGATCACCCCGGCCCCGTCGGTCCGGCCCGAGGCCCACAGCACGTTCTGGCGGGCATCGAGCACCGCCAGCTCGAGGAAGGCGCGGCGGAAGCCGACCCCGGAGGGCAGCTTGTGCCCGGTCTGGCTGCGCACGGTGACCGTGGCGCGGAGGGTCCCCTCCCGCCGCGAGATCCCGTGCACCGACACCGTCGCCGTGTCGTTCGACGCCTGGGCGAGCATCGCCCGCCGGGTGTACTCGACCGGGTCGAGCCCCTTGCCGACCAGCATCGGGTCCTGGGTGCGGATGCCGAGGACGTCGGGGAACTGCTGGGCCATCGCGTTGAAGAAGACGTTGAGCCCGACCAGCGTGTGCACGGCGAACCCGGGCCGCACCGGCAGGTCGATCTCCTCCGGCCCCAGCGTGTTGTCGGTGCGCGGGAAGTTCGAGTACTCCTGGATCGAGGCGATCTTGCTCTTGAACAGCCCGCGCTCCGGGCTCGAGCTCGGCATGTGACACTCCTGGCAGCTCTTCGCCAGCTCGCCGCGGCCGTGCGGCAGCGTGCCGTTCGGCGTCGTCCCGGTGCGGTAGGCGGAGAACGCCCACTCGGGGTAGGTCGTCTGCTCGTAGGTGCGGCCGAGGAGCTCGGTGGGGTCGCCGTACCCCTGCTGCTGGTCGCGGTAGACCGGCAGGTGGACCGTGTGGCACGAGCCGCACAGCTCGGAGCTCTTGATCTCCCGCGGCCGCGCCTCGGGCTCGATGCCGAGCGCGTGCTTCATCGGCTCGACCCTGGGCACGGTGAACGGCCCGGCGAGCCGGTCCGGCCGGCCGACGAAGTAGCTGCCGGTGAAGGTACGCGCGAACCCCTCGTTCTCCGGATTGAGATTCGCCTGCCGGCGCTCGACGCACTCGTTCTGCGGCGCACCGCGGACGGCGCGGGTCTCCGCGTCCTCGAGCGCCATGTGGTGGCAGGCGGTGCAGGCGATCCCGTCGCGTGCCAGGGCGCCGTACGGGGCCTCGGCGAGGAGCGGGTTGTGCTCGCGCGGCCAGGGGACGGCGGCGGCGACCGGCCGGGTGAACTCGCCGCAGTCGCCGGTCTCGGCGAGCCGGTCGATCGCCCGCTGCCGCTGCCCCTGCACCCCGTGGCAGCCGAAGCAGATGTCCTGGAGCGGCACGGCGACGGCCGGGTGGAAGGTGTCGGTCTCGCTGGCGAGCTGGGCGTAGAAGATCGGGTCGCGCCCGCCGAGCCCCATCGGCGAGTCGCGCCACGAGCCGTACGGCGAGAGGTTGAGCAGCGTCGCCCCGCGCGGGTCGGGCGCCGTCATGTCGAACTGCAGCCCGGTGCTGCCGGCGTCGTGGCAGCCGATGCACTGGTCGGAGGTGACGAACATGCTGGCCGCGGACGGCCCGCCGGCGGGGATCCACACGTTGTCGTAGGTCTGCGACCCGAACGGCACCGGCCGCGCCTCCGGGTCGCCCCAGCGCGCCGGGAAGCGGCGGGCGAAGGCCGCCGGCACCGCGGTGAGCGGCCGATCGTGGCGGGCCGGGTCGTCCGACGTGTCGCCGACCGCTTCGTGGTGGCTCTCGACCGGCCCGGCCAGGTCGTTCTCGAACAGGAAGTTCTGCGACAGGTAGACGTTCGGCTCGCCCGGCTGCCCCTCGAGGTTCCTCGCGTCGGCGAAGGTCTGGAAGTCGCGCGCCGAGGCGTGGCAGTTGAGGCAGTACTGGCCGAACCCCATGTACGGCAGCCGGTTGCCCGGCGGCGCCGGCCAGTCGTTGACGAAGGGGTTCCCCGGCGAGGGCGGTCCCCAGAAGCCCCAGAACCAGCCGTCCTGGGCCAGCTCCGGCGCGTGGACCATGAGCGCCACCCCGGAGGGCTCGAGCCGCTCCGGCGGCGCCGCGGCGCAGCGGGCGGCCGGCGCCGGGTACATCTCCTTGATCATGATCGCGCCCGAAGGCGGCGCCGGCGGCGTCGGCGGCGTCCGGGCGGCCGCACCCTCCTCCTCGGCCGGCCGGTGGCGCTTCACCCACTCCGCCATGTCCGGGCTGTACCAGATGACGACCGGCTCGTGCGTCCCGAAGTACTTCGGCCCCTCGAACGCGGCGCCGGCGAGGATCCCCGCGTACGGCCCGACGTCGCGCACCCGCTTGTCGCGCTCCCAGCCGGCGCCCGCGTCGCGGTGGCAGTAGGCCGACAGGAAGTCGTTCAGCGCGTCCTCGTAGGCCGCGAGGTCGAACCCGTCCGGCCCGTCGAAGGCGGCGACGCCGCGCACCCGCGCCTCGAGCTCGCGGCAGCCGGCGAAGCTCTCCGGGATCGGCGCCTCCCGTAGCGCGGGGCACTCGGGCTCGACCGTTTGCGACCGCGCCGGTCGGGTCACGAGCATCGCCCCCGTGATCGCGAGGAGCGACAGAGCACACACGGCCACACGCCAGGCGGAACGCGGCACGGCAGCCTCCCTTCCCGGGTCGGAAACGGCTTCAGTACGGCTTTAGATGGGCATGGACGTTAGCACGGGCAGCGGGCCGCGCGTGGAGCAGCGGAAGGAACTACCCGTAGAGGTCGGCGAGGGCCTCGCGGAGGGTGGGGAAGCGGAAGCGGTAGCCGAGCCGCTCGAGCTTCGCGGGGAGCGCGCGCCGGCTGCCGAGCAGCATGTCGGCCATCTCGCCGAGGGCCGCGTGGAGGGCGATCGCCGGGGCGCGGAAGAGGCTCGGGCGGCCGAGGGCGCGGGCGACCTCGCGGGAGAGCTCCCGGTTGGTCACCGGGTTCGGGGCGGTCAGGTTGAAGGGGCCGCTCGCTTCGGCGCGCGCGGCGAGGAAGCGGATCGCGCCCGCCTCGTCGGCGCGGTGGATCCAGGCGACCCACTGGTCGCCCGATCCGACCGGACCGCCGACGAACAGCTTGAAGGGCAGGGCCAGCTTGGGGAGAGCACCCCCCTCCCGCGACAGCACCATCGCCGACCGCAGCAGCGCGCGCCGCACGCCGAGGTCCTCGACCGGGCGGGTCACCGACTCCCACTCGACCGCCAGGTCCGGGAGGAACCCCTCGCCCGGCGGGTCCTCCTCGGTCGCCACCCGGTCGCCGGTGTCGCCGTAGTAGTCGATCCCCGAGGCCTGGAGCAGGAATCGCGGCGGGCGCTCGGCGCGGCGGACGGCCTCGAGGACCGCCGCGCTGGCGCGGACCCGGCTCTCGCGGATGCGGCGCTTCTTCGCCGCGGTCCACGGGCCGTCTCCGATCCCCTCGCCGGCGAGGTGGACGATGCCCGCGGCGCCGTCCGCCAGCTCCCACCACCCCTCGGCGGTCTCGCCGTCCCATCGGGCGGTGCGCGCGCCGGCGGGCAGGCCGGAGACCTTCTCCGGGCTGCGCGAGAGGACCACCACCTCCCAGCCCGCGCCGGTCAGCTCGCCGGTCACCGCCCGACCGATCAGCCCGGAGCCGCCGGTGACCAGCACCGTCCCCTTCGTCCGCTCGCCGGCCTCGCTCGTCTCGCTCGCGTCGTTCGTCTCGTTCGTCTCGCTCATGTCGTCACCCGCACGCAACCTCCGCGCCGGGCCGCCGCCCGCCTGCCCCTACCCGACCGCCTCGAGCTCCTCCTCGAGGAGCTGGCGGCGGTGGAGCTCGGCGTAGAGGCCGCCGACGGCCACGAGCTGGTCGTGGGTGCCGCGGCCGGTGATCCGCCCGTCCTCGAGCACCAGGACGAGGTCGGCGTCCTTCACCGTCGAGATGCGGTGGGAGACGAGGAAGACCGTCCGCCCCGGGAAGACCCGGCGGAGGTTGCCCAGGATGCGCTCCTCGGTGTGGGTGTCGACCGCCGAGAGCGCGTCGTCGAGGATCAGGATGCGCGGCCGACGGAGGATGGCACGGGCCAGCGCCACCCGCTGCTTCTGCCCGCCCGAGAGCGTGATCCCCCGCTCGCCGACCAGGGTGTCGAGCCCCTTCGGGAAGCCGGTCAGGTCCTCCTCGAGACCGGCGAGCCGCGCCGCCTCCTCGACCTCGTGGCGGGGGGCGTCGGGCCGGCCCAGGGTGACGTTGTCGTGCACCGTCGTCGAGAAGAGGAAGGTCTCCTGCGGCACCATGCCGATCGCGGCGCGCAGCCGCTCGAGCGGCAGGCGCGTGACGTCGACCCCGTCGACCGCCACCGAGCCCGCCGGCGGCTCGAACAGGCGGGGCACGAGCGACAGCAGCGTCGACTTGCCCGACCCCGTCCGCCCGACCAGCGCCACCGTCGCCCCGGCCGGCACCTCGACGTCGACCCCGCGCAGCACCGGCGGCGCGCCGTCGTAGGCGAAGGTCAGGTCGCGGAAGGTGACCGCCCCGTCGATCTCGCCGGGGTCGACGAGCATCTCCGGCGCCGCCTCGACGACCGACGGCCGCCGCTCGAGCACCGCCCGGATCCGCCCGAGCGACGCCGTGCCGCGCTGGAGCAGGTTGATCACCCAGCCGATCGCGATCATCGGCCACACCATCATGCCGAGGAACAGGTTGAAGGTGACGAACTCGCCGACCGTGATCGCGTCGCGGACGACGAGCACCCCGCCGTACCAGAGCACCGCGACGAACCCGAGCCCGACGAGCCCCTGGATCGCCGGCCGGAAGGCCGCGTCCCAGCGGATCAGCGCCCGGTTGCGCGCCACGTAGTCGTCGTTCGCCACCGCGAACGCCCGCCGCTCGGCGTCCTCCCGGGCGTAGGCGCGGACCACACGCACCCCGGCGAGGCTCTCCTGCACCTTCGTCGACACGTCCGAGAAGCTCTCCTGCACGCGCTCGAAGAGCACGTGGATCCGCTGGCCGACGAAGTGGGTGATCCAGGCGACGGCCGGCATCGCGGCCAGGGCGAGCAGGGTCAGCGGCGCGTGGATCGCGAGCATGAAGGCGAGCGCCCCGGCGGCGGTGAACAGCGTGTTCGCCGAGTACATGATGGCCGGCCCGCAGATCATCCGCACGGCCTGGAGGTCGTTCGTCCCCCGCGCCATGAGATCTCCGGTGTAGCTCTCCTGGAAGAACCCGAGCGACAGCGTCTCGAGCTTGGCGAAGTACCGGTCTCGCAGCGCCAGCTCGACGTCCCGGCTCATCGTCACCAGGATCATCCGCTGCAGATAGCTGAACACCCCCTGCCCGGCCGCGATCACGATCAAGAGGCTGCCGTAGAGCAGCAGCGTCGCCGCCGCCACCTCCTCCCGCAACGAGTCCACCGCCCAGCCGACGAGCAAGGGCGCCAGCAGCCCGATCCCGACGGAGGCGAGGATGGCTGCGAGCCCGCCGACGAGCCGCCAGCGGTGGGGGGCGAGATAGGGGAGGAGGTAGCGCAGGCGGTCGAGCACGGTGGACTCCGGGCGGGAATCCTACCGGGGTGTGGTGTCGTCTCGGCCGACCTCGCCAGGACCCTCCAGCCGTACCCTCATGCCCGGGCCGACTTCCGTTGTGCTCGGCCTCCGTGGGTCGGGCACGTAGAATCGGATCCGTGACGAACCGAGCCGATCCGCCTCACCGCGCGGTGGACCTCCCACTCGAAAGGTTGGCGGTCCTCTGCTCCCGGTGGGAGATCGTCGAGCTCGAGCTGTTCGGCTCGCGTGCGAGGGGTCGCGCGGACGCCGGGAGTGACGTCGACTTGATGGTCACGTTCCGCGACGAAGCGCATCCTTCGCTCTTCGATCTCGCCCGGCTTCATCTCGAGCTGGAGGAACTGTTCGGACGCGACGTCGACCTCGTGACCCGCCGCGCCGTCGAGGCGAGCAGCGACACCGAGCGGAGACGCGAAATCCTGAGATCCGCTCGGACGCTCTATGCCGCGTGATCGAGATCTCGACGCACTTCGGGACGTCCTGTTCTCGGCCCGCCTGGCGATCGAGTACGTGGCGGCAGGCGAGTACGAGGTCTTCGCCAAGGATACCCAGTTTCAGGACTCGGTGATCCGGCGGGTCGAGCTCATCGGGGAAGCGGCGCGTCGGGCGTCTGCCGACGCACACCGGCGCTGGCCCGACCTGCCGTGGCGAGAGATGGTCGACATGCGCAACGTCATGATCCACGAGTACGACGCCGTGGACCTCCGAATCGTGTGGGACACCGTCGAGAGGGACCTTCCGCCGCTGGTCGCCAGGCTCGAGACAATCCTGTCATCACAGGCGGACTAGGCAAGGGTTCCTCCTGCGGGCGCCGCAACGCCGGCGACGACCGCCTCGCCCGCAGCCGCTCTCGGGGCGGCGTCCGGTCGGCGGCATCCGCCGCTCCGGCTAGCACCACTCGGATTCCCGAGGAGCCGCCTACTCTTTGGATCTCTGGCTTGCCCGATACCTCAGCAGCGATCCGGCCTCAGCGGACCCAGATTGCATGAGCAGATTTGACTGTTCTGCGTTCCCTGCACTTCGTAAAGAGACGCACTTGATTGGACGTCTAACGACTCGCGGATCGATGCCGGCCTTCAAAGCACTTGCGACACCTGCTGCCTCCCAATAATTCTCGACTATAAAGAACCGGTCCGAATCCCACGGAAGCGTGGAGAGATCATTCTGCATCAAGTTCTTGTTCTCTCGGACCGCGATAACCGGAATTCCCTGTTCCAGCGCGGCCAATGTTGGCAAACCCAGACAACCATCCGGAATTATGATACAGGACACCTCAGACGCAGTAATAGCCCCTCTCTGACTCATTGTACGCCGCTCAGTGATAATTCTCGGACTCCTATGGAGGCCCTTGAGGACACATTGCAAAAAAGTTAACGATACCGCCTCAGCCGCCATGCGAGGCTCTACAATACCGGGATCCGCATTAGCAATTTCTTGTGATTCAAACATTGGCGAATGCGCTGACGGCACATCAAAAATGCTCGATAAAGTATGCGTGAGCATCGCCTCCACACCACCCCACGGGTTCACCATCTCCCCGCCGCGCTCGAAGTAGTCGCTATGGTACTGATAAGGGACATCGATGACTGAGGACAGTGCCACTGCATCAAAGCTTCCCCAGTGATCCTGAAGTAGGCGCCACAATCCGTCTAGCTGCTCGATGCGACCAGCCGCTGCTCCAGAACTCGAGTATCGCGCGTAAAGCCTGACCGGTGGGTCAAGCATTACTACCTCGCTGCAGCGGAGGCCGTACGCGGCTCTCGCGGCGTTAACCGCATTAATGGCCGCGTTTCTGAATAGCTCGTCTCGATGAGCATCAATGACTACCAGAATTCGATTAGATCGAACTGGCTGAAGGCTAGCAGTACCCATCAATAGTCTCGTTAGGACGCTACCCTCAACGTAGAGCCCATTCTCCGGCAACTCATTTATATCGGACGCGTTGACTACATTCGGATGGGTGATCAAGGTATCCGCTACTTCTGCAAGGACTCTCGCCACAGGTGCGGCGTCACCCGCGTGACCGCCAACCTCTGCGCCTATTCCTGTCGGAACAAGGAGCACGATATTGAACGCCTCTGACGATTCTGTCGAGCGCGGAACGAACTCAAAAATGGAAGCTGGACGGGCCGAGCCGGCGACCGCAGACTCCTCTAGCACCCCAACCTCGCACTCATAACTGCCTTCCAGGCTACGTGTCACGGCGAATCGCACCGGAGTGGAGCCGCTCGGGATACGCTGCGCTACCCCTTTAGCCAGGTAGCCGATCAAACCATCTCGTCTTTCGGTCTCCGGTATCTGAATTTCCACTTCAGTGAGGATCATGAGCTTTCGGCCCTCCTTGGCGACCAATGAAGTCGTGATAGGTGTACTCCCTCACCACGCAGAGACGGCCATCATCGCCCCTCAAGTATACCGAGGGAAGGTTTATTCCATTAAAAAAGTTTGACTTAACTATCGAATAGGCGCCGGCGTTCGCGAACCGAACAACCGATCCAATCGCCAGGGGTTCGGAGAAAGCGTATTGACCAAATAAATCGCCTGCCAGGCACGTCGAGCCAGCGAGAGAATACTCGAAGCAAGCCTCCTCGCTATCCTCCACCACATCCGGCGAAAACTGGAACTCAAAGACTTCCGGCCAGTGATTAACCGAAGCATCAAGGATGGCGATCGGTGGCTCGCACGTCGTGATCAGGTCGACAACCGACGCCACCAATGTCCCCGCTGACCGGACGAACGCAGCGCCAGGTTCCAGAAAGACTGTCAGTCCATACCGCTCCCGAAGTTGCAGGATCTTGCTGACTGCACCTTCTGAGTGGTCGGCTTCACCAAGGATATAGCCGCCGCCCAGATTCACCCATTGGAGACGCTCCAGCAAGCTGCCCAAGTCGCTCTCCAGGAGGTCCATCGTCGTCGCCAGCTGCCGGAGGTCGACCGAGTCACAGTTATTATGAATATGCAGTCCCTTCAAGTCCCTCCTATCTCGTCTCAACAGCTCAGCCACAAGGAACGATGGAGCTCCAAGCTTGCACTCCTGTCGACCGGGATCATAGCGAGCATCGGACACGAAAGCTGTCCCCGGGTTGATCCGCAAGCCGTAGCTGCACTTACGCGCAAACATCGGCCCAAGCCTGCGCCACTGACCAATAGAGTTGAAGCTTATATAGTCGGAGATATCTGTAATCGCGTCGAAGTCGATATCTCTAGTACCCGGGCTGGTGTAGTGCAAAGTTAAATTGGCTGTGGCCCTAACCTGCTCTGCCAATAATAGCTCGAAAAGTGAACTGCAGGCAAAGCCGTCGACGGCGTTTGTCAGAATGCCGACTACAGCGGGAACTGAGCAGGCCTTCAGAGAGTACAGAAGCTTCGAGTCTGAGGCCCTCGCCAAGCGGCCGCATAGCCTCGACGCCCGCTTCAGCTCGCCTTCATCAAAGACAAACGCAGGAGTCTGAATCTCCTCCGTAACAGCCGCCTGATCGGCAGGCCGAGTGAGTGTTGATGGCTCGCCAACCATCGTCAACTCATGCTCCTTGTACTGAAGTGGCTGCACGGAGTCGGTCAAAGATCCTCTCAAAGGAGAAGCCTGCTCCCACAGCCCACAGAATGGAGAGAGCCACATTCCCCGAGTTGCTACTACGGACATCAGGCACGGCCAGACCGGTAGCAAAGACAGTGCCGTCCATCAATGCGTATGCTAGAATTCCGCTAACAAGGCCGAGCACCCCACCGATAACTGTACGCCACAATTCACGCTTGCCCTCGGTTACACCCACCTCTGCAACGTCGGACTTTCGCAAGCTTTGCAAAACGCCAGTCAAAGCCCCGGCCACCCCAAGGAAACCCCAGTTGTATAGTCGAAGGATGCCGTCACCCCGGAACAGTGGAAGAAGTCCGACCGCAAAGAGGACCGGAATGGTTACGGCGCAAGAAATTATCATACTCTTTAGGATCGCAGATCCTTCCGCCCAATACGCTCGATAATTTGCTACGTGTTCAAGTAGGGTTCTTAGTATAGCTCGCAAGGGTTCGGCGGCTAGATCTTGTAGACGGGTCTGGACCAGAGGGCAGCCCTGTTGAGGGGGCGCGGCTTCGTCAATCTTCGCGATGGCATTCTGAATCCGCTCTTTCCAGCGATCATACTTTCGCAGATCGTAGCTCACCGCACTATCAATCGCATACTCCTCAAGATCATCCAGGCTTGATTGCGCACGCTCCTTGAGATCATCAACCTTCAAGAAATCTACTAGCATCTGACTGAGCGTAAGAATCTGGAAGTCGGTCCAACCGTCGGCCTTCAGCTCTTCCAGCCGTTCTACCTCATCTTGGAGATCCTTATGTTTCTGCTGATAATTCTCGGGACGCCTAGTGATTTCGTTTAGATCATCGGGAGAAATCCGGGGCTCTACCGTCCGAGCCTCGATGAGCAGCGCCCTTACCTCGCTTGGATCCTCAAGGCGTGACTGGTGAATCAGCCTATCCCCCCTGACATATCTATCGACGAATACGCCCAGCGGGATCACAACTAACGCCAAGTAGTCGCAGAAAGGCGCAGCGTCAAAGAGATCCCAACCGAACTGCAGAACCGAGTACGCTGCGGCGCCAATACTGAGTAGGTAGAAGAGGCAGCGGCGGAGGTTGTCCCATTTTGTGAACTGCGGCGGAAACTGATCCTCGCCTTGCTTAAGCCAATCCCATAGTCGGCACCACCACCCAGGCGCCTCGGAAGGATCTTGAACGGAGTCTTCGAAGTCGTCAGAATCCGCCGGGTCCGCTGCGCCGATCTGCTGACCTGGTTCCACTCGCCACCCCTCCTAGTCCCGGTCGGGACAACCTCTTTCCTTGACCTCTGGTCGAAAGAATGCCCACCGCTGACAGTCTACACGAGGCAGATAAGTCATCTCCCAATCGCGGGTCGAGGAGGCGGCGCTGTGCGGCGGCATCTCTCTTGGTCGACCGCAACCGCGCCACCTACCCCGCCGCCGCCGATATCCTACTGCGCGACTGAGAGCGGACGGTGACCGCCGCCGTGCGGCTACAAACCGCAGCCGGCAAGCGCTAGAAGAAGGTTCCCGTGGCACCGTCCGGACCTGGCGACGGCTTTTCGTCGCCGAGCGCAGATTCTGCCGTCTCGACCATCCGGAGCTGCTACCCAAGGGCGTTCTGGCGCTCGCTGCTGCGACGGCATCCGCGTCGTCGACGAGGCCCCTGAAGCCACCGATGAGGAGGCCGCCGCCTGGGCACGTTGACACACCGTTTGACGTGACCTTTCGTCCGGCTCAGCCATCGTCCGGCTCAGTTACGGCGACAACGACCCCCGCATCCCCTGCTGGGTGGAGCCAAACCCGCTCGCCCATTGCCCGCTCCGCCACCGTCCCCTCCAGCCGCAGGATCGGCCTCCCCTCGCGGACGTATTTCGCCTCGTAGTTGGTGCGCGGGCCCTCCGGCCAGCCGCCGGGGACCTCGTCGAACGACACCGCCGGGTGGCCGGCGAGGATGTCGCGGACGGCCTCGCCGTAGTCGAGGAAGTCGGTGGCGAAGTAGAAGCGGCCGCCGGGAGCGAGGAGGCCGAGGACGAGGTCGACGGTCTCCGGGTCGAAGAGGCGGCGCTTGTGGTGGCGGGCCTTGGG
>Ga0299913_10003385_pt1 | contig 13014 bp, 12 predicted proteins | sample RVTome_9_FD_201360 | JGI IMG/M metagenome (GOLD analysis project Ga0299913, IMG submission 201360) | Soil microbial communities from uranium-contaminated site in the Upper Colorado River Basin, Wyoming, United States - RVT155D38 (version 2) ... | reverse complement strand
CCCCTGTCGTCGTCCTCCGGGTCGCCGGTCGCGCTCCACCAGTGGCCGCGCAGCGTGGTAAGCAGCTCGAAGCCGCCGCGCGCGCCGAGCCGATGTGATGCCTCGTTGCGCGCGCTGGTCGCGTAGCGCACGACGGATGCGCGTTGCGCGTCGGCCCAGTGCAGCTCGGCGACCTGCAGGTCGGTGGCGATGTCCATGCCTCGCACCCGTGGGTCGACGCGTATGGCCTCCAGCCACGCCTCGCCCGGCGCGACGAGCGCGACGCGGACGATGGCTATGGGCCGGCCGACCTCGAGCGCCTGTCCCTGGGCGTCGAGCGGTGGCTCACCGGTGCCCGTTGCGCCGGGCACGCCAACCAGCAGCACCCCGTCGGGTGCGTCGAGCCAGCGTGGCCAGGCCTGCGGCACGTAATCCCAGTCGTTCCAGGTGCGCGTGGCGAAGCCCAGGACCGCCTGCTGGTCGTCGGCCCGTGCGCGGCGAACGACCAGTGGCCACGGACGGTGTCGAGTGCTCCGGACGCCGAGGCTCAGCTGCGTGGCATGCGCTCGACCAATGCCCACTGGGCGGTCTCGGCGCCGGGCGAATAGCGGCTGTTGGCGGACTTGATGATCAGGCCCCGGAAACCGGCGCTGCGCCACGAACTGAACCACTGGCGGAACGGCGGTCGCACCCACGGAGAGGTGCGCACGAGTTCGCTCTGCTCGATCACGCCCTCGAGCAGCCGCTTGCGCTCGAGCAACGGGACGTCGAACAGGGTCTGGCCATCGAGTTTCAGCAGGTCGAGGGCCACGAAGGCCGGTTCGCCTTCGCGCCGTGGGCCCTTGGGTCCCTCGTATTGGATATCGGCGTCGCGACCGCCTATGAAGAGGCGTCGGATGGGCTGTGCCTTTGCGGTTACCACCACGGCGGTGCCCTCGCCGCCAACTGTCGCCTGAACGGTCACGATGCCGTCGATGACAGCGTCAGCGGCCAGCACCGACCGGCGAAGGTGGTCGAGCGCCAGTGGGGCGAGCGGCGTCGCGTCCTCGCCGAGCTCATCGAGCACCTCGACGCTGCCCCATTCCTGCTCGGCCTCGGCGTCGCGGTAATGGGCGAGGACGCGCGTGCCGGACCACAGCGGCTCGATGATCGGATCGACGATCTGGGGCACGTGCCGGCTGCGTTGGATGGTCTGCGGACGCCAGTCGAGCGGATCGTCGGAGACGGCTGTTTGGCGAAGGTCGGTCATATCGAGAATCTACCCCTCGTCGCGCTTGCCGTAGCCGTCCGGGTGATTCTGCCGCCAGCGCCACGCCGAGCCGATCATCTCGGCCAGCGTCCCGCGCCGCGGCTGCCAGCCGAGCAGCTCCCGCGCGCGGTCGTTGCTGGCCACGAGCACCGGCGGGTCGCCCTCGCGCCGCGAAGCGACGGCGTATGGGACGTCGGCCCCGATCTCCCGCCGGGCAGCTTCGAGCACCTCGAGCACGCTGAAGCCGGAGCCGGAACCCAGGTTGCAGGAGACGTGGTTGGCCTTCACCTCGGCCGTCATCTGCAACGCGGCGCCGTGAGCATCGGCCAGGTCGTCGACGTGGATGTAATCGCGGACACAGGTTCCGTCGGGGGTCTCGTAGTCGGTGCCGAAGATCTTCAGCGGCGGCCCACCGCCGACGCTGGCGATGATGTTCGGGATCAGGTGCGTCTCGGGCCGGTGATCCTCGCCGCGCTCCTCGGTCGCGCCACAGACGTTGAAGTAGCGCAGCGAGACCGCCGACAGGTCGTATGCCCGCGCGTACCAGTCGAGGCTGCCCTCAAAAGCACGCTTGGTCTCGCCGTAGGGGTTGACCGGGCGCATGGCCTGCCGCTCGTCGATGGGCATCTCGTCGGGCGTCCCGTAGACCGCGGCGCTCGAGCTGAACACGATGCGCCGCACGCCCGCGGCACGCATGGCGTCGAGCAGTGCCAGGCCGCCCAACACGTTGTCCTGGTAGTAGAGCCGCGGCTGCTCGATCGATTCGCCGACCAGGGCAAGCCCGGCGCAATGCAGGACGGCCTCGATCGCATCGCCGCGCAGGGTCCGCTCTACGAGCGCCGCATCGGCGATGTTGCCGATCACCAGGCGCGCTGCGGGTGGCACGGCCGCGCGATAGCCACGCGCGAGAGAATCGAGCACCGTGACATCGTGGCCGGCGCCGATCAGCCGCTCGCTGGTGGTGCTGCCCACGTAGCCGGCGCCGCCGGTGACAAGGATCCTCATCGCGCGCTCCTCACCTGCCCAGGATCCGACGCAGGAGCCCCGGCCGCTGTTGCGAGTCCGGTCCGGGCGAGTCCTCGGCCGGCGGCGGCAGCGTTCGCTGCTCTTCCATGCGCTGATGCTCGGCCATCGACGGGTTGCGCGTGAAAAATGCCTGCTCCGAGGGGCGCTCAGCTTCTTCCGAGGGGGGAGCCGCTTCGTCCGGCGCCCTCGCCCCCGGCGCCGGCGCGGCAGCCTGCGCAGGCGCGGCAGCCTGCTCCCGCGCCGTGATCACCTCGCCCAGCCGTGCCTCGAGCCGCAGAGCGGCGGCGTTCTGGGGATCGATCTCGAGCGCCGACCGAGCACGTTGCCAGGCCAGCGCATCGTCGCCACGCTCGAGTGCCACGCGGGCCAGGCCCACGACCGCGATCGCGTTGCGTGGATCCTGCTCGATCGCACCGAGATAAATCTGCTCGGCCTGGTCGACCTGGCCGTGGACGAGCAGCCGCTCGGCCTGCAGGAGCGCCTCAATCACGGGTCGCCAACCACTTGCGTGCGGCGGCGAGGAGCTGCCCACGATCATTCATGTCCGGCTCGGCGATTACCGCGCCGAGCAGGCGATCGAGCATGTCACCGATGACTGGCCCCGGTGCGACGCCGAGCTCGGCCACCAGGTCGTCTCCGTTGACTGCAAGCTCGCGCAGGAGGAGCGGCGCGCCGGCATCGAGCTGCTCCTGCACACGCTGGCGGAACTCGCCCAGGTGACCGGCGTCGGCTGGCAGGCCGCTGCCCACGTTATCCGCCGCGCGCAGCTTGAGCAGGTCGTCGACCAGGTCGCGCCCGACGCGGCGGACGAAGCGCCTGACGGCGGCGCCGCTCCAGCGCTGCTCGTAGCTGAACATGTGGTTGAGGACCAGTTTGCCCACCGCATCAACGTCGCGGCGCGGAAACGCCAGCCGGCCCAGCAGCGCGCGTGCCAGGCGGGCACCCTCGACGTCATGGCCGATGAAGCGCCCATCGGCGAATGTGCTCGGCTTGCCGATGTCGTGCACCAATGCAGCCAGGCGGAGGCGCGTATTGGGCGGATCGATCGCGGCCGCCGCATCGACCGTGGCCAGGCAATGTGCCCACAGATCCATCCCCGGCGCCTTGTCCTGCGCCACTCCCTGCTGGACGGCAAGCTCGGGCAGCGCGTGCTCGAGCACGCTCGTCTGGGCCAAGATCCTGAACGCCGTGGAGGGTGGGTCGGCGGCGATCATCCGGCTCAACTCGGCGCCGATGCGCTCGCTCGATACCTGGCTGACTGTCGGAGCGGTCGCGCCCATGGCCTTGAGCGTCGCTGGCTCGATCTCGAAGTCGAGCTGCGCCGCCAGCCGCGCGGCGCGCAGCAGGCGCAGAGCGTCCTCGTCGAAGCGGACCAGCGGATCACCCACGGCGCGCAGCCGGCGGTCGCGCAGATCGGCCAGCCCGCCGGTCGGATCGACGAGTGCGAGGTCGGCCGCATCAGCGTCCGCCGGCCGCCCCCAGGCGATGGCGTTGACGGTGAAGTCGCGCCGCCACAGGTCTTCGCCCAGGTCGCCGGTGAATGTGACCGAGTCGGGCCGCCGATGGTCGGCGTAGACGTGGTCGCGCCGGAAGGTGGTCACCTCGACATCCAGGCCGCCGGCGGGCACGGTGACCGTCCCGAAGCGATTCTCGTAACGCCCGGCGGGAAAGACTTCGATGATCCGCTCGGGCCGCGCATCGGTGGCAACGTCCCAGTCGATCACCGCGCGGCCGAGCAGGGCGTCGCGCACGCCGCCGCCGACGAGATAGGCGGCCTGTCCGCCGCGCCATAACGCGTCAAGCACGCCGTGCACGGCGGCGGGCGCAGCGATGTTCGCCGAGTGCTCCATCGAGCGGCTCGGGCGCTCAGTTCGGGCCGATGAACAGGTAGTCGCGCCAGGCCTCGTTGCGCGGGTCGGCCAGGTAGGGCGTGAAGAGCGTGTACACGTCGCAGCGTGGCTCGAAAGGCGAGCGCATGAGGCGCATGCGCGCCTCGTCCACCAGCCGGCCGCCCTTGCGATGGTTGCAGTGCTTGCATGCGGCGACCAGGTTGTCCCAGGTGTGTGCGCCGCCACGGTGACGCGGGATGACGTGGTCGAGCGTCAGATCGTGCGTCTGCAGGCCGCAATACTGGCAGGTGTGCTTGTCGCGCGCGAAGACCTCGCGCCGTGACAGTCGGACGCGCGGCCGCGGTCGCTTGATGCGGTGGTGGAGCCGGATGACCGACGGAGCGCGGAAGATCTCCGAGGGCGTGCGGATCTCAGTGTGGTCGTACTGGATGACTTCAGCCTTCTCGCCGAAGACGAGGCGAAACGCGCGCCTGATGTTGCAGACGTTGAGGGGCTCGTAATCGGAGTTGAGAAGGAGTACGACGCTATCCATTGCTCCCTGAAGCCGGCCGGGACTCGACCGGGCGACGCTCGCGATGGTAGCAAAACTGAGCGTGCGCGCCCCTCGGCGAATCTGGCTCAGGTGTAGCACTGGCCGGTCTCCTGGTCCCAGCCGCCGGCCTGGCCGACTTTGCTCGCCAGCGGCTTGCCCAGCGCGCCGGCGATGAAGCGCGCCGCGCCGAGCACGCCCGCCAGATCGATGCCGTGGGCGATGCCCATGCCGTCGAGCAGGTAGACGAGGTCCTCGGTGGCCAGGTTGCCGGCGGCACCCGGTGCGTAGGGGCAGCCGCCCGTTCCGCCGGTCGAGGAGTCGAAGCAGGTGATGCCGTCCTCGAGCCCGGCGACGACGTTGGCGATTGCCGTGCCCCGGGTGTCGTGGAAGTGGTAGGCCAGGCGATCGAGAGGGATCCCGGCACCCAGGTGCGCCGCAGTCAGCTCATGAACCTGGCTGGGCACGCCGACGCCGATGGTGTCGCCGATGCAGATCTCATCGGTGCCCAATCCGATCAGGCGCTGGCTGACCTGGACCACCTTGTCAACCGCAACGCGGCCGGTGAAGGGGCAGCCGAATGCCGTCGAGACGTAGGCGCGCTTCCACCAGCCGAGCTCGGTCGCCCTTGCGAGCACCGGCGCGAACGACGCCAGCGACTCGTCGATTGTCATGCCGATGTTGCGCTGCGTGAAGGCGTCGCTGGCGGCTGTGAACACGGCCAGCGCTGTTGCTCCGGCGGCCTCGGCACGGGCCATGCCGCGCTCGTTAGGCACCAGCACCGGGAAGCGCACGCCTGGCTCACGCGGCAGCGCGGGCAGCAGCTCGTCGGCGTCGGCCAGCTGGGGTATCGCGCTGGGCGACACGAAGCTGGTCGCCTCGATCTCGCGCAGCCCAGCCGCGCGCAGGAGTTTGACGTACTCCAGTTTGACGTCCGTCGAAACGGGCACCGCCTCGTTCTGGAGGCCATCGCGTGGGCCGACCTCGTAGATGCGAACACTGCCGGGATAGCTCATGCGCGGCTCGAGTCTAGGCCAGCTCGACCAGGATCTCGCCACGCCGTACCTGGCGTCCCGCCTCGACCAGCACGCGCGCCACGCGGCCGGCCGTCGGCGCAGGCACGCTGTTCTCCATCTTCATCGCCTCGAGCGTGACGAGGACCTGGCCGGCCTCGACTTCGTCGCCCTCAGCCACGCGGACGGAGATGACGCTGCCCGGCATGGGCGCGCTGATCAGCTCCGCCGGGGCGCCGGCGTGGCTCGCGCCGCGGAGTGCCGCCTCCACGGTCGGCGCCGGCGCCAGCGACGCTTCGATGGAGCGGCCGTCGACGTCGAGCACGACCGAGCCGTCCGGCCGCGCGACCCAAGATGTCGGTTGCGGCCGGCTGGATAGGTCGACGGAGCGCTCGTGGTCTTCGATCCGGACGCGCAGCCTGGCGGGCGCGTTTAGACGGAACCCAGCGCGCAAATCTGCGGCGATCGTGGCGCCGGCCAGGACGGCGGCCGCCGCTGACCAGGCTTTCTCGGGCAATTCCTCGCGTGGTTGCCACTGCTCGTCGATGAGCGGCGTGAAGGTCCTGCCGCGGACGACGTCGGGATGCGTGGTCAGCCATTGCAGGAAGCCGCGGTTGGTTGTCACTCCCACGATCCGCGTCTGCGCCAGAGCCTGAGCGAGTCGCTCCAGCGCGGCCGGGCGTCCCTCGGCGTGGACGAGCAGCTTGGCCAGCAGTGGGTCGTAGCGCGTGCCGATCACGTCGCCCGATCCGATGCCGGCATCGACTCGGATCCCGGGGCCGGCTGGCCATTCGACCGCCAGCACCTCGCCGATGGCGGGTAGGAAGCCGTTGTCCGGATCCTCGGCATAGATGCGTGCCTCGATGGCGTGGCCGGCCAGGCTGATCCCACGTTGCCTATCGGGCAGGGCGTTGCCGGCCGCGATCGAGAGCTGGTCGGCGACCAGGTCGCGGCCGGTGACCATCTCCGTCACCGGGTGCTCGACCTGCAGTCGTGCGTTGAGCTCCAGGAAATAGAACGCGCCATCCTCGTCGAGCAGGAACTCGGCCGTGCCGGCTCCGACGTAGCCGGCCTCTCGCGCCAGGCGCACGGCAGCGTCGCCCAACTTGGAGCGCAGGCGGGCGTTGACCGCCACCGATGGCGACTCCTCGATCACCTTCTGGTGACGGCGCTGGAGCGAGCACTCACGCTCGCCCAGATGCACGGCGTTGCCGTGCGCGTCGCACAGGAGCTGGATCTCGATGTGCCGCGGCCGTGCCAGGTAGCGCTCCAGGATCAGGCGGTCATCGCCGAATGCCGAGGCCGCTTCGCGCCGAGCGCGGGCAACGTTCTCTGCCAGCTCAGCCGCTTCCGCTACGACATGCATGCCCATGCCGCCCCCGCCCGCGCTCGGCTTGACCAGCACGGGAAAGCCAATCCGGCGTGCCTCCCGGCCTAGGCGCGCATCGGACTGGTTCTCCCCATCGTAGCCGGGCAGCACCGGTACCCCGATGCGCGCCGCGAGCCGTCGCGCGGCAGCCTTGTCGCCCAATGCGCGCATCGCATCAGGGGGCGGCCCAACCCAGGTCAGGCCGGCGTCGATCACGGCCGAGGCGAAATCGGCGTTCTCGGCCAGGAAGCCGTAACCGGGATGGATGGCGTCGGCGCGGGCCGCGCTCGCTGCCCGCAACACTGCGTCGGCGGCGAGGTACGTGCCCTCCAATGGCACAAGCTCATCCGCCGCACCCGCCCACCACGCGCGGGCCTGGTCATCGGCCACGAGGGCGAGGCTGGTGATCCCGAGCTGGCGGCAAGTGCGGGCGATGCGCACGACCAGCTCGCCGCGGTTGGCGATGAGCAGGCGCTCGATCGGGCGGCGCTCGTCGGTAGGCAGCGCCCCGGCGGCAACCTTGACGTGCGAGCCGACGCGGACAGCCGGCAATCGCCCTTCTCTGAGCCAGCGCTGGACCGTCCGGGTGCTGACCCCGAGCCTGCGTGCCGCTTCGCCCGGTCCGACCGCATCCGTCACTCGGCCAATGTCGCCTTTGTCGCGTTGAGTTGTCAACGCCGGCCGTGATCAGGCGCCGCCATCTCCATTCCTGACCCGCCAGTCAGGATCGCGCTTCTCGAGGAAGGCGCGCAGGCCTTCTTGTCCTTCAGCGCTGGTGCGCTGGCCGGCAATTCGGCGCGCCGTGTGCCAGCGGGTTGACTCGTGCGGCAGGCCGCGCACCTCTCGTATCACCGCCTTGGCCGCGCGCGCGGCGGTTGGCCCTGCGGCGACGATGTCCGCGACTTCGCTTTCGACGGCCGCGTCCAGGGCTGCTTCGCCCTCGACCACCTCGTGCACGAGTCCTATGCGCGCCGCGCGGGTGGCGTCGAAGCGGCGCCCGCCCGGGAACAGGGCGCGTGCGTGGCTCTCCCCGATCTTGGCGATCACGAAAGGACTGATCACCGCCGGCAGGATGCCCAGGCGTGTTTCGGTGAAGCCGAACCTGGCACCGGCCTCGGCGATGACCACGTCGCTCACCGCGCACAGGCCCATTCCGCCACCGAGAGCGGCTCCCTGGACACGGGCGATTACCGGCGCCGGGCAACGATCTATGGCATCGAACATCTCGGCCATGACCATCGCGTCCTGCTCGTTCTGCTCGCGCTCGAGTCCCAGGCTGGCGCGCATCCAGGTCACGTCGGCGCCGGCGCAGAACGACGGACCGTCGCCGGCCAGGACGACCACGCGTAGGACGTCGGCTGGTTCGTTCGCCAGCCGGCGGAACTGGGCACGCAGGTCGCCGATCAGCTCGGCGTTGAACGCGTTGTGGACTTCTGGTCGCGTCAGCGTGACGCGCGCGACCACCCCACCGGGGCCGGTGCGTGCCACGCTCAGCATCCCGCTCAAATCCTCCCGCTCATTGCTTCGCAGTCCCCGGCACGTACTCGTAGATTGTGCGCGTCCCGATTCGTCGCATCCCCATGCGCTCAAGGTTGCGCGCCGAGACCTCATGCGGCTCGGCCGACGCGCCGACGAGGTCGCAGCGGGCATCGATCGCTGCCCTCACGCGTGCCGCGATCAGGGCGCGCTGGATCCCCCGGCCGCGCGCCTCCGGCGCGACCAGCGTGCCGCGCAGCCAGCCGGTGTGAGAGCTGACGTGCAGCGATCCGTTGCCCACAGGACTGCCGTCCAGCTCGGCGACGAAAAGCATCCTGCTGTTGGCCCGCGCGAGCCGCTCGTAGACGTCGGGCCACGGGTTCGGCCCTCCGGCCGACACGCCGCCGGCGGTCGGGTTCCCCGATCGAACCGCCGTATAAGCCGCTGACTCTCCCGGCTCGATCCGACGGATGACGACCCCCTCCGGAGTCGGTGCGTCGGCGACCTCTTCGGCCGGGGCGGCAAATATGTCCAGCACCAGCGACACCTTTGCGTCGGGCCAGGGCGCTTCGTCCATCCCCAGGTAGCCGGTCGTGCCGTGGGTGTCAAAGAACTCCGTGACTCGTGCCAGCATGTTGGGAAGCCGCGTGAGTCCGGATGCATGGTTGAAGGCCGGTCCCGGAATATCGCGCGACGCGCACATCGCCAGTTCGCCGTCCACTTCGAACTCGACCTCGTAGCCAGCCTCCGCCGCCGCCTGCCAGGCCGCCACGGACGACTTCGTTTCCGCTCGATCGAGCCGCCCGAGGAGCAGCCAGTCCAGCGCGCGGGAGTCAGGCGCCGGCGGCAGGACGGTGATCGGATCGCCCATCCGGACCTCGCCTTCACGCAGGACGCGCGCATACATGCGGCTGTCCGAGGGGTGCTGGTCGATCGAGATCCTGCTGAATCGACCATCGCTGAAGTTGCCCTTCTGGGTTGCGCACGGCGTGGTCGAGCTGGCCAGCTCGATCTCAAGCTCTTGCCCGATCCGCGCCCGGGTGCCGATCGGCAGCAGCGACCACTCGATGCCGGAAGTCGTCAGGTTCTCTCCGGCACCGCCGGGTTCGATCGGATGGCCCTCCGATTGGAGGCGCTCGATGGCCTCCATCGCGAAAAGGCACACGGCGCGATGTGGGCCGCCGTGAACGGTCGCCTCCCGGTGAGCGTCTCCTTCCACGCCGAGACGGCCGACCCACGCCCGCTCGACGGGCAGCTTGGGCACGCCGCCGGCCGAGACGCTGACCTGCACGACGCGGCCGTGTTGGTGCTGGTGGGCCATGGGCGCGATGCTAAGCCCGCTCGGGCAGGTCCATCACGAACAGGCCGCAGGCCGGATCGAGCACCCGATCAACGGGCTCCGACTCGCGCTGGAGCCAGATCTCCAGGTTCGGGTTGACCACCCCATCGCCGAAATGGCCGCCGATGAGCGACAGGTCCCGCCGTCCGAGCGCCACGTGCAGGTGCAGGAAGGGAGCGCCGTCCTTCATCGTCGCCGTGCCGGCCAGGCTGACGACCTCCATCTGCTCGACGATGTCGTGCGTCTCGTAGTCGCGCGTCTCGGCGTTCCAGAACCAGACATTGGCGCTGCGCAACGCACCGATGCCGGAGACGACGGCGTAGCCGATGCCCTCAGATGTCAGCAGCCTGGCCAGCGGCTCCCTGACCGGGCCGTCGCTCTCGAGCCGGACCTGGTATCGATCTCCGAAGCGGCGGAAATACATCGCTCTCCCTCGTGCTGTGTCGTTGCCACGATCTCACGTCAGGGGCCAAGATGTGCGTCGTGAGACAGTCATGGGTTCCGTTGATTGCCTGGCTGTGTCTTGTCGTGACCGCATGCTCGGCCGAGCCGACGCTGCCCAGCGCGTCCCTGCCCAGCGCGGCGGCGACGACCTTGCCTACCGTGCTGCGCAGCCCGACGCCGACCGCCGGCTTGACAGGCTCGCCAACGTCCGCGCCGACCCCACCGGCGAGTGCCGCGCCCGCCGCCAGCCCGACGGAAAGGACTCCCGACGTGCCCTTTGAGCTGACCAGCTCAGTTTTCGCCGATGGCTCACCGATCCCGGCCGAGTACACCTGCGACGGCGCCGATCTGCAGCTGCCGGTTGCCTGGGCGGGCACGCCGCTGGGCACGGTCGAGCTGGCGCTGGTCATGGACGATCCCGACGCGGGCGGCTTCGTGCACTGGGTCGTGGTTGGCATACCAGCCTCCGTCTTTGAGCTGGCCGAGCCACTGCCCGAAGAAGCCCGGCACGGCCGCAACGGGTTCGGGCGGGCGCGCTACAACGGACCGTGCCCGCCGTCGGGCACGCACACCTACGTAACGACGCTCTACGCGCTGTCGGCACCGCTCGAGGTGGGCGACCAGCCCGGCGCCGGCGCCGTCCGCCGCGCCGCGGCCGACGTGACCCTCGCCACGGCCGTCCTGACCGGCACTTACGTTCGCAGCCGCTGATTCGGGCAGATCTAGCCGCGGCTGGTCTTGAGCAGCTCCTCGCCCTGGGCGAAGCGCCCGCGGCGGCGCCCGCCGAGCACGACCTGGCCACCGATTGCCAGGATGATCGCCAGCCCGGCGAGAGCGGCGATCGCTACGCGCAGCCCGGCGAGTTCCGATAGCAGACCCACGATCACCGGCCCGACCAGGAAGCCGGAGTAGCCGAATATCGTCAGCGTCGCGATCGCCGAGCCGCGCCGGCCCGGCTGGGCCAGTCGCCCGGCACGGGCGAAAAGGGCCGGCGCGACGAGTGCCACTCCGGCGCCGGCGATGGCGAAGCCGATCAGGGCGATGATCGCCGTGGGCGCGGAAGAGACGACGCCCAACCCGATCGCGGCGCCCAGCGCGCCTCCGACGAGCAGGTTGCGCTCGCTGACGCGTGCCCCCAGCCATTGACCACTGCTGCGTCCGATGAACATGGCGCCGGCAAAGACGCCCGGCGCGGCGCCTCCAAGGGCCGGGCTGGCCAGCAGCTCACGCTCGAGCAGCAGCGCGCTCCAGTTCTGGATCGCGTCCTCGATCAGGAAGCCCATCGCGCAGAGCACGGCGAGCGCCGCGATGACGAGCGTCGCCGAGGGTCGCTCGATGCTCGACTCGGCGGCCGGCACAAGCCTGCGCGACCAGCGCCGCGCGCTCGTCAGCGACCCGGCGGCAGCGACCAGGAACACCACCGACACGATTGGCAGGATGTGCTGTGGGCCGGCGCCCAGCTCGCGTGCCAGCCCGGTTGTCACGCTCGAGACGAGCACCGCGAGCGAAAAGACGGCGTGCGCGGCGTACATAAGCCGCCGCGCCTGCGCGGCCTCGACATCGCTGATGGCCGAATTCATGGCCACGTCGAGCGAGCCTGACGACGCCCCGATGGTCACCAATGCCAGGCCGAGCACGAGTGGCGAGGCGGCGACCAGCGGGGTGAGCGTCGCCGCCGCAAAGAGCAGTGCCGTGACCGGCACCAGCCACCATCCCAGGCGCGTCCACAGCCGGCCGGTCGCGAGCATCGCCGGCAGCGCCCCGGCTCCGGCGCCGAGCAGCGCGAGGCCCAGCTCGGCATCAGTTGCGTCCACCTGGAGGCGGATGTCGGGCAACAGGGCAGCCCACGCACCCCAGAAGGCGCCCATCGCCGCGAAACAGACCAGCGGCCAGCGCGCGCTCAAAGCATGGCTAGGTTAGCGATGACCGAGCGCAGCCCGCGCAGGTACCCACCATCGGCGGTCTTTGGTCCTATCGAGGACTTCCGGGGCTCACATCCGGAAGACGCCGAACTTCGTCTCGGGGATCGGAGCGTTCAGCGAGGCACGGATGGCCAGCGCCAGTACGTCGCGCGTCTGCGCCGGATCGATTACGCCGTCGTCCCACAGTCGGGCGGTGGAGTGATACGGATTGCCCTCGCGCTCGTACTTGTCACGGATCTCGGCCCGGTAGGCCTCGCGCTCCTTCGCGTTCTTGAACGTGCCGACCATGGACAGCACCATCGCCGCCTGCTCGCCGCCCATCACGCTGATGCGCGCGTTGGGCCACATCCACAGCCCGCGGCTGCCGTAGGCACGGCCGGCCATGCCGTAATTGCCGGCGCCGAACGAGCCGCCGATGATGACCGTGAACTTGGGCACTTCGGCGCAGGCAACGGCCGTGACCAGCTTGGCGCCGTCCTTGGCGATGCCGCCCGACTCGTACTCGCGGCCGACCATGAAGCCGGTGATGTTCTGCAGGAAGACGAGCGGGATTTTGCGCTGGCAGGCGAGCTCGATGAAGTGCGCGCCCTTCAACGCCGACTGGCTGAACAGAACGCCGTTGTTGGCCAGGATGCCCACCGGATAGCCATCGAGGTGGGCGAAGCCGCACACGAGCGTCTCCCCGTAGCCGGCCTTGAACTCGTGGAACTCCGAGCCGTCCACGATGCGCCCGATCACCTCGCGCACGTCGTACCCGCGCCGAAGATCGGCCGGGACGACTGCGTACATGTCACCCGGATCGAGTGCCGGAGACTGCG